>Ga0335073_10010338_pt1 | contig 13118 bp, 12 predicted proteins | sample Lox_Sample_22_FD_207093 | JGI IMG/M metagenome (GOLD analysis project Ga0335073, IMG submission 207093) | Soil microbial communities from Loxahatchee National Wildlife Refuge, Florida, United States - Lox_Sample_2.2 | ecosystem: Environmental > Terrestrial > Soil > Wetlands | place: USA...
CAGCCGCCCGCCCGCCCCGCGCCCGTTAACGGGGAAACTCTGTGCAACAGGGAAATTCCCGGCGTGTGGCGACAGAACAATTTCCGCGTAGCACGGAGTTTCCCCGTTAACCGCCAGACCCGGGTGCGGGCGCGCGACGGGCGCGACGGGCGAGGCGGGCGAGGCGCATGACACGGCAACAGGCCTCCTCGCGGCGCGTGTCCCGAACCCGGGACGCCCGCCCAGAAACCCACGACGCGAAACTGGAGCTTGCCCTGCGCTTCGCCGCCCCGCGCCTGTGCCGGTACCCGGCGGCCGCGGCCGGGGCGGCCGCCCCCTCTCCGCCCCGGCCGGCGCTGCCGTAACAGCAGGGGCGCCCGCGGGCCCGCCCGGCGCCCGTTAACGGGCAGGCCCCGCGCGCTGCTGCCCCGCGCCTGCCCGGCCCGGCCCCTTGGCCCGCCTCGCTGGCGGGCTGGGCTTGCCGTGGCGGGTGCGGCGCGCGTGCAGCGGTTACCTGGCGGCCTCTCTGTGCCCGGGCCACGGCCCGGCCACCGCTGAGGCTGCTAGGCCTCGCCGCTCTTCGGCTTCTCGCCCGCGTAGTTGTCCATGCCGATGAAGAAGTAGCTGAACCGCCACACGCCGTCGGGCTCCTTCTTCAGGTCGGCCACGTACAGCACGGTGGCGCCCAGGGTGAGGCCGTCCGCCGCGACCGGCACGATGCCGTAGGCCACCGCCGACGCGGTGTCCGCGGTCAGGGTCTCCACCAGGACGTTGGTGATGGCGTGGCGGCGCTGGTCCGCCTGCTCGGCGACGATGCGGGTGATCCGTTCGATGATCGTCGCCCGTCCCTCGAAGCGGGTGAACGCCTCGCCCTTGCCCTGTGCCACCTCGAACACGGCGTCCGCGGTGAAGCAGGAGCCAACCACGTCGGCGCGTGCCTCGTCGTGGGCGACGCCGAACCGCGAGAACGCCTCCGCGATCTGCAGCCGCGCGGTCACCGCCGCCGGGCTCCAGTCGGCGGCGGCCAGCGGCCGCAGGTCGATCTTCTTGTCGAGGTGCGCCCACGCCTGGCGGGGCTGTGTCTGTTGGCGGGGCTGTGTCTGTCCGGTCACCAGACCGTCCTTTCCAATGAATGGCTGGTTTCACGCGGCGGTGACGCCGCCGTCAATGGGGAAGTTCGCCCCGGTGACCCAGCGGGACTCATCCGACGCCAGGTACACGGCGCACCAGGCCACGTCGTCGGGCTCGCCCAGCCGGCCGAGCAGTGTCCGCGCCGCGATCGCCGCGGCCAGCTCGCCCGTGGTCGCACCGGCGGCCTGGGTGGCGGAGGTCTGGATCAGGCCCGGCGCGATCGTGTTGGCCCGGATGCCCGCGGGCCCGCCCTCGACGGCGAGCTGGCGGGTCATCGCCAGGATCGCGCCCTTACCCGCGCAGTGCGCCGTCATGGCCAGCTGCCTGCTGCCGCGGAAGGAATTGACGGAGGCGAAGTTGATGATCGACGCACCGCCCGCCGCGGCCAGGTGCGGCCAGGCCTCCTTGCAGGTCAGGAAGACCAGGTCGACCTCGCCCGCCAGGGTCGGCCGGAACTGCCCGGCGTAGTCCATCTCCCAGACCGGCGCCATGTGCGGCTGGATGGCCGCGGCGTTCACCAGCACGTCGACGCGGCCGTGTGCGTCCACCGCGGTCGCCACGTACCGTGCGACGTCGTCGGGCCTGGTCAGGTCGCACGGGTGCACCGACTCGATCGGCGTGCCCGCGGCCGCCGCCTGGCTGACCGTCGCCGCGGCGGCCGCGGCGGCGATGTCGCAGCCGACGACGACGGCCCCCTCGGCCGCGAAGCGCAGCGCGATACCCTGGCCGATTCCCGCGCCGATCCCGGTGACCAGCGCGACCTTCCCTGCTAGCCGACCCGTCATGGATCCTCCTCTGCCGCTGGGCTGTCCACGGTCACCGCGAGCAGCACACCGAGCGGCCGTCGCTCCCTGTCGAAGTGGTGCACGGGCGGCGCCGCGCACAGGTAGAGCGTGTGCCCGCCCGCGCCGCCGAGCGCGGCCGCGTAGACAGACAGCGGGCCGGTGTCGATGGCGTCGAGCACGGTGCCGCCCGCGGCGACGCGCAGCACGCCGTGCCCGTTGGCGTCGGCCGTCCAGATCGCGCCGTCGCGGTCAAGTGCCAGGCCGTCGGGTTCCACGGCCTTCCCGTCTGGCCCGTCGCGGCCGAGCCTGGCCCACGTCCTGCGGTTGGCCAGCGTCCCGTCGGCGCCGACGTCGAACGCGGTCAGCCGGTTGGCCTCGGTCTCCGCGATCACCAAGGTGCGCTCATCGGGCGTCAGCACGGCCCCGTTGGGCGCGTAGAGTCCGTCCGCGGCGACCCGCACCGTTCCGTCGGGATCGACCCGCTGCAGGACGGTGGGCCTGACGATGCCCCTCGTGCGCTGTCCCACGTCGCCGACATACGCCCGGCCGTGCCGGTCGACGATCATGTCGTTGGTCACCCCGCCGGCGAGCGGCGCGAGGTCGGCCACGACCGACGTGTCGGGCCCGTGCAGCCGCAGCAACCTGCGGTCGAGCATCGACACGATCAGCAGGTCGCCGTCGGGTGTCCAGCCGAGTCCCGATGGCTGCCCAGGCACCTCGCACACCGTCCGCGCCGTTCCGCTGGCGTCCACGGTCAGCACCCGGCGGGCGAAGAAGTCGGACAGGTAAAGCACGCCGTCGCGCCAGCGCGGGCCTTCAAGGAAACCGAAGCCGCTGGCGACGACGTCCAGCGCGGGCCGCCGCCAGGGATAGCCGGACGTCATCGCCTCGTCGCGGACCGGGCGAGCGCGGTGGTGGACTCTTCCGGCGTCATGTAGCCGCGCATCAGGCCGTCGGGATCGTAGACCGCCCTGATCGTCTCCAGCCGCGCGGCGTTGGCCGGGCTGAGGCCGTCGTCTGGCCGGTCGGCCAGGTTGTTGTCGGAGAACTGCAGCCCGCGCGACAGGTGCTGGATGTCGGCAAGCGACCCGTGCACCCACCGCTCATGAGCCAGGTCCTCGGACGGATCAACCCAGCCTCCGTTCGGTGACAGATAAATGGGCGCCTGCACCGACCAGCAAGCGTTGTCCCGCTCCGGATAGTGGCCCCAGAGCATCCAGAACAGGAAGGAGCTGTCCTGCGGCATGGCGCTGACCAGCGGCGCCGCCGCCGCCAGCACCTGCCGGGCGGGCGGATCGCACCAGATGCCGTCGAGCGACCAGCGCAGGCCCTTCGGTGTCAGCGCGTCGGCCAGCGCGTACAACTCGGTCATGCTGGTCTCCGTGTTGACGCTGGCGCGGATGGCCTGGCCGCGGAACGGCGCGGTCTCCAGCGGCGCGAGCAGGTCGTAGCCGGTTTCGTCGGTGCAGAACGCGGTGCAGGTCATGCTGACCGCCTGCTGCCCGGTGGCCGGGGTGTACCCGGCCTTCACCGACATCTCCACCGCCGCTGGCGTGGCCGGCAGCAGGTCGCAGAGGAAGGAGACGACGTCGTCGTGCAGTTCCATCGGGTAGGTCTGCGTGGTGCGCAGTATCCGCCGGTGGCGGGGGTAAAGCTCGAGCTCAAGGCGGGTCACCACGCCGAAGAAGCCAGGCCCGCAGCCGCGGGCCGCCCACATGAGGTCCGGGTGGTTCTCGTCGTCGGCGTGGACCAGCTGCCCGCTGGGCAGCACGACGTCGATGGCGCGGATGCTGAGGCATGCGGGACCGAACGTGCGCGAGTTCCACCCGTAGCCGCCGCCGAGTATGAACCCGCCGATGGCCACGGTGGGGGCGTGGCCGGTCGGGAAGTACAGGCCGTGCGCCGCGGCGAGCCTGTCGATCTCCGGTCCGGTCACGGCGGGGCGGACCCAGACGCGGCGGGCCGCGGGGTCGATCCTGGTGTCACGGAGCGGTGACAGGTCGATGAGCAGGCCGCCGTCGCGGACGCCGTTGCCCACGAAGCTGTGGCCGCCCGACCGCACCGTCACCTTGAGCCCGTTGTCCCGCGCCCAGCGGACGCCCGCCACGACGTCGTCGTCGCTGCCCGCGAGCAGGATCGCGTCGGGGTAGCGGTCCGGCTTGCGCGCGTTCCATACCGCGTCAAGGCGTGCCTGCTCGTAGCGCGGTTCGTCGCGCATGAGCAGCGTGCCGTCGAGGTGTTGCGGCTGGTGTTCCGGCTGAGGCAACGAAGTGCTCCCCTCTGGGTGGTGGCGAGTCGAGGTGGTGGCGGGTCGGAGTCAGAACAACCGCGGGCCGCCGCCGCGGCGCCGGGCGAACACGATCGCCAGGCCGGCCGCCACGACCAGGATCAGGCCGTTGAACAGGCTGGGCGCCCACGCGCTCGCGCCCATCAGGCTGAGCCCGCTGACCGCGAAGGCGACGAAGAAGATGCCGACGACCGTGCCCCAGACGTTGGGCCGTCCCGGGTGGATGGTGGTGGCGCCGAGGAACACCGCCGCGAGCGCGGGGAACAGGTAGCTGGGACCAGTGGTTGAGTCGGCGGCACCGGACCTGGCGGTCAGCAGCACGCCCGCGAACACGAAGGCGCTCAGCACGTTGCGCTTGACGTTGAGTCCGACCAGGCGGGCCGAGCGCGGGTTGGACGCGGTCGCCTGCAGGTAGCGGCCGAACGGTGTGTTCTCGAGCAGGAACCAGCAGATGAGGATGACCGGCACCATCACGTAGCTGACCCGGGGGATGCCGAGCCAGTTCAGGCTGCCGAAGTTGATCATGCTCTGCGGCATGTTGGAGCCGATGGTGGACCCGTTGGTGTACCAGAGCATGACACCGGACAGTGCGGTGCTCGTGCCGAGGGTGGTGACGATCGAGCTCAGCTCGAACCGGGCGATCAGCACGCCGTTGACCGTGCCGAGCAGCGTCCCCATGGCGATACCGAGCACGATGCCCACGATGATCGGCTCGTTGAAGCGGGTGACCAGGGTGGCGCTGGTGATCGCGGCCATGCCGGTGATCGCGCCGGCCGACAGGTCGATGTAGCCGGCCGTCAGCGGGATCAGCGCGGCGAGTGCGACGATCGACACCACCGCCTGGTTGCCGACCAGCGCCACCATGTTCGCGTGGGACAGGTAGACCTGCGAGGTCGGCCCGTAAACACGGAAGAACACCACGACCGCCACCAGCAGCACCACAAGGCCGTAGTGAATGCTGAGGCTGAGGGCCTCGCTCCGCCAGGAGGTGACCGGCGTCGGCTCCGGCCCCGGCGCCGGCTCCGGCACGGCGGGCGGGTCGGCGGCGCCGTTGCCGGCGTTGGCTTTCGCGGGTGCTGACACGTTAACTCCTGTTCAGCCCTGGTAGGCGAGGTGGGTCAGGTATTGGTGCTCCAGTTCCGGCGGCGTGACCTCGGCCACGATGCGGCCGCGCCGCAGGACGAGGACGCGGTCGCACACCCGCGCGAGCTCCTCGAAGTCCGAGGCCACCATGAGCACGGAGGTCCCGTTCTCGACCGCCTTGCGGATGATCCGGTAGATCTCCGCCCGCGCGCCCACGTCCACGCCCTGGGTCGGCTCGTCGAGCAGCAGCAGCGCGGGGTCGCGGCGCAGCCAGCGGGCGAGCACCGCCTTCTGCTGGTTGCCGCCGGACAGCGAGGAGATCGGGGTGAGCGCGCTCGCCGTCTTGATGCCGAACCGGCCGACCAGGTCGCGGGCCTCGGCGCTCTCCCGGCTCCTGGCCATGCCGTACAGCCGGCGGAACTCGGGCACCGAGGCGAGCAGCATGTTGCTGCGCACCGACAGGTCGCTGAAGATGGCCTCGCGGCCACGGTCCTCTGGCACGTAGCCGACGCCGGCCGCGATCGCCGTGGCGGGGGAGTGGCCGGCCAGCGCGCGGTCGCCGAGCAGGATACGGCCCGACTGCGGCCTGATGTCGCCGTAGACGGCGCGCAGCAGCGTGGTGCGCCCGGTGCCGAGCAGCCCGGCCAGGCCGACCACCTCGCCGCGCCCGACGGTGAGGCTGATGTCGCGCAGCGGCCCCGCGGTGAGCCCGTCCACGGTCAGCGCGGCCCCGCCGCCGCGCGGTTCGGGCATTTCAGGGAAGACCGCGCCAAGTGGCCGCCCGACGATGTGCTCGACCAGCTTCTCCTCGGTCAGCTCGGTGCCGTCCGCGCAGGTGATCACCCGCCCGTCACGAAGGACCGTCACCCGGTCGGCGACGCCGATGACCTCATCCAGCCGGTGGGTGATGAGGATGACCGCGAGCCCGCGGGCGGTGAGGCGGCCCAGGGTGCCAAGCAGCGTCCGCGCCTCGTGGGTCGGCAGCGCCGCGGTGGGCTCGTCGAGGATGAGCACCGACTCGGAGTCGCTCTCCACGTCGGCTAGCGCGCGGGCGATGGCAACCAGCGTCTGCCTGGCCGCGCCCAGGCTGCCCAGCAGCGCCGACGGGTCGCAGTCGAGCCCGACCGCGTCAAGCTCGGCACGGGCCCGCTGGCTGAGCCGCTTCCAGCGCACCCGGCCGCCAAGGCCGGCTGGGTAGGCGCGGCCGAGTGCCAGGTTCTCCGCGACGCTCATGTCGGCGAAGACCCCGGCATCCTGGTGCACGAAGCGCAGCCCCATCGTGCGGGCCGCGTGCGGTGTCATCCGGGCGGCGTCCAGCGTATGAGTACCGACGGTCAAGGTGCCGCCTGGGTCGGCGTGCTCCACCCCGGCGAGCAGCTTGACCAGCGTGGACTTGCCCGACCCGTTCCCGCCGACGAGGGCGTGCAGCTCACCGGGGGCGACGGAGAGCGACACGTCGCGCAGCGCCCGGGTGCCCGGGTAGGTCTTGGACACCCCCGACACCGCGAGAGCCACGGCGGGACGCGGCGCGGCCCCCGCGACCGGGGTGGCCGGGCCGGTGTCTTCGCCGTGGCTCACGGTCATGCCTCCTGCTTGTTCTACTCGTCCTGCTTGTTGCGCTTGTTGTGCTTGTTCACGATCCGGTGGCTGCTGCCTGGGCGGATCAGGATACGCCCCAGATCTTCAGGTAGTCGGCCTTGTAGTCGACAGGGGCCGAGTAGTTCTGGCCGGGTGCGGGCAGGTTGTGGTCCGCGTCGACCAGCTGGATGCCCATGCCCTCGTCCACCGGGGGCTGGTGGTCGAGTACCCGGATCACGGTGTCGACCGCGCCCCAGGCCAGCCAGTTCGAGTCGAAGGGCACCACGGCGTCCTCGCCGTCCTGGTTGCGGATCAGGGAGTCGTTCACGGCGTAACCCTCGCCGCTCACCAGGGAGAACGTCTTGGTGCGGCCCGCGGACTGTATCGCCTGGGCGAGCCCGTCCTGGATCACGATGCCGTCGGAGATGATGACGCCCGCGTTGGCGTTCGGGTACTGCGCGAGTGCGGAGGCCCATTCCTGCTTGAGTGTGCCGTCCGATGTGTCGGCCGGGCTGAAGGTGATGGTCTTGACGATCTTGCAGGTCGTGCACTTCGCCATCTCCTGGACGAAGCCCTGGTTCTCGTAGACGCCGCCGGTCAGGCCCGCGAAGTCGGTGTTGATCACCTGTGCCTGCCCCTTGGTGTGCACGATGATCCAGTCCGCCTTGGCGATGCCGCGCTGGATCGAGGCGGCGGCGGCCGACGGGTACTGCGCCGTGAACAGGGTCGTCGCGGAGAAGATCGGCGAGCCGTCGTTGACCGCGGGATCGTTGCAGTCATAGCTCTCGGCGCCCACGGTGACGATGCCCGCGGCCGTCGCCGCCTGGTAACCGGACTTCGCCTGGTTGCAGTTGACACCGACCGTGATGATCGCCGTCGCGTGGGCGGCGATGGCTTGCCTGATGCCCGCGTTGTACGCGTCGCCGATGCCGAAGTTGCCGTCGAAGACGGTGGCCTTCCAGCCGAGCGCCTGCGCGGCCTCCTTCGCGTTCGCCACCGGTTCTGAGCATCCCTCGCTGGCCTGGCCGCAGGAGATGATCCACAGGTTGACGCCCTTCGGTGGCGTCGGGGCCGAGGTGGGGGGCGCGGTGAACTCGCCCTTGTAGTCAGCGGCCAGGGCCTGCTCGAAGGGCGCCAGGTTAATGGACGAGCTGCTTGAGCTGCTGCTTGCGCTGCTTGAGCCGGTCGAGCTGGCTGCGCCGGTCGAGCTGGTCGAGCTGGCCGTGGAGCTGCCGGACGTGCAGGCGCCGACGGCCGGGGCGAGCGCGATGAGCACGGCCGGGACCAGGTAGAACTTGCGCCAGGACCGTTCCGGTACGCGTCTGGGCATATGTACTCCTCATTGGATATCAACCTAGGGGGGAAGCCGGGAAGGTCGCGGCGGGCCAGCCGCCGCGCCGCCAGACGTGGAAGTCGGTTTCACGACCATGTCGTCGAAGTTTCGCTCAGCATAGTGTCGACACATTTAGCTGGTCAATAGCGTATCGGGGGTGGCTGGCCGAGATCTGTCGACAGAATGCACGATCGTTACATGTCGTCGACCACCGTGCGGGACGCGAACCGCCAGCCGGCGTCGGTCTTGCGGTAAACGTCCTGGTACGTGCCTGCGATGAGCACGCTGACCGACCTGGCCTCGGCGTCATTGGCCACCAGCATCGTGTACGCCGTGCCGCGCGCCCCGGTGTCGGTCGGGCTGATCACGATGTTCGCCGTCCAGTGTCTGGTCAGCCCGCCGCGCATGGCCGACATGGCCTTCGCGAACTCCCTGAGCGCGTCGCTGCCCTCGTGCCTGAAGATGATCTGGCCGCCCGCCCGCGGTGCCGCCTGGCGCTGGAAGAACCCGCCCGGTGCGAACAGCCCGGCGAACCCGTCGGGGTCGTTGAAGTCAAGGGCGTGACTGGCCAGGCTGGACAGCTCGATGATGGCCAGCCGGTCCTCGGCGGTCAGGTCCATGTTTCCCCCTCATCGGTGAAGCGGTCGTATGCGTTGACGCTACTGTCGACAGTAATCTCGGGTCAACGGCTCCCGGGCCCGCAGCGTGTGGTTTGTTACCTGAATAGTCACTGATGGGGCAGCTGAGGATGACATGACGGCTACCTCTGGCTCGGTCGGCGGCGGGGCGGGCCGACGGTGCGGATGGTTGACGCTCCCGTTGATTGTCGACACTATGGCTCAATGTCCATGCAGCGCACCCATCCGGACCCCGCCGACATCCCCGGCTACATGACGTCGCTTAGCAACTGGGGCCGCTGGGGGCGCGACGACGAGCTCGGCACGCTGAACCTCGTGACCGCCGAGCGGGTGGCGGCCGCGGCCGGGCTGGTGTCGACGGGCCAGACGGTCTCGTGCGCCTGGCCGATCGACCCGGGCAAGCCGGACGTGTACGGCCCGCCGCAGCGGCTGTTCCTGATGGGCGGTGCCGGGCCAGACCCGGAGCCGCTGGCCGCAGGGGCGGTCAGCCGTCCGCACCGCAGCGTCGTGGAGTACATCGGCCTGGCCTTTCACGGCCTGACCGTGACCCACCTGGACGCGCCGTCGCACGTGTCATGGGACGGGAAGATCTATAACGGCCGGCCGGTGAATACGGTGCGTTACGACCACGGCGCGACGGCCTCGGCCGTGACCACCGCGGCCAGGGGGATCACCACCAGGGGAGTCCTGCTCGACGTCCCCGCGGCCCACGGCGCGGACCGCGTTCCGAACGGCTACGCCGTGGGGCCTGACGACCTCGCGGCCTGCGAGCGGCGCCAGGGGGTGACGGCACGGCCAGGCGACGCGGTGCTGCTCTACACCGGGGCCAGCCGCCGCGACGTGACGAGCCGCCGCGACGTGACCGCGGGCGAAGACCCGCCTGGCGAGGGTCCTGGTGAGGGTAAGGCGGGCTGGGGCTTCGGCTGCCTGCCCTGGCTGCGTGACCGGGACGTCGCCCTCATCGGCTCCGACGGCATCAACGACGCCGTGCCATCTGGCGGCGGCGCACACGGGTTCGACCTGCCGGTCCACCTGGTCGGCCTCGTCGCCATGGGGCTGTGGCTGCTCGACAACTGCGACCTAGCCGAGCTGGCGGCGGCATGCGCCAGCCTCGGCCGCTGGGAATTCATGCTCTCTGTGCTACCGCTGCGGCTCGCCGGAGCCACGGGAAGCCCGGTCAACCCGATCGCGGTCTTCTAGGCAGGCCCCCGCTCAGCCCATACGCCCGCTTAGCCCCATGATCATGAAGGGTTAGTGGTGCTATAACGCCACTAACCCTTCACAAAACCGAAATCCTTCACGAAAAGCCGCGGTCGGGCGGGGCGGCGGGTAACGGGCGACTCGGCGCTCTCGTCTGCCCCCGGGACCCGCGACATCGACGCCTGACGTCCTAGCGCGCTGACTGTTGGTGCATTCTGAGGCTTCACTCTCATACAATGAAAGCGACTTGCATAAAGGTGGCCGCACGGCCCGGCTGAGAGGATGGGCCCATGACGACCCGAGGCAGCCGGCCGTCGGCGAGCCCGCAGCCCGCCGACGGCGGGGCGGACAAGCCCGATTACCGGGTCGAGGCCCTGGCGAAGGGGCTGCGGATCCTCGCCCTGTTCACCGAGAAGCGGCCGGCCTGGCGGATCGCCGACATCGCCGCCGCCGCCGACCTGCCAATGCCGACCGTCTTCCGTTTGGTCAAGACGCTAACCGCGGAAGGGTACCTCGACCACCTGCCGGACGGCAGCTACCGGCCCGGTGTACGCGTGCTCTCCCTTGGCTCCGCCGCGCTGCGCAGCCTCGACCTGGTCGAGCTGGCAACGCCTCGGCTGCGGGAATTGGCCGACAGCACAGGCGAGACCGTGAACCTGTGCGTGCTCACCGGGGACCAAGTGCTGTACCTGGTGCGGATACGCAACTCCGACCTGGTGACCGCCAACATCCAGGTGGGCTCGACACTGCCCGCGGTGCACACCTCGGTCGGCAAGCTGCTGTTGTCCTATCTGGAGGACACGGAGCTACGGGTCAGGCTCGGGCCGGATTCTTTCGGGCGCGGCTTCGGCCCTAATGCCAGGGAGTCGCTGGAGGAACTGCTGGCGGAGCTGTCGGCGATCCGCGCGCGCGGCTGGGCGACGCAGGATGAGGAGCTCGCCTTCGGCCTTCGGTCGGTGGCCGCGCCGGTCCGAGACGCGGACGGCCGGGTGATCGCCGGGGCGAACATCGCGGTGCAGGCGCGTGACTGGTCCGCCCAGCGGATCATCCGCGAGCTGCGACCGCAGATCACGGAAACCGGCCTGAGCATTTCCGGCCTGCTCGGGTACCAGGAGACGGATCAGTGAACCGCGGGCCAGCCAAGCGTGAGGTCGGCCGGTTCAGCCGAGGCGCCGATGGCGGAATCAGTCAGCAACGTGTCCGGCTCAGTGCAGTCGGCGACCTCGCCACCACCTAGACGATAGCTACTGTCAGTAGTCATGCGAATGCTATGCTCCCTGGCTGGGTAGTCCTCTCGGCTCGCATCGCCACCCGTCGACAGGCGCCATCCACGCACGGGGGGATCTTTCAATGTCAGCATCGCCGAACCGACGCCGCTTCCTTGCCAGCTCGGCCGCCGCCGCCGCTGTCGCCGCACTCGACCTCTCGCCGGCTTTGGTCCGTAAGGCATCGGCAGCACCGCTGTCACCTGTGCACTCATCACCGTTGCTCGACGCGGCGAGCTGGAGCGGCTGGCAGTCGCTGGGCGGGATCTTGGAATCCCCGCCGAAGGCCGTGTCCTCGGGGCCGGGCAGCCTAGACGTCTTCGCTCTCGGTACCGATCATGCGCTATGGCAGCAGTCGTGGAGCTAGCCCCGCCAGGCGGCCCAGGGGATCCTCTGTTCCGGCCGCGAGCCGCGTGTAGCCCTGGGCTGCGGCCTGGAGTTCGCCACCCATCTCGGACACGACGGTCAGGGACAGCTCGACCTGGGCTGATGACGGCAGGTCCGTACGCTCCGCGAGTCCTGCCCCGCAGCGTGTACGGCGCAGCACTCGCGGGCGACGGGCTGGTGCCGACGTGTCAGGCGGTTCCGGGGGCGCGGGAACCGGGGATGCGGGGTGAGGCGAGGACGCGCCAGGTGAGCTCGGGGGCGTGGCCCGGGTCGTACAGCTCGATGTCGTCCAGGCCTTCGCCGCGGCAATGACGCCAGTCGAGGCCGAACTTCAGGAAGATGCCCAGGTCGCCGCCGCACCGGGTGCAGAACGGGGCGGGGTTGTCGTCCGGGTTGTCGTCGCCGTCCGGGCCTGGGAGCAAGTCCGGGTCGAAGGCGGACCAGCCCCAGTCGGTGGCCTCGCAGTAGTCAAGGACGGCGGTGAACGCCGACGGGGACCAGAACGACAGGAACGTCATCGCGTCCAGCAGTTGCTGGGCGCTCAGGCCGTGCAGCCGTTCGGTGAACTGGTTGTCGTCGGGAGCCAGCACGGGCTCGTTAGGGTAAGGCAGACTTGTGAGCATGATCGTCCTCCGCTTGCGTCGGTTGGATGGTCAAGGGCCGCGTTCGGTGTTCCAGCACCGGCGCGGCCCGCCCGCTTCCGGGCGGAAGCGGGGGCGTTGCTATGGATAGTCTAACTCGGATATGTGAGCGATATCAACTGACTTCTATTTGTAGCATGCGAATTAACGTCCGCGCCGGGGGTGTCTGACCAGGACCATCTGCCGGAGGGTTCACCCGGCGGCCTTGATCTGTCCAGGCAGGGACGCCAGGCCGACCGGCTCGTAATCCGGGTCTTCGGCGAGGGTCAGCTGGCTGTGCTGGTCGGCCAGCCCGTCGGCGGCGCCCCAGGGGCGGGGTGGTTGTCCAGCGTATGAGGTGAGGCTGTGTTAAGACGGTGGGGTGCTGACGCAGTATCAGCAGCAGCTGAGGGCGAGGTACTTGTCCGCCCCGGTCGCTGCTCCTCCCGAGCCGTGGCGAACGGTGGCAGGGCCGGGAGGGCACGTCCCGGTTGCCGGGCTTCAGGGTGTCGGGTTCGGCGTGGACCCTGAAAGCGGAGCCGACCTGCTGATGGTCGTCTCGGTGGACGGGTTCGGGCTGATCGAGGCAGCCACGGGCGCGAAGATCGCGCGGGACCGTGAGCTCGGACCGGGTACGGCGGAACCTGACGGCCCAGACCTGGCCTGCCCCGGGATCGGCGTGCTGGCGGGAACCCGGGTAAGGATCGCGGGACTGTTCGGCGGCGGCTTGCATGCCACGACCGGGGATGGCTGGGCCGTCAACGTGGTGGCTCCCGAGTGGCCGCATCACCGTGTCATCCTGTCCGCTGACGGCGGCCGTAACTCAAGGGAG
>Ga0335073_10010339_pt1 | contig 13117 bp, 12 predicted proteins | sample Lox_Sample_22_FD_207093 | JGI IMG/M metagenome (GOLD analysis project Ga0335073, IMG submission 207093) | Soil microbial communities from Loxahatchee National Wildlife Refuge, Florida, United States - Lox_Sample_2.2 | ecosystem: Environmental > Terrestrial > Soil > Wetlands | place: USA...
CGCGTCCAGACGGTCGCTCTGCGCCTGATCGTCGAGCGCGAGCAGGAAATCCGCGCCTTCGTGGCCAGAGAATATTGGACCATCCACGCGCTGCTCGCCACGCAAGAGCCTCCTGCGTTCGAAGCCAAGCTCGCCAAATACAAGGGCGAGGATCTGGAGATACCGGACGAAGCCGAAGCCAAGAGAATTCTAGCCGAAGTCGAGCATGCGGTTTGGCAGGTTGCCACCGTCACGCAGAAGGAAAAGCGCCGCTTCGCTCCTCCGCCCTTCACCACCTCCAAACTTCAGCAGGCTGCCTATAACCGCATGCGCTTCACCACCAAGCGGACCATGATGCTCGCGCAGCGTCTCTATGAAGGCGTCGATTTGGGTGAAGAGGGAGCCGTCGCGCTCATCACCTACATGCGCACCGATTCCGTGCGCGTTTCGAATGACGCATTGGCGCAAGTCCGTGAAATGATTCCGCAGAAGTTTGGGGCCAGCTATCTGCCCGAAAAGCCGAATTTCTTCAAATCCAAAAAAGACGCTCAAGAAGCGCACGAAGCAATCCGCCCCACCGACGTGACGCGCACCCCCGAAAGCGTCCGCCGGTATCTTGAAGACGATATGTTCAAGCTCTACCAGATGATCTGGCAGCGCTTCGTGGCGTCGCAGATGGTTCCGGCCGTGTTCGACCAGACGACCATCGACGTCAACGCGAACGACTACACATTCCGCGCCAACGGCTCCGTTCTCAAATTCGAGGGATATCTCGCCGCCTACCAGGTCGTCAAAGAGGAAGAAGAAAAAGAAGACGAGGGAGATTCCTCAGACCGCCGCTTGCCGCAGGTGCGCGAAGGTGAAGAGCTGAAGCTCGAAACGATTCGCCCGGAACAGCATTTCACTGAGCCGCCTCCGCGTTACACGGAAGCCACACTCGTCAAAGAGCTCGAAGAAAAAGGCATCGGTCGCCCCTCCACCTATTCCGCAATCATTTCCACCATCGTCGAACGCGAATACGTCACGAAGGACCAGGGAAGAATTGCGCCGACGATGCTGGGCGAGCGCGTCAGCGGCCTGCTCGTCAAGAGCTTCGAAGACATCTTCGATGTCGGTTTCACCGCTCGCCTCGAAGAGGAGCTCGATGAAATAGAAGAGGGGAAGCTCGGATGGCGCAGCTCGGTGAAGGACTTCTGGGACCGCTTCGAACTCGACCTCGACAAGGCTAGCGGCGAAATGGAGTCCTACAAGGCGGGCATTCCGACCGGCCAGAAATGCGAGAAGTGCGGACAGGGGGAACTGCTTGAGCGCATCAGCCGTCACGGTTTCTTCCTTGGCTGCTCGCGCTACCCCGAATGCGACTTCATCAAGGATTTGTCGCCGGAAATCGGCGGCGAAGAAGTGGAAAGCGAAGCGACGGTCGAGTATTGCGAAAATTGCGGCCGCGAAATGACTATCAAGCGCGGGCGCTTCGGTCCGTTCCTGGCTTGCACTGGCTATCCGGATTGCAAGACCACGCGCCGCCTCGTGACGGGTACGCGCAAGGCTCGCCAGCCCGACGTTCCGATCGATGAAAAGTGCCCCGACGACGGCGGGCAGTTGCTGCGGCGGCAGGGCCGCTATGGCGACTTCATCGGCTGCGCGAACTATCCGAAGTGCAAATACACGCGCCCGATCACGCTCGGAATCAAATGCCCGAAGTGCAACGAAGGCGAATTCGTCCGCCGCGGCACCGCAAAAGGCCGCGGGAGGGGAAGAATTTTCTATGGTTGCAGCCGCTACCCGGATTGCGACTTTACGACGCCGCATGAGCCCATCGCCGAGCCGTGCCCCAAGTGTGGAGCGCCATTCATCGTCGAGAAGCGCACCAAGCAGGGCAATTTCCGCGCTTGCATTCGTGAGAATTGCGATTGGGAAATGCCCGTACCGGAGGCGGCTCCCGCTCCTGCCGGAGCGCCGGAAGCGCAGCCCGTGGGCGCAGGCGTCGGCGAAGCCGTCAAGTCCTAACGGGTCCTCTCGACGATCTCCCAATCTGCCCGCTTCCGTTTCCAAAGGCTGCTACGGTCCCCGCTGTAGCCTGAGCTTCAATGACCTTTCAAATGCCTCACCCCAAGCGCCAATAGAGTCTTATAATCTTTGGCGAATACCGCCATGAATCCTGCCCTCGAAAAATTTGTGCACTATCTGCGCTACGAGCGGAACGCTTCTCCCTGCACGATCCGTGACTACGGAGACGACATCGAGAGCTTTCTCGCATACATCACGCCGCCCGGCGAAGCCATGTTGCCTCTGAACGATGTCGATCACCGGGTGATCCGCGAATTCGTCAGCTTCCAATACGACCGCGGATTGCAAAAATCCACTGTGGCGCGCCGCCTGGCAGCCTTGCGAACGTTTTTCAAATTTTGCATGCGCGAGCGAATCACCCATCAGAACCCGGCCAAGCTCGTCAGCACGCCCAAACTGCCCAAACGCGTTCCCCGCGTTCTCACCGCCGAGGAGATGAATTCCTTCCTCGACCAAATGGCAACCGGCAACCCCGGCGCAACTTCGGATGCCAATGCCCGGCCCCGGCGCCGCGCGTCAAAGCAGGCCGGGCTTCTTCTGAAGCGCGACCGCGCCATCCTGGAGCTGCTCTACGCTTCTGGTCTTCGAGTCAGCGAACTCGTCGGCTTGAGCGTCGGCAATCTCGATTGGAAGGGGCAGATGGTGCGCGTCCTGGGAAAAGGAAGAAAAGAACGCGTCGTGCCGTTCGGCTCAAAGGCGCTCGCAGCCTTGGAAGCCTACTGGCCCGTGCGTCAATCGCTGCTGGCCAAACCCAAAGGCAAGCCGGATCTCGAAGCGGTATTTGTAAACCATCTGGGCGGCCGCTTGACCGTACGCACCGTCCGGACCATTGTCGGCAAATATGCCCGGTTGGTGAATCTCGATTGGAATCTTCACCCGCATTCCCTGCGCCACGCCTTTGCCACCCACCTGCTCGCCGATGGCGCCGACCTTCGCGCCATTCAGGAGCTTCTTGGCCACGTCTCCCTATCGACTACGCAACGATACACGCAGGCGAGCATCCAACAGTTGATGGAAATCTACGACAAGAACCACCCGCACGCCTAAACCGACAGGTTCTTGTACGGAGAGATGGCCATCCTCTCAAACGATTCGCATTCGTCGCTTCTTCACGCGCCCTCAAGGATTCGGCTGTTCGCGTGTCTTCTTCCTTTCTTGATTCTCTTCGTTCCCCTGCGCGCCAGAGCCCAGGATAACTACGAAATCCAGGTTTACGGTTCGGAGCTCGTCGATCCCGGACACACGATGGTCGAACTGCACAGTAATTTCACGATCGAAGGAACCAAGCAGATCACCGACGGCGTTTATCCCACGAATCACGCGGAACACGAAACGATCGAAATTACGCACGGCTTTACTCCCTGGTTCGAAACCGGCTTCTATATTTTCACTTCCGAGAAGTCGGGACAGGGTATCCAGTGGGTGGGAGATCATATTCGCCCGCGCTTTGCCGTGCCGAAGAGCTGGCATTGGCCGGTGGGCCTGAGCATCTCAAATGAAATCGGTTATCAGCGCCGCCAATTTTCTACGGATACGTGGACTTGGGAAATCCGGCCGATTCTCGACCAGACCTTCGGGCGGTGGTACTGGTCTCTGAATCCTACGTTCGACAAATCCCTCCACGGGCTCACTCAAAATCAGGGCTATGTTTTTTCGCCCAACTTCAAGTTCAGCTATGATTTCACGCCGAAAATTGCGGGTGGCCTTGAATACTACGGCTCGGTGGGCCCGCTCGATGGCATCTACTCGCCCGCAAATCAGGAGCACCAGATTTTCCCCGCCATTGATTTGAATGTTTCCCCCAAATGGGAAATCAACTTTGGTTTGGGAGTCGGACTCACACGTTCGACCGACCATCTGATCGCCAAGATGATTCTTGGCTACCGCTTCGATTTCTGAAAGTCATGAGCTGGGCTGCTATCGCTCACGGCTCGTCCGCTTCACAACCCAGCTCATCCCGTTCATTTTGGCTTTCGCGATTCCGAGTCGCATCGTTTGATGCTTCCGTGCATCCCATCCTTGTCATGAAGCACGTCATTGTCGGCACAGCCGGCCACATCGACCACGGCAAATCGGCGCTGGTCGAGGCGCTCACCGGCACTCATCCCGACCGCCTCGAAGAAGAAAAGCGCCGCGGCATCACCATCGACCTCGGCTTCGCCTTTCTCGATCTCGGCGCCGTTCGCATCGGATTTGTCGACGTTCCCGGCCACGAAAAATTCGTTCGCAATATGCTCGCGGGCGTCGGCGGATTCGATCTCGTGGTTCTCGTCGTTGCGGCCGACGAATCGATCAAGCCGCAAACGCGCGAGCATTTCGATATCTGCCGCCTGCTCGGAATTTCCAAGGGGATCGTCGCCATCACAAAGACCGATCTCGTCGATGCCGACTGGCTCGGCTTGGTGCGCCTCGAAATCGAGGACTTCGTCCGTGGATCGTTTCTGGAAGGCGCGCCCGTCGTCGGCGTCAGCGCGCGCACGGGCGCGGGGCTCGATGACCTGCGAGCTGCGCTCCTTTGCACCGCCGGGCAGGCGTCTGCCAGAAATTCCTCTCGCCCCTTCCGGCTTCCCATCGACCGCGCCTTTGCGATGAAGGGCTTCGGCACCGTTGTCACCGGCACGCTGCTGGAAGGAGCCATGAAGCTCGAAACGGAGGTTGAGCTCTATCCCGTCGGCAAGCGTGTCCGTGTTCGCGGTCTGCACTCCGGAGGTAAGGCTGTGGATCAAGCGGTCGCCGGACAGCGCACCGCCGTGAATCTTGCAGCCGTCGAGCGCGACGAAGTCCGCCGCGGGATGGTCCTCGGCCCGCCCCGCGCCTTTGATCCTTCCCGCCGCTTCGATGCTCGCGTCACTCTCTTGTCCTCGGCGCGGCCGTTGTCTCAACGCACGCGCGTCCATTTCCATCAAGGCGCCGCGGAATCCGTCGCCGAAGTCATCCTTCTCGATCAAGCCGAACTGTCTCCCGGAACCAGCGCTTTGGCCCAGCTATATTTATCCGAGCGCGTCGTGCTGCTTCCCGGCGATCGTTTCATCCTTCGCCAGTTTTCTCCGGTCGTCACCATAGGAGGAGGCGCCGTCATCGATCCGCGCGCATCCCGCCACCGCCGCCGCGATGCCTCCATCGCCCCGTTTCTGAAAACGCTCGAGTCGGGAACCCGCGAAGAAATTCTCGCGGCATTGCTGGAATCCTCTTCCCGCGCGCTCGGACCAAAGGAAATTCGCTCCCGCACCGGCTGGCTCGACTCCGAAACGGACGAAGCGGCGCGCGCGCTGGCCTCCAAGAAACACGCAAGAGTGATTCGCGAAAAGCCGTTGTTGGTCGCTTCCGCGCAGGCATTTGGCGCGCTCATAGAACGGATTCGGCGTGTCGTCGAGGAATTCCATCGGGCGAATCCGCTGCTCCCCGGCATTCCCAAACAGGATCTTCGGGCTCGCGCCGGCTCTATTTCCGAAGAAGTCTTCATCGCGGCTCTCGACGACTTGGTGCGCTCGAAAGGCCTGGCTGTTTCCGGCGATCTCGTTCAGCGCGCCGGACGCGAAATCGCTCTTTCGGCCGAGGAGTCGAAGGCGAAGGAATTGATCGAACGCGAATTCCAGCGCGCGGGTCTCGCCGTTCCCAGCATCGCCGCCGTCCTGGAAAAGCTTCCGGTGGAACCTGCTCGCGCCCGGAAAATCCTGCAGATTCTTCTTCGCGAAAAGGCTTTGATCCGTGTGAGCGAAGATCTTGTGTTTCATCCGGATGCCTTGGCCAAGCTGCGAACCTTGCTCGCGCAATACCGCCGAGAGCGCGGCGAGCGGCTGAGCGTCCCGGCATTCAAGGATCTGACCGGCATAACCCGCAAATACGCCATCCCCTTGCTTGAATACCTCGATCGCGAGCAGGTCACCCGCCGCGCAGGCGATGAGCGTGTTATACTGTCTGGTTAGCGGCCGTGTTTCTGCGGCTTTGCCCGCGGCCCCCGCGGCCCGGGTTTGAAAGGGAGGCGCCCCATGTGGGATAGCCCCGTACACTTGTTGATTATCGCGGTTGTGATTCTCGTCCTGTTCGGCGGACGCAAGATTCCCGAAGTCATGCGCGGATTAGGCCAGGGTGTTCGTGAATTCAAGGAAGGCATGCGCGGCGACCAGCCGGCGCAGTCGTCCCAGACACAGCCTCCGGCTCAGACGCAGACGCAGACGCCGCCTTCGACGACAACCAACACGGAAGAGAAAAAGTAACTTTTCACGCCGGGCCCGATCCCGGGCCTTTCGGAAGTTCGCTGACTGAAGCCCCGTGCTGCGGCCTCTCCGAATTCTTGGGCGAATTCTCTTTCCCAGGTCCTATAGCGCCGCGTCTCTCCATCCCAGCGACCGCAGCGCAATCCACACGCGCGACAGGGGCAATCCCATCACGCTGAAATAGCAGCCCTCGATCCGCGCAACGAATCTCCCGGCAATCCCTTGAATTCCGTATCCGCCTGCTTTGCCAAAAGGCTCCCCTGTTGCCACGTATTCCTGGATTTCCTGTTCCGAAAGCTCCACGAGTTGCACGCGCGTCTTATCAACGAAATTCGCGCGCTGCCCTTCGGGAAGGCCAATCACCGACACGCCCGTCAGGACTTCATGCCATTTTCCGCTGAGCAGTCGTAGCATCCGTTGCGCGTCTTTCGCGTCTGCCGGCTTCTCGAGCATTTCGCTTCCCACAATCACCGTCGTGTCCGCGCCGATCACGAATGTCGCCTCTGCAGTATCCAGCAGGTCATCCACCGCCGCGCCTGCTTTGGCGATTGCCAGCCGCTGGACGTAGGCTTCCGGCGCTTCTCCTGGAAGCCGCGCTTCGTCCACGCGCGTTTCCAGCGTCTCCAGCGCGAATCCCGCTTTGCACAAAATCTCTGCTCGCCGCGGCGAACCTGATGCAAGGATCAATTTCACGATGATTGGTTCCTTTCCAAATGAAACGTCCCTAAATCGAATCCTGTGCGAAGTTCGGCCGCGAAGCGCGTCATGCGACCACAGATTCCCGGTACTCGCCGAAGACGCGCCGCATGGCGTCTGAAATCTCTCCCACCGTTGCGTAGGATTCGACCGCCGCAAGAATCGCGGGCATCAGGTTTTCTCCGCTTCCAGCCCGGCGTTCCACTTCCGCAATCGCTGATCGAACCTGACCATCGTCGCGCCGCGCGCGCATCGCTTGCAAGCGCGCCACCTGCAGCCGTTCGACCTCCGAATCGATGCGCGTCGTCGGAATCAGTTTTTCTTCGTCCGTTTGAAAGCGGTTCACGCCCACGATCACCTGCTCGCCGTTATCCACAGCCCTCTGGTGATCGTACGCGGATTTCTGCACTTCCTGCTGAATGTAACCTGCCTCAATCGCGCGCAGCGCACCTCCCATCGCGTCGATCTTTGCAATCGTATCGCGCGCGGCAGCTTCAATCTCGTTTGTCAGCGCTTCAATCGCATACGACCCCGCCACAGGATCCACAGTGTTGGCCACTCCGGTCTCATGCGCCAGGATTTGCTGCGTCCGCAGCGCCAGCAGCGCAGTATCCTCCGTCGGCAGCGCCAGGGCTTCATCGAGCGCGTTGGCGTGCAGCGATTGGCATCCGCCCAGCACCGCCGCCAGGCACTGCAACGCCACGCGCACCAGATTATTTTCCGGCTGCTGCGCCGTCAGCGACGATCCCGCCGTCTGCGCGTGAAACCGCAGCATCATCGACCGCGGATCGCGGGCTCCAAACCGCTCCTGCATCGTTCGCGCCCACAGCCGCCGCGCCGCACGGAATTTCGCGATTTGCGCCAGCCAGTCGTTATGCGCGTTGAAGAAAAACGAAATCTGCGGCGCGAATTCGTCCACCGGCAGCCCGGCGGCAACGGCCGCTTCCACATACGCGATTCCGTTCGCCAGCGTGAACGCCACTTCCTGGGCGTCCGTCGAGCCTGCCTCGCGGATGTGATACCCGGAAACCGAAATCGCGTTCCAGTTCGGAATTTCCGTGCGGCACCAGGAAAAAATATCCGTCACGATTCGCATCGCCGGCCGCAGCGGATAAATGTACGTTCCCCGCGCGATGTACTCTTTCAAAACGTCGTTCTGAACCGTGCCGGATAGTCGCTTGAGGTTTGCGCCTTGTTTTTTCGCCACGGCCACGTACAGCGCCAGCAAGATCGCCGCCGTCGAATTGATCGTCATCGACGTCGAAACGCGTTCGAGCGGAATTCCCTCGAACAGCGTTTCCATGTCCTCGAGCGAATCGATCGCCACTCCCACTTTTCCCACTTCGCCCTGCGCGAGCGCGTGGTCGGAATCCATGCCGATTTGCGTCGGCAGATCAAACGCGACCGAGAGGCCCGTCTGACCTTGTTCGAGCAGGTAGCGGTAGCGCCGGTTCGATTCGGCCGCGGAGCCGAAGCCGGCATATTGCCGCATCGTCCAAGGGCGCCCGCGATACATCGACGGATAGACGCCGCGTGTGAAAGGGAACTGACCGGGATAGCCAAGTTCGCGCTCCGGCTCCCAATCGCCGAGGTCTTCCGGGCCCATCACAGCTTTAAGCGGCAGTCCCGTCGTGCTCGCGGCCGTAGGTCCCACTTCTTCCGCGCGCATTCTTGATTCCGGCGAGATTTTGTCCTGTTTCAACGCACCCGCCGCGCCCGCCGGAACGACCCGAACGCAAAACACAGCATCAGCACCGCGTATGCGCCGGCCACGACCATGACCCACAGCATCGTCCGCGACCGCCACTGTCGCCACGCAGCGAACGCGCCGTAGACCGCAAAGAGGGCGAAGAGAGTGCCGGTCGCCTCGTGAAACAGTTCGCGCGTCACGCGCCACATCACGCGCAGCGTGTGCCGAATCGAGCGCCACAGCGCAACCCAGAAATTTCCCGGCATCAGCCGATTCTAATACATCCCGCTTCCAACTTCCCCTCTCGCCTCCCGCACCTGCGGACAGGTAACCGAATCGGCGGCTTTTTCCCTCGCGCCCTTGCTTCGCTATTGCCCCCAACTTAAAATTGTTGTAGGAAGGGCATTCATAGGAGGGTACGCCCTTGCAACTTGACGATCGGATGAAGCAGTTGCTCCGGGAATTGGGTCACGCGATCAATGACACGGTCTCCGAATCCGAGCGGATTACCGACGCAATCTCCAGCATCCGCGCCGCCGGCTTCGATATCGTGCTCAAGCTCGATGCGACCATCGGCCTCGCGCGCCGTCAGTCCTCTGACGCCAAAATGACCAAGCAGGACCGCCGTTTCCTGGAGTCCCTCCACATTCGTGTTGACGAAGAAGTGCTTGAGGAAGATACGGATTCGCCCAGGATCGAAATTACGCCCCAGGACATCAAGTTCCTGAAGTCTTTGAAAATCTCTTTTGATGATGAAACCTAGCCATCTCGCGTTTCTCTTCCTGCCGCTCGCCATCGCCGCACTATGGGCGGCGCCGCTTCGGGCGCAGGTGGACACTTCCTCGCAAATCGTCGTCAAGCAGGACCATCCCAGGCCTGTCTGGATGAAAGCCAACGTCATTCGCGCCGACGGTCATTCCATCATTGTGAGCGAGCCGAACAATCCCCGCGCGATTCATACGTTCACGTACTCGGGGAAGTCCCTCGCGGCCATGACCAAAGTTCTCGACGCAGGCGGCTACCAGAACGGCGACAAAGTGAAAATCTTGTACCAGCCTGGCGATACCGTGGCGCTCGATATTCGCGGCAAGCCCTCAAAGTCACCCTAATATTTCCGCCCCTTCGCTCCCGGAATGCGGCAAAGCAAACTATGATTCGCCCTCCCGCCGTCGCCGGCAGCTTTTATCCGGGCAATCCATCCGAACTTGCGCAGGAGATCGATGGTTTCACTCTCCCCTCTGCGACAAAAAGCCGTGTTCGTGGCTGCATCGTTCCCCATGCCGGCTACATGTATTCGGGCCACGTCGCCGGCGCGGTCTACTCCTCCATCGAAATTCCTGCTCGTTTGATCCTCCTTGGGCCTCGTCACTATCCTCAGGGGAACCCGTTCGCCATTCTTTCAGAGGGGGCTTGGCAAACGCCCTTTGGCGAGGCGGAAATCGATACACCGCTCGCTCAATCGCTCTCTCAAGAGTTTCCACGTCTCCGCGACGATCCCGTCGCTCACCAGCGCGAGCATTCGCTCGAAGTTCAAATCCCGTTTCTCCAGCATCTTCGTGGCGACTTTCGTTTTGTCCCCGTCGTTCTCGTCACGGACCGTTTTCCTGTGCTCGAAGAACTCGGCCACGCGCTGGCTCGCGTCGTCAGCGCGCAGCCGGACCCTATCCTCATCGTCGCCAGCACGGATATGAACCACTATGAGAGCGACGCCGTAACCCGCGTGAAAGATCATCGCGCGATCGAGCGCATCCTCGCGCTCGATCCTTCCGGCCTGTTCGATACGGTGCGAAATGAAGGAATTACGATGTGCGGCTATGCGGTTACGGTGGCGGTTCTTGTGGCGATGAGGGATTTAGGGGCAAAGGATGCAGCGTTGATTCGCTACGCCACGTCCGCAGATGTCAGCGGCGATCGCAACAGAGTTGTCGGCTATGCAGGCTGCGTGATTCCGTAAGAGCGCACGCTTGCGCCGCTGCGTTTAGGATGCGGTATTTCCACGCGCTCTCAGCGCGGCTTGCCAGCTGCTGATGAACCGTGCGAAGCGACGCTGTTTGTCGACGCTGCCGCCAGCGAGGAAGCGCCAAACGCCGCGCTGTTCCCGAAACTTCTCCCCGCCTCCGGCATGCCGCCACCAAATCCGCCCATCATGGCCCGCGATGGCGGCCGGCTGCTGATCATCCTCGTCGGTCCCATGGCATTGAACGCGTTCATCTGACGGGGAGGGGCCATCAAGTGCGTGATGGTGAGACCGTGGAAATTCACGGAAGGACTTGTCACCGCTTTGGCTTCCTCGCGGGCAAAACCCGCGCTCAGGCTCGAGAGCCCTCGCGCCGTCGGAACCGCCATCCGTATATCCGCGGTCGTCCCCAGTTTTCCCTTCTCCCCGGGAGGACCTGCCAATGTTTCAATCGTCTGTTCCTTTTTCAGGGAGTTCAGCACCTTGTAGGAATCGAAATTCTCCAGCCCGCCTTTTGCCAGCACGATCGTCGGGGTCTTCCCCATCATGGAGCTTTTCGGCTCAGTCAGCGGCGACCATCCGATCTTGTTGCCGGACGAGACCCACTGCACCGGCGCGGCCGACCATTGGCTGTAATTGCCAGGCATCCACATCCAGCCCTGAGGGGACTGACACGACCACTGTCCAAAGTGATAAGGCACCCATCCCCATGGCTCCGCGCTTACCCACGTCCATCCAAGCCCGTCGTAATACATCATCGAGCCGTCCGCAAACGGCATCCAGTTGCCCGAGATTCCTCCTGGCTGCCACCCATATCCCAGTCCGGGGATAAACGTCCAATTCCCGTACGCGGACAGATCCGCCATGCCGTAGCTGAACGGAGCGTTTGTGTATTGATCGGTCCGGTTCTCAGCCGTTTGCAAATAGGACGCCCGCTGGTTGACGAACTTGTCCCAATCGTCCGCCTTGGGCGTCTCCTTCCGGCCGGTCTCTTGCGGTTTGCGAACCCCGAGAAAAAATGTTTCGTCCTTGGCCAGGATTTGCGTGCTCTCCCCGGCGCGCAATTGCACCTTTCCCTTGAGGACGCAAAACTCGGCGCCGTTGCGCGTCAAATCCACGCGAAACTCCGATTTTCCCTGGGGTGTAATCTGAAAGCTCTGGTTGGAAACGGAAAAGACGTCCTGCGAGCCGCTGTTGGATTCAAACGTAGCCGTGCCTTCGTTCATCGCCACTTTCGTGATTTGTCCGCCGTCGGAGAGCGCCAGCTCCGTAAATTGCAACACGGTATTGGGAGCCACCCAGATGACGCTGCCGTGCTCGAGCTCGATTTCCGCCATCCCTTCATTTGTCCCGACAGCGAAGCCTTGCTGCAGGGGCATATTCATCGCCGCCGGCTCCCACTTGCCCGTGCTTGCCCGCACCACCTGCACGTCTCCCCGAACCATGCTTAAGCGAACGATACGCGCATAGCTCAAGCCAGTGTCATCCGTACCGGACGGAAACGCCGGCAGTGCGCACACGGCTACCATAAGGAGCGACAAGAGAGAGGAAACAAACACGAATCTGCGATGGCTCATATCGGACCTCCCCGAGGGACGATTCGTTGCCGCCATCATACTCCCCGCCGCATGGCAATTTGTAATTTTCTTGTAAATTGCTTCCGGAGGTTAAGAGGGCAGTACTAGTAAAACAGTGGAGGAGGAAACCTAGGTCGTTCCGCGAATTTTTCCGGCCAGCGTGCGTGCCTTCTGCCGCGCCAAGTCGATGTACTTTTCGTCCGAGGCAACTTGATCGAGCAGCGGCAGCAGCCGTTCCGGCTCCGGCAGTAACTTTCCGGCATAGTCGGAATCGATCCGGATCAGCACGTCGTTCACGCCCAGCCGGTCATACCGCATCGTTCGCTGCAGGTCCGAATAGTCCATCTCCTCGCGCGCCAGCCCTTCGAAAATGCCTTCCAACTGTGACGCATTTTCGTCGAGCGTGTAATTGAACGTCACTTCGTGTTTTTCCGCCCCGTTTTCATACTGAAATGTTTTTTGTCCCAAACTGGCGATCCGCCGGTGCAGGTCCAGATTCACGCCGTCGAAATTGCGCAGCCGCGCGGCAAGCGCAAAGATCTTCTGCGCGAGTGTCGCGTTGATTTCGAACGCCTGCGGACTCGGATCGTCATCCAGTGCGCGAATATCCGCCGTGCATGCTCCGTTTTGCGACACCTTGATTTCGGTAAACTCGGGATAGCTTGATTTGAAAATCTTGCGGTAGGTGATTGTGGGTCCGGAGGTGGCTGGGGAAGCGGTCCCAGCCGATTGTGCAGCGGCAGCCGGCAACGAAGCGGCCAATCCCGCCAAAAAAGCCGCCATTACAACTCGGCCGAGAATTCGCCTGAACGTTTTCCAGAAAGGAGCCATCATCACAGGGATGAGATGCGCGCCGCGCGCGTCCGGGTGCGGAGTTCCTCCGCTGCGGACTCCCGTCGCACGGCCATTGTCATTCGCGTCCGCGCTTGCGACA
>Ga0335073_10010340_pt1 | contig 13117 bp, 10 predicted proteins | sample Lox_Sample_22_FD_207093 | JGI IMG/M metagenome (GOLD analysis project Ga0335073, IMG submission 207093) | Soil microbial communities from Loxahatchee National Wildlife Refuge, Florida, United States - Lox_Sample_2.2 | ecosystem: Environmental > Terrestrial > Soil > Wetlands | place: USA...
GCTCTATCCGCTGACGTACATCACCATGGCGCACTACCAAAACTACGTGACCAACGTCTACTTGTGGCTTTGCGTGGGAATCATTTTCGCGCTGCCGGGAATTGCGGCCCGGCCGGCGCCCCCTGCGGCTGCGCGAGTGGCGTTGGTCGAGGAGGCGCCGCCATCCTCGCCCGTCGTGAGAGCCACGTGAAGAATTACCGCGCGCATGCGAGCGGCGGACGCGCATGACCGAAAAGCGCCATCGGCCGAGCGTCGCGGTCGTTTCGCCCTTCCTCGACAAGAGCCACGGCACGGAGCGAATCGCGATCGAGTGGATCGATCAAATCTCGAGCGATTTTGACGTCCACATCTACAGCCAGTGCGTCGAAGACCTCGATTTGTCGACGGTCACGTGGCACCCGATTCCGAAGCTGCCCGGGCCGCACCTCGTGAATTTCGTATGGTGGTTTTTCGCCAATCACCTTTGGCGATCCTGGGATCGCCGCGTCCGGGGACTCGCTCACGACATCGTCTACAGCCCCGGCGTGAACTGCCTGGACGCCGACGTGATCTCGGTGCACATCGTTTTCGGCGAATTCCTGCGCCGCGTGCAAGGGCAGCTCCGGCTCGGCGGCAATTCGATCCGATTCTGGCCGCGTCTTTTGCATCGCAGGCTCTACTATCGCCTCATCATCTGGCTCGAGCGAATCGCTTACACGAATCCAAATACGATCCTGATCTTGATCGCCCAGAAAACAGCGGAGGATCTGAAGCGGCTTTACGGTCGGACGAGCGATTGCATCGTTCTGTACCTCGGCCTCGATCTGGTCACGTACAATCCGGCGCGAAGGGCCGCGTTGCGCGAGGGCGCGCGCCGGCAGCTGGAACTCCCGGAAGGAAGGTTCGCCTTGCTCCTGGTCGGCAACGACTGGCACAAGAAGGGAATTCGCGTGCTACTCGAGGCTATGGCGACTTTGACCGCTCTGCCAATCGACTTGCTCGTGGCCGGCAGCGAAGACCCGGCGGATTTCGAAACAATGGTTCGCGAGAAAGGGCTCGAGCAGCGCGTGAGGTTTCTTCCGCCGCGAAAAGACGTCGAGTTTTATTATGCGGCCGCGGACGCATATGTCGGGCCGTCCTTGGAAGACACATTCGCGCTCCCACCGGCGGAGTCGATGGCATGCGGCTTGCCGGTGATCGTGTCGCGCGAGAACGGGACGTTCGAAATCATCACGAACTCAGTGGACGGCTTGATCCTGGATGACCCCACCGATGCGACCCGTCTGGCGGCGCTGATCCGGCAGTTGCACGAAAATCCCGCCGAGCGCGCGCGGATGGGCGAGAAGGCGGCGGAAACGGCGCGGCAATACACCTGGGAGCGCAACGGCCGCGAGATCAAGGCCGTCTTCGAAGAGATTCTGCGCCGGAAGTCCCGCCTCCAAGGGCAGACGTTGACCCAAGAATCGTGATGCCGAGCGGCGCAAGTGCTTCGCGGGCCGGCACCATCGTCGGACTCTTCCCCGCCCTGCTGAGCGTCGGGGGCGTGCAGGAAGCCGGGCGACTTACCGCGGCGGCGCTTTCCGACATCGCGGCGCGCCGCGGGTGGGCCGCCGATTTTCTGAGCCTCAACGATTCGCGCGACGCGCAAACCTTTCAGGCCGGCGAGATCCGCATCGGTTTCCGCGCGTTCGATCGGCATAAGGTGCGCTTCTCGCTGGCGGCGATCGCGCGCGCGCGACGCGCCGTGCGGTCCGGGCCCGTCGTTGCGTTCGCCGCGCATCCGAATCTGGCCTTCCCCGCGGGATGGATGCAGCGAGCCGCGCCCGCGCTCAAGACGATCATACTGGCGCACGGCATCGAGGTGTGGACGCCTCTTCCTCTGCTGCGCCGCGGCGCGCTGCTGCGCGCCAATCGAGTGCTGGCGCCGAGCGCCGACACGGCGCAAAAGCTGACTTCCGTGCAGGGAGTTCCGGCCGATCGCGTGGGCGTGGTTCCGTGGCCGCTGGGGGCGGAGTTCCTCCGCTGGGCGGCGTCGCCCGCCGATCTTCCCTTGCCCGCCGGCTTCCCGCAGGGGCGCGTGATCCTGACGGTGGGCCGCTGGGCCGCTTCCGAGCAATATAAAGGCGCCGACGAATTGATCCGCGCGGTAGCGCGGCTCCGCGCCGAAATTCCCGATGTGCGATTAGCCGTCGTGGGGACCGGCGACGATCTGCCGCGCCTGAAGAAAATCGCGGCGGAGCTTGGCGTGGGGGACCACGTCCATTTTCTCGGGGGAGTTTCGCGCGAGGAGCTGGCCGGCTGCTACGCGCGCGCAGACGTGTTTGCGCTGCCGAGCACGGGCGAAGGATTCGGCTTCGTTTTTCTCGAAGCGATGGCGTTCCGCAAGCCGGTCGTCGGCGCGGCGTGCGGAGGCACAACCGACGTGATCGAGGGCGGCGTCAACGGATTGCTGGCGCCGCCGCGCGAAACCGAGCCGCTCATCCGCGCGCTCAAGGAATTGCTTGCCGACGAATCGCTTCGCCTAGCGATGGGCCAGCGCGGCGCGGAAATCGTTCGCACGAAATACAGCTTTGACGCTTTTCGCGCCGGGCTTGAGGCAGAGATCGACAAAGTCACCGGCTGAGGGACGGGCGCCTGGATATGCCGGTCGCGAGACGGATTGCGGCACGAAATCCGATTGGGATACCCTGATCTCGTCGATGACCACTTTGTACCAGAGCGTCGCGTATCTGCGCCACTCGGCGTGGCGAAGGCTCGCGCGGAGCGACAAAGCGTGCCCGGCTTGCGCGGCTCTGGACACGAGATTCATCAAGCGAAAGCATCTCGTGACCGAGCTCCGGGAGTGCCAGTCGTGTTACCTGCGCTTCCGATGGCCGAAGGATTCCGCCGACGAAGCTCACCACTTCTATCAGAAAGACTATTCGCAGGGCTTCACAACCGATTGCCCGAGCGACGAACGGCTCGCGACGCTCCTCGCTACGGATTTCCGCTCGACGGAAAAGGACTATTCGCCGTACCTCCGCGTTCTGGAAGCTCTCGGATTGTCGGCCGGCTCATCGATACTGGATTTCGGGTGTTCGTGGGGCTACGGCAGCTGGCAGCTTTCGAAAAAGGGGTTCTGCGTCTACTCGCACGAAATCAGCGCACCGCGCGCCCGCTACGCCGCCGAGAAGCTCCAGTGCAACATGATCGGTTCGATCGAAGATTTGCCGCGCAAGGTCGATTGTTTTTTCAGCGCCCACGTGATCGAGCACCTGCCGAATCCCAATCTGCTCTGGGAAGCAGCGCTCTCAGCCCTCAAACCGGATGGAATGATCGTGGTGGCATGCCCCAACGGCAATCCCGAACGAGAAAATACGATCGGTTTCGAATACCACAGGCTCTGGGGCAAGATTCATCCGCTCTATATCACTCCCAAATACGCTCTGGAAGCGGCCCGTCGAAAGAGGCTACGATCCTTGCTGTATTCGACTCCGTACGATTTCAGCGAAATTGCGGCGGGACAAGAGACGGCAAGTCTCGCGGGCGACGAATTGCTGATCGTCGCGTTCGGGGCCCGTTGAACGGCGCATGCCCGTCATGGCGGCTGAGCCCGCTGCGGAATGCCAGGCCGTCACGGATTTCGAGGCGTCGATGCGCGTGTTGAGCGTGGTGCAATCCTATTTTCCCTTCCAGGATCGCGGCGGGCCGGTGGTGAAGGTCCGCGCGCTGGCAAAGGGCCTGGCCAAACGCGGGCATCGGGTGACGGTTTTGACCGCCGATCTCGGGCTCGACTGCGTCAACGGTTTTGCCGCAAAGGCCGAGCGCTGCCGATGGGGCCGACGCTGGCAAGACGAAGGCGTAGAGACAATCTACCTCGCCACACGAGGCCACTACCGCGCGCTGACGGTCAATCCCGGCGTGGCCGGATTCTGCCGCTCCCGCCTCAAGGACTTCGACGTCGTTCACATCTACGGCCTCTACGATCTGCTGGGCCCGGCCGTCGCGCATTTCTGCCGGCGGCAAGAGATACCGTACGTGGTCGAGCCGATGGGGATGTATCGCCCGATCGACCGGGGCCTGCTGCTCAAGCGCCTCTGGCACGGAGTGGCCGGCAAGAATTTGATGCGGCGCGCCGCGCGCGTGGTGGCGACCTCCGAGATCGAAAAGCAGGAGTTGCTCGAGGGCGGCATCCCGGCCGCGAAGATCGTCCTCCGCTTCAACGGAATCGATCTCAGCGGGTGCACGCCGCTTCCGCCGCGCGGAATTTTTCGGTCGAAATGGGAAATTCCCAGCGAGCAACCGCTGATCCTGTTTCTCAGCCGGCTGATTCCGCGCAAGGGAGCCGACATCCTGATCGAGGCGTTCGCCGCCGCGTGCCCCGATTCCGGCTATTTGGCGATCGCCGGGCCGGAGGGCGAAGCCGGCCATCGCGCGCATCTCGAGAAGCGGGCTCGCGACGCCGGCGTCGCAGCGCGTGTGCGGTTCACCGGCGCCCTGTACGACGAGGAGAAAAAGGCCGCTCTGGCCGACGCGGACGTTTTCGCTCTTCCTTCGCGCTACGAAAACTTCGGCAACGCCGCGGCGGAGGCGATCGCTTCGGGCGTGCCGGCTATCGTGACGAACTCCTGCGGGATTCACTCGCTGGTGGCCGATCGGGCGGGGCTGGTGATTTCTACGGGCAACAAGCAGGAATTGGCTGACGCGCTTCACCGCTTGCTCTATGATGGAGACCTCCAACGGCGTCTCAAGGCGGGATGTGCAGGCGTCATCAAGCAGCTCGATTGGGATCGTTTGACGCAGCAGATGGAAGCGCATTACGAAGAAGCTTTGGCGCCCGAACCGAAATCCGGGTAGTTCACACAGGATGCGCGCAGGATGTTGAGGGCCGTCGCCAAGACCGATTCGAGCATGCACGTCGATTCGACGAAGGAAGCGCGCTCGAACGACCGCGGGTCCCGCCACACGCTGTTCCACGCGGTCTGGCTGGCCGCAAACGTCCTCTTGTTGCTCTCGATCCTGGCAACGGCCTACTCGGTCGTCTGGGAGTATTCGACGAGGCGATACCTGCGCGGCTTTTCGGACGCGATCGTCCCCGCCGCCGGCGGCCCGGAAGAAAAAATCGAAGCCATCCTGCATTGGATGGCCAACGGGCCGGCGCGCCGCGACGCCCCGCCCGACGGCTCGCTCCGCGACCCGACCGAAACGCTGAACTATGCGTCGCTGCTGAAAGTCTGCGGTTCGGCCACCAATGCGTTCCTGAATCTGGCCGATAGCGCGGGCCTGTCTTCGCGCCGGCTGCTGCTGCTCGATTCGCGGCGCCTGACAGTGCACGTGGTGGCGGAAGTTCTCGTGGACGGGCGCTGGATCGTGGTCGATCCGGCGTTTCGCACGATCCTGCGCGATTCGTCGGGGGGTATGCTGACGCGGCAGCAGCTCGCCGACACCGCGACCTTTGCCGTGGCTACCGCGGGAATCTCCGGCTACGATCCGAGCTACACGTACACCCGCACCGTTCACGTCCGCTTGTCGCGCATCGGCCCGGCAGGCCCCATGCTTCGCACCCTATTCAATCACGTGGCACCGGGCTGGGAAGACTCGATGACGACGAGCTTGCTGCTCGAGCGCGAGTCGCTCGCGACGCTGACAATCGCCATACTGATGGTCATGCTGCTGGCGCTCATCCGGGTGTTCTTACGGTGGTACGGCGCGCATCGCTGGGGGATACATCCGCTGCAAATGCGCGCGCGTGTGTATCGCGCCGTCAACGCGTTCCTCGATCCCGGCACCACGCCCTAAGCGCCTCGGGACGGATCCCGGCTAGTCCGCGTAGCCAATGTCGAATGCCGCGTTTTCTCCGGCCGCCAGCGCCGGGAGCACGATGCGGTGACGATCGGGCAAAAGGCGCGCGCCGCCCGTCACTTCGGCAATCGCCTTCTGGAATTCGAACGTAATCCCGCTTACCGCTTCGGCAGCCGTGACGACGAGCCTCAGCTTGTTCGCGGCTGAGCCGGGTTGCACCTCCCAGCGCAGTCGTTCGTGTCCCCGCCAGAATTCCGCAAAGCTTTGCAGGTCGGTCGCCGTCACGTCGCTGGGTAGCTCGCGAAGCAGCGTCTGCTCGGCTGCAAGCTTCGGGCCGGCCTGGTTCGAGTGAATCAGTATGACGTTGATGGCCTGGTTTTCGGCGTTGGCGCGGATCACGTCGAGCATGGCGTCGATCCGCTGCGGCAGCGGCGGCTGCTCTTCGTCCTCGAAGGTCAAGGGAAACTCGTAAAGGCCGCTGTCTTCGTCGAAATCGAGGCCGAGCGGCAGCGCGTAGGGGAAATGGGTGAGGACGTCGTCGGCGGTAAAGGACGAATCGAAGAGATAGCCGGTGCGAACGAGAGCTTCGGGCAAGCTTGGCGGGAAGCGCAGATGGCCCGCGCGGAAGAAGATCGTGCGCTGGCCCGCGAGGTTGCCGTCGAGCAGCTCCTTGCTCACGCGCACCTCGCCGAAGACGGTCGCTCCCGTAGCGCTGTCAAAGCCCGTGCCGCGCGGCTGGTACGAGGGAAAGCTCTCGGCGCCGTCGCCGAGATCGAAACGATTGAACGCGCGCGAATGAATGATCGAGTGCGATCCCACGGTGAAGCCCCCGAGCGCCTTGATCTGCCGCAGGTAGTCGAGATCCTTGCCGTAAAAGAAGGAGACGCTGTTCGCGTCGCTCACGTACTTCGTCTGAATGAAAAACGTGCTGCGCGCATGCGCCGCCGTCTCCATGCGCGCGAAATCGAGCATCGGCGCGAAGGAGTTTTCCCAGTCGACGTCGTGCGAGAGCAGCAGCACGGAATCCTGGCCGTCGGGGATCGAGGCGAGCCGCACGCCGCCGGGCGTGTTCGATTCGTACCAGGCGCGCAGCAGCAGCATCCAGACGTCCGCGCCCGGCTCGAACGCGTTGGCGTAATGGCGCTCGGCGTCGTAATCGCGATTCACCTGATTGCGCAGGACCACTTCGTGGTAGCTGATGCCGCAGAGATACGTCGAGCCCTGCCCGATGGTGTTGCGCACCAGCGCGGCGCTTCCGTCGTCGTAGCGCGCGAGCACGGTTGCGTTCGCGGCCGGCGTGTAGCCGTTGGTCCAGAAGATGTCGGCGTACTTGGTGCTGCCGAGGGGAACGCTTTGCTCCTCCGCTCGATTCAGGTAGCGAAGGATCGCGTCGGAATTCGGCACGAAGTCGACGCGAAAGCGGCGGCGCGATGCGACCGCGTCGCGGAAACCGAAGAGCGGCTTGACCGCACCGGTCAGCGCGTTGACGGCGAAGGCGCTTCCTCCCTCACGGATGTGCTGCGCAAGCGCCTCAATCTGAGGGCCGGTGAACGTCTTCGGGCCGACATCGGGATAGATAATGATGAGCCGATGCCGCAGGGCCTGATCGATATCGCGCGTGACGAAAAACGGAACGCCCATTTCGCGCAGGGTGTGGATCATCGCCAGCGGATTTTCATCGTCGCTCGACCAGTAAAGCGCCACCTGCATCGGAAACAATTCGGGAAAGGCGACGGTCGGGTCCGTCGTGTCGTGCGTCAGGGGATGGACGGGTACGTCGGCGACGCGAAGCTGCGAAATCTGGATTGCAGCGTTCTGAGAAAAGGCCGGGAACGCAACCGCAAGAAGAGCGATCGCGAGCAGAAGGGCGGGCCGCATCGCGGCCATTTCGGAGATCGCCTTCTTGGAGCGTATCAATCTTCGATCGGGAATTCCGCTCTGTGTATCACTATGATACATATTCTATCGATGATTAGAGACTCCTAATCCTCTCCCCGCCCTGGAATGCGTCACTTACCCGCAACAGCCACATAACGCGGGCTTTGATGCGGAATCATCCAGCACTTTCACAGCCCTTTTGGTGCACCCCTTGCAAGTAGTTACGTCGGGCGTGGGCCAAGATGCACGCGCTCGTGTGCGGGGGCACTCCGATTCGAAAGTACGAAATTCTTGGTTCGCTTTGCGCCAGTGCGATGGCGGTCGTGGCGCTTTGTCTGTGTGCGCCAGGCGCCGGCGCACAGGATCCGTCCGCGGACTGGCAGGCGGCAGTACGCAAGGACGTAAGCGCGCACAACTGGGACATCGCGCTGCACACGATCGATCTGCAAATCGCGCAATCTCCCGAAGACATGGACATTCGCGCCTGGCACGCGCGCGTGCTTGCGTGGGCGGGCCGGCTGGCGCAAGCCGAGAAGGAGTTCGATACGATCGTGAAGGCGGAGCCCGACGATCCCGACAACTGGGTGACGCTCGGCAGCGTGTACCAGCAGGAGGGACGCAAGCAGGAAGCCCTTCGCGCCACGTCGCGGGCCGTCGAAATCGATCCGAGCCGCGCCGATCTGCACGAAGCGCGCGGGCGGGCGCTGCTGGCGCTTGGCGAGACCCGCGAGGCGCGAGCGGAATTCCAGCGCGCGGCCGATATCGATCCGCAGGACGCCGACGTTCGCGCCGAGCTGGCGTCGCTCCACGGCGAAGCGAAAAACGAGCTGCGCATCGGCAACGACAACGACCTCTTCAATTTCACAACCGGCAACGAAGGCGAGTGGGTGAGCCTCGTCTCGCGCTGGTCTTCGCACTGGACGACCAGCGAAGCGGGAAACTTCTACCAGATCGCGGGCACGCCGGCGGGCAAGTTCGTCGGCAGCGTCACGGGCAGCCTGCCGCACTGGGGCGGGCTGACGGTGGGAGGCGCGGTCGGCCACGACAACACGGTGATTCCGGAAAGTGAAGCGTTCTTCGAGGCCGATCATGGCTGGCGCATCGGCGAGCAGGGATTCGTGCGCGGCGTCGAGGTGACCTATGGCCAGCACTGGTTCTGGTATTCGGCCGCGCGCATCCTGACGCTCAACGAAAACACGCTCGTCTACCTGCCGAAAGATTGGCTGTGGTCGCTCGGCGTCACGGGCGCGCGCAGCCATTTTCCCGGCACGGGCGTGGACTGGAAGCCCTCGGGGCTGAGCCGGCTCACGTTTCCCATGCACAGCTGGGGCGAGCGGCGGCTGAGCGGCAACGTCTTCTTCGCCGTGGGCACCGAGGATTTCGCTCTGGTCAACGAAATCGGCAGCTTTTCGTCGCAGACCTACGGCGGTGGGCTGCGTTTTCAGATCAACGCCCGGCAGGACATCACCGGCTACGCCGGCTTTCAGCAGCGAACGCAGGACCGCACGGACATGAGCTACGGGTGGAGCTATGGAATCCACTTTTAGGAGGCTGTGGACGCTCGGCCCGGCGGCGTTCGTCGTCAAGGTGATCATCGCCGCGATCGTGGCGGACGCGCTGTTGCTCGGGTTCATCCTGCTGCGGCGGATGTACCGGCGGCGGTATTTCGCGCGGCGCGACCGCCGCGTCTTCGAGTTCCGGCAAAAGTGGGAACAGCTGCTTTCCGGCGATATTCCCTACGACGCCTGGCGACTGGACAATTTCGACCGGCAAATCGTAGAGGACATCGTGCTGGATGCGTTCGAAGCGGCGAATCCGGTCGAGTCGGCGCGCCTTTTGGGATTCATGCGCAAGACCGGGCTGATCGAGAAGCGGATTTTCGAGGCGCGGCACTATCGCGGGTGGCAACGCATGGCGGCGCTCGTGGCTCTCGGGCGGACGCGCGCGCCCGAAGGAATTTCGGCGCTGGCCGAGGGGCTGCGCGACAAGCACCAGGAGACGCGGCACGCCGCGCTGCGGGGATTGGCGCGCACCGCTTCGCCCGAAGCGGCCGGCGAAATTCTCACTTGGGTCGGCGAGCGCGGTTTGCAGGCGCCCGCGCTGCTGATTCAAAACGCGCTGATCAATTGCTGCCGCGAAGCGCCGCGCATGCTGCTTCCCTATCTCGAACACGCGGACCGCGAAGTGCGCGAAATGCTGGCGCGCGTGCTGGGCGAAATTCCGGTCAATTCGATCGAAAACGCGCTGATCGCGCTGGCGGAAGACGATCTGCCGGAGATGCGCGCCGCGGCGGCGCGCGCGCTTTCGAACGCGGGCCACGGCCAGGCCGTCGAGGCGCTCGCGGAACTGGCGAAGGATCCCGTGTGGTTCGTGCGGCTGCGCGCGGTGGTGGCGCTGGGAAAAATCTACGACGCGCGGGCGATCCGGCCGTTGCTGCAGGCGCTGACGGATTCGAACCGCCTCGTCCGCATGCGCGCGGCCGAGGGCCTGGTCGACCGCAAGTCCGAGCTCGCATCGATTTTCGCGGAAGCGGTGGCCGCCCAAGATCGCTACGGCCTCTACGCCTACTTCGCGGCGCTCGAAAACGCGGGGCTGCGCAAGCAGCTCGAGGCCCAGCTGCAAGAGCAGGCCGCGGGCGGCGATTCGAATGCGGCAAATCTGCTGGCGACGCTGGCGGCGGGCGAACTGAAAGCGCCGCCGCCGGCGCCTCTGCTATCCGGGCCCGAGCAGCCGCTCGCGCCGGCTCCGGCGGCGATGGCCCCGAAATGATTCATTTCCTCGACGTGGCCAACCACACGCTCTTCGTCTACTACTTCGTCTGCAATCTCTTCTATCTCACCACGCTTCTGATCGCGCTCAAGACGAGCGCCGCGCACCAGAAAAGGCTGAAATCGTTCCGCCTCGAATGGTTCAAGGAGTCGCCGCTCGTTCCGCCGATCACGGTGCTGGCGCCGGCGCACAACGAGGAACGATCGATTCGCGTCTCGGTGCGCAACATGCTGGCGCTCGACTACGCCGAGCTCGAAGTGATCGTGATCAACGACGGCTCGGTGGACAGCACACTCGAGCAGATGATCGACGAATTCAAGCTCGAGGCGGTGCGCGCGGTCTACGTCCCGCAGGTCGCCTGCGCGCCGGTGAAGGCGCTCTATCGCAGCGCCGCGGACCCGCGGCTGCTGGTGATCGACAAGGAATCGGTCGGCAGCAAAGCCGATGCGGTCAACGCCGGCCTGAACGCGGCGACCTCCCCCTACGTCTGCGTGGTCGACGCGGATTCGATCCTGGAGCCCGACGCGCTCCTGCGCATCATGGTGCCCGTGCTCAACGATCCGGCGCAGGTGATCGGCGTCGGCGGGATCGTGCGCGTCGTGAACGGATCGGAGATCGCCAACGGGCGCCTGAGCCGCGTGCGCCTGCCCAGAAAAGGCTTCGAGGTGATTCAGGTGGTCGAATACCTGCGCGCGTTCCTGATCGGCCGCGAGGCCTGGGCGCAGGCCAACATGCTGACGATCATCTCCGGCGCGTTCGGGCTGTTTCGCACCGACCTCGTCCGCGCCGTTCACGGCTTTCGCGCCGAAGCGATCGGCGAGGATTTCGACCTCGTCGCGCGGTTGCACCGCTACCTGCTCGACCGCGAAATTCCCTACCGGATTCAGTTCGTGCCCGATCCCGTCTGCTGGACGGAGGTGCCCTCCGATTTGAAATCGCTCGGGCGGCAGCGCGCGCGCTGGCAGAAGGGCCTGATCGACGTGCTGCTGAAGAATCGCGACATGCTCTTCCGCCGCCGCTACGGCCGCATCGGCTGGATCGCGCTTCCCTACATGTGGGTCTTCGAGCTGTTCGCGCCGGTGATCGAAATCGGCGGCATCTTCACGATTGTGCTGGCGGCGTGCCTCGGCGTGCTCAACGAAAAATTCTGCATCGAGTTCCTGATCTACGGCTACGTCTTCGCGACGATGATCTCGATCGGCTCGGTGCTGCAGGAAGAGGTCACCTACAAGCGGTACAACGAATGGCAGGACGTGCTCCGGCTCGTCAGCTACTGCTTCTTCGAGCATTTTCCCTACCGGCAGCTGCACATGATCTGGCGGCTGCAGGGGTTGTGGCAATTCGCTCGCGGCGATCTCGCGTGGAAGCCGCTCAAGCGCCAGGGCCTCGAATCGGCTCAGTCCGGCTAGCGCGCCGCCCCGCCCCGCCCTTGCGGTTGCAGCCGGGGGACTGCTGTTCTATCGTTCTCGCCGGGGATTTCCCGAATGCGCCTACGATTGGCCGCCATCGCTACCGTCGTGCTGCTCGTCGCGGCTTCGCTCGCCGTGCCGGGCGCGCCGGCGCGGCCTCGGGCCCCTGCGAGCGACGCCGGAATCGCGCAGCGCCGCGCGGAATCGCACCTGCGCCGCGGCATCAATCTGAGCAAATGGTTCGCCGGTTTCTCCGATCCCGCTGCGTACACGAAAGAACATTTCGAGACGGCGGTCACGCCGCAGGATATCGCCTTGATTCGGACGATGGGTTTCGATTCCGTTCGCCTGAGCGTCGATCCACGCCCGATGTTTCGCGACCACCAGGCCGATCAGATCGCGTCCGACGACCTCGCCCGGCTCGACGCCGCTCTGCAGATGCTGCTCGCGCAAAACCTGGCGGTCGACATCGGCATCTACGCGGACGACGACTTCAAGAACAAGCTCGCCACCAGCGATGAATTCGTCGAGGAGTTTGCCGATTTCTGGCGTGCGCTGGCGCGGCACTGGTCGGGGCTCGACCCGGACCGCGTGTTCTTCGAGATTCTCAACGAACCCGAAGGCAAGGATTCCTACCGCTGGTACGGCGTCGAAGCGAAGCTTGCGGACGCGATCCGCGAGGGCGCTCCGAATCACACGATCATCGCCACCGGAGCGCACTGGTCCGACGACGACGATCTCGTGTTCCTCGAGCCGCTGCGCGATCCCAACGTGATCTACGCGTTTCACTTCTACGAGCCGCACGTCTTCACGCACCAGGGCGCCACGTGGTCGACCAACTACTGGCACTCGCTGAAGGGCGTGCCGTATCCCTCGACGCCCGAAAACGTGCAGCCGGTGCTGGCGCAGCTGCCCGATCGCGTGCACCGGCTGGCGCTCGAGCGCTACGGCATGGATCGCTGGAACGCCGCGCGCATCGACGGCGAGATCGCGCAGGTGGCCGCGTGGGCCAGCCACTGGAACGTTCCCGTAATCTGCAACGAGTTCGGCGTCTACCGCAAGAACGCCGATCCCGGCGATCGCGCCGCGTGGATTGCGGACACGCGCGCGTCGCTCGAAAAGCACGGCATCGGCTGGGCGATGTGGGATTACGACGGCGGCTTCGGCGTGGTCGATCGCGTAGACGGCAAAGCCGCGCCGGACGAAGCGACCGTCCGCGCGCTCGGGCTGGCAATGCCAGGTCCGCCGAAATAGGGCGCGCTTCCCGAACGGAATTTCCCCGCGCATCGGCTATACTCGAT
>Ga0335073_10010342_pt1 | contig 13116 bp, 12 predicted proteins | sample Lox_Sample_22_FD_207093 | JGI IMG/M metagenome (GOLD analysis project Ga0335073, IMG submission 207093) | Soil microbial communities from Loxahatchee National Wildlife Refuge, Florida, United States - Lox_Sample_2.2 | ecosystem: Environmental > Terrestrial > Soil > Wetlands | place: USA...
AGGACCGCGGCGACCTGGCCGTGGTCGAGGCCCTCCCAGCCGACCAGGGCGAGCAGTTCCCGGTCGGGCTCGGGCAGGCTGCGGAACGCCGTGGCGATCTCGGCCAGCTCGCCGGTGTACTCGGGCGGCTGGTACCGGACGGCGAGCTGCGCGCGAAGCCGTTCGTTGGCCGCGATCCGCCGCCGCTCGCCCCGGCGATGGTTGGCCAGCACGCGCCTGGCCACGCCGTAGAGCCACAGCCGGGCCTGGTCTCCGGGCGGCACGGCATCGAGCCGCCGCCAGGCGGTGAGGAAGGTCTCGGCGATCACGTCCGCCGCGTCGTCCGGGTTGTCGCTGCGGCGCAGCACGTACCCGAGGATCGGGCCCCAGTTGGCCGCGTAGACCTCCTCGAAGCGGCGCCGTCGCTCGTCCGGGCCGCCGGGATGCGGGTATCGCAAGGTTGCTCCTTTCGACACCAGCCACATGTCCACGTCAAGCCGAGCATTTCAGTGCCGCCCAGAAACGTCAGGATCGGTTAGCATCCGGACCGGTGGAAGAAGATCAGCTTTTGGCCGGCTACCTCGCGGAGGTGCAGCACGTCAGCGGCGGCGAACAGCCCGAGTTCCGGCACGGCCAGTTCCACGATGTGGTGCTGGCCGGCGACGTGGCCTACCGGTTCCCGCGCGACGAGGAATCCCGCCGTGCCCTCCCCGGCCGGGTGGCGCTGCTGCGCGTACTAGGGAACTGCCGGCTTCCGGTGGCGACGCCGGTGCCCTTGACGACCGCACCCGCCGCCCAGCATGAAGCACTCGGCCGCTGTCACGTCGCGCTGAGCCGGCTGCGCGGGCAGCCGCTGGACCGCGAACACGCCACCAGCCCGCAAGCCGAGCCCGTCGTGATCGCCGAACTCGGCCGGCTGCTGGATGCGCTGAGCGAACTCGGGACCGACCCGGCCGTGGCCAAGGCGGTGCCCAGCGCCGATCCTGATCGCTGGGTGCGCTTCGCCAGCGACGTGGACCGGGTTCTCTTCCCGCTCATGTCGGACCGGGGCCGGCGGCGGGCCGAAGCTGAGCTGGCCAGGGTGGCAGCCGTTGACCCCGTGGGCACGGCACTGGTCCACGGCGACCTCGGCGGCACCAACCTGCTGTGGACCGCGCCGGAATCCGGGCCTCACCTCGCGGGAGTGCTCGACTGGGACGAGGCGCAGCTCGGCAATCCAGCCGATGACCTGGCCTCGCTGGCCGCCACGTTCGGGTGGCCGCTGGCTGAGCGGCTCGACGCCTCGCGGCACGCGGGGCGTTGTCCCACGATCGGCGACGCGCGGACCATCGCGGCCACCTTCGCGTTGCAGCAGGCGCTCCCCGCGGCGCTGAGCGGGGACAGCGTCATGCTGGCCGACGGTCTGGCCGGCTACGCAGGTCAGGCCTGAACGGGAGAGTCGCGGCGCCGGTCAGGCGGCTGGCCGAAGCTGGGTGAGGCGGCCGCGGCGGCCTGGGCGTTACTCCGCGCGGTGGTCGGCCAGGCCGTCCCAGGGCGGAGCGGCTTCCGCCGCGCCGACGTTGGCGGCCAGATGCCCGAGCAGGGTGCTGAGCGTGGCCAGATTGGCGTCGGTGAGGCCCGCTCGCAGCTTGGCGTCGAAGGCGATCGCGGCGCCCCGCAGGCGCATGAATGCGGCTTCGCCCGCTTCGGTCAGCGCGACCTGCTGGACTCGCCGGTTGGCGCTGTCGCGGGTGCGGGTGACCAGCCCGCGGGCGTCCATGGCGTTCAGGTGGTGCGTCAGCGTGGCCTCGCGCACCCCCACGGCTTCGGCGAGTGCCCGCTGGTTGGCGGGCTTGCGGACCTTCAGGTTGAGCAGGATCAGCCAGACCGGGAGGGTGCCGTCGGCTTCGCCGAGAGCCTCGTCGAACGCGCGCTCCACTGCGCGGGCCGCCTGGGTCAGCCGGAGCCCGATCGGGAGCGGGAAGGGTGCTGGCACGTCAGCCAGCGTATCACAAACCATCGACATCTAAGAGTTTGACATCTAATCCTTAGAGTTCTAACCTTCTGATTGACGGCAGCGGCAGTGCGCAAGGCCGCGGCGAGAACACGAGAAGGGACTTGCGTGATGAGCGAACCCACAGTTGAGGCCTGCGGCTTGCGCAAGGCCTTCGGCGGGGTGCAGGCGCTGGACGGGCTGAGCCTGGCGGTGCCCGCCGGATCTGTGCTCGGGTTGCTCGGGCCGAACGGCTCGGGCAAGACCACCACCGTGTCGATCCTGGCCACGTTGCTGCGCCCGGACGCCGGTCGCGCGATCGTCGGAGGGCTTGACGTGGTGACCCAGGCCGCGCGGGTGCGCCAGGTCATCGGCCTGGCTGGCCAGTTCGCGGCCGTGGATCCCAACCTGACCGGGCGGGAGAACTTGAGGCTGATCGGGCGGCTGTCCCGGATCGGCCGCAGTCAGGCCCGGGTCCGCGCCGACGAGTTGCTGGACAGCTTCGGCCTGAGCGCGGCGGCCGGGCGGCTGGTGCGCGGCTATTCAGGCGGGATGCGGCGGCGGCTCGACGTGGCCGCGGCGCTGCTGCACCGGCCTGCGGTGCTGTTCCTCGATGAGCCCACCACCGGCCTGGACCCGGAGAGCCGCTTCGCGCTGTGGGACTGCGTGCGCGACCTGGCCAGATCCGGCACCGCTGTGCTGCTGACCACGCAGTACCTGGACGAAGCCGACGCCCTGGCCGATCAGGTCGTGATCATCGCTGAAGGGCGGGTGGCCGACACCGGCGCCCCCGCCGAGCTGAAAGCCCGGTTCGGCACGGTGGTCTTCAGCCTGGACTTTGGCCGGCCGGAGGCCGCTCGGGCCGCCCATGCGGCGCTGGCAGCGTCGGGCTACCGGCCGCAGCGCGACGGCGCCGGCATCCAGGTTCGGTCCGCCACCGGCTCCGGCGAGCTCACCAGCGTGCTGCGCGCCCTGGATGGCCGGGCACCCGACCCGGTGTCCGTCGCGGTGCGCGAACCCACCCTGGACGACGTGTTCCTCTCTCTAACCCGTGGAGGCGAAGCAGCATGAGCACGACCGCGATAGCGCCGCGGCAGGCCGCGGCCAGCCGCGTCACGAAGGCATCGACCACACTCACCACCGCACTCTCCGACACGGCCAGCGTCGCCTGGCGCAACTTGCTGACCCAGTTGCGCACCCCGCAGGCGCTGGTGTTCGCCACCATCCAGCCGGTGATCTTCGTGCTGCTGTTCCGCTACGCGTTCGGCGGCGCGATCCACGTACCTGGGACGAACTACGTGGACTTCCTGATGCCCGGCATCTTCGCGCAGACGGTCGCCTTCGGCGCGGTTGGCACCGCGGTCGGCCTGTCCGGTGATCTGCGTACCGGCATCCTGGTCCGGTTCCGCGCCCTGCCGATGGCCCGGATCGCCGTGCTCGGCGGCCGGACCGTCGCTGACCTGGCCCGCAATCTGCTGGTCGTCGCGGTCATGATCGGGGTCGGCTTCGCCGCCGGATTCCGCAGCCCGCGCGGCGCGGGCGGGCTGCTGGCCGCGCTCGGCCTGGTGATCGCGTTCGGATACGCGCTCTCGTGGGGCTTCGCGTCACTCGGCCTGCGGGTCAGCGATCCCGAAGCCGCTCAGGCGGCAGCGGTACCCGTGATGTTCTTGCTGGTCTTCACCTCGGCCGCCTTTGTGCCATCGACCGCGATGCCCGGCTGGCTGCAGGCGTTCGGTACCCATCAGCCAGTAGACGCCCTGGTCAACGCCGAACGGGCGCTGATCCTCGGCGGCCCGGCAGCACATGACGTGCTCATCTCGCTGGCGTGGAGCGGCGGCCTGCTGATCGTGTTCGCCCTCCTCGCCGCCCGCAACTACGCCCGCGTGGGCCGCTAACAGGCGCGTGGGCCGCTAACCGAAAGGAGCCCGACCATGGCAGTCAGCCAAGCCGCGATGCGGCGACGCGCGCGGATCATGCGCGCGGTCAACGTGCCCATGCGCGCGGCACTCAGCCTGCCGTTCGCCACGCCGCTCAACGCGAACCTGATGCTCATCTTCTACACCGGCCGCAAGAGCGGAAAAGCCTACCGGCAGCCGGTCAGCTACGTGCGCGACGGCGACGTGCTGCTCACCCCGGGCGGCGGCCGCTGGACGCTCAACCTGGCTGACGGACCGACAATCCGGATCCGGCTGCGCGGCCACGACGAGGCTGCCCGTCCGGAACTGGTCACCGATCCCGCCGAGCTGGAGGGACTGCTCGGCGTGATCACTGAAAAGAATCCCCGGGCCGCCGGGTTCATCCCGATCCCGCGCGGCCCGGACGGGCATCTTGACCCCGACGTCCTCGGCGCCGCGCTGCGGCACGGCTTCTGCATCGTGCGCTGGCATCTGGCCCAGCGCGGCCCCTCCCCGGCTGAGGGCTGAATCAGCCGCGCACCGTGCCCGGGGCGGCCGCTGCAGCGGCCGCCCCGCAGCCAGGCCAGACGCCGCCCCGCAGCCAGGCCAGACGCCGCCCCGCAGCCAGGCCAGACGCCGCCCCGCGGCCGGGCAAAGACCTAGTCGCCGAGCTCGGCCCGGCGGCGGGCCACGTACTCCTCGAGTTCGGCCCGGATGGCGTCGTCGAGCGGCGGCGGCTGGTAGGCCTCCAGCGTCTTGGCGCAGATCTCCGAGGCGCGTGCGGTCGCGTCCTTGCCGCCCTGCTTCAGCCAGCGCTCGTAGTTGGCCGTGGACGACAGCAGCGGCCGGTAGAAGCACTCGCGGAACCGCTCCATCGTGTGCTGGGCACCGAGGAAGTGCCCGCCGTGCCCGACCTCCTCGTGCGCGCCGAACGCCAGCGACGCCTCGTCGATCTCCAGCGGCGTGAATTCCACCCGCAGCATCCGCAGCAGCTCGATGTCGACGATGAACTTCTCGTAGCAGGACACCAGCCCGCCCTCCAGCCAGCCGGCCGCGTGCATCACCCAGTTGGTCCCGGCCAGGAACGTGGGCAGCAGGGTCATCAGCGACTCGTAGGCGGCCTGGGCGTCGCAGGTCTGGCTGGCGTTCAGCCCGCCTCCGGTGCGGAACGGCAGCCCGAAGTGGCGGGCCAGCTGCCCGGTGCACAGCAGGCCGATCCCGGACTCGGGGGTCCCGAATGACGGCGAACCGGACTGCATGTCGATGTTGGACAGGAACGATCCGAAGATCACCGGGCAGCCGGGCCGGATCAGCTGGGCCAGCGCGATCCCGGACAGCGCCTCGGCCAGCTGCTGCACCAGCGCGGCCGGGATCGTCACCGGCGACATCGCGCCCATCAGCAGGAACGGCGTCAGCACCACCGGCTGGTTGGCCGCGCAGTACTCGAACTGCGCGTCCAGCATCCGGTCGTCCCAGCGCAGCGGGGAGTTGCAGTTGATCAGTGAGATCGTGGCCGGCGTGGCCTCGATCGCCTCCCGCCCGCCGAACAGGATCTCGGTCATCTTGATCGTGTCGGCGGCGTTCGGGCCGGACACCACGTTCCCCATGTAGATCTTGTCGGTGAGGGTCTGCAGCGTGTAGATCATGTCCAGGTGCCGGGAGTCGAGCGGAGCGTCGTTCGGCTCGCAGATCACGCCGCCCGCCGAGTCAAGCTGCGGAAACGACTGGGACAGCATGCACAGGCGGCGGAAGTCCTCCAGCGTGGCGTCCCGGCGCACCTCACCCTCGCGGACGAACGGCGACCCGTAGACCGCGCCGAACACCATCTCGTCGCCGCCGATGTGCACCGAGTTCGCCGGGTTGCGGGCCTGGACGTCGAACTCCCGCGGCGCCTTGGCCACCTGCTCGAGCACGAACTCCGGATCGAGCTTGACCACGTCCCCGTCGACCGTCTGGCCCGCCTTGCGGAACAGCTCCACGGCCTCCGGCTTGGCGAACTGCACGCCGATCTCGGTGACGATGCGCCGCCATCCGGCGTCAAGGACGCCCACGGCATCCGGGGAGAGGATCTCGTAGCGCGGCATGCGGTTGCGGAACATATGAGTCCACCTCTGGCTGGCTTGACCGTGCGCGAACCCCAACTTAGGATCACATAGTAGAACAGCGTTCCGTAACATGGAACTCCATGGTGTTCGGAGCACCGTGAGCCGACGAACATCGCCGAGGGGACGCTCCTTGACTAGCCCGAACGGCACGCAGGCGGTCGATCGCGCCGCGCAGCTGCTGATCCAGGTCGTGCACCGGCCCGGCCCGGTCACGTTCACCGAGCTGACCTCGGCCACCGGCCTGGCCAAGAGCACCACCTCCCGGCTGCTGATGGCGCTGGAGCGCAACGGCCTAGTCCAGCGGGACGGCCGGGGCGGGTTCCGGCCCGGCGAGGTATTCGTCTCCTACGCCTGGCGCAGCGGCGCCGAGGCGGGCCTGATCACGGTGGCGCAGCCGTTCCTGGAACGGCTCGGTGCGGCCACGGGCGAGACCATCAACCTGGGCGTGGCCAGCCACAGCATGGTGGAGCAGATCGCTCAGGTGGACAGCACCTACCTGATCGGCGGGACCAACTGGGTCGGCCTGTCGGTACCGCTGCACTGCGCCGCGCTCGGCAAGGTGCTGCTGGCCTACGGCGCCGCCGAGCTGCCGCCCGGCCGCCTGATCCGCCGCACTGGGCACACGGTTACCAGCCGCGAGGCGCTGCAAGCCGACCTGGCCGAGGTTCGCCGCCGCGGCTACGCGGTGACCAATGAGGAACTCGAGCCCGGCCTGGTCGCCGTGGCCGCGCCGGTCTACCGCGACGGTGCCACCGTGGTCGCGGCGCTGTCGGTGTCAGGCCCGGCCACCCGGCTGACCCGGGCGCGCATCTCCGCGATCGCCATCCGGTGCATGGCCGAGGCCAACGCCCTGTCTGCCGTGCTTGGCTACCGACCCGGGCCAAGCCGACGCCAGCCGCAGAAAGAAGGTGCAGCTTGACGCGAGACGAGCTGTTGAAGCAGCTCTACGACGACACCCTGGTCGGGAACGGGCCCTCGGTGCTCGAGCTGACCCGGGCCGGCCTGGACATGGGGCTCGGCCCGGAGGAACTGCTGTACGAGGCGCTGATCCCGTCGCTGGAGGAGGTCGGCGCGCGGTTCGAGCGCGGCGACTTCTTCGTGCCCGAGATGCTGATCGCCGGCAAGGCGATGGCGGGCGCGCTGGAGATCCTGCGGCCGCTGCTGGCCGAGACCGGGGCCGAGACGATCGGGAAGATCGTCATGGGCACGGTCAAGGGCGACGTGCACGACATCGGCAAGAACCTGGTCAACATCATGTTCGAGGGGGCCGGGTTCGAGGTGATCGACCTCGGCGTGCAGGTGGCCCCGGAGAAGTTCATCGAGGCGATCCGGCAGCATCAGCCCGACATCGTCGGCTTCTCCGCGTTCCTGACCACCACGATGCCGATGTTCAAGGCCAACATCAACGCGCTGCAGAAGGCGGACCTGCGCGACCAGGTCATCGTCATGGTCGGCGGCGCGCCGGTGACCCAGGAGTACGCGGACGTGGTCGGCGCCGATGGCTACGCCGCGGATGCGTCGGCCGCCGTGGCCAAGGCCAAGGAACTGCTGCAGCGGCGCCGCGCGATGGCGGCCGCTTAGCCGAACGGGGGCGTGCATGGAGACCGTCCTGCACTCGGCCAGCAAGGAGCTGCGGATCGGCCCCGAGCAGCCGTTCTGCATCGTGGGCGAGCGGATCAACCCGACCGGGCGCAAGATCTTCCAGGAGCAGCTGCGCCGTAACGACCTGTCCCGGATCGAGATCGACGTGGCCCAGCAGGTGGCGGGCGGTGCGATGATGCTCGACGTCAACATGGGCGCGCCGCTGGCCGACGAGGCGGCGCTGATGGTCGCCGCGGTCAAGCTCATCCAGGGGCTGTGCGACCTGCCGCTGTGCCTGGACTCCTCGATCGTCGAGGTGCTCGAGGCCGGCCTGTCCGCCTACCAGGGCAAGGCGCTGGTCAACTCGGTGACCGCGGAGGACGAGCGGCTGAACGCGATCCTGCCGCTGGTGCGCCGGCACGGCGCGGCGGTGATCGCGCTGCCGAACGACGAGGAGGAGATCCCGGCCGAACCGGAGCGCCGGCTCGAACTGGTCCGCAAGATCGTGGACGTGGCCACCGGGAAGCACGGCATCCCGATTGAGGACATCGTGATCGACCCGCTGGCCATGCCGGTCGGCGCGGACACCTCGCTGGTGCTGGCCACGCTGGAGACCATCCGGCTGGTGCGCGAGGAGTTCGGGCTGAACATGACGCTCGGCGCCTCCAACGTCTCGTTCGGAATGCCGGACCGCGCCTCGATCGGCGCGGCGTTCCTGCCTATGGCCGCGCTGAACGGGCTGACCAGCGCGATCATGGACGCCCGCTCGCCGCAGCTGGTCCGGGCGGTCAAGGCCGCCGACCTGCTCGCCAACAAGGACGCCTGGGGCGCGAACTGGATCGCCGCGCACCGGGCCGCACAGGCGCGGGCGCAGGCGGCCCCGTGACGCCCACGGCCGCTGACCCAGCGGTCGGGCTGCCCGCCCGCGTCGATCTGGAGTTCCAGCCCAGCGGGACCCGGGTGCGGGTCCCGCCCGGCGTCACCCTCTTCGACGCCGCGAGCTGGAACGGCATCGCGATCGACTCGACCTGCGGCGGGCACGGCACGTGCAAGAAATGCAAGGTCAGGATCGCCGGCGGCAGCGTGCCGGCCTCGCCGCTGGACGCCCGGGCGTTCTCGCCCGACGAGCTGCGGGCCGGCTGGCGGCTGGCCTGCCGGGCGCAGGCCACCGCCGACCTGCAGGTCGAGGTCCCGCCGCTGGTCACCAGGCCCAAGGCGGCGACCGTCGGGGTCGGCCGCCAGGTCATCCTGCGCCCGGCGGCGCAGAAGCGGTACCTGGAGCTGGACGAGCCGTCCCTCGCCGACCAGAAGACAGATCTTGAACGGGTCGTCGCCGGCCTCGACGACCTGGAACTGCGGGTCGACCTCGGGGTGCTGAGATCGATCGGCTCGGTGCTCCGCGCGGCCGACTACCGGGTGACGGCGGTGATCGTCGATGACGTGCTGATCGACGTCCAGCCCGGCGACACCACCGCGCGGCTGTACGGCATCGCGTTCGACCTCGGCACCACCACCGTCGTCGCCACGCTCCTGGACCTGGCCACCGGCACGCCGCTGGCCGTCGCGTCCATGCTGAACAAGCAGCAGCCGTTCGGCGCGGACGTGATCACCCGGATCAGCGCGATCATGATGGAGCCGGGCGCGATCGACACCCTGGCCCGGCTGGCCCGCGAGACGCTGGCCGAGCTGGCCGCTGAGGTCTGCGCGGAGGCGGGCGTGGACGCCCGCGAGGTCTGCGAGGTGGCGCTGGCCGGCAACGCGACCATGACCCACATCGCCCTCGGCATCGACCCCGAGCCGCTCGGCGTCGCGCCGTTCATCATGGCCGCCCGCCAGCTGCCCGAGGTACTCGCCGCGACCGACCTTGGCTTGCCCGTGCATCCCCGCGCCCGCGCGTTCATGTTCCCTGCCTTCGGGGCTTACGTGGGCGGTGACATCACCGCCGGGCTGCTCGCCTCGGGCATGGACCGGGACTCGCGCACCCGGCTGTTCGTGGACATCGGCACGAACTGCGAGATCGTGCTGGGCAACCGGGACTGGCTGCTGGCCACCGCCGCCCCGGCCGGCCCCGCGTTCGAGGGCGCGGCCATCCGCTGCGGGATGCGCGCCGCCGCCGGCGCGATCGAGGTCGTCTCGATGACGCCGGACAGCATGGGCCTGAAGGTCATCGGGGACGCCGAGCCGGCCGGCCTGTGTGGCTCCGGCCTGGTGGACGCGGTGGCCGGCCTGGTCGGCATCGGGCTGCTCGACCGGTCCGGCCGGTTCGTGCCGGAACAGGACGCGCTGGCCCTGGCGCCCGGCCTGGCCGGCCGGCTGACCAAGCTCGGCCAGGAACGGGTCTTCGTGCTGCACTGGCTGGGCGAGCCGGGCGACGTGACCCGGTCTATCTACCTGTCCCAGCGGGACGTGCGGGAGCTACAGTTCGCCAAGGCGGCCATCGCGACCGGCTGGAACATCCTGGTGGACGAGGCTGGCCTGGCGCCGGGCGACATCCAGCAGGTGCTGCTGGCCGGGTCGTTCGGCAGCTACCTTTCCCCGTCCAGCGCGGTCCGGATCGGCCTGGTGCCCCGGCTGCCCGTGACGCGGGTGGTCAGCGCGGGCAACGTGGCCGGCGAGGGAGCCAAGATGGCGCTGCTCTCGGTCAGGGAGCGGGCCGGCGCGCTGGCCCTGCAGGAGGAGGTGAACTATGTCGAGCTATCCGACCGCGCCGACTTCAACGACGCGTTTGTCGACCAGCTGCAGTTCCCGGCCTGAGGCCGGCACCGGCATCGGCACCCCAACCCCCACCCCCGCCGTCGCCGTGATCGCGTGCGGCGCTCTGGGCGGCCACATCCGCGAGATCGCGGCGCGCCGCGGCTGGCCGGTCGAGCTGTACAGCCTTCCCTCGCTGCTGCACAACCACCCGGAGCGGATCGCCCCGGCCGCCGAGCGGCTGGCCCGCGACCTGCAGGCGCGCGGCCTGCGGGTCGCGCTCGGCTACGCGGACTGCGGCAGCTACGGCGCGCTCGACGAGCTGTGCGCCCGGCTGAACCTGCGCCGGCTGCCCGGGCTGCACTGCTATGACGTGCTGGCCGGCGCCGGGCGACTGCGCGCGGTCTTCGAGCGCGAGCCAGGAACCTACCTGCTGACCGATTTCCTGGTGCGCAGCTTCCGCCGTTCGGTGCTGGCCGAGCTCGGCCTGGACCGCCATCCTGAGCTGTGGCCCGACTACTTCGGGCACTACCGGCGGGTGGTGTGGCTGGCCCAGTCCAGGGACCAGGCGCTGGAGGCGGAGGCGGCGGCCGTGGCCGCGATGTTCGGCTTGCCGCTGACCGTGATCGACGTCGGCACCGCCAGCCTGGAGCGCGAGCTGGCCCGGCTGCTCGCCGAGGCCGCCTCGCCCGCTCCCTCCCCCGGCGAGGGCGGCGCGGGTGGGGAGGGCGGGGAGAGGTGATGCGCAGCGGGCTGGCTCGGGTGGCATCGCTGCTGCAGCGGCCCCGGTACGAGGTGCTCCCGGCCCGCAGCACCGAGGAGACGGTGCTGGAGTGGGTGCCATCCGACCTGACCGTGACCGTGACGGCCTCGCCCGCGAAGGGACTGGGCCCGACGCTCGACCTCACCGAGAAGCTGACCGCCCGGGGCTACCGGGTGGTCCCGCACCTGTCAGCCCGGCTGGTGCGCGATGACACCCACCTCGCCGACATCGTGGCCCGCCTGACGTCCTGCGGCGTGGACGACGTGTTCGTCCCGGCCGGGGACGCCGACCCGCCCGCTGGCCGCTTCGACAGCGCGCTGTCGCTGCTGGACCGGCTGGCCGAGATGGGCAGCCCGTTCTCCCGGGTCGGGGTGACCGGCTACCCGGAGAGCCATCCGAAGATCGGTGATGACATCACCATCCAGGCCATGTGGGACAAGCGGCACCACGCCACGTACCTGGTGAGCAACCTGTGCTTCGACCCGGCCACGCTGCGGACGTGGATCGCCCGGGTGCGCACCCGGGGTGTCACGCTGCCGCTGTTCGTCGGCATCGCCGGGCCGGTGGACCGGACCCGGCTGCTGCGGATGGCGGCCAAGGCGGGCGTCAGCGAGTCGGCCAGGTTCCTGGCCGGGCATACCCAGTGGCTGCTGCGTCTCGGCACGCCCGCTGGCTACAACCCGGACCGGCTGCTGGCCCGGACCGGGACCGCGCTGGCCAATCCCGCGTCGGCCGTCGAGGGCCTGCACATCTTCACGTTCAACCAGGTCCGCCAGACCGAGCAGTGGCGGCGCGAGCTGCTCGAGCGGATCAACGAGCGCGGGCAGCGGCCGGAGACAGGCACGGCTACTGCTTCCCAAAGGCCGCTATAACTCCCGGAAGTTAGGCGACGCGGGTCACCTGAGGCCATCCCAAAAATGTGCATATACCGCAACTGGGGTTGCTGGGCTATACTTGCCCAAAACGCGACGGCCGTCACGCAGCGGCATGTGCGTCCGAAGGCCGCAGAGGACGAGGAAGTGGTGACGTGCCTTACGCGAAGACAAGCAAGAAATTCACCCAAGGCGAGTTCGCCGATTTACGCCGAACGGTAGCGATCAAGGCCGAGACGCGACGCAGACTCGCTCACGATCCGCTCTACGCATCAGATCTGCCGCAAGAGGTGAGCATGCAGCTCACCTACAAATGCAACCTGCGATGCCTGCACTGCTTCCAGTGGAATGAGCAGGGCTTCTTCCACTCCTACGATAGCCAGCGCAAACGGGCCGAGCTGGATATACGGGTCGTCCACGACGTGCTCCGGCTGACCGCAGGTCAACGCGCGAAGCTTTTCCTTTGGGGCGGCGAGCCCCTCATGCATTCGAATTTCGGTGAGATCGCCTCCTTGATCGAGCGTTATCCTCGCGTCGTCAACATGTGCACCAATGGCTTGTTAATGGAACGCAACGCCGAGCACCTGCTACGAATCGGGCCGACGCTCAACCTTCTGGTCAGCCTGGACGGATTCGAAGCAGAACACGAAGCGCTCCGCGGCAGGGGATCCTTTGCCCGCGCCATGCGCAACATCCAAGCGTTCCTCGATCTTCAGCGGCGGGGCGAGTACCGCGGCGAACTGTCGGTGGCCTGCATGGTCAGCGAGGCAATGGTCGGCCGCATGTACGAGTTCACGGACTGGGCCGAGGAGACTGGCTTCAACTCCGTGTACTGGCTGTTGCCCTGGTTCATCAGCCCGGAGACGGCGGCCTCGATGGACCAGTTGTACGAGGACGAATTCGCTTGGCTGAACCCCCCCGAGCCGGGTGAGAAACCGACCTGGCATTCGTATACCTACGCGCTGCCCGCCGACGCGATCGGGGATCTGCGCGACTCGATGTCCAGAATCGCCGAGCGGGTCTGGAAACTGCGGCTGCGATATCAGCCACAGATCGAAAGTGACGAGATCGATGACTTCATCCGCGGTACGTCACGCCCGGCTCAGCGACGCCATCGTTGTCTCGCTGTGTCTAACAGAATGGAGATCCACGCCGACGGCCGTGTGAGCTCGTGCAAATTCTTTCCCGAATTCGTCATCGGAAACCTGCACGAGACCCCCGCCGACGAGCTCTGGCTGAGCGAACGGTTCCGCCGGGT
>Ga0335073_10010343_pt1 | contig 13116 bp, 8 predicted proteins | sample Lox_Sample_22_FD_207093 | JGI IMG/M metagenome (GOLD analysis project Ga0335073, IMG submission 207093) | Soil microbial communities from Loxahatchee National Wildlife Refuge, Florida, United States - Lox_Sample_2.2 | ecosystem: Environmental > Terrestrial > Soil > Wetlands | place: USA: Florida...
CCTGAACGTAGGTAGTTTCGCGTTCCCAAACGAGTTTGGCGATCGGCGTGGGAGTTTGTTCTACTTCCTCGCTCTTCCACTTCTCTCCGGGCCGCGCGCCGGAGGGCGGCAAGGTCCAGGCGAAGGCGAATTGTGCAATCCAAAATTCCCAGGCCATGCGCTGGCCGGCATCCAGATCGTCGAGTCCATCGGCCTGAGTAAGACTGCCATTTCCGCCAATCGCGAAAATGACTTTCCGCGGTTTGGCCGCTGGGCTGACGTTGCTATCGCTATTTTCTCCCGGACTGGCGGGCAAAATCTGCGTTTCCGCCGCGAGGATCGGGCGATGATCGAGTGCGTGATAGTCGTCCACGGAAAAACGCAAATTCATGGAAAAATCGGCCTGCAACGGCTTCGGCTCGAACATGGTCTTCACATTACTCTTTGTCTTCACATAGCGGTTCAGGCGGGCGTGACTCTCGTAATTCAGCGCATCACCGTTTTGCAGCTTCGGAAATAACAGATAGCGGTCTTCGCTCTTTGCCGCGGCACTGAGCAAGAAAATGGCGCTTCCGGCCAGGAACAGCGCCGCCACCAAGAAGAACGCGCGTTGAACCCACGCTTGAATCACTTTTGTGGTGGACCTAGCTTTCGCTGAAAAAAATCGGCGCCAGCCGTATAAGCCTTATCCCAACTGGAATACAGCAGAAAATCGTGGACCTCGTCCGGGAAGATGAGTTGCTCGAGATACACACCTTTGGCGCGCAATCGCGCCACCAAATCCACGGTTTGGGAGAACATGACGTTGCGGTCGTCGTCGCCATGAATAAACAGCACCGGTGATTTCCAGGTGTTCACCGCGGAGATTGGGGAAGAATCGCGCGCCAACTCCACCAAGTCCGGGGGAATGTGCTTCCCTTCCCAATTGTCGGCCGGCCAATCGTGCACGCCGTGGAAGTCCACACCCGCGGCAAACAAATCCGAGTTGCGGCCCAAGCCCAGTGCGGTCAAAAACCCACCGTAACTTCCGCCCCATAGGCCGATCCGTTGCGCGTCGACATCTGCGCGAGTCTGCAAGTATTTCCCCGCCGCCACGACATCCTGATACTCAGAAGCCCCGCGTCCCGCGCGGCCGGGCGCTTCGCGAAACGCGCGGCCGTAACCAATGCCGCTTCGATAATTGATGGACAGCACGATGTAGCCGCGATTGGCCAGATACTGATTCATCGCGTAGGCGTTTGCGTAGTAATACATGTAATGCCAGCCCAGCAGCATCTGGCGCATCGGCCCGCCATGCATAAAGACCACGGCGGCCCGCTTATCGCCGGGTTTCAGATCCTTTGGCAGAAACAATTGGCCATGAATCTCGTAGCCATCCACGGAATGAAAAATCACCTGTTGCGGGGCAACCAGTTTGTCCGCGGGAAACTGGCTCGCCCAGGCCGTTGAGGAAATTTCTGAGGCCGCGCGATTCTCGCTCAGTGTGACGTGAAAAACGCGCCCAGGATGTGTGGGATCCGAAGCGATGTAGAACAAATCGCGGTTGCCGCTCAGCGCCACGGGTTCCCACTCGATTCCCGTCTCGCCCTTGCCTCCGGTCCATTGCCGCAAACCGCTTCCATCGACGCCCACGCTCCACACATGGCGCCGGTCGATGTCGCCACAGTTGGAATTAAAGAAAACGGTGTTCCGCTCTGGTGAAAACGACCACTCCTCCACTTCGCAATTCCCCGGAGTCAGCAACTTCGCCAGGCCGCCCTCGGCAGAAACGGAATACAGATGCTGCCAGCCGTCGGCTTCGCTCGCGAATACGATGCGATTGTCTGCCTCCCAGCGCGCGACTCCGCCGCCGGTGTCTTCGGCCATGTAAGGAAAGGAATCCTGCAGGGCGCTTCCGCTGTGCCAAATCTCACGCGCCGCCTTGCTATCCACGTCTGCCACCCAGATTGCCCAAGGATGCGGCCGGTCAGGCTCAATGAAATACCCATCGGGAGTGTCTCGAGGCACGGCCGGCTGACGCACAAAGGCCACATGCTTGCCATCTGGGGACCACGCGGGGTCCTTGTCCGTATCCACGGAAGGCGCCAAAAAATCCACGGTTTGCGCGTTTGCGTCAAAAATTCCGATGAAACAGTGATCGCCGCGATCCGTCACGAATAACAGCCGTGTTCCATCGGGCGACCACTCGATTGGATGATTCTTGCCACGCACCACAATCTGCTTTGGTTTTTCGTCGGCTTTCAGAGAAGACATCCACAATTCGCCACTGCGCGCATACGCCACGCGCCCTTGCGGGGAAATCTCCGGCGAAGTTCCTGCGTCAATCTTCACGGGCGCTCCGCCGTTCCAGGAGATCGCCCACACCGTCTGTGCCTCGCCTGCGGGATTGCTGATCGGATTCGCATAATCGCCGGCGGAATCTTTGCCTTCGCCGCGCACGTAAACAATGATGCTGCCATCGGCAGAGAATCGCAGATCCGACAATTCCCCTCCGTCGTCCTGCTGATAAGGGGTGAGCTGGCGGGCGGTGAAGTTCGGCCCTTCCGCAACCCAGATATTGCGCTTCCCCTGTTGGTTAGACGTCCAAGCAACACGATTGACGTTTTTCGCGGCCACCAAGTCGGCATTGAACGGAACCCGCAAGACCTGTTCCAGCGTGAACGACTCCTGTGCGTTCGGGTTCGAACCGATCAGGAGAGTCGATCCCGCTAAAAGTAGAGCAACAAAACGCAGACGAATCATAGGCCTCCAAGGGGCGTTCACGTTCAGGATCTAGTGTTCAAGGTCGAGCTTGTTCCGAACTTGCGGGAGCCACATTCACCGCTGGATTCTCCAGTTGGCCGGTCACACGCAATTCGCGTGCCTCGGAAACGGTGCGTGTGCCGACGGGCGGGCGCGGCTTCGGCGTAAACGTGAGGTTGCCGTCCATGCCAAAAGAGATTGTGCCGGCCAGTTGCGTGCGCTGATGGGGGGCATCCAGGCGAAAGTCGTCGAGGCGCACTTGCTGGTCGACCAACTGGAATTCGCCTTCGCCGGTGGTCCAGCGGGAGGCACCGGCCGACGGTCCGCCGGACTGCGTGCTGAGTTCGATGTCCCAGCCGCGAAATTCCACCTTGCTGACCTTCACTTCGCCGCCGCCCGCCAACTGCTTCAGTAATTCCGCCCGGCCGACGCCGTTCGTGGTCAAATGAATCGTGCCATTGGCCAAGCCGCTCCAGCGTTCGCTCCATCGAGGAGACCAGGGTAATTGAGCCATGTTGATATTGGCGAAATCGCCGTGCAATTCGTATACGGGATGTGGCGAAAAGGCGAGCTGCATCCCGCCGCGAATCGTGCCTCCGGCCCACTGTGCTTCGGCGTCGCGCACATCCAAACGCAGCGAGTGAAGTCCGACAGTCGCATGAGCCTTGGCCAGCTTGATCTTCTCGATGGTCAGTGTATCGGTGGTCAGTTCGCCCTCGGCGGAAATACGCCGCAACAATTCGCTAGCCCGCGCGGGATTTGTGTCACCCAACAACGATGGCAGCAATCGCTGCAGCCAATTCGGGCGCGAACGGGGACCGATCCAGTGGTCCAGTTCCGTGGCGTCCAGATGATCCGCGTGTAGCTGGAACTTCCAATTATTGTCGCTGTCGTCCCGTTTAGCCTGGGAAATGGTCCCGGTCCACAACGCACCAAACGCGTCGACCTTGCTCAGCGTAGCGTTGCGCGCTCCATCTTTCCATTCCAACCGAGCATCGTCGAGCATTAGCGGCTCATTCAAGCCGGCCACCTGCAACCGTGCTTTGGTAAGTTCCAGCGAGCCATTGCGCCGCACATCATTCAAACCGGCTCCCCAATTCCACGTCACCAAGCCGGAGGCCACGCCACTATATTCCCAGCCCTTGTTCAAAGGACGCCCGAAAGCAGCGGTCAGCTTGAACACGGGAGTGACTTGTGTCAGGTGGAGGTTTAACCGCAAATTACCCTGATGGGTGGCAGAATCGTGCAAGAGCGCGGCGTCGATGAAATTATCCGCAACAACCGGAGCGTGCGGTTTCGTCGCGGTCTTACTCGCTTTTTCCTTGGCGTTTTCCGCGGGGGCGTCCGAGGGCAGGTTCAGACGAAAATGCTCGAGCTCAATCTTTCCATTCCGAATCGATCCGTGGAAAGGCTCGAGTCGCGCAACGACTTGTCCGGGTAAACGCAGCGAGCCCGCACTTCCCTCCAGCGTGCCCGTTTCCCAGCGCAGGGGCCAACCGCTTGCCGCCAGGGATCCGCCGATCTGTTCGGTAAGCGCCACTTCCTCGGAAATATCCGGCTCGAATGCGCGATACCACGCCAGCAAGTCTTCGCCTTGCACGGCTACATTTTCGAAATTCACGTTCCAATCGCCGGAGCCGGAAGTGCGCAATGCACCAGTGCCTGCTAAATTCGATTTCGGCAAGTCCACGCGAACTTCTTCCGCGCGCGCCTCATCGGAGGCCAGCTCCCATACGCCCTTGAGGTTCACGTTCACCCGAGGATTGTCGTCGCGCTCGGTCAAATCCCAGCGGTGGATATTTGTAGCGCGAGCCTGCAGCCTGAAACGCCACGCACCCGCGACCGCGTCCGGCGCCGTTTCGTCCATGCCGATACTGGCGTTTCCATCTACGGCGAGCTGACCGCGCACACCGGAATCATTGCCGGTGATCAAACGAAATACATCCGCGATGGACACTTTCTCCCAATGCACCTGGATCTGTGCCGGTTGCAGGCGTGCGGAGGTACCCGCGACGTAGCCTTTCACATAAACGGTCCCGGTCGATTGCAATGGAACACCGGTGCGCCAGGGCTGCGCTTCCAACTGAACTTGCCACCGCCCAGGCGAAACCTGCTCCACACTTCCCGAAACATCCGTAAAGGCGAAAGGACGCTTGTCGTTGCCCACCTTAAAATTGATTCGCCCCTCGTCGAAATCGATGTTTTGCAAGTGGTAGGTGGATTCCGCGCGCGATTGAGGCGGCGGGGTACCCGTCCGCGCCACTGCTGGTTTCGCGGGAGGCAGCCAACCTTCCAGGTTCCAGCGGCCGGCGGCATTCCTTACGAGGATCAGACTCGGATGACTGAAGGACATGGTCCCAAACTCCAGGCGGCCCCGGAGAAGCCCGAACCACCGGAAGCGTGCGGTCATTGCGTCTGCCCGCAAAAAATATTCGTTGCCAAACGACGGATCCTCGCCAATGGTCACGGCCTCCAATTCCAATTCCGGTATAGGCAGGATTTGTACGGCAAATTGCCCGGCTTGCACCGGGCGGCCGAAAGCGCTCTCCAGATGGGCGATCAGATATCCCCGCATGCGATGCGTGCGGACCAGAAGCGACACGCCGGCTTGCGCCAGCAAAGTCAGCAGCAAAATCGCGACCAGGAATCCGCCATATTTACGTAGACGAATCATGCCGATGGGAGTCTCTCAAACTCGAAGACAAAATTGTACCGCAGCAAGAACAGCGGTAGGCCTAGTGAACAGTGTGCAGCATCCGGTTCCAACGGGTGCGCTCCGGAAGATGGACGAGCGTATCAAAAATGCCGAGCACGCGCTGCGCAAAAGTGGTGTTGCCGTAATCGGCACTGCTGGCATTAATGGACCAGTAGATCAGAAAGGGCCGCCCCATGATGGCATCGCGATCCACAAAACCCCAATAACGGCTATCCAGACTGTGGTCGCGATTGTCGCCCATGGCAAAATACTTGCCTGGCGGCACGACAAGTTCGTCGCCCTGAATATGCGAATGAATTTCGCGGGCCCATTCGGGCTGCAGCGACGACAAGTACATCTGATTCCCTACCGGCGGAAAATTGTAATTCAGCGGGTCACCATAGCCGGAGGCGGGATCGTGCACAGCATACGGTTCGTTCAGCGGCTTTCCGTTGACATAAACCTGCTGGTCCACAATTTTGATATGGTCCCCCGGCAAGCCGATCACGCGTTTCACAAAATGCGGATGATCCTGGTAGGGAAACTTGAAGACGATAATGTCGCCGCGCTGCAGTTCGCGGTAAGGCAGCAGTTTGTCGTACCACGCGCCGCGACCGCCAAAAATAAATTTATTCACGAGCAAGTGGTCGCCGACGAGTAACGTGCGTTCCATCGATTGCGAAGGAATCTTGAACGCCTGGACCACGAAACTGGTGCCAAATAGCGCGAGAATGACGGTGACCAGAAGCGATTCCAGATACTCGGATACGGTGGTCTGATTCGCGTGACTGTAACTTTCCTCTGCGGATTGTGACGGCGGGGAGATGCTGTGGCTTGGCGGGGTCTCCGCCACAATTCCGTCCGATTCCGGCGTCAGGGTCTCATCCGGCATTCGGGCCGACCTCTTCCTTTGCCTTCATTTCCGCCCGGCGGAGTTTGTCGAGCGCCATCCTAGCGGCCTTTTGCTCCGCTTCTTTCTTCGTGGTGCCTTCCGCGCTCGACATGCACTCCCCTTTTACCCATACTTCCACGAGGAAAGTTTTCTGGTGATCGGGGCCGCTTTCTCCCGCCAAACGGTATTCGGCCAGTTGCCCGCCGCGGCCCTGCAAAAATTCCTGCAAAGCGCTCTTCCGGTCAGACTCGGAGATGCGCTCGCCATCCTCGCTGGCCAGTTGCAGCACGGTGCGCTTCAACAATTCCCGGGCTGGAATCAATCCTCCGTCCAGGTAAATCGCCGCGATGATGGCTTCGAACGCATCGGCAAGGAGCGCGGGCTTTTCGCGCCCGCCTGTTTTTTCTTCGCCTCGCCCCAGCCGTAAGTGGTCGCCTATTCCCAAGGATCGTGCAGCGGCTTCCAGGGAATGGGCGTTCACAATGCGTGCGCGGCTCTTGGAAAGCTGGCCTTCGCTCCATTCCGGAAACTGCGTCAGCAGGAATTCGCTGGTGAGCAATTCCAGGACCGCATCACCCAGAAACTCCAGCCGCTCGTTGTCCTGCACGACTGAACCGGTGAACGCAATATCTTCCCCGCGAGCGGCGCGCAATTCCGGAACCGCCGAACTGTGCGTCAAAGCGCGATCCAGCATATTCGGGTCACGGAACTCATAACCCAGCCGTTCCATCAATCGTTCATCTTCACCGCGGACCATGATCTTCGCCCCCCGCCGTGCCGCGGCACGGCTGGCGTTTATTTCGGCGCGCTCAACTGCGTCGCGCCAAGCTTTTTGGCCTCGTCGATCTTTGACTTGCACGTAGCTTGCAGACTGCCGGGCAGCTCCGAGCACTTGGTGAACGCCGCGACCGCGTCATCGAAGTGCGAGGCCTTCTCATTGCAAATGCCAAGCAAGTAGAAGTTGACGGGATCTGGTTGCGGGTCAATTTGGACCGCTTTTTGCAGCGGAGCGATAGCGTCCGCAAACTTTCCGCGGCGAAACGCTACCAATCCCAAGCCGCTGTAAGCCATAGCTGCCGTCTGATCCTTGGCCTTCGCGAACATCTCGTCGCTCATATTCGCGGGTTTCGGAAAGGTCGGCAGCAAATCCAACGCCTTCTGCCCCGCCTGTTCCGCCTTCGCCAGGCGCTTCTCCGGATCCGGCGTGCTGGCATTCATTTTGCGCGGCAGGGCAGACGCGACGATCGCCAGGGTTTGCGCGTCATTTGGAAACAGCGCCAACTCCTTGTCAGCGGCTACTTCCATTTCATCGATCTTTCCAACACTGAAGTAATACTTCACTTGCCAGCTGTAAACGTCCCCGCGGTAGCGGCTTTGCGGGTACTTCTGCAGAAAATCGTTGGCCGACTGATCCTTCTTTGCCGGATCGTCGTTGGGGGCATCATTGAAAGCCTTGAAGGCCGCGTCTTCTTCGGCGCTTACAGGCGGCGGTGCTCCCTCCAGAGAAAGAGGTGCGGATTGTTGGTTGCCACTTTGACCGCCCTGGCTGGGGGCTTGAGCCGGAGCTTGCGATGGTTGCTGCGCAGGCGGCTGCTGCGAAGGCGTCTGCGCAAGCATCACGGATCCGCCCGCGAGAAATCCCGCCAGAAACAAAGTCATGCCCACACTGGTGCTTACTTTCATCACGCTTTCTCCTTTTCGCCGTTGTTCATGGCCGTTCCGACGGTTTTCGCAGATCCAGTTCGCCCAGACCCTTTTGCGCAGCCTGTTGCGCCTGCGCAGGGGCTCCCTGAACTGTCAGCACCGCTTGATATTGCGACTTCGCCTGGTCCAACTGCCCTTCATCTTCAAAAATCCGTGCGAGATAAATGTGCGACCACGATAGCACCAGCGGATCCTGCACCGCCGCGTTTTGCCCGGTCGTCAACCGCCCAAACACTTCCTTGGCCCTGTCCGCATCATGATCCAACACCGCTACCATGCCCAGGCCATACCAGGCGCGCGGTTGATTCGGATACTTTGCCAGCACGCTCTTGAACGCAGCCTCCGCCGCGCGCGGGTTCTTCTGTGCCAACTGCTTTTCTCCCTCGCTGAGAGCGGCGATCGCTTCCGGGTCATTCGGCAGGGTGCTACTGAGCCTGGCGCGCTTCCGTGCTAGGTCTTCTCCGCCCAGCGCCGCTGATTCCGTTGTATCCTGCGCCTTCGCAAAATGAATCGCGGCGACGCGGGTTTGCTCTGCGGTCACATCGATTCCCCGAATCAGATCCGGAAAATAGTCACGGAATGAAGAGTCTCCTTTTTCATAGCCGCCCAAAGCCAGATAAATCGGGCGCACCAGAACGTAGCCATCCTCATCGTTGCGCTGTAGCGCCGCTTCGAGCGCGCTTGGGGACATCTTCTTCAGCTTGATCTCCACGGCGCGCACCGTGCACTCTTCAAACCACGCCGGAAAATCGTCCTTCAAGTCCGGCTCCAGGCGCGGAGCCTTCGCGGCAATTTCATAGAGCGGCCGCTTCACCGAAATGACATGCGGGTACAGCAGCGGCACACCATCCAGGAGGAAGTGCAGATACGCGTGCTGCACCAGGTCTGTGGGAATTTCTTCGCTGCCGCCCAAGATAATCGCGTAATGGTCTACGAAACTTCGCACGTTGGTGATGCGCCCGACCAGCGGCTCCACAATCACGCTAAAAGTCCGGGATTGCGCCGGGCTCACGACGGTGCGAAGGTAGATTCCCGACTTGAAAATAATGTCAGAGATCGGGTCGTGGATCCGGTCGATTTCCTGGTTATACAGCGGCTGTACTTGGCGGAATAACTTCCCGATATTCTGCTCGGTGTAATACTTCGACAGGATTTCGCTGAAACCTTCCAAATCTAAAACATCTGGGGGAAGTTCGTCGCGCCGCAAGATTGGTTTGAAGTTTGGGGCCGATCCGGACACCAAGCCAAACCAGACGAACCGGGATAGCATCGCCGCGGGATCACGGAACTGGTGATTTTTGTAGAATTCTTTCAGCGCATCGACCGCTGGCCCCTGCTGCGCGGTCAGCCGTTCGCGCATCTGCGTTCGATAAGCGCTCCAGTTATCCGTGCTGACGTTGCCTTCGTACCCGGCGGCGTAGAGCGCGCACATCGTCGTGAACATGGCCTCGCTGGTGTCGATGGTGGTCGCGCTTGCCGGAGCGACTGTAGGCCGTCGCGGCGGCGCCACGGGGGCCTGTGCCAGGCAGGTGCCTGCAAAAAACCCCGCCAGCATTCCAACTACACAAAACTTCGCGCTAATTTTTCTTGGCATCTGTCAGTTATAGGCGCGGCCGCTCCCTGGTAGTGCTCGCACGCCTTGGGCAGGTTCATGAGGCTTGGATGGCGGTATCAGTCGATACGGACATTCAGGAATCACGCTGCCGCGTCCTTAAGTCACTGTACAAGCGCATTTTCCATCCGTCAAGGAAAGCCCGCAGGCCCTTGGGCAAGCCAATGCGTTGTCCTGTCCCAAGTCTTCCGCAATGGCTTTAAGCTCGCCCGGCTGGGCTTGCCAGCCCTCCGCCATTTTGTTAGGAATTAGGAGTCCGCCCAGCAAGGACCGTCCTGATGAGATGCATCCAGACCTTTTGCCTTTTCCTCGCGATTATATTTTCGGCCGTATTGTTGGGTTCCCCAACTCAACTCGCCGCCCAATCCCAGGCCGCCCCTGCCCCCGCGACTAAGGAGATTGTCTCCAAGAGCTTCACACTGGAAGGAGGCAAGATTTGGACCGACACTGGAATCACTCTCGAGCCTGGTCAACGGGTGTCCTTCACAGCCGAGGGCAAACTGCGCTACACCGACGCAAAGGCCGACAATGGGCCCGAGGGATTGACCCGCAACTTTAAGGATTTGATCCGCATTCTTCCGAATAATGACGCTGGACGTGGTGCCGTGATTGGGAGAATTGGCGATGCCGACTACGCGCAGTCGTTTATTATCGGTGCAAGCAAGGAAGTTACATCCCCCGTCAGCGGCAAGCTTTCTATCGGTATCAACCAATCGAATAGTGACACCGGCGATGGCTCCTACACCGTGAAGCTGACTGTCTACGCCGCCGATGCCAACACCAAATATGAGGTGGCCCGCCAGGTCACCTCCATGCCCGGAATCGATAACACGCTTTTCGCCAAAATTCCCCGGCGCATTGGGGATAAGGAGGGCAACCCCGGCGACATGGTGAATTTCCTGATTCTTGGCACCGAGGATGAAATGAAAAAAACGTTCACCACCGCAGGGTGGGTCAAGGTGGACGCTGACGTCAAAGAAACGATCTTGGCGGGCGCGCTGGCAAGTTTGTCCAAAGAGTCTTATCTGACCATGCCGATGAGTATCCTGTATTTGTTCGGCCGGCCGCAGGATTATGGCTGGGCCCACGCCGAGCCCATCACGGTTGTGGCCTCGCGGAATCACTTGCGCATCTGGAAGGCCCCGTTCATGGTTGACGGGCAAACGCTGTGGGTAGGCGCGGCGACGCACGATATCGGCTTTGAGAAAGACCAACGCAACAATGGCCTGACCCACAAAATCGATCCGGACATCGACCTGGAGCGCGATTATGTGGAAAAGACGCTATCGAGTACCGGGCTTGTCGCGGAAGTGAGCCACTTCCTGCCCAAGAATCCTCTGCAAGAGGCCAAGACCGCGACGGGCGGCAGTTTCCATTCCAATGGGCAAGTGCTGGTAATGAAACTGGTAAGTTCCGGCACAGGCGCGTCGTCCGCCGCGTCCACCAAATAGGGACCGCTTCCTGTAGCAGCGGGATAAACCTGTCACTACGAGATTTGCGAATCAGGCTGGCGACTTTGAGTTGCGTTCCCGTTTCAACGATTTGCGGCTCAGCAGCGCGGTCCGTCCATAGTGCTCGCCCTCCAGAACGCGTACTTCGCACCAGCCTGCGCTGCCTTCCAGCGCCAACAACCGCACGCTTTTTCCTGCTTCCAGCAGCAGCAGCCGCTTCTCTGCGATCATCATCGACACGCCTACGTCATCGTTGAGCCCTTGCAAGCGCCGCCATTCTTCCAGGCATTTGCCGTCCACGGGCGCCAACACGCATTCCGTTCCTTCTTCCGCAAGCAATGTGAACAATTTCCCTTCGAGGGGACTGGCCGCGCTCTTGACGGCGGGCACCTCGCCGCTCGTTTCCACCTTTGCCCGGAATCGGTAGCCCCGCCTAGGCAGGGTTTCTACAAATTTGGAATTGGTGGCACGATCGCCCAGGGCCAGGCGCAGCTTCTTGATGGCGGTGTTCAAGCTGTGCTCAAAATCCACGAAGGTATCGGCAGACCAGATTCGCTGACGCAGCTCGTCGCGTGTGACGATCTGACCCGGTTTCTCGAGCAAAGCCAACAGAACCTGCATGGGTTGACGCTGCAGATTGATCTTCTTTCCGCGCCGGAAAAGCTCTCCGGCACGGGGATCCACCGCAAAATCCGCAAACTTGTGTGCGCTATTGGGACTGGCTGGCGAACTCATACATTTTTCCGGAGGCTCAAAAATATACCAGAATTTCCCGCTCCGCCGTAACAGCGATCTCGTTGCAGGTGTCCCCTCGCTTAGGGTTCGGCTGGCGTCGAAATTCCCCCTTGTGCTTCGACAGGAGGGTTGCTATCTTGCCCTGTAGAAGTGTAAGGGGAGAGGGGCGCACGTTCGGCCTGTTCCACCACCCCGTTGTAGCCTAGAAGGGAACCGATGAACTTCCACGACCTTCTGATGCGCCTTCGCTCTTTATTCAAACGGAAAACCGTCGAGCGCGAACTGAATGAAGAATTGCGCTTTCACTTCGAGGAACTCGTGGCTCGCGATGTGCGCGCTGGGGTGCCGGTTGCGGAAGCTCGCCGGCGGGCGCAACTGGAATTTGGGGGCTTTGGCCAGGTGCAGGAAGAATGCCGCGACGCCCGAGGCACGCAATTTCTCGACAGCCTTGCGCAGGACCTACGCTACAGCTGGCGCATGTTCCGTAAGTCGCCAGGCTTCACGGCAATCGCGGTGCTTACCCTGGCCTTAGGCATCGGCGCAAACACAGCGATCTTCAGCGTGCTCGAGTCCGTGCTGCTGCGCGCGCTTCCGGTTTACAAACCGAACGAACTGGTGGTGCTTACGAATCCTGACGCACACGGGACAAATTTCGGTAGCCAAGGGGGGACGCGCAACCAACTGGCCTACTCCGAATTCCAGTATCTGCAGGATCACAACGACGTTTTTTCCGGGATGTTCGCGGCCGATAGCAGCTCGCCAGAGGCGGACGTGATCCTGGCCAACTCCGCAAACGGCAGCGGCGAGAAACAACGGGCGCGTATTAAGCTGGTCAGTGGCGGCTATTTCACGGTCTTCGGCGTGAAGCCTGCGGCAGGGCGCTTTTTTTCGGGCGAAGTGGATCGCGAGCGCGGCGGTTCTCCGGTGGCGGTGGTCAGTTACTCCTGCTGGAAAGATCGCTATGGTTTGAGTCCAGCCATTCTGGGAAAGACCGTCCAGATTCACCAAACTTCCTTTGAGATCATCGGCGTCGCGCCGCCCGGATTTTTTGGGGAAACCGTTGGACAATCGCCGGAGTTCTGGGTGCCCCTGCTGATGCAGGATGCGGTCTATCCGGGGCAGGACTATCTGACCCCTTCGCCGCAAGGCCTCGTGAACGAGTTTGAGTGGCTTCAGGTGGTGGGGCGTCTGAAACCGGGAGTTTCCTTGGCGCAGGCCAACGCCGCCATGAACGTGCAATTCACGCACGCGCTGGCCCAGGCAGCCGGCAGCCAGATGACCGAAGAGCAGCGCAAAGGAAATTTCG
>Ga0335073_10010344_pt1 | contig 13116 bp, 11 predicted proteins | sample Lox_Sample_22_FD_207093 | JGI IMG/M metagenome (GOLD analysis project Ga0335073, IMG submission 207093) | Soil microbial communities from Loxahatchee National Wildlife Refuge, Florida, United States - Lox_Sample_2.2 | ecosystem: Environmental > Terrestrial > Soil > Wetlands | place: USA...
ACTCATGGCGCGACGTTTCCGCGCCTTTCTGCCGGTCGTGGTGGATATCGAGACCGGGGGCTTCAATGCGGACACGGACGCTCTGCTCGAGATCGCCGCAGTTCTCATCGACATGGGCGGTGACGGCGTGTTGAGTCGCGGGGCAACGCACGCCTTCCACGTGAGACCCTTCCAGGGCGCGAGGCTCGATCCTGCCTCACTCTCGGTGACGGGGATCGATCCGTTTCACCCGCTGCGTCCGGCGCTGCCGGAGCGCGACGCCCTGCAGCGGGTCTTCCGCGAGATCCGTCACGCGGTACGCGCCTACACGTGCCGGCGCGCCATTCTGGTTGGACACAACGCGGCTTTCGATCTCGGCTTTCTCAACGTCGCGGTGAAGCGGGCGGACGTGAAGCGCAACCCGTTCCATCCATTTTCGTGCTTCGACACCGCCACTCTCGCCGGCGCGGCGCTCGGGCAGACGGTGCTGGCGAAGGCGGTAACCGTGGCCGGGCTCGCCTGGGATTCGAGCTCGGCGCACTCAGCCGTCTACGACGCCGAGCGCACCGCGGAGCTCTTCTGCCTCATCTGCAACCGCTTCCGCGACAGCTTTCTCGAAGCCGACGCGCGCGCGCGGGCGCTGGGCTGGCTCAGCGAGCCCGCGGCCGAAGCCGAAAGCGACGCGCCGCCGGCTACTTGACGGCGCCAGCTCCGGAAAGGAGCTTTTGCAGCTCGCCGCTCTGGTACATCTCGAGCGCGATGTCGCAGCCGCCGATCAGCTCGCCGTTGATGTAGAGCTGCGGATAGGTCGGCCAGTTGGAGTAGCGCTTCAGTGCCTCGCGCATCTCCGGCTCCTCGAAGATGTTCACGTGCTTGAATTCCGCCCCCACGGCGCGCAGCGCCGCCACCGTCTGGGCGGAAAAGCCGCACTGCGGGAAATCCGGCGTGCCCTTCATGAACAGCACCACCGGGCTCGAGCCGAGCTCGGCCTTGATTCTCTCGACCACGTCCATCAAATTACCTCGTTGCGGCCTGCGGCCGACCTCAATTCGCGCCGCTGCTTCAGCTCGGCGACCACCCGCCACTGCTCGGCGGCACTCATGGACGTCCACCGGCCGATCTCGTCGGCGGTTCGCAGGCACCCGACGCAGTACCCCTGCTCATCGAGGGAGCAGACCTTGGTACAGGGGGAACGGGGACGGTCCCACTCCGCCGGTGCGCGTGCTTCGGACATCCGGGAGGATTATGGGGCCGGGGCGGCAATGTTCAAACCATTGTCGCGGCGGTGGATCCGGGCACATCCCTCATGCCTGGGCGCGCCCATGCTAGGCTTTCTGGAATGAGCCCGACTGCGCCAGCAACGGCGCCCGACCTCACCCCGCCGGCGGACCTGCCGGAGCAGGTGGCTGCCGCGCTCCGGGAGGACATCGGGGGGGGCGACGTCACGGCACTGCTCGTCCCCGAGGACCAGCGGGTGACGGGCCGGGTCATCACCCGTGAGGACGCGGTGCTCTGCGGCCGCCCCTGGGCCGAGGAGACTTTTCGACGCCTGGACGCGGGCATCCGCCTCACCTGGCGGGCGACGGACGGGGAGCGGCTCGCGGCCGGCGCGGTGATCTTCGAGATCGAGGGCCCTGCCCGGCCGATCCTCACCGGCGAGCGCACCGCGCTCAATTTCCTGCAGCTCCTCTGCGCGACCGCCACCCAGGCGAGCCGCTTCGCCGCCGCGGTCGCCGGTACCGGCTGCACGGTCCTCGACACCCGCAAGACCCTCCCGGGCCTGCGCACGGCGCAGAAGTATGCCGTGCGGTGCGGTGGCGGCAGCAATCATCGCATGGGTCTTTACGACATGGTGCTCATCAAAGAGAACCACATCGCTGCCGCAGGCTCGATCACCGCCGCAATCACCGCCGCCCGCCGCGCGGCCCGGGGCATCAAGGTGGAGGTGGAAGTCGAGTCGCTCGCGGAGCTGGAAGAGGCGCTGCGCGCCGGACCTGACATCGTGCTGCTCGATGACTTCAGCCTCGAGGAACTCGCGGCCGCGGTGTCCCTCAACCGCTCGCGCGGCCGGCCGGTGGCGCTCGAAGCCTCCGGCAGCGTGAGTCTCGAGACCGTCCGCGCCATCGCCGCGACGGGCGTCGACTTCGTATCATCGGGCGGCCTGACGAAGAACGTCCGCGCCATCGACCTCTCGATGCGCTTGGATTTTTAGGCGCTGGATCCGGGCTCCTGCCCGGCCCTGGGCCGCTCGCTTACTTGCTTTCGATCAGCTTGCTCTCGAGGTGCCGGGCGAGCTCGGCGATGGTCGGAAAATCGAACAGCTCCGTCAGGTCCACCCGGCCCGGATACTCCCGGTCGATCTGCTCGTGGATCTCGATGAGCTTGAGGGAGCTCGCGCCGAGCTCGAAGAGATTGTCATTGGCGTCGACGCGCTTGCCGCCGAGCGCCGTGTCGCAGATGGTCCGCAGCTTCTCCTCGATCACGCTGCGCGATGCCCTCTCCGGGCCGCGCTGCGCTGCGCGCAGTGTCGCCAGGGCTTTCAGCTCGGCGGCGAACTCGCCGTCGATATAACTCTCCTCGAGCAGGTGCCGCTGGATCTTGCCGCTCGTCGTCTTCGGAATGCGCTTGACCGGCACCACCTCGGCGACTTCGAGACCCGCCTGCTCGTTGATGAGGCGGCCAAGCCGGGTAGCGAGCGGCAGGAAATCCTCCATCGAGCCGCGGTGCAGGACGAAAATCATCAGCTGCTCGACCTCCGTGCCCGGCGGCCGAACCCCCGCCGCAACCACCTTGCCGAGCTCCAGGCCCTCGATGCGCTGCGCGATCGCCTCGAGATCGTGCGGGTAGTAGTTCTGGCCGTTGACGAAGATGATCTCCTTCGCCCGCCCGGAGACATAGAGGTCACCCTGGTGCATGAGCGCCAGATCGCCGGTACGCAGCCACCCGTCGGCGGTGAAGGACGCGGCGTTGACCTCGGGGCTCTCGTAGTAGCCGCGAGTAACGTTGTCGCCGCGCATGTGCAGATGTCCGATGCGCCCGTCCGGCAGCGGCCGGTCTTCGTCATCGGTGATACGCACGTTGCAATACGGAATCGCACGGCCTTCCGACACGAGCCGTACCGCATCGCGCGAGCCCTTGTCGATGAGCTCCACGGGGTTGCCCACCCCGAGGCCGTGGCGATTGAGCGTGATCGTCCGCAGCGGCGCCCCGGGAGGCGGAAAGCTCACGGCGAGAGAGGCTTCCGCAAGCCCATACACCGGATACATGCTGTCGCGGGGCAGCCGGGCGGGCGCGAGCCGTGTGAGGAACTCCTCGCAGAGCTCCACCGAGATCGGCTCCGCGCCGTTGAAGATGAGCTTGACGCGGGAGAGGTCCAAACCCTCCACCGGCCGCTCGCCGAGCACCTTGAGGTAGTGCTTGTAGCCGAAGTTCGGCGAGCAGAGGATGCTCGCGCGGATGCGGCTCGCGAATGTCAGCCACAGGAGCGGCCGCCGGATGAAGAGCTCCGTCGGCATGAGGTGCGCGTGCACCCTCCTGTAGAACATGATGAGATGAAATCCGATCAGTCCCATGTCATGGGTGAGCGGCATCCAGGAGAGGCTGATGTCATCCGCGGAGATCCGCGCCGCTTCGACCACGCCCCTCGCATTGGCGATGACGTTGCCGTGCGTCAGCACCACGCCTTTCGGCTCGCTGGTCGAGCCGGAAGAGAATTGGATGAACGCGATGTCGTCCGGCCGCGCCTGGTAGACCTGGCCCGCGCGCGAGATGTCGCTCAGGTCATCGACCAGGAAGGCGCGCGCGCGCAAGCCCTCGGCCGTCTCCAGCTCACCTGCCTCGGCGGCGAAACTCCCGATCCGCTCGAGCGAGCGCCGCTCGGTGTAGATGAACGGCTTGCCGAGCTTGCGGGCGATGCGCAGCAGCTTGTGCCGGTGCTCGTCGCTGATGCCGAGCGCCACCGGCACCGGGATGATGCCGCCCAGCAACGCGGCCCAGAACGCGTCGATGAACTGCTCGTTGCTCCCGAGGAAAAGGATCAGCTTGTCGCCGCGGCGGGCGCCGAGACGCTGCAGGTGATGGAGGATGCCGAGCGCGCGAGCATGCAGCTCCTCGTAGCTGACGTCGCGAGCCTCGTGCTCACCCTCCAGATAGGTGATCTTGCCGGAGTGGTTGCGGTTGTCCGCGATCAGCTCAGCCAGGGTCGTGGCGTTCGTCAGGTTCGACATCAGCGGCGTTCCAGCCTCATGTGCAGGGGATGACGGGTGCGAAGATTGATCTGCGCCTCGAGCTCGATCGGCTTGTCGGGCACGTGGATCAGGCGGAAGTGGCGCGCCACGTGGTGCAGATGCATGAGCATTTCGTAGAGCGCGAAGGTCTCGCCGATGCAGTGGCGCGGTCCGGCCGCGAACGGCATGTAGGCGAAGCGGGGGCGCTCGGCGTCGTGATCCGGCGCGAAGCGCTCCGGCAGGAAGGTATCGGGATCCTTCCAGTATCGCGGGTGGCGGTGCAGCAGATAGAGCGGCAGCAGCACGTTGCTGCCCGCCGGTATCTCATATCCGGAAAGCAGATCAGGCTGCATCGTGCGCCGCGACAGCAGCCACCCCGGCGGATAGAGGCGCAGCGCCTCATTGACGACCTGTTGGGTGTAAGCCAGCTGCTCCATCTGCGGCAGGCTCGGCGCGGACTGATCGGGGACAGCATCGAGCTCCGCGTGCAACCGGGCCTCGGCGTCGGGATGTTGGGACAGCAGGTACCAGGTCCAGTTGAGCCCGCTCGCCGTGGTCTCGTGGCCCGCCACCACCAGCGTCAGGATCTCGTCGATGAGCTGGCGTTCGGCCATCGGTTCGCCGTTGTCCTTGTCGCGGGCGCTCATCAGCATCGCGATGTAATCGAAGTGCTCTTCGCTCTCCCGCCGGCGCCGCTCGATGAGCCCGGCGACGAGCTTGGTGAGCGAGCGGAACTTGAAGGCGAACTGCAGGTTGCGGCCCTGCTCCCTGCTGATCACGTCGAAGGGATTGCCGCCGAGCTCCTGCGACATGCGCTCGAGGTCGCGCCCGAATATGGAGCGCAGCACGATCTCCAGGGTGAGGGCGCTCATCTCGTCGGTGAGGTTCACCGGCTCCCCGGTTCGGGAGAGCTCGTCCCAGCGGGTGAGAAGCTGCGAGTTCGCCGCGCCGATGACCGCGGCGAACTGGGTGATGACCCGGCGGTGGAAGAAGGGCTGCATCATGTAGCGCTGGCGGGTCCAGAGCTCCCCCTCGCTGGTCATGAGGCCCTTGCCGAGCAGGATCTTCACCCGATCGAGGCCGAGCCCCTTCGTATAGTTGCGGTGGTTCGAGACCAGCACCCGCTTGATGTCGTCCGGGTGATGGATGACGTAGATGTGGGACTGCCGCGCCGGCACGTAGACGCGGTAGATATCGCCATGACGGGCGAAGAGCTCGATCATCCGCTCCAGCGAGTCGTCCGTGGAGCCGATATCGAATTGAAGCTCGGCTTCGGGCGGCTGGGCCTGCATCGTGGCGGGTCTGTTCATGGGGACCCGGGATTATATTAAATTGGTCGATTCCTCATGGGAGCGGTTCAAGCGTGACACCCGAGCCGGACGACGGCGGCCTGCGAAACACCTTCTATCGCAAGGTCACCCGCTCGGGACGCAGCATGACGCCCGCGCGGCGGTTCCTCTATCGCCTGGCAGTGCCCCTTGCCACCGGCATCATCCGGGGATGGTGGCTTCTCTCCCGAGTGGTAGCGGTACGGGGCGCACAGCATCTCGATGAGGCGCTGGCGAAGGCGCCCTCGCTCGTCCCCTGTTACTGGCACCAGCACCAGCTCTACTGCGCGAAGTACCTGCTCGAGCAGCGCTCGCGCATCAAGGTCGGCTGGCTGATCAGTCCCTCGGTCGATGGGGAGCTCGGTGCCATGATGGCCCGGCGCGCCGGCGCCCACGTCATTCGGGGCTCCTCCAGCCACACGGGGGCACGCGCATTGCGCGACTACTATCAGGCCCTGGTCAAAGAGGATATCTCACCGGTCATCACACCCGATGGCCCGAAGGGGCCGCGGTTCAAGTTCAAGCCCGGCGCCATCCTCCTGGCACAGATGTCCGGGCGCCCGATCCTACCCATGGCCTACGCCGCCTCGCGGGCGTGGCGGATCAAATGGGACCGCTTCGTGATACCGCTACCCTTCTCGCGGATCGTCATCGCGATCGGGCCGCCGCGTTACGTGCCACGCGCGATCGATCCCGCGACGCTCGCGAGGCTGCAGGGGGAGATGGAATTGGAGCTGCGGCGCCTCTATGAATTGGCTCAAAGCGGCCTGCGGCCCTTTGAGCGGCCAGCCGACTGACCGCTGAACGCCTCGCGGCCCGAGGGCGGCCTCGGGCCGCCAAGTGATTTGCTTTCGAGGACGGCGTCACATCCCTGGGTTTTAGTTCCGGATTCTGTTAAGTCGCGAACCCCTGGACGAACAGCGCGTTAGCTTGTGTTCCTGAGCAAGTGTGCGAGAATCGCACGTAACTCGTTAGAAGGCCGCAGCCGGAAACGGTCCACAGCCTGGCTACCGGCAGCCCGCGGGCGAGCAACCGTGGGTTAGGCTGCGCGACTAACGGTCGGGGAGAGGTCACCGGATCACATGTCGAGTCTGCCGCCGGATAAGCCTGCGGATTTCACCGCTTCGGACATTCTTTCGGCGGACGCCTGGAACGGCGACAAAGTGCCGCGAGCGGCCATTGGCGTCGACGTCGCCTGCACCAAGATCGCCGTAGATTTCCAGAACATGCGCAAGGAAGGCGTCGCCGACTGCCTGCGCCGCAATCTCGAGCTGCTGCGGGAAGCCACCGTCACCGATTGTGCCTTCTTGCTCGTGCTGCGGCCGGATGAGCCGGTCTTCGAGGAAGTGCAGGTCGCCCGTGGGGCATTTGCACAATGTCGCCCGGAGGCCGTTCAGGGCACGAGCCTCGACTCCTTCCCCTGGCTCAAGGCGCGCACGGATCACCTGCGTCTCTCGGAGCTGCGCGATACCGCGGCGCCACGCCGGGAGCAGACCGCCGAGGCGCAGCGCTTCTCCGAGCTGCAGATGGGCTCGGTGCTGCTGGTTGCCCTGCGCGTGCAAGGCAAGCCCGCGGGATTTCTCGGTCTCGCGCACACGCTGCCGCGCGGTGCATGGGACGTGAATCTGCAGCTCCTGATGAAACTCATCGGCACGAGCCTCGCCACCGGGCTCGAGCGTGTCCGGGTCGAGGCGCGGCTCGCCAAACTCGAGGAGCGCACCAAGCTCTCGCAGGCCTCGGCCAACGACGGCCTCTGGGACTTCGACGTCGAAAGCAACGAGGTCTACTTCTCCCCGCGCTGGAAAGCCATGCTGGGCTACGGCGATGAGGACATGCGCGGCTCGCCCGATTGGAGCAGCCTGGTCCATCCGGATGATCTCGCGCGCGTGCAGTCGGCCATTCGGGATCACGTCGATGGCAAGACACCCATCTTCGAGAGCACCCACCGCATGCGTCATCGCAACGGCGAGTGGCGTTGGGTCATCAGCCGCGCGACGGCGCGTGTGGACAAGCACGGTCGCCTGCTGCGCCTGGTCGGTGTGGAGCTCGACATCACGGAGCGCAAGCTCTACGAGGAAGCGCTCTTCCGCGAGAAGGAGAGCGCGCAGATCACTCTGCAATCGATCGGCGACGGCGTCGTCACCACGGACGCCAACTCCGTCATCGACTACATCAACCCGGTGGCGGAAGCGCTGACGGGCTGGCGGCTGGAGGATGCCATGGGCCGTCCCGTGGAGGAGATCTTCCGTGCCTTCCACGAGGAGACCTGCGAGCCGCTCGAGAACCCCCTCACCGTCTCCATCCGGCGCATCCGTCCGATCAAGTCGGTGCGGCCGATGCTCCTCATTCGCCGCGACGGCAACGAGCTTTACGTCGAGAGCACTGCCGCACCCATCCGGGACGGCGCGGGTCGGGTCTCGGGCGGCGTGTTGGTCTTCCACGATGTCACCGAGGCACGCGAGCTCAACCGGCGTCTCTCCTACCACGCGAGCCACGACCTCCTCACCGGGCTGGTCAACCGTCGCGAGTTCGAGAGCCGGCTCGAGCGGGCGCTGAAGAGCGCCAAGGCGCGGGAGGCCTCCTACGCGCTCTGCTACCTCGACATCGACCAGTTCAAGATCGTCAACGACACCTGTGGGCACAGCGCCGGTGACGCGCTCCTGGGCCAGGTCGGCGCGCTGCTGAAATCCAAGGTCCGCTGGCGCGATACGCTGTCGCGCCTGGGCGGCGATGAGTTCGGAATTCTCCTCGAGGCCTGCTCGCTCGATGAGGCGATGCGCACGGCCGAGACGCTGCGCGAGAGCGTACGCAACTTCCGCTTCACCTGGGAAGACCGCGTATTCCGTCTGGGCGCGAGCGTCGGCGTCGTCCCGATCACCGCCGACAACGAGGACGTTGCTTCCATCCTTTCCGCCGCCGACAGTGCCTGCGGAGCAGCGAAGGAAGGCGGCCGCAACCGGGTGCACAGCTTCGCCGAGAATGACATGGAGCTGATGCGCCGGCGCCGCGAGATGCAGTGGGCCGCGCGCATCAATGCCGCTCTGGAGGAAGGCCGTTTCGAGATCCATCGCATGGCCATCCAGCCGTTGCAGCGAGTCGATCTCGGCGCGCACTACGAGCTGCTGCTTCGTCTGAAGGACGAGAACGGCCGCATCGTTTCTCCGAACGATTTCATCGCGGCGGCCGAGCGCTACGGCATCACGCCGGCCATCGACCGCTGGGTGATCGAGAACGCCTTCCGCTGGCTCGTGTCCGAGGCCGACGAGCGCGAGAAGCTCGCGCTCTGCTCGATCAACCTCTCCGGCCAGAGCCTCGGCGACGACAAGTTCCTGCCCTTCGTCATCGAGCAGTTCCACAAGAGCGGCCTCGACGGCGGCAAGATCTGCTTCGAGATCACCGAGACCGCGGCGGTCGCGAGCTTCTCCCAGGCGAACCGCTTCATCCAGTCGCTGAAGGAGCTCGGCTGCAAGTTCGCCCTCGATGACTTCGGCACCGGGCTCTCCTCGTTCGGCTACCTCAAGCACTTCCCGGTCGACTACCTCAAGATCGACGGCAGCTTCGTGCGCGAGATCCTGCGCGACCCGATCGACCGTGAGATGGTCCGCTCCATCAATGAGATCGGGCACCTCACGGGCAAGCAGACCATCGCCGAGTTCGCCGAGAACGCCGAGATCATCCAGATGCTCACCAGCTTGGGGGTCGACTTCGCCCAGGGCTATGGGGTGGCGCAGCCGCAGCGGGTGCTCAAGGCCGCGGTTGCCTGAGGCACGGCAGCCACCCCCGGCTGCCGGCGCTTGGCCTTCCCGGCCGCCATTTGGGGGGATCAGCGGAATTTTGCCGCTATAATGACGTTTATGGACTCGAACGGAGCCCCAGCCTCTGATTCGGTAGCGACACGCTGCCAGCAGCGCCTGACCGATTGCGGCATCCGGCCGACGGCCCAGCGCGTCCGCATCGCCTCCCTGCTGCTCTCAGCCCCGCAGCACCTCTCCGCGGAGCAGATCCTGGCCAATCTGCGCTCTTCCGGCGCTCGGGTCTCGAAGGCGACGGTGTACAACACCCTGAATCTCTTCGCCTCCCACGGGCTCATCCGCCTGCTCTCGGTCGACGGCGCCCGCGCCTGGTTCGATTCGAACGTGGACGCCCACTATCACTTCCACGACACCTCGAGCGGCGCTCTGATCGATGTCCCCGTCCCCGAGGTCGAGTTCAGCCGCCTGCCCGCCGCCCCGCCCGGGACGGAGGTGGCGGGAATCGACCTCGTCATCCGCCTGCGCAAGAAGGCTTCTTAGCGCAGCAGGGTGTGAAACCCACCCCGGCGGGGTGACGGCGGGGGATGTCACCCTATAGAATTCGCCGCCCCGGCGCCGGGATAGCTCAGCTGGTAGAGCAGCGCATTCGTAATGCGCGGGTCGTAGGTTCGAATCCTATTCCCGGCACCATCCCTCATCGGTACGTTCCGACCACATCGGTAACGGATTATTCTGGGCACATAGCCGCGGGACCGGAACTGAGCGAGAGCGTCCCTGGGCAGGATGGCGATCGAGTCCGGAGCGGCTCCCGCTGTTCCTCATCGGTAAGCCGTACGACAGTCAACAGCACGACGTAGGCAATGGTCAGATGGTGGCGTTCCTCGCGCGTCACTCGCCGGAGAGTCGATCATGAGCAGCACGACCACGTACACCGGCGGATGTCTCTGCGGCGCCGTGCGCTATGAAGCACACGGCGAGCCGCGGTCGCAGGGCTATTGCTTCTGCAGAGATTGCCACAGAGCTTCGGGATCGGGTTTTATCCCGTTCCTCTCATTCCCCGCGAGCGCGGTACGGTTCGCGGGCGAGCTGAGGCAGTCCATCGTCAAATCAGCGCGCGGCGAAGACGCAGTGCGCAATCGCTGTGCGACCTGCGGCAGTCTCGTATTCGGCGGCCCCGTCGGCACGGCCGAGTTTCATACCATCTACGCCGGCTCGCTCGATGACCCCTCGCTCTTTCGACCGACGCTAGCGATCTTTGCGCGCGACAAACCGGAGTGGGTCCAGGTGCCCCCGGGGCTCGAGGCATTTGCGACGCTTCCAGGAATGTGACTCGCCGCGCCTGCGCTAGAGCGAGGAAGCCGCGCCAAGTCCGGAACGGTTCCGCCCTGGTGGCATTTAGCTCTGGCATATGGCTCAGAGCAAAGCCGTCTCACGCACAGTCAAAGGTATCGGGATCGGCATCGGCCTTCTGATCATCGTGCTGGTGCTGGTCGTCGCATTCTTCCCTTGGAACGAGCTGCGCGGTACGGTGTCGCGCACGCTCAGCGCCGATCTCGGCCGGCCGGTCAGCATCGCAGCGCTCCACGGCTCATTGTTCGGGCATCCGCGTGTGCAGGTGAGCGGGTTCACGATCGGTAATCCCGCGTGGGCCGGCGGCGGGCAGATGGTCTCGATCCAACGCATCGACCTGCAGCTGCGCTTTTGGCCGCTCCTGTGGGGTGAGATCGTGCTGCCGCGAGTCGCGCTGATTCGACCGCACGTGCGGCTGTATCGCGCCGCCGACGGGCGGGCAAACTGGGTGTTCAGCGCTCATCCGGAGAGCGCAAAGGCGAAGCAGCAGGCAAACCAACCGATGCACCTGCCGCTGGTGCACGTGCTGGTGATCCAGTCCGGCAAGCTCAGCGCCCACGATGAGATGCACAAGATGACCTTCGACGGCACGGTCGATGCCGGCGAGACAAGCGCTGTCGCCGCCGGCGTGCCGTCGCACACCGCAAAGGCCGTCAAGGCGAGCGCGGTGAGGCATGGCGCCAATGCCCGTGGTGCCGAGCAGCGAGCCAGCAGGGTCGCAGCCAACACCGGCACGGGATTCAAGCTCCTCGGCAAGGGCGAGCTCAACGACAAGCCCTTCACGCTGCGGGTAAGCGGCGGCCCGCTGGTCTGGGCGGAGACTCACAAGCCCTACCCCTTCGACGTACGGATGATTGCTTCCGACATTCGCTTCACCGCTCGCGGGGTCGTCCGCAACCCCTTCGATCTGGGACAGCTCGAGATGACGCTCTCCCTGTCCGGCAACGATCTCGCCGACGGTTACTATCTCACCGGCCTGGCACTGCCCAACACGCCGCCTTACGCGATCTCCGGACATCTGCACAGCGCGGGCACGAAGTTCAAGCTCACCGACGTGCGGGGCACGTTCGGCGGCAGCGACATCCACGGCGTCATAACAGCGCAGCTCACCTCGCCCTACCCCGTTGTCACTGCCGATCTGACCTCGCACGTCCTCAATCTGGCGGACCTCGGACCGACATTGGGCGGCAGCGTGCCGAGCGCTGCGGAGGAGGCGCAGGAGCGGCGCGGAAGCGGACACCCCACGAAGGCAAAGGCAAAACACGAGCTTGCAAAGGGACTGCTGCACGGGGTGAGCGGCAGGCCAGGCGAGACGGCCGCAAGCCAGTTCCTGCTGCCGACAGCGAGACTGCAGGTCGACCGCCTGCGCGGCATGGACGCGACGCTCCGCTACCACGCCGACGAGATCAAGGCCCAGAGCTTGCCGCTGAAGCAGGTGGATCTGCGGCTGCACCTGCAGAACGATGTCCTGCGGATAGATCCCTTCGCCGTCACCCTTCCCGAGGGCGAGCTGGCCGGAACCGTGTCGATCGACGTCCACGGGCCCGTGCCCACCGAGCAGCTCGACGTGCGTCTCACCCATGTGCAGCTCGCTCAGTTTCATACCAAGGGAGCCGCCAAACCGCCGTTCGAAGGCACTCTCGCCGGACGATTGCGCCTGCACGGCAGCGGTGACTCCGTGCATGCCTTCGCCTCGAGCGCGGATGGGACGCTCTCGATCGTCGTTCCGCACGGGGAGATCGAGCAGGCCTTCGCCGAATTCGCCGGCATCGACGTGGCGCAGGGGCTGGGACTCGTGCTGAAGAAGAAGCAGCAGCAGACGGAGCTCCGCTGCGGCATCGCCGACTTCGACGCCGACCACGGCATTGCGAAAGTCAAGCAGGTTGTGTTCGATACTCAGGTGGTCATCATCACCGGCAACGGCGACGTCAACCTGCGGAGCGAGAGGCTGAACCTGCAGCTCACCGGCGCCCCGAAGAAGTTCCGCATCGGCGTGCTGCGCACGCCGATCGAGATCACGGGCACGTTGCTTCATCCGGCCGTCGGGGTGAAGGGCAGCAAGGTCGCCGCGCAGGGAGCCGCCGCGGCAGTGCTCGGAGTCATCGGCACCCCGCTCGCCGCAATCGCTGCGTTCGTCGACCCGGGGCTCAACAAGAGTGCCGACTGTCAGGCGTTGCTCGCCGATGCGAAAGCGATGGGCGCCCCGCTGCGCACAGCGGCGGCGAGGCCGCATAAGGGCGCGCCGCGGCGCTGATTGATCGCGCTTCGCATCGGATCCCGAAATCCGCGGCCGTGTTGGCGTGTCTTGATCTGGTACCACCGCGCCGCACGGGACGTGGTCCTTTACAGTGCGCCAGGCCCATTCGATGATCCATCGTCGTTGGATCGTCACGGCTCGACGAGAGCGCTATGCCGAAGCAAGGGACAACCGCCCCGTTCATTTTGCGGCCTCGCGCCGCAGGCACGACGCTCCATTGCTGG
>Ga0335073_10010346_pt1 | contig 13113 bp, 12 predicted proteins | sample Lox_Sample_22_FD_207093 | JGI IMG/M metagenome (GOLD analysis project Ga0335073, IMG submission 207093) | Soil microbial communities from Loxahatchee National Wildlife Refuge, Florida, United States - Lox_Sample_2.2 | ecosystem: Environmental > Terrestrial > Soil > Wetlands | place: USA...
CGCGAGCCGACGACGGACAGGCCGCGAGCCGACGACGGACAGGCCGCGAGCCGACGACGGACAGGCCGCGAGCCGACGACGGACAGGCCGCGAGCCGACCACGGACAGGCCGCGAGCCGACGACGGACGGGGCGCGAGCCGACGACGGACAGGCCGCGAGCCGACCACGGACGGGGCGCGAGCCGACGACGGACAGGCCGCGAGCCGACCACGGACAGGCCGCGAGCCGACCACGGACGGGGCGCGAGCGGACGAGTAACGGAGCGCGGGCCACAACCGACGGGCTGTGGGCCAGTCCTCAGTTGTCGTCGTCGTCCGGGCCGGAGGAGCCGCCGCCGTTGCCGCGAGTGTTGCCGTTGCCGCGAGTGTTGCCGAACAGCCGCTGCCCGGTACCCACCGCGGTCTCGGCCACTACGCGCACCGCCCCGATGAGCGGGTCCGACGAACGGTTCCAGGACTCCTGGTAGGACCGGGCCGCCGCCTTGAACTCGTCGGAGGGCGACGCGTCAGGGTCGTCCTCCCGCCGCGGGTAGCGGCCGGCCAGGATCTGGGAGTAGTCGCCCTGGTCCGCCCAGCGGTCCAGCTCGGCGAAGCGGATCACCGCGAACGGGTGCGTGTTGCCCTGCAGCTGCAGCAGCTTGAGCAGGCCCTCCCGGACGTCGGGGACGGCGTCGTACTCGCGCGCCTGCTGGTGGAACGCGTCGTGGCTGAACTCGGCGAGCCGGGAGCCGCCGGCCGTCTTCATCAGCGCGCGGCGGGCCGCTTCCACGTCCTGGCCGGCCAGCAGGCCGGCCCGGTCGCAGGACAGCTCGGACTTGCGGTACCACTCCTCGAGGCCCCAGATGATGGCCCGGAGCGGGAAGACGATCGGCATCCAGGCGATCCGCGAGGCCAGGTTGATGAGGTGGAACATCATCGTCCGGTACACCGCGTGCCCGGACAGCACGTGCCCGAGCTCGTGCCCGATCACGAACCGGAGCTCCTCGGGGTCCATCAGGTCGACCATGCCGGTCGTGATCACCATGAACGGCTTGTCGGTGCCTAGCGTCATCGCGTTCACGAGCGGGTTCTGGGAGATGAACAGCTCGGGCACCGTCGGCAGGTCCATGATGTAGCAGCCGTCCAGCAGCGACTGGTAGATCTGGGGGAACTGCTGCTCGGACGCGCGCACCGAGCTGGCCAGGAACATCAGCCGCAAGGCGCGGTCGTTGAACAGCGACGCCAGGCGGCGCAGCAGGGTGTCGAAGCCGGAGAGCTTGCGCAGCGCGACCAGCGCGGAGCGGTCGGCGGGATGTTCGTAGGCGCGGGAGCTGATACCGGGCAGACGCACCCGGGAGCGGTCGGGCACAGTGGTCATGGGGCCATGCTATGCCCAACGCGCAATATCTCGTTCCCGCGTGCGACGATCATGGTAAGGAACCGGCGCGGGCGGGACGGGAGACAGCATGACTGACGAGGGGGCGGCGCCCATGTTCGAGCCGGACGCCGAGTCGATGCCGCAGGAACGGCTCGCTGAGCTGCAGCAAGACCGGCTGCGCGGCCTGATCGACCGGCTGCTCGCCGCGGGCGGCGTCCAGGCCGGCCGGCTCAAGGGCGCGGGCGTGAGCAGCGGGGCCGACGTCGCGCTGGCGGACCTGCCCCGCCTGCCGATGACCGCCAAGGACGACATGTGGCGCGGCTACCCGTTCGGGATGTTCGCGGTCAAGACCGAGGACGTCGTCGCGCTGCACGGTTCCAGCGGTACCGGCGGGCGGCCCACGCTGGTCGGGTACACCCGCGGCGACCTGCGGCTGTGGGCGCGGATGTGCGCGCGGGCGCTGGCCGCGGCCGGCGCCGGGCCCGGCAGCATCGTGCACAACGCTTACGGCTACGGCCTGTTCACCGGCGGGATCGGCATCCACCAGGGAGCCGTGGAGCTCGGCGCCACGGTGGTCCCGGTCTCCGGCGGGATGACCGCGCGGCAGGTCACGCTGCTGCGGGACCTGCGGCCCGACATCCTGACCTGCACGCCGTCGTACGCGATCCGGTTGGGCGAGGCGCTGGCCGAGGCAGGCGTGCGGCCAGGTTCCGGGCTGCGCCTGTCCGCGGGCCTGTTCGGCGCCGAGCCGTGGACCCACGCCATGCGCGCCCGGATCGAGGAGCTGCTCGGCCTGCGCGCGCTGGACATCTACGGGCTGTCCGAGGTCATCGGCCCCGGTGTCGCCGCGGAGTGCCTGACGACGGCCGACGGGCTGCACGTGAACGAGGACCACTTCATTGTCGAGGCGCTCGACCCGCAGGCCGGCCAGCCGGTGCCGGACGGGACGCCGGGGGAGCTGGTGTTCAGCACGGTCACCAGGGAAGCGCTGCCGCTGTTGCGGTACCGGACCGGCGACATCGCCGCGCTGCGCCGCGGCACCTGCGCCTGCGGCCGGACCCTGGTGAAGATGAGCAAGGTCACCGGGCGGCGGGACGACATGCTGGTGATCCGGGGCGTGAACGTGTACCCGAGCGAGGTGGAGCGGGTGCTGCTCGCTTACCCGGCCCTCGCCGCCGATTACCTGCTCGTCGTGGACGAGCGCGAGTCGCCGTCACGCCTGCTGGCCTGCGTCGAATACATAACGGGCAGCCCCGGGCCGCTCCCGGCGCCCGGGCAGCTCGAGTCGCGGCTCCGGGAGGAGCTGGGCGTCAGCGTCACGGTGCGGGTGCTGGACTCCGGCACCGTCCCGCGCACCGAGGTGGGCAAGGCGGTCCGGATCAGGCGGTGGGCCGACGGCGACCCGCCGCTGCCCGGGCTCTGACCCCCGTCCTGGACAAGCGGGACAGCCGTCCCGTATAGTCTGAAACTAACCGGGATGGTGGTCCCGATTAGAGAGAGGCGAGGGCAATGAGCCGGCCGGACGCGGGCGCCGCGCGCTGGACCGCCGCTGACGTTCCTGACCAGCGGGGGCGCACGGCGGTCATCACCGGCGCGAACTCAGGCCTCGGCTTCGAGACGGCCCGGGTGCTGGCCTCCCACGGCGCCACGGTGGTCCTGGCCTGCCGGGATCCCGGCCAGGCCGATCGCGCCGCGGGTCTGATCGCCGCCGAGACCGGCGCGGACGGGGCGGACACGCCGGACGAGCGGGTGCAGACCTTGCGCCTGGACCTGGCCTCGCTCGCGTCCGTCCGGGAGGCCGCCGAGGCTCTGTGCTCTCGTTACCCGCGCCTGGACCTGCTGATCAACAACGCGGGCGTGATGATGCCGCCGTACGGGCGTACCGAGGATGGCTTCGAGCTGCAGTTCGGCACCAACCATCTCGGCCACTTCGCGCTGACCGGGCTGGTGCTCGACCGGCTGCTCGCGACGAGCGGCTCGCGTGTGGTGACGGTTAGCAGCAACGGGCACCGGGCCGGGCGGATCAACGTCGACGACCTGCAGTCCGAGCGCCACTACAGCAAGATGCGCGCCTACGGCCAGAGCAAGCTGGCCAACCTGATGTTCACGTACGAGTTGCAGCGCAGGCTGGCCGCGGCCGGCGCGCCGACCATCGCCCTGGCCGCGCACCCCGGCACCTCCCGCACGGACCTGGTCCGGCATCTGAGCGGCCCATCCCGCGCCGTGGCTAACGCCCAGCTTGGCCCGCTCACCTCCTGGTTCGCGCAGAACGCCGAGATGGGCGCGCTGCCCACCCTGCGCGCGGCCACCGATCCCGACGCGACCGGCGGGCAGTACTACGGGCCCGGCGGGGCGTTCGGGTTCACCGGCTATCCGGTCCTCGTTGAGTCGAGCGGCCGGTCCCGCGACGTGCCCGTTATGGAGCGTCTGTGGGAGGAGTCAGAGAAGCTGACCGGCGTTCACTTCCCAGTCTGAGCACCGCCTATGAACCCTTTTCATCCTCCCTGGGCTGCCCGCGAACTCTGAGCCGAGATCGACGGATGAAAAAGGTTCACCTTAGAGTCACTTCATGAACACCGGGCCAACCGCAACGCGGATCGGGGTCATGGGCGGCACGTTCGATCCGATCCATCACGGCCACCTGGTGGCCGCGAGCGAGGTCGGCCACTTCCTCTCGCTGGACGAGGTGATCTTCGTGCCGACCGGCCAGCCGTGGCAGAAGGAGGGCCGGAGGGTCTCGCCGTCCGAGGATCGCTACCTGATGACCGTGATCGCGACCGCCTCGAACCCACGGTTCTCGGTCAGCCGGGTGGATATCGACCGGCCCGGGCCGACCTACACCATCGACACGCTCCGGGACCTGCGCGCGGTGCGCGGGCCGGATGCCGAGTTGTTCTTCATCACCGGCGCCGACGCCCTGGAGCAGATGATGACCTGGCAGGATGCGGACGAGCTGTTCAAGCTCGCCCATTTCGTCGGGTGCACCAGGCCCGGGCATCGCCTGACCGGCGCCGGGCTGCCCGACCACCGGGTCAGCCTGATCGAGATCCCGGCGCTGGCGATCTCCTCGACCAACTGCCGGCAGCGGGTCGAGGCGGGGGAGCCCATCTGGTACCTGGTACCGGACGGTATCGTGCAATACATCTCCAAGCGGAAGCTTTACCGTAAAGCCGACAATGCGCCGGGCCGCGGCTGAAGGTCCGGTCCGCCTGCGTGGCATGTCGGCGTACCCGGCGTCCGCGGATACCCTGAACTGCGCCGTGCCACGTCCCGCGTGATGTGCGATGGTAGAACCAAGGCTGTTGTTGAGGAGGACGAGCAGCACACGTGACCGCCACCGAAAGGGCCGTCGAGCTCGTGGAAATCGCCGCGGGGGCAGCGGCAGACAAGCTGGCTACAGACATCATCGCCTACGACGTGAGCGAGCAGCTCGTCATCACCGACGCGTTCCTGCTCTGCTCGGCGTCGAACGATCGCCAGGTCAAGTCGATCGTCGACGAGATAGAGGAGAAGCTGCGCCAGGTCGGCGCCCGGCCGGTCCGCCGCGAGGGGGAGCGAGAAGGGCGTTGGGTGCTGCTCGACTACATCGACGTGGTCATCCACGTGCAGCACGCCGACGAACGGGTCTTCTACGCGCTCGAGCGGCTCTGGAAGGACTGCCCGCGGATACCGCTGCCCGAACCCGCCATCGCCGGCGGGGCGCGCCCAGGCACGCCGGGTTCCCCCGGCGCCGCGGGCCGCGGGCCGCGCTGATCGTGGCTGGTACCCAGCCTGGCGCCACGGGCGTCGGGCCGGACCGCGCGGCGGATCACGCGGTGCGGCTCGTGCTCTGGCGGCACGGGCAGACGGCCTGGAATGCCGCGCGGCGGTTCCAGGGCCACAGCGACGTCCCGCTGGACGCGACCGGGCACGAGCAGGCGCGCGACGCGGCCCGCTACCTCGCCGCCATGCACCCGGACGCGATCGTCTCCTCCGACCTGGTCCGCGCGGCCGAAACCGCTTCGTACCTGGCCGAGCTCACCGGGCTGCCGGTCCAGCTCGACAAGGACCTGAGAGAACGCGGCGGCGGGGCCTGGGAGGGCCTGACCGACGCGGAGATCCGGGCCGGCTACCCGGAGGCGTACGCGGCGTGGGTTCCGCCCGACGGGGAGTCCATCGATGTCGTCGCTGACCGGGCCGCGGCGGCGCTGACGCGTGTCGCCGACGGCCTGGACGGGACGCTGGCGGTGCTGGTCAGTCACGGAGCAGCGATCAACTTCGGGATATCCCGCCTGCTCGGCGTGCCGCCGCGCGCGCGGCTCCTCGGGCCGCTCGGCAACTGCTCCTGGTCGGTCCTGGGCAGGCGGTCCGGTCACTGGCGCCTGCTCGAGCACAACGTCGGGCAGCTGCCGGACCTGGACCCCGAGCAGGTACCGGTACCGGCTGCGGGCCCGGAGCAAGAAACACCGGCGGAGTCAGCCCGGGGGTCGGCGCCCGGAAGCGACCGCTGACTGGTTTCCTATACACTGGCGTGGCGCCGGAGCCTGGTAGCAGGATCCCGTCGAGGGGCTATAGCTCAGTTGGTAGAGCGCTTGCATGGCATGCAAGAGGTCTGGGGTTCAAATCCCCATAGCTCCACGTTTCCGCAGTTCAAGTACATGATGTGATCCCTGATTCTGATCTTGGGCCGCTTGCATTGCCTGACCGCTGCGCGACAGCCAGGCGCTGAGCCTGAACCGGAATCCTCGCAGGTAAGAGCAGGCTCTGGCCCCACCCGAAGACGGCCACGGCCGCTGGGAGCCTGCTCCCGGAGCCAACGGGGGAGCAAGCCGGTAGCACGGCCGGTTCTCCCGCCCGGGCACCGACGGCCCACAGCACACGCCGACGACGGCAGGTTCGGCATGGACGACGCCGAGCGCGCCGCTGCGATGCACCGCGCCGCCGAGGACACGGAGCCGCACCGCGCGCCCAGCCCTCCCGCCGACGCCGCATCACCCGCCAGCATGATCTTCCGCCACGCCAGCCAGGACCCGGGCGCGTCCCACCCCTCGACCGGCCGGAGCTCCTCCCACCCGGATACCGCCGTCGCAGACAGCCAGCAACCAAGGCCCCATGGGCAGCAATACCGCGCCGAATACTTGTCCCTGAGTTTCGGACTGCAGCAGGCAGCGCCGACGCACAGATGTGCCAGTTCTGGCGCTGCCAACCGAAAGTAACCGGGCCGGGTGGATGGGGCTGGTTCCGGCGCCGGGAGGGCGGCGGGATGCCGGCGCCCGGCCGCGTGGCCTGGGTGGCCAGACGCGGCCGGGCGCTGGAGTGTCGTGCGGGTTCAGCCGTTTGGCGCGGCCTGGTGCCGGCGGCCGGCCCGGGCCCGGTCCAGGAACACCGCGACGGCTGCGGCCGCGACTGCGGCAGCTATGGCGATGAGGGCGATCTGCCAGCCGGGCATGCCGCCGGCGACGACCTGCACGGTGGGCGGTGGTGCCACGGCCCCGCCGCCCATGGGGGGCGCGGGCTCAGCGAACGCGGCGGTGGCGGCTGCGGTGGCGGCCAGCAGGGCGGTGGCCAGCGCGGCCAGGGCGTTGGCCAGGCGGCAGATCGGACGCGGTGGGCGGGTGCGGTTCATGGTGTCCTCCTATTAGCGGTTGGTTTGGGGTTGCCGGGCATGGTCGGCGGCCAGTCACTGGTCGAGGGCGGTCTGGGCCTGGAGCTGGGCGCGCAGCCGCCGGGCGTGGCGGGCGGCACGGCGCATGCGCCGTTCGGCGCGCTCGGCGCGGCGGGTGGCCCGGGCCAGCGCGAGCAGGCGCTGGGCGGGGCGCTGCTGGTCGGCGTGCGCGAGCAGCTGGTGCTGCTGGTCGACGGCGAGCTGGGTGAGCTGGTCCATGGCGGGTCTTCTCCTATCCCGGCGGTGGCGGGCTTGTTGTTGTTGTTGTGTTCTCACCGTCGCTAGCGGCGCCGGCCATGCACATACGTAGCGGCGCACAGGTGGGGCACAGGATTAGGCTTGGCGTCAAGGCCGTGCTAGCGGCGGAACCCCGGGCGGGGGCTGGCGCGGGTGGGCGGACGGGGGCGAGGGCCTGTGGTCGATGGGCCGGTGACCGGGCAGGCGGGGCTGGGGTTCGGCGGTCTGTTACGGCGGCTGCGTGGTGAGGCCGGGCTGACCCAGGATGAGCTGGCCGAGGCCGCTCAGGTGAGCCAGCGGGCGATCAGTGACCTAGAACGGGGCGTCAACGCCACCGCCCGCAAAGACACTGCGTTGCTGCTGGCCGGGGCGCTGGGGCTGGAGGGCCCGGCCCGCGAGTTGTTCGTCGCTGCCGCGCGGGGCCGCGCGCCGGTCGGCGATGTCTTGGCGGTCATGGCGGGAGCGGGTGGGGCGGGGTGGTCGGCGGCTGCTATCAGGACGCTGCCGCGGGACATCGCCGCGTTCACCGGCCGCCAGGCCGAACTCGATCAGCTGATGCAGCGGTGGGCCGCTGCGGCCGATGACGGCCCGGTGGTGTCGGTGCACGCGATCGGCGGGATGGCCGGGATCGGCAAGACCACCTTCGCCGTACACGCCGCGCACCAGCTCGCCGAATCCTTTCCGGACGGGCAGTTCTTCCTTCCGCTGCACGCGCACACCCCCGGACAGCGGCCGGTCAGCCCGGCCGAAGCCCTGGCCAGCTTGCTGCTGACCGCCGGAGTGCCTGCGGCCCAGATCCTGCCCGGCGTGGACGCCCGGGCGGCGCGCTGGCGCGACCACGTCGCGGGCAAGAAGGTCTTGCTGGTACTGGATGACGCGGCCGGGCATGAGCAGGTCCGGCCACTGCTGCCGGGCAGGCCGGGCAGCCTGGTGCTGATCACCAGCCGGCGCCGGCTGGCCGCGCTGGAAGACGCCGCCGTGGTCAGCCTGGACACCCTAGCCCCGGGCGAGGCGGCCGGGCTGCTGGCCTGCCTGGCCGACCGGTCCGACGTGACCGCCGGCGATCCGGGGGTGGGGCAGCTCGCCGCGCTGTGCGGGTACCTGCCGCTGGCGGCCGGGATGATAGGCCGGCAGCTGGCCCATCACCCGGCCTGGACCGTGGCGGGCCTGGCCGCCGACCTGGCCGCGGCCCGGGACCGGCTCGAGCTGATAGCCGCGGAGAACGTGTCGGTGGCGGCGGCGTTCGGCCTGTCCTACCAGGACCTGGCCGACGGCCAGCGGCGCCTATTTCGCCGGCTGGGCCTGCACCCGGGTCCCGACATCGACGCTCATGCCGCCGCCGCAGTGGATGACACCACGCCCAGCCAGGCCCGCCGTGGCCTGGAGGCGCTGTATGACCAGCACCTGATCACTCAGCCCGCCCCTGGCCGGTACCGGTTCCACGACCTGCTGCGCGAACACGCCCGTGCTCTTGCCGCGGCAGATGACTCCGCCGAATCAGACGCCGCAGCCGGCCGGCTGCTGGACTACTATCTGCACACGGCGCTGGCCGCAAATGAGCACATCGCCAGCTCCAGCTGGAACCTCGTCGTCAGCTCCTTGCCGTCTGCCCGGCCGCCGGCTTGCGCACCGTCAGTGTCCACGCCCCGGCAGGCAGCCGCGTGGCTGGAGGAAGAGCGCGCTAACCTGCACGCGGCCGCCGGCTATGCTGCCGCCACCGGGCAGCCCCGGCACGCCATGCTGATACCTGCCGCCATGGCCGACTTCCTGGAAGTCCGGGGGCATTGGGACCAAGGCATTGCTCTGCATCAGAGCGCTCTTGACGCAGCCCGCCAGGCCGGTGACCCGCCGGGCCAGGCTCGGGGTTTGATGCTGCTGGCCAACATGCAAGCCGTGACGGGTGACTTGACGGCTGCTGCGGCTACTTTCCAGCAGGCCCGGGTGGTATACAGCGACCTGGGCGACCGGGCCGGACAGGCCGATGCCATCAACGGCCTGGGCTTCGTCCATGGCAGCACCAGCGAGTTTGCTCCAGCCATCGCCTGCCATCAGCAAGCGCTGGAGTCGTTCTGCGACCTTGGTCACCGGCGCGGCCAGGCCGAAGCCCTTACCGGGCTGGGTAAGGTGTATTCGCTGACCGGGAACTACCCGGCCGCCACCGCCAGCTGCCAGCAAGCGCTGGAATTGTTCCGCGATGCCGGCCACCGGCACGGCCAGGCCAATTCCCTCAGCGCACTGGGTACCGTGCACAGGCTGACCGGCGACTACCCAGCTGCCGTCACCACTCTGCGACAGGCGATGACCCTAAGCCGCGACCTCGACGACCGCCACGGGCAGGCCTTGATCCTGGACGAGCTCGGGGTAGTGCAGCGCCTGACTGGCGACCACCGATCCGCCACCGCAATGCACCAGGAAGCGCTCGAAAAATTCCGCAGCCTCGGCGACCACAGCGGCGAGGCCTACACCCTCAACCAACTCGGCCTGGCCCAGCAACTGACCGGCGACTATCCGGCCGCCGCCGCCAGCCACCAGCAAGCCCTCCACCTGTACCGCGATCTCGGCCACCTGTACGAGCAGGCCGAAGTGCTGAACAGCCTCGGCGAGCTATCGTCCCGGACCGGGGCCAGCCAGCAAGCCCGCGACCACCACAGCCAGGCCCTGGCCATCGCCCGCGACCTCGGCGTACACCTAGAGGAAGCACGCGCCCTCGAAAGCATTGGCAACAGCCACCTCCACGACGCCACCCCTGGCCGGGCTGCTGCGCCCCTGCGGCAGGCACTGGCGATCTACCAGCGCATCGGAACCCCCGGCACCCAGCGCGTCCAGGAAATCCTGCGTCGGCACAGCCTCTAGTGGCGAGACCGAGCGGTCTGCTCGCTACTCAGCCCCCGCGCGGAGCACCTACCGACAGAGTGCGCACTCTGCTCGGGACTGTGTAGGCCGACGCGAAGACTCGTAAACGATGGCGGGGGTGGAGTTCCCGAGAATCGAGGTAAAGCACTGTTAGTCTGGTCAGCGCCCGGCGGGCTGTTGCCCCGGGGCAGGGTCGCTGGCACGCGCCGATGATCGTTGCGCGCGACGGCTGGTGGGTGGGCCCGCTTTCGCCAGGCTAGTTGATCATCCTTCGCTTTCAGTCTCAGCCGTCGATGCCAGTGCAGCGCCACTGTAATGGTCCTGGCCTGTTTACCGCGGATGTGTCTGCTCTTGGAGGCCGATGCGCCGGACTCTGCGGTCCTGATGTAGCTCATCGCGGCTATGACCGGATGTCTTGATCTTGATGGTCCGCTGGCCAGTGTGGCGATCGCCGCTGGCTGACAAGAGTTCTACGCGGGACACTCCGTATGTGGCGCATCCTGAAGACGCTTATTACCGCCGCGACCTAGCGCTCGTTCACCACCGCGGGTTCGGCTTCCACGCTCAGGCGTGCGCGCCGGGGATCTTGGCGCTGCTGGAGCCGATCCGGTCACGGGCAGGGATCGTCCTGGAACTAGGCTGCGGCAGCGGCGCGCTCACCAGGGAACTGACCGCTGCCGGCCACCGAGTCATCGCCACCGACGCCTCCCCGGCGATGCTCGACCTGGCCCGCAGCCACGCACCAGCCGCCGAGGACATCCGCACGCTCGTCCTTCCCCGCGACCCACTGCCCCGCGCCGATGCCGTGGTCTCCGTCGGTCACGTGCTCAGCTACCTGCCCGACGAACACGCCATCGACCAGGCGCTCACCGCGATCGGGCGGGCGCTGCGGCCCGGCGGCCTGCTCGCCATCGACATCTGCGACCTTGCCTACGGCAAGGCCCGGCACGACGCGCCACCTGCCGCCCGCGTGCACGATGACTGGGCGATCATCACCCGGTTCTCGCTGCCTGCACCCAGCCGGTTCGTCCGCCAGATCACCACGTTCGTGCGCAGCCAGGACGGCTCCTGGCGCCGCGACGACGAGACCCACCACAATGTGCTGATCGACACCGCCCGCGTGCCTGCGCTGCTTGCCGCCGACGGCATCCAGGCAGAGGTGACCTCCGCATTCGGAGCCGAGCAACTGCCCACCGGACTGCAGGTCCTGATCGGGCAGCGCACCGCGTAACCGACTGACATCCGGCCCTTCGTCGGGCGGCCCTAATTGCGGCTACGATGCGCGCGTTCCCGATGCGGTCGGCAACGCATAGCTATACAGCGTGTCGGCCCACGCCGATGATCGATGATTCGACTCGCCGGGCTGGTCGGCGGGCAGAAGAGTCGGCGGGATACCGCGCATGGACCCGCCGATCTGGCGTGATGGCCAGTTGGACGCGAGGCTCCGATCCGGTGTTCTGTGTGCGGTTCCGTGAGCACCATCTTGTTGCCAGCTCATCGGTCATGCCACCAAGATGGCTTGGCGGCCAGCCGAGAGGAGCATGCAGTTGAACCAGGTCGGGGCTTGCGATGGTCATGTACGCCCAGCGACCAGGGCAGATGCTCCCGGAATCGTGTGGGTGTCAAACTCCTCCATCCTTCCCGACGAAGACGCCGGATTCGGGGAAAGCTTGGACTCGCCTTTCCGTGAGACGTCAGCGCTTCTGTCGGCCTGGCGCGATCCCAACCTCGTGCAGGGGGAGGAGGTGTTGGTTGCCGAAATGGACGGGCGGATCGTCGGCTGCGTGACCGTCGAGGACAGAGGACGCGACCTCGAGCTGGTCAACATCGACGTTCCGCTTGAGCTTCAGGGCAGAGGGATCGGCACGATGCTGGTGCGGTCAGTCGAACAGCGAGCCAGAGCAGCAGGAAAGCAGGCAGTCACCCTTGGCACGAGCCGGAACGCAGAAGGCATGGCTTGGAAGTCACTTCCCTGGTGGCAACACCTGGGGTACCGAGTCACCCACGAAGAGGAGAACCCATGGACCCGGTCAATCGGGCCCGGTGTCCGCGAGATACGAATGCGGAAGGACCTCCCGCCCGAATGAGATCATTCGTAGGGACCCGAACAGCAGAAGAGATAATCGGTGCCTCCCTCGATGTTGCCGTGCTGTCCTGGGAGGCGCTCGTATTCGGCGATCTGGCCACCCAGGATCGGCTCATGCGCTTCGCCGGGCACCTTGGCGGGATTGCCGACAGCGAATAGTCATACCTATTTGCGCATAAACATGAACTCACGCAACGCACGCTATTCGGCTACTTGTGCGGTGATCGGGGGCAGTCCTGGATCCGCCCGCGCGTCCCGCCGGGGGGCGGGACGCGCGGGCCAGCACGCCCGGCGGCCTGTGTCCTTGGTGGCGCAGTGGGGGTGGCCGGGCGTCCGCAGATCATCGCCGCCCAGCTCGTGTGCTGCTAGGCGTTGCGGAACTTGTGCTTCCTGGGCGGATGTCGCCGCCGGTGGTGAGGAGCTTTGGGTGTGGGTGCGTCAGATGTTGCCGTGGGCGTCGGCGATAGGTGACGGGCAGCTGGTGGGGAGCAAGACGGGGAGCAAGCGGGCGGCGATACCGGGCTGTCACGGGCGACGCGGAGCGGCTGAGGCTGCTGGTGGGGCCACATCCAGCCACATCTGGCTGTTGGCCGGATTTACATGGCATGCAAGAGGTCTGGGGTTCAAATCCCCATAGCTCCACGTTTCCGCAGGTCAAGGCCACGTTGCGATCTTCAGAAATGATCTCTGAGCGCTTGCAACCTAGCAATCTGCAGGAACTTGAGCTCTTTGTGCGGCTTGAAGCCAATGCAGGTCAGGAGGGTACGCGCGGCCGAGGATACGGCTGCATCACCGATCTCTGCATTTGGACAGCCAAACCGGCAGCCATTGAGGTTTTCCCGTGCGCCCAGCAGAACGGGAGGTGACACCGTGACGTAAGGCCATGGTGGATCTTCGTGTTCGTAAGCTCGTCGTCGCCTGCCGGTGGAAGTCCGG
>Ga0335073_10010348_pt1 | contig 13112 bp, 14 predicted proteins | sample Lox_Sample_22_FD_207093 | JGI IMG/M metagenome (GOLD analysis project Ga0335073, IMG submission 207093) | Soil microbial communities from Loxahatchee National Wildlife Refuge, Florida, United States - Lox_Sample_2.2 | ecosystem: Environmental > Terrestrial > Soil > Wetlands | place: USA...
GCCACTGGGAAAGCGACGAGCAGAAGATGCGCGCGCTGACCGAGGTCAATGCCAAGATCGCGCGGATCGTCGCCGAGTTCGAAAAGGTCACCCGCGAAGCGTCGGAAAGCGGGCGCACAATCGCCAACGCCGACGCGATGCGCAACGAAGTCCGCGACATCCAGATGGCGATGCTGCGCCGGAGCCTCGGCGCCTGAGCTGCGATGCCGGCGGAGGAATCGACGCCCGCAATCGTGATCCGCGCGCGCGACTATGCCGATTCGGATCGAATCGTCACGCTGCTCACTCTCGAGGCCGGCAAGCTGAGTGGAATCGCCAAGGGCGCGAAGGCCTCGCGCCATCGCTTCGAGCGCAAGCTCGAGCCCTTCTCGCACGTGATGCTGCATTTCAAGCGGCGCCCGCACGGCCAGCTCGTCTTCATCACCAAGGCTGAAGCGGCGGACCTGCCGCAGCACGTGCTCGACGACGACCTCGGCAAAATCGCGCTCGGCAGCTACATGCTCGAGCTGTCAGATGCGCTCACGACCGAGGAAAGCGAAGCCGCCGAAGCGTATCGCATACTCGAAGCGGGTCTGCGCACGCTCGCAGCGATGTCGCTAAGCGCATCGCTCAAGCAGTCATTCGAATTGAAGATCCTGGGATGGGCGGGCTACGGCCTCGAGTTCGCGCGATGCCGCGTCTGTGCGGAAGCGGTCACGGCGGAAAGCGATGCGATGTATTTCGTGCTCGCGCGCGGCGGAATCGTGTGTACGCGATGCCGCAACTCGATACCCGAGGGCGCAATCAGGATGGGCGCGCTCAGTGCCTATGCGCTCGCGCGCCTTGCGAACGCCACGCTCGCAGACGCGCCGCACCTGCCCGCATCGGGCGCCGAAGGTGCGGCAGCGCTCGCGCGCTTTATTTCATCGATTCTCGATCGCAAGCTGCGCTCGGCGGCGTTCCTCGAATCAATTCTCGGTGGTAGCGCCTGAGCCCGCGATCCGCACATTCGAGTTGTACAGTTCAGGATACTTGTCGCGCAGCGCGTTCAGCTTCGGCCAATCGTTGAAAACGATATATGGATTCTTCGGATGCAGCTCGAAGTAGTTCTGATGATATCCCTCGGCCGGATAGAAATGCTTTAGCGGCACGACTTCAGTGACTATCGGCGCGCCGAAAGTATTTTTCTTATCCGCCTGCGAAATATATTGCTGCGCTTCCTTCTTCTGCTGATCGTTGCTGTAGAAAATCATCGATCGATACTGCGTACCTTCGTCAGGCCCCTGGCGATTCAGCTCGGTCGGATCGTGAGCGACATTGAAGAAGACTTTCAGCAGCTGATCGTAGGAAACCTGCGCCGGATCATAGACCACCTGCACCGATTCGGCGTGGCCGGTCGTCCCCGAGCTCACGATTTCGTAGTGCGCGGTATCGGCGGCGCCACCCGAGTAGCCCGAGGTCACCTGCTCGACGCCCTTGACGTGCTTGAAGACGGCATCGACGCCCCAGAAGCATCCGCCGGAGAAGACCGCCGTATCGGTCGGCGTGGTCGTAGCAGCCTGCGCAGAAGGAACATCGATGACAATGGGATTGAAGGCCATGCCTTGATCATAGGCAACGAGGCCGAAAAGAACGCCCAGACCAAGGACTATTTTCAGAACTGAAAGGCGCGGATTTGCCTCTGACTTCGAAAGCATTGCAAACCTCTCCTCCAATATAACCACCCACGAACCAAATACGTTCCGGAGAGTTTGACGTTGCAGGAAAGTCAGGTATTCGCGAGAAATTCCTTGAGTGCCGCAGCAAATTTCCGGCGGCGGCGCTCGTCGCTGCCGAACTTCAGGAGCGCGTAGCGCTGATCGTAGTCGAGCCGCTGCCAGGCGCTCGCATCGAGCTGAAAGCCGAGCTCGCGGGCGCGATTGATCAGGATCGCGGGCAAGTCCTCGGTCGGCACGGCCGCGACTTGCTGCTCTTTGGACAATTCCGAGGGCGGCTCGCCGGAGCGAGCCTTCACTGCGCTGCGGACGAACTCGGCGAAGTGCTCGCGCTCGGCGGCGCTGTCCGCAGGCATGTCGTTGATCGCGCGCCGCTCGTGCATCTCGAGCGAGAGCCACTGATTGCGGCTGACTTTGATCCTGAGTGCGTCGAGCTTCTGCCGCGCCGCGAGCGGAGGACATGAAAGGTCAGCGTTGAGCTGCCTTTCAAACTCATAATGATGCTTTTCCATTTGCCTGTCCGCCTCTGAGAATTGACGGAACTCGACTAGCTATTGCTTGGAGCGCAGGAACGACGCAACTTCCAAGTTGGGGAGCGCGCAATGCGCCGCCATCCCAGCTTTCTCATAGTAGCGTTGATGATATTCCTCGGCGCGATAGAAAGTCGCCGCGGGCTTGATCTCAGTGACTATTGGGCGGCGGAAGATATGCGCTTCGTCGAGACGCTTCTTCGAGGCCTCAGCAACCGTGCGCTGCTCTTCATCATAATAGAAGATTACTGAGCGATACTGCGTACCGATATCGACGCCTTGGCGATTCGGTGTTGTCGGATCGTGAATGGTCCAGAAGAGATCGAGCAGCTCCTTGAAACTCACGCGGCCCGGATCGTATTCGACGCGCACCACTTCGGCATGCCCGGTCTTGTCGGTACAGACCATGCGGTAGGTGGGATTGTCTACCCATCCGCCCATGTATCCCGACTCGGCCTCGATGACGCCCGGCAGCTTGTGAAAGGCATCTTCGATGCCCCAAAAGCATCCGGCTCCGAAAGCAGCAACTCGCGTCTCTCCCATATTGTCGATCTCCCGGTGGCGGCGCTCAGGCACTCAGCAGGCGCATCATCTGTTCAGGATAGCGTTCACCGGCCGCGATTCCGCGCGGCGCGATTTCATCGATCTTCTTGAGTTCGGCGGCCGTGAACTTGATATCCACGGCACCGGCATTTTCTTCGAGATATTTGCGCCGCTTGGTGCCCGGAATGGTCACGATGTCCTCGCCCTGCGCAAGCACCCATGCGAGCGCGAGCTGCGACGGCGCACATTGCTTTTCAGCGGCCATTTGCTTGATTCGCTCGACGAGCTCCAGGTTCTTTTCGAAATTGTCGCCCATGAAGCGCGGCGAGAAGCGGCGATAGTCGTCGGGCGCGAGGTCTTCGAACTTCTTGAACTGTCCCGTCAGGAAGCCGCGGCCAAGCGGACTGTATGCGACGAAGCCGATTCCCAGTTCGCGGCAAGTCGCGAGGATTTCATCCTCGGGATCGCGGCTCCAAAGCGAATACTCAGTCTGAAGTGCCGCAATCGGATGAACCTTGCAGGCGCGCCGCAGGTTCTGCGGTCCCGCCTCAGACAGTCCAAGGTAGCGAACCTTGCCTTCCTTGACGAGCTGCGCCATCGCGCCGACGGTGTCTTCGATCGGCGTGTTCGGATCGACACGATGCTGGTAGTAAAGGTCGACATGATCGACGCCCAGCCGCTTGAGGCTCGCCTCGCAGGCCTGGCGGACATATTCGGGCTTGCCGCTGATACTGCGAGAGGTCGGGTCGGGACCGCGCACGATCGCGAACTTGGTAGCGATTACGAACTTGTCGCGGCGGCCTTTGACTGCGCGTCCAAGCAGCAATTCGTTTGTATGGGGTCCGTATGCGTCGGCGGTGTCGAAGAAGTTGATACCCAGTTCCAGGGCGCGATCGATCGTCGCCATCGACTCTGTGTCATCGCCGGGGCCATAGAACTCGGACATACCCATGCATCCGAGTCCGACCACAGCGACGCGAAGATCGCTGCGCCCCAGTTGCCGGTAAATCATCGCAACCCTCCAGGCATCGGAAGATTCGTATTAGAACTGCTGAAGCGAGTCCAGCGGCGCGCTACTCATCACCGACACCATGTCGACTATTTCCCAATTTAACAAAGCCGCACGGCGCGGTGAAATCGAATCGCGTGCGATCACTGCCGTGGCTCGCGAAGATTGACCGAGCCCACCGGCACGAAGCGGCGCGAGCCGAACTTCCAGTTGTCGCCGACCTTCACGTACTCGTCTTCATAATAGCCCGATCCGATCCATTCCATCGCGCGCGAGATGCTGCGCAGCTCGACGTAGCATCGCCCGCTCGCCTTGCCGGATCCTTTCAGCTCAACGACGTGGTTATGGATGTAGGGACGCGGCGTCGCGTCGGCCAGCGCCGAAGTGTACATCTTCTTGAGCGCGTCGTGCCCGGTGGTAGTCTGCTCGCGCTCGCGGCCCTTGAAGATGAAAGTCGCGTTGTCGCTGAACAGGCCGACGAGTCCGTCCATGTCGCCGCGCCATACGCAATCACAATAGCGTACGGGCAGATCGCGGATGGCCTCGCGATCGAGAAGCTCAGTTAACAACTGTTCGGTGCTCTTCATGATCGTCCTCGCGCGTCTGCGAATAGAATTCGTTTGCTGTTATGGCTTTCGCACAAGCGGGCAACGATCGTCAAACCTCAATTCTTGATAAGTCGGGGCGAAGCTCTTATAAGTCGGGCACATCTCACCCGCGAGATAATTCCTGCCGCGTCGTTGGTGACTCAGCGCATGAAGATAGAGCCCTTCAAGGTTCATATTCCCGATGAAACCCTCGACGACCTGCGCGCGCGTCTCAAACGCACGCGATGGCCGCGCGACTACGCCAACGACGATTGGCGCTACGGCACCAACCTCGAGTACCTGCGCGAGCTCGTGCAGTACTGGATCGATCGCTACGACTGGCGCGCCGTCGAGCGGCAGATCAACTCGTTCTCGAACTTCAAAACTGAGATCGAAGGCGTTCCGATCCACTTCATCCATGAGAAAGGAAAAGGCCCGAAGCCGATTCCGCTCATTGTCACGCACGGCTGGCCGTGGACCTTCTGGGACATCAACAAGGTCATCCGCCCGCTCACCGATCCGGCCTCGCACGGCGGCGATCCTGCGGACGCATTCGATGTGGTCGTGCCTTCGCTCCCCGGCTACGGATTCTCCACGCCGCTGACGACGCCCGGCATCAATTATTGGCGCACCGCGGATATGTGGGTGACTCTCATGCAGGACGTCCTCGGCTACGGCAAGTTCGCCGCGCAGGGCGGAGACTGGGGCTCGATCATCACGCATCAGCTCGGGCATAAGCACGCTGACAAATTGATTGGCGTGCACATGAACATGGCGATCGATCTGAATCTGTGGGGCGCGAAATTCCCAGGCCCCGATCAGTACGGACCCGATGAGAAGGGATTCTTCGAGCGCTCACTCGCCTTCTTCCAGGAGGGCAGCGGCTACTCCGCGATTCAGACCACGCGTCCGCAGACGATCGCATACGCGCTGAACGATTCGCCCGCGGGCCTCTGCGCGTGGATTCTCGAGAAGCGATGCGCCTGGAGCGATTGCGACGGCAAGGTCGAGAAGCGCTTCACCAAGGATGAGCTGCTCACGACGATGACGATCTACTGGGCGACCGAGAGCTACGGGACCTCGGCGCGCTTTTACTACGAAGCCGTTCACAATTTGTGGAAGCCGTCGCACGATCGTCATCCGACGATCGAAGCCCCGACCGGAATCGCCGTGCTGCCGAAAGAGGTCGTCCTGATGCCGCGCAAGTGGGCCGATGGCTACTACAATCTGAAGCGCTGGACGCGCTTTGAGCGCGGCGGCCATTTCGCACACATGGAAGAGCCCGAAGCGCTGGTCGAAGATATCCGCGCCTTCTTCCGGCCGCTTCGCTAGTTACATGGCGTCGATGCAGAAGCACGAGAATCCCGACGTCGTTGTGTTCGGCGGTGGAATCGGCGGCAGCGCGCTTGCGATCGCGCTCGCACAGGCCGGAATCGCGACGGCGATCCTTGAGAAGACTCTAGCGCACAAAGACCTCGTGCGCGGCGAGTGGATCGCGCCGTGGGGCGTCGCCGAGACTCAGAAGCTGGGTCTCTACGACACGCTACTCAAGGCCGGCGGGCATCATCTGGCGCGGCATATTCCATATGGCGATGACGTCACGCCGGGCGAAGCCGAAGCGCAGAAGCTCGACATGACCGCGTTCGAGAACGCGGGCTTCAAGCCGCCGCTATGCATGCGGCATCCCGTGATGTGCGATCTGCTGAACGCTGAGGCGATCGCCGCCGGAGTCGAACTGCTTCGCGGCATCAATGACTTCGAGTTGACGCTCGAAGCCTCACCGACAGTCCGATTTCATCACGACGGCGCCGAACGAACATTCAAGCCGCGCATAGTAATTGGGGCCGACGGCCGCAACTCCGTCGTGCGGGCACGTGCCGGTATTGAGCTGCATCGCGATCCCATGCATCACCTGATGGCCGGGATGCTGGTGGACGACACGAATGGCTGGCCCGCGGATCTGCAAATCTTCGGCACCGAAGGCAGCATCAACTTTCTCGCCTTCCCGCAGTCTCTGAGTCGCGTGCGGCTATATATTTGCTACGGCATCGACGACAAGCGCCGCTTTGCCGGTGCTGACAACCAGTCGCATTTCCTCGACGCGTTTCGCCTCACGTCCGTGCCGGGCAGCGAATACCTCGCAAACTCGACTCCTGCCGGGCCGTGTAATTCTTACGGCAACGAAGATACCTGGACCGACGAACCCTATGCGCCCGGCGTGGTTCTGATCGGCGACGCCGCGGGTCACAACGATCCGATCATCGGCCAGGGGCTCTCGATCACTTATCGCGACGTGCGCATCGTGCGCGACCTTATGCTCGAAAATCGCGACTGGTCGCCCGCAACCTTTCGTCCCTACGCCGAAGAACGCCGCGAGCGGATGCGACGCCTGCGCATGACTGCGTCGCAATTATCGATTCTGTACGCCGAGTTCGGGCCACATGCGCGCGAGCGGCGCCTCAAGGTTCGCGAGGAACGCGCACGCAACAATCTTCTCGATCCCGCGGCCGCTACTTTCATCGGTCCCGAGATGCTGCCCCCCGAGACCTTCGACGAGGGCATCCTCGATCGCTTGCGCGCGATGTGATCGCGCTTGATGGAGCACAAGATGAAACTTGGATTGCTATATGAAGTTCAGATTCCGAAACCGTGGACACCCGGAATCGAAGCTCGCACCTATGGCGAAGTGATCGACCAGGTCGTGCTCGCAGACCGGCTCGGCTGGGGCTACGTCTGGGCGGTTGAGCATCATCTGCTGCCGCAATGGTCGCATTGCTCGGCGCCCGAGATTCTCTTCGGCGCGCTCAGCCAGCGCACTTCGAAGATTCGCATCGGCCACGGAATCGCGCTGCTGCCGCGCAACTTCAATCACGCGCTGCGCGTGGCGGAGCGTGCAGCCGTGCTCGATATCCTGACCGGAGGCCGCGTCGAGCTCGGCACCGGCCGCGCAGTCACGCTGCAGGAGCTTGACGGCTTCGAAGTGAACCCGGACGACACGCAGGCGATGTGGTCGGAGGCGGTCGAAATTCTGGTGCGAAGCTGGAAGGACGAGCCGGTCGAGTTCAACGGCAAGTTCTACAAGATTCCGCCCAGCTACGTCGTGCCGAAGCCGATTCAGAAACCGCATCCTCCGATGTGGCTCGCGGGCACCAACCCCGCCACTTTCACGCTCGCGGGCGAGCGCGGCCTCGGCATGCTCGGCTTCGTCACGGGCGCGCCCGAAGATCTCGCCCCGCGTATCAAGGGCTACAAGGAAGCGGTGCGCGACGCGAAGCCGGTGGGAGCCTTCGTCAACAATCAGTCAGCGGTGCTGATCCAGACCTACTGCGCCGAGACCCGAGAGCAGGCGATCCGCGATGTCGAGGGTCCGCTCGAAACCGTTGCGCAGCTTGCCGCGGAGCTGTTCCTGCCGTGGGCCGAGAAAGGCCGCGAGCGCAAGGCGGAGTCATACAAGTATCTGACCCAGCAGCCGGCGGCCGATTCGCGAACCGGCGCGGCGGGAGTCGCGGGCGATGTTAACCAGCGTATCCGCGACGGTATTATCGCGGTCGGAACTCCCGACGATCTGATCAAGCTGTTCCGCATCTACCGCGACATGGGAGTCGATCAGATGCTGACCTGGGTGCAGTTCGGCGGCCTCGAACATGCCAAGATAATGCGCAGCATGGAGCTCATCGGCAAACACGTCATCCCGGAGCTTAACCGCTAGATGATTTCAAGAAAGCAGGTAGTCAACATCCAGAGATGTCGTCACTTGAAGAGCAGCTTGCTCAGTACGTAGAAAAGAAAATCCCTGGCGCGGCCCAGGTGCGGGTCGATCAGCTCGAGCAGATCTCCGGCGGCGCATCGCGGCAGACCTATCGCTTTCGGCTCGGCTACAGCGAAGGTGGAACGGCCCGCGAGCGGCGGCTCATCCTGCGCCGCGATCCGGCCGCGAGCCTGATCGACACCGATCGCAAGGTCGAGTTCGCCGCATACAAGGCATTTTTCGGCACCGAGGTTCCGGTTCCAGAAGTTCTGTGGCTCGAAGACGATCCGAGTCACCTCGGCAGCCCGTTTTTTATCAGCGTCGAGATGACTGGCTTCCAGACCGCGCCCGCGCGCATCTTCATGGAGCCCTACGCGGCTCATCATCAGAAGATGGCCGAGCAGAAGTGGTCGATTCTCGGTGCAATCACGCGTCACGATCCGGCAAAGCTCGGCCTCATCGGCACGATGGAAGCCGTGAAGCCGGAGGACTGCTGGCAGCGCGAACTCGGCTACTGGGAAGGCGTGCTCGATTCCGACGAGCTGATTCCTCAGCCTACGATGCGTGCCGCGATTCGCTGGATGCGCCGCAATCCGCCGCCGCCCGCGCAGAAGGTATGCGTCGTTCACGGCGACTACCGCACAGGCAACTTTCTCTACGACGAGGAGGGGGACATCCGCGGCATCCTCGATTGGGAGATGTCTCATCTCGGCGACCCGCTCGAAGACCTCGGATGGAGTCTCAACCGCGCATGGTGTTGGGGCGGCGACGATCGCCGCGGCGGCCTCGTTCCGCGCGAGCAGGCGATCGCGATCTGGGAAAAAGCCAGTGGCCTGAAAGCCGACCCCGCCGCGATTCATTGGTGGGAGCTGTTTGCCGCGGTCAAAGGCCAAGGCATCTGGGTGTCGAGCGCGCACGCCTGGGAAACCGGCTCGAACAAGGATCCGATCCTGGTGCTCAGCGCGTGGTCGCTGATGAACCTGCAGGATCGCGCCGCACTCGAACTGATGGGGCATCTGAAGTGAGACCGAATATTCCAGTTGTATTTCAGACTGTGGCCGCCGACCTGATGATGCGCGTGCTGCCCGCGATCAGCCCGACCTATCACCAGGGCACAGTCGGTATGATCGCAACGCTGCTGGTGATCGCAGCCGACGAATGGGACCGTGGCGCGAGCCGCCGCCTCGAAGAAAACCAGGCCATGCGTGACCTCTTCCGCAAAGCCGCGCCTGTCGTGAGTGACAAAGCGCTGAGCGATCGCCTCAAGCAGTTAGCAAGCAGCTCGGACACCGACTACCGAGTCTCAGCGCTCGAAGATAACAACTGCGCACTGCGCGCGGCGTTGATCGAACTACATACTCAAATCGAATCGCAATCTGGGAACGAGGCGCGCGAGATCGAAAACGCGATCTGGAAGGAAATAGCAAAGTCAACAGAACGTCGCCGCCTATCGACGGCTGCGTTTTGAACGATGCGGGCATTGCCATTGTGCGGCGACATGGATCACGGAACCGGTACCGGCGCCACTTGACGCGGCGCTGTCCGAGATGGATTCGACTGCGTTCGCGTTTGCTCACTTCGCTCACCATGACGCAAGAAGCCGCTCGCTTCGCTCAGGGATGAGACGGTTGCCCGCCGCACCATGGCCGACAGCTTCTGTTGGTCAGGATGCGGCCGGGCTGGTCAATTTCAATTTCAGTCTGAAATTCAGTTTCCGAAACTATACGCGCCGCCTTTCTCTAGCGCTTTCTTGTAGGCGGGGCGCTCGTGGAGGCGCTTTGTCCACGCGTCCAAATTTGGATACGACGCGCGGACGCCGAAGGCGCCTGCTACTTCGCCGACGAAGCTCATCTCGATGTCGGCGCCGGTCAGGCTGTCGCCGACCAGGAACTGCTTGCCCGCGAGCGACTTGTCGATGTAACCGAGATGGTTTGCGATCTCGCTCTCGATTCGCGGCCTGAGCGGCGCGCCGGCATCGCCGAGGCGCGAGACGTAGAGATTCAGCATGAGAGGCAGCATCGCGGAGCCTTCCGAATAGTGCAGCCACTGCTGATATTCGTCGTACGCGGGAGTGTTCGCCGCGGGCTGCAGGCGGCCGCCGCCGTGATGGCGAATGATGTAATCGACGATCGCGCCCGACTCGATAATCGTGCGGCCGTTGTCGGTGATCACCGGCGATTTGCCGAGCGGATGAATCTGCTTGAGCTCCGGCGGCGCGAGCCGCGTCTCCGCGTCGCGTGCGTACTTCTTGATTTCGTAGGGCACGCCGAGTTCTTCGAGCAGCCAGAGGATTCGCTGCGAGCGTGAATCATTCAGATGATGAACCGTGATCATGGGGTCTCTCCTTCGGTCGAACTGATCAACATAGGATCGTTGCTGTCGCGGCGAAGCACAAGAACCAATGTTGGCCGTGACTAGAGCATCGCGTTCAGCACGTGCTGGCCGAGTGCGAGTGCGCCATGCATCCTCGCGGGCTGATCGGCGTTCAGGTACGCATGCCCCATCATCGCCTTGATGTCCTGGTAGCGGCGCTGGAGCGGATTGTCTAGAAAGATCGCGCGTCCGCTGCTCGATTCGAAGAGCTGATCGATCGCATGCGATGCGAGCTGCGCCGAACGGCACGCGTTGTACCTGACTGCGGCGCGCCGCACGAGCGGCACATTCTCCTCGCGCCCCACCGCATCGATCATCACGTCGAGATCGTGGCGCATCACGAGGAACCCCGCGTCGATCACATACGCCGCTTCGCTCAGCATCTTCTGGATGTATGGATCCTCGGCCGAGTTGCCGCCCATGCCGGCTTTGCGCGTTTTGCTCGCCTCCGTCCATAGCTCGAGAAATCCGCGCGATGCGCCGAGCACGGCGGCGACGAGCGCGTAGTTGAAAATGATCGCGAATGGCATGCGGTAGAGCGGCGCGGGGTTAACTTTCCATCCCGGCAGCTCGCGTGCGAGCGTGTAATCCCAATGCGATTGCGTGCGATGCTCCGGCACGAACGCATCGTCGACGACGATATCCTTGCTGCCGGTGCCGCAGAGGCCGGCGACGTGCCAGTTGTCGTCGATCTTGTAGTCGCGCCGCGGAATCATGAACGACTTGAGATCGGGAACCTGCGCGCCTTCGATTTCGACGCCGCCCGCGATCGCGCCCAGATTCACCCATTGGCAGTGATCGCATCCGCTCGAGAACGACCATCTGCCGCGAAGCTTGTAGCCGCCGCTGACTTTCTCGGCCTTGCCGGTGGGCGCGTATGACGACGAGTGCATGACGGTGGGATCGGTGCCCCACACTTCGCGCTGAGTCTCGTCGGGAAAAAGCGCGAGCTGCCACGGATGCACACCGATAATGCCGGCGACCCATCCTGCGGCGCCATCTGCGCGAGCGACTTCCGCGATCGCGGCGAAGAAGTCAGCAGGATTTGCTTCGAGCCCGCCCCATCGCGACGGCTGAAGACCGCGCAGCAGCTTCGCATCGAGCAGCGCCCGCCATGTCGCGTCGGGCATCCGCCGCAGCCGCGTTCCTTCGTTCGAATTTTCGCGAAGCATCGGCGCGAGGCCGGCAGCCAGTTCGATTAGGGATTTGTTCATTGATTAAACCGCCCGATGAAATGACGCGCGAAAGCTTTGCACAGATCGGCGTCGAAGCGTTAATAACAGCGCGAGGTGTGATGATGAGACTCAAAGACAGAGTTGCCGTGATAACAGGCTCCGGCTCGGGTATCGGCGAGGCCACGGCCAAGCGGCTCGCGGCCGAGGGCGCCGCGATTGTCGTCGTCGATCTCAACGAGGAAGGCGCGACGCGCGTCGCCGGCGAGATTCGCGCGGCGGGCGGAACGGCCGAGTCGCTGCGCGCGAACATCGGCAATCCCGCGGACACCGAAGGCATGATCAAGTTTGCGACTGAGAAGTTCGGCCAGCTCGACATCCTGCACAACAACGCGATCCGCCTCTACACCGGCAAGCTCAGCGAGATGACGCTCGAGCAATGGCGCAAGAGCGTCGAGGTCGGTTTGACCGCATACTTTTACGCAACGCGATGCGCGCTCGAGGTGATGATTCCGCGGCGCAAGGGCGTGATCATCAACACCGGCTCGGTGTCAGGTATCGCGGCGGACTATGGCCTCGGCGCATACAACGCGATCAAGGCGGGCGTGATCAACCTGACGCGCGCGACCGCGATCGAAAACGCGCGCAAGGGCATCCGCTGCAACGCGGTGTGTCCCGGCGCGATCGCAACGCCGCCGATCATCAAGGTGCGGCAGGCGAATCCGAAGCTGGCGCAGGCGACCGAGCAGGCAATCCCGATGGGTCGCTACGGCGAGCCGGTCGAAATCGCGAACGTGGTCCTGTTCCTTGCATCGGATGAGTCTTCATACGTAAATGGCACAACGATCGTGGCTGACGGCGGTCTGCTCGCAGGCACCGGAATCCCCAGCGTCGCAGGCGTCGGGCCGGACTAAGGTGAAATCAATGGAGTTCGAACGCGCAAAACTCGACATCGAAGGCAACCTCGCGTTGCTCACGCTCAACCATCCTGAAGTGATGAACGCCGTGTCGGCCGAGATGCTGACCGGGCTCTCAAAGGCGCTCGACGAAGTTGAGAATCCGAAAAACGGCGTGCGATGCCTCTTGATGACGGGCGCGGGACGCGGCTTCTGTGCCGGCGCGAATCTGCAACCAACCTCCGGCGGCCCGAGTGGCTCGCGCGATGCGGGCTCGGTTCTGGAAACGCAATACCATCCGTTCCTGCGGCGGCTGCGCGAACTGCCGATCCCGTTCATCACCGCGGTCAACGGCGCGGCGGCCGGCGTCGGCATGAGCTTCGCGCTGATGGGCGATCTCGTGATCTGTGGGCGCTCATCGTACTTTTTGCAGGCCTTCCGGCGCATCGGGCTCGTGCCCGACGGCGGCTCGACCTACATCCTGCCGCGGCTTATCGGCAAGGCCCGCGCGATGGAGCTCTCGATACTCGCGGAGCGGCTGCCAGCGGAGAAGGCGCTCG
>Ga0335073_10010349_pt1 | contig 13112 bp, 9 predicted proteins | sample Lox_Sample_22_FD_207093 | JGI IMG/M metagenome (GOLD analysis project Ga0335073, IMG submission 207093) | Soil microbial communities from Loxahatchee National Wildlife Refuge, Florida, United States - Lox_Sample_2.2 | ecosystem: Environmental > Terrestrial > Soil > Wetlands | place: USA: Florida...
CTCAGGAATGTTGACGACAATAGGAGGCTGGGAAAACGCACGCGGCACCCAGCGCCAGCGTTCCAGGGTCAAACGCAACTGTTCCACACGAAAAGTGAGCGGAGTGTTCAGTTGCTTCAGCGTTTGCGCCCCCAGGCGCCCGTCCGGAGTTAAGCCGTGGCGATCCTGAAAATGCTTGACCGCCGTGACCAGAGCTTGAGAGTAAATGTTCGCACCTTCATCGACGGTGGCGTCGGATGGTAAATCTCCCAGCAAGCGCAACAGCCGCGCCACGCGCGGAATTCCCTCGTACCGGCCACCCAGGTCGACGGGCGTGGCAGGAACCGGAAGTTGTTCTCCATTGTCCACCTGCGCCAATTCAAGATATTGCCGCAAGGCGTGCTGGGTCCGCTTGTAGCCGGCAAATGGCGGCTCGACGTCATAGAGGGCGGCAAGAATGTCATCACTGCCGACCAGCTTTTGACGTAAAAACAAAGAGAGATCATATCTCTTCGGTCCAACGTCGAGATTGAGCTTAAAATGCCGTGGATTGACTCTCCCGATACGCAGGTCGGAAACGTATCGCATCACACCAACCGTCAAGGCCGCGTCGAATCGTGCTTCCGCATCCGAAGATGGCGATTGCAAACGGGTTAATCGCTCGGCCCAACGCGAACCATCATAGTCTTCCGCAAGCAGACCTTTTGCGTCGGCGGCTTCCAAGACTTGAATCAAAGCAAGCGCCTGGGAAGTCGGCTTGCCGTCGCGCAGCCACGCAGGCGCATATCCCGCAGGAGCGTAGAAGCTCTGAAGAGGCACTTTGTAGTCGGAAAACTCCGGCCAGCGAAGATCGGACAAATGGCCGGCGCTGACAATTTCCCGAAGCCGGGTACTCGTTTCGGAAACGCCAGTCGTGCCCTGCGGGCCCAGCCCCAAACCGGCAGTCGCGCTTAGCAAAGCAAGGGCGATTAGCGACAGAAAGCGTGTTCTGTTAGAAGCCAGGAACGTATTCAGGCTGAAGAACACGATTCAGAGAGAAAAAGAAAGAATTATGCGCACTTCACCCAGCTTTTCGACGCCGCCGAGCGCTCGACCGCATCCAACACTCGCTGCACCGCGACTGCATCTTCAAAATTTGGATGAAATGGCCTTGCGTTCGCCAGCCCGCCCAGAAAATCTCCCAACGTCGCGATGAACGTGTGCTCGTATCCTATGATGTGGCCCGGCTTCCAAAAGACGTCGGCGTAGGGCTGGTTCGGGCCGGTCACCATGAGTTTCTTGCTGTCACGCAGGTTGGCCACTTCGGTGGCGTCAGTGAACTCGAGCCGGTTCATCTCCTCAAGGTTGAAGGCCAGCATGCCTTTCGCGCCATTTATCTCAAAGCTATTACGGTTGCGGCATCCGATGCCGAACCGCGTAGCTTCGAACGTGCCAATGCTGCCGTTTGCAAAGCGCGCTAAAAAAAGATCAGCATCATCGACATCACGGCCGGGAAAGAATGTCTGGGTCATGGCGGTGAGTTCAGCGATTGGCCCGTTGAGATAAAGCGCCTCATCGACGGAATGCGAGAGCAAATCGCCCATCACTCCCGACCCTGCTTCCGATTTTTGGTACCGCCATCCCGAGGCCTTGGCCGGATCATTTCCCGATTGATTCAAATAGAGCGCACGGTAATGAAAGACCTGCCCGAGGTGCCCTTCATCGAGTAATTGCCTGGCAAATGCGACCGCCGGCACCCGGCGGTAATTGAACCAGACCATGTTGGGGACCTGGCTTACTGCTTTCGCCATGCTACCGGCTTCCGGCAGCGACACCGCCAGCGGCTTTTCGCAGAGGACTATCTTTCCGGCTTGCGCCGCCGCGATGGCGATCGGCGCATGCAGCGCATTTGGCGTGGCGATATCGATCGCGTCAATATCTTTTCGCTCGACCACTTTCCGCCAATCCGTTTCAACTTCCCCCCATCCCCATTGCGCCGCATTCGCCTCAGCCTTTGCCCGGTCCCGCCCGCAAATGACCTTCAGCCGAATATCATATGGAATTTGAAAAAAGAATCCCGTCTGGCGAAACGCGTTGGAATGCGCCTTGGCAATAAAACCGGTGCCAATCATGCCAACGTTCAGAGTTTTTTTGTTCATTATGAAATTCTCGGAGTGGGCATTGTACGCCGGGCGAGACAGGGCTGTCGCGTGGGGGCAAGAGAAGAAGTCCGAATGTGCGGACTATTGTGCCACGAGTTCGCCCGCGGCGATCTTCGCGGCCGATTCAGCGGCCGCTGGCAATTCCAGCGGGCAATTTGGCGAAAGCAACGCCAGCTTCCGCCGGATGATCTCTGGAGAATATTTCGCCAGATAGTGCACGATGGTTTCAACTCGAATTTTGATCGAGCCGCCCGGCTTGGTCGAGTCGAGGTCGCCGAACTTGAAAAAGAGTGTGCCCGTGGCCTCCACGATCTTTTGCGTCGGAGTGTAGGTCGGCTGGTCCATGCCGCATTCGTAGCTGGAAAGCCGCACCACGCAGGTAATCCAGGGGCAACGTGTCGCGACTTTCGCTCCCCACATGATTTCGTTCGTATTGCTGCTGTACGACGAAGTCCAGACGTCGGAAATATCAAACGGACTCTTGATCCGCTGCTGGCGCAGATCGTCCTCAAAGAGCCAGTTCATGAGGTCGTCATCGTTGGGAAGATATTGGAGCCACAAAATCGGGTAACCATGCGCCTGCAATTCGCCTTCAATCTCATGGCCGATTCCTGTATCCATATGATAGGGCCGCGCCAGCACCAGAATGCACGGCTTCTCGTTCTTCGCACACCAGTTCAGAATTTCGCGGCTGCGCGCCCGCGCTTTCTCAGTAAAACTGTCGAGCGCGACAAACCCCGCCTGCACTGCCCGCCCCGTCTCTTCGGGATCGAGATCAAAAATATCTTTCAATCCCAGATGCAATTGCCCGGTAACCATGTGGCGGTCGCCGAGACTCACGAACGGCGAAGCATAGACAATCCCACTGTCTTTAAAAACGTCGCTCTCTTTCAGGAATCCAGACTTGATATTTTCCGGCCCGGCCATTACGCGCGTGCATGTGACGGTATCGACCACGTGGCCATGCAGCACCGAAGGCAACGAATGAATCATGGGGCTGAACAGAATATTGATCTTCTTTTTTTGCCCGAACACCAGCTCGCCGTAGTGCCCGCTCATACATTTCACGGGATAACAGCAATCCACCGTCCCGCGGCCCTTGCCAAATTCCCGGCCCTGCTCTTCCGAAGTGTCCGAGCTGAAGATGATGTTTTCCGGCGCTACTCCCAGCGCCTTCAGAAAACCGACCCAGAACTGGTGTGTATTCCAGATGTTCAGCACTTTCGGAATGCCCACGCGAAGCTGCGAGCGGTCTTTAATGCGCGGCGCGGCCGCAGGTTTTTTCTTCGTCATCCAGTTTGGCAAAATCGAAACCAGCATTTTTGGCTCCCGTCGCGGAAATCAATGCCCGGAATCTACACTCCAACCCGGCGAAATCCTTCCGTCCGAATCAAATCGGCAACGTTCGGAAACGCACTCTTCGTTTTCTCGATTCCCGCTTTGATGACTTTCATCTCATTCAGGTCTTCGACCAAACCTTTAGGGCAAGAGTTGTTCACAATAACCCGCTCCCATCCCTCTTGCAGCGGAACTTTGCTCCAGGTTCGCCCCTTACCGCCGAGCAGCTGCACGTCGATGAAACTGCGCTGGCAATTCACCGGGCACCAGTGGCAGACCGTATCGACCGAAGTCGCAGTTTTGTAAGAGAGATTCTCGACCTCATCAAAGCCGCGGAATTGGCTGCTGTGGCCTTGTTCTGCGTATTCGAGAGCCACGAGAGCAGCTCCGATCGCGCCAGCCTCGCCGGAATAGGGATGCACCACAACCTCTGCTTCCGGAACTTTCGACATAATAAAGTCAACTTGAGTTTTCACGACCGCAAGGTTCTTGTGCGTGCCGCCCTGCAGAATAAATTTCTTGCCCGCCTGGCGCAGGTTATTCAAGCCGCCGGCATAGATCCAAACGTTCAGAGGCAAAATCGCGCACAGGCCTGCGAGAATTTCATCCGCCTGCCAGCCTTTGCGCTGCTGGTTGACGATGTCGCTCTGCAAAAACACCCCGCAGCCCATGGAAAGCTGGGGCATGGCCTCGGCGCGAAACGCTCCGTCCGCCATTTCGCTCATCGGGATGTTGAACCGCTCGGCCACACCTTGCAGGAACGCTCCATTGCCCGATGAACATTGCGAATTCAAGCGGAAATCGGTGACGGCGCCGTTGTTCAACAGCATGATCTTGACGTCCACGCCGCCAACATCGCAGATGCAATCTGCGTCAGGAAAATAATGCAAGCCAGCGCTAGCGTGAGCGATGGTTTCGACCACCGGACAATCCGCGCCGAGTATATCTTTCAGCAAATCCTTTCCGTAGCCGGTGATTCCCAGCCCAAGAATTTCTCCGTCCCCGATTGCCGTTCGAATTTGCCGGAACAATGCCTTGGCATCTTCAATCGGATTGCCCTTGCTCAGCGCGTAGCAGGAGAACAGCAGATCTTTCTGGGGCGAGAGGCAAACTGCCTTCGCGGTCGTCGAGCCAAAATCGCAGCCTACCGCGACAGAGCCCAAGCCGGTTTGCCTAGCCTCCACGATCGCACTCGCCGAATGCCCCTTGCCATTTCCATTTCCGTTGTTGCCACTGTTTTTCGCGTGACCGTTGCCATTCCCGCCGTATCGCGATTTGAAAGACTGCAACTCGTCGACATCCTTCCATAAGCCGCCGCGGCCCATCTTTTTCTTTTCTTCGTGCTGGCCTTCTTCAATCCACCAGCGCAGTTTTTGAATGCCCTGATAAATTCCGACGGCGGGCGGCTCTCGCCGCGCCACTTCAATGCAACCCTGCGCCGCGTAATACAAAGCGTCGGTCGGAACCTGAATGAACGAAGCCGCGTCCCTGTCGCCAGGCAGTTCGACTTTACGTTCCTTCCAAAGCTTCGCCAGATGGTGACGCCACGCCTCCTGCAATCCGGTAAAGAAAAGGTTCGGTCCGCCCAGAAGCAGAACTTCGGGAACCGGAGTATTGCCGCGCGTGAGCGTTGCCAGATTCTGATAAACCACCGCTTCGAACAATGAAGCGATGATCTCGGGCACGGTTACGCCGGCTTTCAGCAACGTGTTGGCGTCGGCCTCTGCAAAAATGCCGCACTTGCTGCTGATTTTGTGCAGCGTGTATCCCGAATAGCGCATTTTGGAGAGCTGTTCCGGCGGAATCTCCAGCTTACGCGCGGTTTTCTCAATGAACGTCCCCGTGCCGCCGGAACATGCGCTCTGCATCAGCACCTGCTTGCTTTTGCTCGCGCCGTTGCCGTTGAAGAAGATCGTCTTCATGTCCTCGCCGCCGATTTCGCTGACAAACCGTACTCCGGGATGCAGCTTCTCGACCGCGGCCGCCACCGCGACCACTTCCTGAACCAGTTTCGCACCGACCAGCGGCGCAATCAGCCCTGCGCCCGAGCCGGTAAAGAAAATCCGGTCCAGGCCGGGTGCCAGACCGTTTTCACTTTCCAGGCGGGTGAGAAATTCCAGCACTTTTTCCGCTTGCTTGGTGTTGTGCCGTTCATAGGCCTGTGCGATGACCTCGCCTTTGCCGGAAGCCAGCACGAATTTGCAGGTCGTGCTCCCGACGTCGATGCCGCAAAACTTCGCGCGCCCGTCGTTCATCGGAACTTCGTGCACGTGGACTTCAGCGGAGGCTGCCGGCTTGAGCATCACCGGCAGCCCATCCGGCCCGGACTGAATTTGCACCAAACTGGCCATAAGCTGTTTTCCTCGCTCGTCTCTAAGCAGTTCTGCGTTCAGGCCTTCGCCAGACCGCAGTTTTGTGCCAGGTGGTAAACGTAGTTCGTTGAGTGCCCCGGATGCCCCATATGCGGCACGCGGTACGTCGCCCGCCGCATCTCCGGATGCCGCTCCTCATAAGCCCGAATCGCTTCGACAGTCAATCCGGTTTTGGCCAGCGCTTCGTCGAAATCGGCCTGCGCGCGCTTCTTCGCTTCCGTCAGAATCATCTGGCAGCGCGACAAAGCGTGCACTTCGGCGTCGCCCTTCACTTCAATCGGAGCGTAGAGCAAATCAGGATACTTTCCCGTCACATTGGCCATCGCGCCGACCGACATCGTATTGGGCATGCACGAATACGGAGAAAGCTCGCAAATCATGTGTGCTTTCTTGTGATGATAGGCGTGTAGCGCCTTGCCGATCAGCATGTGCCCCTCGCCGCCGCGCAGTTCGAAGTGATAGTACGGCTCGGCCAGGCGCAAAAGCTCAAGTTGATCGGGAAGCTCGTTGGGAAGTTCCGCCAGAGCTTTGCGGAAGCGGTTGTAGGTGCCGCGATAGATCCGCTCCAGCGCCTGCAACATCATTTCCTGCGCGCGCGGGTGCTTTGGCGCGCCGTGCCGATGTTCGAGTTTGCGGATCGCCGGATGCATCAAGTAGTGCAGCCACACCGCGACCGGCGGTGCGATCACTTCGCTTTCTTCCGATTCAAGCCAGCGCTTGATGTTGTAGTTGCCATCGCCCTCATGCGTTTGCAGCCAGAACTCACCGGTGACTTTCACCTTCGCCTTCACGCGAAGATGATCAACTTCGATCGCATCCCACTTCTTGCGAACTTCTCTGAGCGCGCTGGTGAAATAGTTGCCGGCCAAGTGCCAAGTCAGGGCGCCGAGTTTTTCGCCACGATCCGGCCGTTCGAGAAATACCTGATACATGTACTCGACGCACTCTTTGAGCACACGATCGGTCTCACCCGGATTCACTTCATACGGCCGAGTCAGGTATTCGAGATCGGTAATCACATCGCCGCAGAGAATGCCCCAGATGATTCCTAGGCTCATGGGCATGTTGATGTTCAATCCGCCGCCGCCACTTTCGCCCTGGTCGAGCTGGTCCTGCGCAAGCAGAAACATTCTGAAGTCGCGCAAGCCGAGGCCATCGAGCGCCATCGAGTACGACTCGTGATATTGGCCGAAACGGCACGGCCCGCACGCACCGGCAGTGAGGTAAACGTATTTCTTGTTGACTTCGTCTTTGCCATGCGCCGCGACTTCCTTCTTTAGGAAGGTGACTAGATTCCCCGTCGTGAAAATCGTCGGACAGCACGCGCCCACGTCGATTAATTCTTTGCCCGCGTCGAGATCCTCGCGCGCGATGTTGGGCAAAGGCTCGCACTTGTATTTCATGTTGTGCATAGCGCCCTGCACCAGGCGCTCATGCTTCCACGTCAAGCCTCCGAACAAAATGGTTACGTTGTCGCGCTCTTCGCGCGTGAACGGCCGCGGTTTGTAGGCGGTGTAGTGGTTAACGCTGGGCGCGGGCGACGGCGCAATCTGTGTCAACTGTCCCATCTTTTCCTCCTGTGCGGCGAAGTCTTCCTTAACTTCTTACGGATTCTCGAACCCCAACGCGGTCCTGGGCGCCAAACCCGCAGGTTCAGCCTCCCAATGACGAGCCAAAACCGGATGACGAAGACCACTTCTGCGAATGCAAAAGATCACGACGACGAAAAATGCGGCGCCAATGAGTTGCGCGGCAATCGGAATATGTAGAGCGGTGATGAGATCGTAGCGATCAGCAATTTTGCCGACGATCAGCGGCGCGACCGCCATGGCAAAAAGATTGACAAACAAATAGTAAAAGCCCACAGCGGTTGCATGACCTCGGGGTGGAACCAGATCGTGGATTGTGGCCGTGAGCGGCCCGTGATACCAGCTCAGGAAAAACGCGCCCAATCCAAAGCAGAACAAAAACAAGAGCTTCCCGGAAGAATGCAACGCGAAATAAATCGCCGGCGCGCCAAGGACAAATCCAACTGGAACAACCGCGGCCCGTCCCCAGTTCCAAAGCTTCGCCAGATGGTCAGCCAGGTACGCTCCAACTGCAATGCCGCAAGTTCCGCCAAGAACAATGGTTATGGCCAGAACCAGGCTGGCCGTGCGAGCGCTGAAACCTTTGTAGTCCTGCACCAGTTCAGGACCCCAAGCCACATAGGCATAGCCGGCAAAACTGCAAAACCATCCGCTGGCAAGAAGCGCCACAAACGCGGGCACGCGCAGCAGGTCCCAAATGGGCATGCTTTCTTTTGAAACACTGGGCGCGGCTTTGGGCAAACGCAGAGCGCTCAGGCCCAGGATCACTCCCGGAATTCCTACCAGCATAAACGCCGCCCGCCACCCAAACGATGCCGCCATCACGCCGCCGAGAGCAATTCCAGTGGCCCCGCCCACGAACATGCCAATGTCAAACGCACCTTGCACCCGCGCTCGAACTTCCTGTGGGAAAGTCGCCGAAAGTACGGCTGCCCCGGCGGGTGTATAAGCAGCTTCCCCTACTCCCACTAAGCCCCGTGCTATCAATAAAGAACGGAACGATCCGGCCAATCCGCTGAAAAACGTCGCCGCGCTCCAGAAAAGCACGCCCGCAGAAATCACTGCTCGCCGCGACAAGCGATCAGCCAACATTCCTAAAGGAAGACTGGTCAGCGACAAAACGACTGTAAAAGCTGCGGCAAGATAGCCAAGCTGTTCAAAACTAAGGTGAAAGTCACTACGGATTGCAGGAAACAACGCGAAGATGATCTGCCGGTCAACGTAATTCACAAAGTTGACCAGCATCAGGATCAGCAGCACTTGCCACTGCACTCGATTGAATTTACTGAGGTTCATCCCCGGCTCGCCGCTCGGTACGCGGCACGGTGATCCGACTCTGGTTGCTTGGTCTCTTTCCTGCGCGATGCCGCAATTATTGTCATTCCAGATCGACCCGCAAGCGACAAAGCTCGACATTGGCCAAAGTCGCGGCATGGCGAAGCCGCTTATTGAACAAACGTCGCCAGAAGGATAGACTTTGCCACATCCCAGTCTGAGAAAGCCCGCTTGAGGGACCTGAATGGGGTCTGAAGGCCTTCAGCCAACACCGGAATTAGATCAGCGCCGCGCCGCCGACCTCCTGGAAGGCTGGAAGGCGATTGCCGAACACCTGGACAAAACCGAGCGCACCGTCCAACGTTGGGAAAAGAGCAAAGGGCTTCCCATCAGGAGATTGCGGGCTGATCCCCGGGAAGAACAACCGCGAATCTATGCTTACAAGTCCGAACTCGATTCGTGGTGGGTCCGGCACACTGAACTCGAAGATGAATCCAAAACCGACCCGATAGCGATTCGCCAGAGCGCTCAGGAGCCGCAGGACACGGCCGAAGCCGACGAGCTGGACCGAGCTCCCAAGCCGTTCAATCGTTGGATCTTACTCGCATGTTCCTTTCTCCTCGGTGCAGTCGTCGTAGCGACACTGGTTTGGCCACAGATTCGCAACCGCTTTTGGCCGTCGAAAACCAAGGTGGTCCTGGCTGTCAGACCCTTCAAAAACCTGAGCGGCAACGCCAGCCAAGACTTTATTGCCGTTGGACTTACTGAAGAAATGGTGAGCCGGCTCGGGCAACTGCATCCGCAGAAAATGGCCGTGGTTTCCTTGACCCCCGTCTACGCCGACGCCGATGCCGCTCGTCTGGGCAAGGACATCCAGGCAAATTACATCCTCGAGGGCAGTGTGCGGCGCGAAGGCGATGAAATGGCCATTGCGGCCCAGCTCATTCAAGTGAGCAGCCATAGCGTCGTCTGGGGACAAAGCTACTCCAGAGAAGTCAAGGACTTGCTGCGCGTCCAGGGCGAAGTGGCAAGCGCCATCGCGGGCGAAGTCCTGAGCAAACTTCCTCATGACAGCGGCTCGGAAAGGCAAGTCAATCCCGACGCCTATCTGGCGTATCTGGAAGGGCGCTACTTCTGGAACAAGCGCACGCCCGACAATTTTTCGCGCGCCATCAGCCGGTTCCAGAAATCCATCGAGATCGATCCCACCTACGCGCCTCCTTACGCTGGCCTGGCCGACTGCTATGAGCTTTTGGGATCAGCGCCCTACACGGTCGTGCCTCCCGAAGAAGCTTTTCCCAAGGCCGAAGCTGCGGCCAGGCAGGCACTCAAGCTCGATGACGGCCTCGCAGAGGCCCACGTTTCGCTCGGATATTCTTACCTTGTTTACGAACGCGACTATCCCAAAGCGAAGGCGGAATTTCTAAGAGCCATTGAGTTGAGGCCGGACTATGCCACGGCCCATCAGTTTTACGCCTACTACCTGACCACGATGGGCCAGCTCGATGAGGCCATCGCCGAGCGCAAACAAGCTGTGGAGCTTGATCCTTTGAATCCCTTGATGACTTCCGCTTTGGGCGAGGCCTACTATCATGCGCGGAAGTTTGATCTAACCATCGAACAGAATTCCAAGTCGCTCGAACTCGATCCCAGCTATGCCGTCGCGTTAGTCAACATAGGCCGGGCATATCAGCAGAAAGGCATGCACAAAGAGGCGCAGGAAGCCTTCGAAAAGATTCTGGAGCTTTCGCCTGACAATCCCGCCGTGCTCTCATTGCTCGGCCACGAATACGGAGTTTCGGGCGCCAGGACTCAGGCTGAAAAAATTATTGCGAGGCTGCGGGAACTTTCAAACCATCGCTACGTTCCAGCGGTTTACATCGCGCTTGTTTACACCGGGCTCGACGACAAGCAGCATGCCTTCGAATGGCTGCAAAAAGCCTATGCCGAGCGTTGCGAGTATCTGGTCTACCTGCCCACCGAACCCCTCGCCGATCCTCTGCGTGGCGACCCACGATTTCAGCAACTGCTCGACCAGCTGGGACTGGAAGGAATGAAGAAGGTCTCGTGATCCGACGGGTGGCCCACTCAAGCCCGGTTTTGGCTTGAGTGGGGACGTGGGGATGTTCATACGTCACAGATTTAGTCCAACGAACAAAACTAGATTGCCCTTATGGCCTGGGGGCTAACGCGTTTTCACCACAGCGGGCAGAGTCATTTCGTCACTTTCTGCTGCTACCATCGCCGCCGGTTGTTGGCCACGGACGCAAGCCGTCAAATCTTCGAGTCAGCCTTGGAGCGGGTGCGGCGTAGTTTCCGGCTTCAGGTTTACGAGTATGTAGTCATGCCGGAGCATGTTCACCTGCTGCTCAGCGAGCCACAACAACATACGCTGGCCGACGCGCTGAAGTCGTTGAAGCAGGGAGTATCGCGCTGTTTGATTGGCGATGCCGATCATTTCTGGCAAAAGAGGTACTACGATTTCAACGTTCGCAATTGTCCGCAGTTTGTGAAGAAGCTGCGCTATATTCATCGCAATCCGGTCGCGCGGGGATTATGCGAACGTCCGGAGGATTGGCAGTGCAGCAGTTTTCGGCACTACGCAACGGGCCGCGAGGGACGGGTTGAGATCGAGTCAGAATGGACGGCACGAAAACGCGAACGAGCGGAGGGAAGACTTGGTCCAGCGGTCGAACTGCCCCACCCAAGCCAAAACCGGGCTTGAGTGGGCCACCCGTCCGACGGAAGAATATTTCTGCGCCCAGGCTAGCGCCCAAAAACCGGGCGCGAACCTGGGGCACCCGGCTGGAGCCTCTTGGGGAACCAGAACCACCAGAGACACCAGAGTTTTGAGACGAAGGAGCTTGAAGTGGACCTGCAAATGTTTTCCGAATGGCTGGCCTCGCAGACCGTCTCCGAAAGGATCAGCGCGATAGCGTTGATCTATTCGAGATTGACCGTCTATTCGCGGGAACTGTTCTTACCTGACCGAACCGCAGGAAAAGAGCAGCGTGTTCTAGAAATACTGCACGGTCTGAATGAGACTCACCATACCCTAGCGAACTGGCTCGTAGCATACTCGACAGACGAAAGTAAGGCTTTCCCCGTCAACGCTTTAAGTCAACAGCTGCTGGACATCGAGAAGAAATATCGCTTAGAGAACTTCCTAACAGCGGCCATTGACTCCGTTCGGGTTAATGGCGGAACCAGCAAGTGATGATCCGTGCCTACGATGCTGGCGATTTCAGCTATGACGGAACCCGACGCATGCTCAACTAGCGTAGCCGGGTGCCCCAGGTTCGCGCCCCGGTTTTGGGCGCTAACCTGGGCCCAGAAATATTCTTCGAGGGGGCAGACTCAGTCAATCCCCTTTAATCTCTTGCCCTTAGCTGTCATGACGATATTGTCTAGCCCCTATCGTCATCACGTTGTGTTCCACGTGGAACGTTTGCCCTACTTCAGCAGATGAGGGGTGAAGAAGTACACGAATCCCGCCAGGCCGATTGTCGCCAGCGCAAGAGCGGCCAACACCGCGCGAACTTTGCTTCGCGGCTCGGGTGCGTCCATGGCAGCGCGGTACTTTTCGATCCACTGCTCCTCGCCTGAGGTAGCGGGAGTGGGACTGAGATCAACGTCAGCCGCAGCGGGAATCAGAAAACGCGGCGAGGCGAGAGCAGCCGTAAAAGCGGGGGCACCAGTACTTCGAGCCGGACTGGAACTTTGTGCAGGAGTTGGACTCGGAACAGAATTAGAGCTCGCAGGAGCGTCAGGCGCGGAAGACTGAATCGCTTTCCGCAACCGCCGCTGGTCATCTGCCTGAAGCGCGACAAATCGAAACGGCTGCTCCGTCCATGAAACCGGATTCAGCAGCTCCGCCTGGCCGATCACCGGGCCGGTTTGGGTCAGGAACATCATGCTGACTCGCGCACCATGGGCAACTGGTTTTGGCACGCGCAGCAAACCGCCGGTAAGGGAAATCAGACTCAGCTCGACCGGTGCGCGATGGCCGTTGGAGAAACGAAGAACGACTGGAGTAAGCTCAGGCAGCCGCACACGCGGACTGCGAGCGCCGACGAAGGGCTGGGGAAGGGATGTCATTGCCCGCTCAGTATGTTGCGGGCGCAATCCAAACTGTAGATTACGGAAGTTCAGTTACCAGGTACCGAACCAAATTTTGATGGCACTTTGATAACATAGTTACTGAACGCGGCCTTCCTTGTAGTTCGAATCGGATTTTCTCCCCCCTGATAAAACTTTAGACGGCTTGGTATGAGAAAAACAGGCAAATCGGGGACTGCCAAAGGTGCTTTGCAAGCGCCGACTTGGCGCGAGCGTCTTTACGCCAACCGTTGGCCGCTGGCGGCATGTGGCCTGGCATTGGCGGTTTATTCCCGTTCGCTTTTCTGTGGTTTCGTTCG
>Ga0335073_10010352_pt1 | contig 13110 bp, 14 predicted proteins | sample Lox_Sample_22_FD_207093 | JGI IMG/M metagenome (GOLD analysis project Ga0335073, IMG submission 207093) | Soil microbial communities from Loxahatchee National Wildlife Refuge, Florida, United States - Lox_Sample_2.2 | ecosystem: Environmental > Terrestrial > Soil > Wetlands | place: USA...
GGCTCGAACACCACCTGCCCGAGCGACAGCGACCCCGGCGGGCTGGAGACTCCCAGCGCCGACTCCATCTGCTGCACCCCGTACGCGGTCTCCCACGAGAAATAGTGCCAGCCAAGCGCGCTGATATCCGATCTGCTCGCGTAGCCGAGCGCTACCAGGTCGCGATTCAGCTGGGTCACGTCCGCCCCGGTCAGCCCCTCATCCAGGGGCCGCCAGGCCGGCGCCGGCCCGTACAACAGCACCACCGGGCTGGCGTTGTCCACCCGGTACAGCGGCTGTCCCTGCCGGATCACCTGTCCCGCCGTCGGCAGCCAGGTCAGTGTCCCCCCGCCCTGCCCCCGGACCGTGTACGAATCCGCGTATCCCAGGGTCGCGTCTACCGGCACCTGCGATGACAGCTCCTCCCGGACCACCGGCTGCGTCGCCGGCGGCGGCGCCCCCTGACCGGTCCCGGACGAGCTTGGCGACCGGAACGCCCCCGCCGCCCACGCGATCCCCGCCCCCGCCCCGAGCACCACCAGCGCTACCAGCACCACCGCGGCCGCCCGGTCACGGGTAACGGTCCTGCTCATGGCGCTGACGCGCCCGCGTGTGCGGACCCGCTCGCGTGTATCGATATGTGCGCGCCTGCGGGCAGCAGGCGCTGACAGACGGCCGACGCGGCCTGGAACTGCGGCGAGTTGGGGTTGAGGGGGGCATTGTTCCCGGGCGCCGGGCTCTGGTCGCTCTGTCCGAGGTCGGGGAAGTCCGGCACGCCGTGGCTGCGCATGCACTGGGAGTACTTCAACAGCAGGGGGAGCGTTTTCGCCTGCTGTTGCTGCTGTTGCTGCACGTCCTGTTCCAGCTGTGAGATAGACGGGGCGCCGGGCAGCAGATGCCGGCAATCGCCGTAAGCCGCCTGCGCCTGGCTGCTGTCGATGTCAATGGACGACCCCCCGGCGCCCGCAATTGACCCGTTCGACGTCAAGGTGTAGCCACCCGTTGTATTGGGGTCGGGGAAGTCCGGTTCGCCGTGGCTGCGCATGCACTGCGCCAGGCCAAGCTCCTGCGCGTAGTTCGGCGCGCTGACGGAGGACGGGGCGCTGCCGCCGCACGCCGTGGCGAGCACGGCGACGGCTGCGGCGACCGCCAGGGCGCCCGCGCGCCGCGGACCCCGGCTAGCGCCGGTCTTGTTATTCATCGCGGTCTCCTTAGAGCCATGTCTTTCTGCTACGACCTTTTGTAGAGAATGGGAGGTCACAGCACCGTGACCGGAAATGTGACCTGGCTGTCACCTGCCGCCTGCGATCCTGGGAAGCAGGCGGCCGACATGGCGGAGGCCCCACGAAGCGGCGGGCAGGCGATGCGGGTTCTGGTGACCGAGGACGACGAAGTCCTAGCCACGGCGGTGGCGTCCGGGCTGCGCCGGGAGGGGATGGCCGTCGACGTGGCCCTGGACGGCGGGGCGGCCCTGGAGCGCCTGGCGGTCAACCGGTACGACGTGGTGGTGCTGGACCGGGACCTGCCCGGCGTACACGGCGATGACGTATGCCGGGCCCTGGCCGCGGGCCGATCCGAAAGCCGGGTGCTGATGCTCACCGCGGCGAGGTCGGTCAGGGACCGGGTCGAGGGCCTCGACCTCGGGGCCGATGATTACCTGCCCAAGCCGTTTGACTTCGCAGAGCTCGTGGCCCGCATCCGCGCCCTGGGCCGGCGCGCCGCCGCCCCGCTGCCCGCCACCCTCGAACATGGTGACCTGAGCCTGGACCCGGCGCGCCGCGTCGCGGTCCGCGCCGGGCGGCGCCTCCCGCTGACCACCAAGGAACTCGCCGTGCTGGAATGCCTGCTCGCCGCGGACGGCCGGCCGGTCCCGGCCGAGGAACTGCTCGAACGGGTATGGGACGAAGCGGCCGACCCGTTCACCAGCACCGTGAAGACCACCATCGGCCGGCTCCGGGCCAAGCTCGGCGACCCGCCGCTGATCCAGACCGTCCGGGAGAGCGGCTACCGCATCGGAGAGCCATAATGCCTGATCCCCGCCTGCGCCCCGGTTCCCCGCGCCGGCTGCGGCTGCCCCGCCGCACCGCCCGGCTGCGCCTCACCGTCCTGTACGGCGGCGCGGTGTTCCTGGCCTGTGGCGCGACCGTGGTCGCCTGTACCTTCGCGCTCTACAGCGTGCTCGGCAGGCAACCCGACCCCGAGGTCTCCATCCGCAAGGGAGGCAAAGAAGTCCCCCTCACCGGCGGGCAGAAACAGGTGGCGATCCGCGTGTCGGGTCTGGGGCAGATTGCCCTCGATAAGGAGCAGGTGCTGATCGCCGCCGGCCTCGCCCTGGTGGTCATCGCGGTGGCTGCCGTGGCGATCGGCTGGCTCATCGCCGGCCGGGTGCTGCGCCCGCTGCGCACGATCACGGCCGCCGCCCGGCGGATCTCCGCCAGCAGCCTGCACGAGCGGCTGGCCCTGGACGGGCCCGACGACGAGCTCAAGGAACTCGCCGACACCCTCGACGGCCTGTTCGCGCGGCTGGAGGCCTCGTTCGACGCGCAGCGGCGTTTCGCCGGCAACGCCTCGCACGAGCTGCGCACGCCGCTGACGAGAGAACGGACCCTGCTCCAGGTCACCCTGGCCGACCCGGCCAGCACCACCGGCACCTGGCAGGCCGTCGGCCGGGAACTGCTTACCTCCAACGCCGAGCAGGAACGCCTCATCGAGGCGCTGCTCACCCTGGCCAGTAGCGAAGCCGGCACCAGCGAACGCGCGCGCGTCGACCTGGCCGCCATCACCGGCACCGCCCTGGCCGCCGCCCGCCCCGCCATCAGCCGCCTGGGCCTGCACGTCCAGACCGCCATCCAGCCCGCCGCCCTCGACGGTGACCCCCTGCTCGTCCAGCAGCTCGTGACCAACCTGATCGACAACGCCGTCCGGCACAACATCCCCGGCGGAGACATCCAGGTCGCCACCGGGACCAGCGGCGACCGTGCCGTCCTGTCGGTGACCAACTCCGGGCCGATGATCCCGGCCGCCGAGGTCGACCGCCTGTTCCAGCCCTTCCAGCGGCTCGGCCCGCGCCCCGCCCGCCGCGACGGCGGCCACGGCCTGGGCCTGTCCATCGTCAGTGCTATCGCCGCGGCCCACGGCGCCACCATCGGGGCCCGCGCCCGGCCCGGCGGCGGCCTCGCCGTCGACGTCACTTTCTTCCCGCCGCCCGGCCCCCGTGACGCCGCTAGCGGCCCGCGCCGCACAGCACGTCCGCCCGACCGTCGCCTCCCGGAGATGCCGTCGGGCTCGCGGGTAGCGGGAAGCTGACGGTCACGCCGAGACCGCCACCGACCAGGGGGTGGGCGGCGATCGCGGCGCTGAGTACGGCCACGATGGCCAGGGCGGTTCCGGAGTTGACCACAAGCTGGTGCGAGTCGACCGCGCGCTGCGCGGCCTGGACGGTCCCTGCCTGCGCCAGCTGATGCACGGACTGGGCCAGCTGGTGCACCGTTGCTGCCAGCTGATGCTGGTCCCGGGTCAGCTGCTGCTGGTCCTGGGTCAGCTGCTGGTCCCGGATCGGGAACGGGCCAGGGAACGGTCTTGCGGGCAGTTTGGCCAGCTGAAACTGGGCTTGGGCCAGCTGCTGCTGGGCCAGGTAGAGCTCCCGGGGCAGCGTCTGGGCCAGCGGAGCAGGAAGCTGGAGATTCTCGATGGCCGGGGCATGCGGGACCTTCGGTATGCGCGGTGTCCGGTATCGGGTCGCCCGTTCGAACAGGACATAGGTCATGGCCACCAGCACGCCGCCGAACAGGAGGAACAGGGCGCCGTAGAGAGCGGTGAGCCGGATCCGGGCGGTGCGGCGAGGCCATCGCGGCCAGGAGGGTGACGCGAGCCGGGGGTGCGCGACGCTCATCACTGGCCTCCGATGCGATAGCCGCGTTCGCGGACGGTCTCGATCACCGGCGGGTCGCCGAGCTTGGCGCGCAGCCGGTTGATGGTGGCTTTGACCGTGGTGGTGAACGGGTCGGTCGCCTGGTCCCACACTCGTTCGAGCAGTTCCTCCGCTGACACCGGCCTTCCCTCCGCGGCGAGCAGGCATTCCAAGACGGCGAACTCTTTCGGGCTGAGCGCCAGGCGTCGTCCGGCGCGCTCGGCGAGACCTCTCTCGGGGTCCACGGCCAGGTCGCGGTAGCCCAGGTGTTCCGGCTTCGGTGCGCCGGGTCGGCGGCCCAGCGCCTGCACCCGGGCCACCATCTCGGTGAAGTCGAACGGCTTGGGGAGGTAGTCGTCGGCGCCCAGGCCGAGCCCTTCGACGCGGTCTTTGACCGAGCTGGCCGCGGTGAGCATCAGCACCCGGCTCTCACAGCGCTCGGCCGCAAGGGTGCGGCAGATCTCGTCGCCATGGATACCGGGGAGGTCTCGGTCCAGCACGATCACGTCGTACCGGTTGGCCTCCAGCCGGGCCAGGGCGCCGTCGCCGTCCAGCGCCACGTCGACGACCATCCCGTAGCGGCGCAGCCCCGCCGCGACGGCCCTGGCCAGCCGCTCGTGGTCTTCTGCCACCAGCACTCTCATCGTTTCTCCGCTCGAGCCGGGCCGTCCTGGTCTTCGCCGTGCGGCATCTCGCCAGCCATCCCCGGTCCACCTCACGATGCCACGCCGCAGGTCACAGCCAGGTCACAGCTGTGACCGGGGTATGACCTCCCGTCTAGTACACCTGTCCCCCAACACCGCATCGACCGGGAGACAGAGCACATGAAAGGTAATGCCGACAGCAGCGCCCGGGGGCATGGCGGGCGCCGGAATATGACCGCCAGGCACCGGTGGCCGGGCGCGCTGGTGATCTTCGTCGCGGCGGCCGCCCTGGCGCTGGCCGCCTGCAGCGGCAGCGGGTCCAGCTCCCCGCAGGTCGCCAGCCTGGGGACCGGATCCGGCCCGGCGGCCAGCACCAGCTCGGGAGCTGGCACCGACCCAGGGACCAGCAGCGGCGCCGGGGGCGCCAGCGCCGGGGGCGCCCGGGCCACGATCGCGGGTAACGTGACCCCGTTGCTGAACCAGTGGGCGGCCTGCGAGCGCAGCCACGGTGATCCCGATCAGGCCGACCCGACCGTCAGCGCGGGCGGGGTCATCTACATCACCATCCCGCAAGGGGCCCAGTCGGCCGGGAACCTCCACGAGCGCACCGGTACCTGCAGCCAGTACCTGGCCGAGGCCGCGAACGAGCTGCGGGCCGCCAACCCGGTCGCGCCTCCGCCGGATCAGGCCGAGTACCTGAAGTACGTCGCCTGCATGCGGGCCAACGGAGTCCCGGACTACCCCTACCCCGACGGGGACCAGACCAATTTCCTCGGATCCGGCGTAGACCCCGACAGCCCGGCCGTCGAGCGGGTCAACGATCTGTGCGGCAAGAAGCTCGGCCTGCCGACCTGGTGGATCAACGGCACGTCCACGCCGGGAGACATCGAAGTTCACTCGGCCGGAATGCCCGCCAATCCCGTACCCCGGGCCTGCCTGTTTTACAAGAACAACCCGTGTTCCGGGATGGTCACCATGCCGGGCAGCGGCTCCGGGTCGGGTACCCATGGCTGAGTTCTCCGTCAGGCAGGTCGTGGTCATCGCCGCCATCGCCGGTGCCCTGGTCGGGGGAGCGGTAGCCGGCGGGATAGCCGTGGCGGCCAGTCGCGACAGCAACAGTCCGGCCTCGTCGTCCGGCGACAGCAGCCAGGTCGCCAGCGCGCCGGTAGTGCGGACCAACCTCACTAACACGGTGCAGGTCGGCGGCTCCATCGGCTACGACGGCTCCTACACGGTGGCGGCCCTGCGCGGCGGGGGCGTTTACACCTGGCTGCCGGAGCCGGGAGCGGTCATCAAGCAGGGCCAGCCGGTCTACTCGGTCGGCGACGAACCGGTGCCGCTGCTGTACGGCTCGCTCCCCGCCTACCGGGCCTTCAGCGTCGGCATGTCCGGCGGCGCCGACGTGGGCCAGCTGACCCGCGACCTGATCGCCCTCGGCTACGGCGACGGGCTGGCGCAGAGCAACCAGTACTCCCCGGCCACCGCCGTCGCGGTCGAACGCTGGCAGAAGGCGCTCGGCCTGCAGGCGACCGGCCAGATCCCGCTCGGCGAGGTGGTCTTCGAGCCCGGCGCCATCCGGGTCACGTCGGTCACGCCGTCGGTCGGCACGTCCGCCGGGGGCGGCACCGTGCTGACCGCCACCAGCACCACCCCCGTCGTCCTCGTGGACCTGGACGTGAGCGAGGAGTACCTGGTCAAGCCCGGCGACGCGGTGACGGTCGTGCTGCCCGACGGCACCACCACCGTGGGCGGGCACATCGAGACGGTCGGCCGCGTGGCTACCTGCCCGGGCGGGAGCGGCATCGGCGCCGGAGGCGGCAGCGGTTCGGCGGGCCAGTCGCCGTGTGAGTCCAGCGGCTCCGGCGCCGCGTCGACGCCGACCGTCACGGTCACCGTCACCCTGGACCGCACCCCGCCCGGCGCCGCCTTCGACCAGGCCCCGGTGAACGTCAACATCACTACCGAACGAGCCGGCGACGTGCTGGCGGTGCCGGTGAACGCGCTGCTGGCGCTGGCCGGCGGCGGGTACGGCGTGGACGTGGTGGCCGGCAGGACCAGCCACCTGGTCGGGGTCACCACCGGCCTGTACAGCGACACCCTGGTCCAGGTCAGCGGGTCCGGCCTCACCGCCGGCACCCTGGTGGAGGTGCCGTCGTCGTGACCCAGACGATCCCGGTCCCGGCCCGGCCGGACGCCGGCCGGATGCCAGTCCTGGAGCTGGCCGGCGTGGTGAAGGAGTATCCCGGCGACCCGCCGGTCGTGGCCCTGGACGGCGTCAGCCTCCGGATCGAGGAGGGCGAGCTGGTCGCCATCGTCGGCCCGTCCGGGTCGGGCAAGAGCACCCTGCTGCACGTCATGGGCACCCTCGAACGACCCACCAGCGGCGCAGTCCGCGTCGCCGGGCAGGACACCTCGGCCATGTCCGACCCGCAGCTTTCGGGCTTGCGGGCGCGGTGGCTGGGCTTCGTCTTCCAGCAGTTCTTCCTGCTCGACGGCCTGTCCGTGCTCGACAACGTCGCCGACGGCCTGCTCTACCGGGGCGGGCGGGCCGCCGAGCGGCGGCGGCTGGCCGAGGCGGCCATCGGGCGGGTCGGGCTCAGCCACCGCGCCGGGCACCGGCCGAACCAGCTGTCGGGCGGCGAGCAGCAGCGCACCGCCATCGCCCGGGCCCTGGCCGGCCGGCCCGCCCTGGTTATGGCCGACGAGCCCACCGGCAACCTGGACACCGCCACCGGCGCGTCCCTCCTGGAACTGCTCCGCGAGCTGCACCGGGACGGCACCACCATCGTGGTCATCACCCACGACCACGACGTGGCCGCCGCCATGGACCGGCGCATCGAGATCCGGGACGGGAGGATCATCCGTGATACGCCGACCGGCCCATGACCCCGGTGTCTCCCGGCTGTCGCGCCGGGACCTGCTCCGGGTCGGGAGCCTGGGGTTGCGCAGCCGGCGGGTGCGGGCGGCGCTGTCCGCGCTCGGCGTCAGCATCGGCATCGCCGCCATCGTCGGCGTGCTCGGCATCTCCCAGTCATCGAAGACGGGCCTGCTGAACGAGCTGGGCCAGCTCGGCAACCTGATCAGCGTGCAGGCCCAGAACCCCGGACTCGGCCAGCCGGCCGAGCTGCCTGTCACCGCCGAAGGCATGGTGTCACGCATCGGGCCGGTCGCCAGCGTGACCGAGATCGGCAGCATCGCCAACGTCTACGTCTACCGCAACCCCTTCGTCCCGGCCAGTGACACCAGCGGTATCTCACTGACCGCGACCGACGCCGCCCTGCCCGCCACCCTCGGCGCCAGCCTGGCCCACGGCACCTTCCTCAACGCCGCCACCGCCCGCTACCCGGCGGTCGTCCTCGGCGCCGAGACGGCCAGCCTGCTCGGCCTCAACGACCTGGCCCACCCCACCCAGGTGTGGATCGGCGGCCACTGGTTCACCGTCGTGGGCATCTTGAACCCGGTGGAGCTGCTCTCCCAGATGGACAGCATGGCCTTCATCGGGTTCCCCGTCGCCGAGCAGTACTTCGGCTTCGACGGCCACCCCACCGGCCTGTACCTGCGCAGCGGGCCCAGCCAGGTCAGCGCGGTGGCCGCCGTGCTGCCCGCCACCGTCGACCCGGCCGACCCCTCTATCGTGGCGGTCAGCTATCCGTCCGACATCCTCAAGGCCGAAGTGGCCGCCAAGGGGGCGTATAACGGGCTGCTCCTCGGTCTCGGCGCCGTCGCCCTCCTGGTCGGCGGCATCGGCATCGCCAACGTCATGGTCATCTCGGTCCTCGAACGCCGCTCCGAGATCGGCCTGCGCCGGGCCCTGGGTGCCACCGGCCGCCACGTCGCCGAGCAGTTCCTGGCCGAGGCGCTGCTCCTGTCGGTCCTGGGCGGCCTGGTCGGCACCATCGGCGGCGCGGCGGCGACCGTCCTCTACGCGGTGAGCCAGCACTGGTCGGTGCAGATCCCCGCCGTGGCCTTCTATGGCGGCGCGGGCGCCGCCCTCGTCATCGGCGCCGTCGCCGGCCTGTACCCGGCGATGCGAGCCGCCCGCCTGTCGCCGACCGAAGCGCTGCGCACGGTATGAGCGGCCGAACTCGGCTAGCTCAACTCCCGGCTCCGTCCCGCAGCTCCGGGGCGGTCGAGCAGCAGGTCGACGGCGCGGGCGAGAACCTGGGCTCGCGTGCGGCCACCATGGTCGGCGGCGAGGAAGTGCTCGCCGATCGCCACGCAGAAGGCGAGCAGGCTGCGGGCCTCGACCTCGTCGGCATCGGAGCAGAAGGTGCCGATCATCTCGCGGAGCAGCGCCATGCGCCGGTTGTCCACCCGCCGCAGGCGCTCGGCGACCCTCTCGTCGTGCCGGGCCCAGTCCCGGATCGCCAGGTCGATGGGCAGCAGGCGGTCGCTGGAGAAGGTCAGCATGCCCGCGCGCGCGATTTTGGTCCTCGGATCGCCGCCCTCGCGCTCGACCCGGTCGATCACCTCGTCGGTGCTCTCCCGCTCCCAGGCATCCAGCATGGCCTCCAGCAGCGCATCGCGGTCGGCGAAGTAGCCGTAGAACCCGCCTTTCGTGACGCCGAGCTTCTTCGCCAGCGCCTCGACGCGCACGGCCGCCGGGCCGCCGTCGGCCAGCGCCTGCAGTCCTTCCTCGACCCACCGGTCACGCGGCGTGCGCGTCGCGCCCATCCGGCACCTCACCTTCCTATATACGCCACCGTATATTTCTGCTAGCGTGATCTATACGCCAGCGTATAGATGAACGGAGACCGTGAGATGGGAGATCGTGAGATGACCGCCGGCCTGGTTGACCGTACCGTGGGGACGCACGAGATCCCCGGTTCTGTCCGCGCGCTCAGTTCGCTGCCCGACCCCGACTACGTCGACCTGTTCAGCCTGTCCACGGACACCGAGGCGACACCGGAGCAGTGGGCCCGGGCGATGTTCGGCGACATCCCCAGCGCCGCGGAACGGCTGATCTGGCGCGGCCTGCTCGGCCTGCGCCTGGCCCGGGGACGATCACCGGCCACCGTGGCCGGATGGCAGATCGGCGGGCGTGGTGCGGACTGGATCCGGCTTGAGGCCGCTTCCTGGTTCCTGACCGGCAACCTCCTGGTGCAGACGGCCGATGGCCGGGTGTCGCTGGCGACCTTCCTGCGCTATGACCGGTGCCTGGGCCGTGGCGTGTGGCCCCCGCTGTCCGCCGTCCACCGCCGGCTGGTACCCGGGGTGCTCCGCGACGCCGCGCCCCGGGCCGCGATCAAGTCCCGGCGTGCCGAAAGAGCGACCTCGTGAACCGGCTTCAGCTGCCGGGCGGAGGCTGCCGGGCGTATCAACCGGCGGCCTACCGTCTCCGTACCTGTGAACAGCCCGCGGCCTGGGGGATGCGCTGGCCGGGCACCGTTCCGGGCGGATGCCGCTTCCCTGGCGGGCAGGAGGGGGCGCACAGGCATGCTCGAAGAGCCGTTCCGCACGATCATCGAGCCGTTCCGGATCCACTCGGTGGAGCCGGTGCGGCTGCCCACACGCGCCGAGCGGGCCAGCGCCCTGGAGGCGGCGGGATACAACCTGTTCGAACTGGCCGCCGAGGACGTGCCGATCGACCTGCTGACCGACTCGGGCACCGGCGCCATGTCGGCCGAGCAGTGGGCAGCCATCCAGCGCGGGAACGAGGCTTATGCGGGGGCACCCTCGTTCCACCGGTTCCGCGCCGCGGTGACTGACCTGTTCCCCTTCGCGCACGTGCTGCCCACGCACCAGGGCCGCGCCGCGGAGAAGATCCTGTTCACCGCGGTCGGCGGAGCCGGCCGGATCATTCCGAGCAACACCCACTTCGACACCACCAGGGCCAACATCGAGTTCATCGGCGCCGGCGCCGTCGACCTCCCGGTCGCCGAGGGCCTGCAGCCCGCTGCCCGCCACCCGTTCAAGGGGAACATGGACGTCGCCGCGCTGGAGCGGCTGCTGTCGCAGCGGGCCGCCGCCGTCCCGCTGGTGATGCTGACCGTCACCAACAACTCAGGCGGCGGCCAGCCCGTCAGCATGGCCAACGTCCGGGCCGTCCGCGAGGTCTGTGACCGGTTCGGCAAGCCGCTGTTCCTGGACTCCTGCCGGATCGCGGAGAACGCCTGGTTCATCCGGACGCGCGAGCCCGGCTACGGGGACGTCCCGGTGGCCGGCATCATCCGCCAGCTGGCGGGCCTGGCCGACGGCATGACCATGTCGGCCAAGAAGGACCCGCTGGCCAACATCGGCGGCTGGCTCGCGCTGAACGACGACGCGCTCGCCGCGCGCTGCCGCAACCTGCAGATCCTCACCGAGGGCTTCCCCACCTACGGCGGCCTGGCCGGGCGTGACCTGGAGGCGATCGCCCAGGGACTGCGCGAGGCGGTCGACCACGACTACCTGCGCTACCGGGTCCGGTCGGTGGAGTACCTCGGAGAGGCCCTGGAGAAAGCCGGCGTCCCGGTTGTCGTGCCGTTCGGCGGCCACGCCGTCTTCATCGACGCCAGGGCCATGCTGCCGCACATCGACCCGCTGGCCTACCCGGGCCAGGCCCTCGCCTGCGCCCTGTACCTCGAAGGCGGGGTCCGCAGCTGCGAGATCGGCACGGTGATGTTCGGGCTGCACCCCGACGGCACCGAGACCCCGGCCGCGATGGACCTGGTCCGCCTGGCCATCCCCCGCCGGACCTACACCCAGAGCCACATGGACTACGTGATCGAGGTCGTGGAACGGGTCGCCTACCGGGCTTGCGACCTGCCCGGCATGCGAATCGTCTCCCAGCCCAGCCAGCTGCGCCACTTCACCGCGCGGTTCGAGCCAGCCAGCTCCTAGTACCTCCCAGGCCTTTCCGGGTACCTCCCAGGCCTTTCCGGCGTGCCGCGAAGCGTGCCGGTTCCGTCCCGGTTTGCGGCGATTCCCGCGCCGCTGCCGCCCCGGCTGGCCGGGGTGGGTGGCACATCAGCCCCGAAGAACGGGGCTAAGGGCCCACCCACCCCGTAACGCATCCCGCCGCCGCCGCGGCCCGCCCGGGACCGGATCCGCCAGATCCCCGCAAAATGGGGCAAAACGCCGCGAGGTACGCAGCGGCCCGCTACGGCGGCTCATCCTGCCGTATCTCAAAACCGCGACACACCCAAGAATCACCAAATTTCGGAACGCTCACCTCGTGCACCGGAATAACCACCAGGTCCGGATCCACCCCGGTAACCGGGGCGCCCCCGCTTGCCCGGCCTGCCGCGCAGGCGCAGGGCGCCGTGATGCCCAGGAGGCTGTGCTTACCTGGCCAGCTCCGAGTCGGCCAGCTCCGAGTCGGCCAGCTAAGCGTTCGCACCGTTTCCGGGCCCGGCGGGCGCTACTGGCCGACGCGCCCGTCGATGCGCTCGCGGAGCAGGTCAGCGTGACCGTTATGGCGGGCGTACTCCTCGATCATGTGCACCAGCAGCTCGCGCAGCGAGACCGGCGTCCCCTCGGAGTCGCAGCCGACATAGCCGAGATCGTGGTCGCGGGTGAACTGCTCGGCGAAGGCGACCTCCTCGCGCCAGGCCGCCCAGGCCTCCGCGACCACGGCCGGGTCAGCGACCGCCCCGTTGAAGTCGGCGTCGGGATCAGGCCCGGTCTGGTACCGCTTCGGCACGTCGAGTCCGGCGAACCGGCGGCGGAACCAGGCGCGTTCCACCTCTGCCATGTGCCGGACCAGGCCGAGCAACGACATCGTGGACGGTTCCACGGCACGGCGGGCCAGCTGCCCGGCGTCCAGGCCGTCGCACTTCAGCTGCAGCGTCAGCCGCTGGCCGCGCAGGAACTCATTCAGCGTGGCCCGCTCGTCCCCCAGCCGCGGGCCGCCTTCGCGCGGGTCGGAGCCGGGCTCGAGGAACCCGTCCGCCCGATGTTGCGGGGTACTCACGCCGACCCAGACTACTGGACAACCCGCGCCGCCAGGGGATACTGCGGCTATGGCAGCGTGGCGGGACGTGGAGCAGGCGGAGCCCGAGTTCGCGGCGCGGGTGCGGCGGCTCTTCGACGCGGGCAGGCACAAGACGATCGCGACGTTGCGGGCCGACGGCTCGCCGCGGATCTCGGGCATCGAGTGCGAGTTCGCCGACGGCGAGCTCAGGTTCGGGTCGATGCCGGGGGCGCGCAAGGGCGCGGACCTGCGGCGGGATCCGAGGTTCGCCCTGCACGGCCCGACGTTCCACCCGCAGGAGGGCCAGGAGGCCGAGTGGCCGGGCGAGGCGAAGATCGCCGGGCGGGCGGTTCCCGCCGGACGGATCGGCGAAGGGCCTGATGGGGGCGAAGGGACTGACGGAGACGAAGGGAACGACGGAGACGAAGGGAACGACGGAGATCTGTTCCTGGCCGACATTTCCGAGGTCGTCACCACCCGCCTGAACCCCGCGGCGACGTTGCTGGTCATCGAGTCGTGGACGCCGCAGCGAGGGCTCCGCGCGGTGGAACGCGAATGAGGGGCTAACGGCAGCTCCCGGGCCAGTTCCGACACCCGGCCGAGGTGCCGCAGCTTGTCCGGGTTGACCACGCAGCGGATGGCCTGCACCTGGCCGTCCGCGATGTCCAGCGTCAGCACGTTCA
>Ga0335073_10010353_pt1 | contig 13109 bp, 12 predicted proteins | sample Lox_Sample_22_FD_207093 | JGI IMG/M metagenome (GOLD analysis project Ga0335073, IMG submission 207093) | Soil microbial communities from Loxahatchee National Wildlife Refuge, Florida, United States - Lox_Sample_2.2 | ecosystem: Environmental > Terrestrial > Soil > Wetlands | place: USA...
GATGGCGCCGGCCTGCATCGCAGGCCGGCACCGACCACGTTACGGATCGGCCGCCGCCGGGTCATCGGCCGGTGGGTGGACTTCCGGTATGAGATTTTCACCCCACGGACGAGAGCCGGCTCATGCCACGGGTGTACCCGCGAACATCACGAGCCCTGGCCCTGCCCCAGCCCGGGCGGAGGGCCGAAGCTGGGGATGCCGCAGGTGGGGACGGCGCCGAAGCCCTGGATGGGGGTGACGGTCACGTCGTCGGCGCTGTCGCCGTCAGGCCCGGCGGGAACGATGTTGGTGTTGTACGGCCCGTCGAGCAGCAGAAACAACCCTATCCAGGAGGTAATAGGCTAATGACGGCCGACGGAGGTCCGGCATGCCTGACAAGACTGCCCCGGCGAGCACCGCCGTCCTGATCGCCGGTGGCGGCCCCTCAGGGCTGGCGGCGGCGTCCGAGCTGAGCCTGCACGGCATCGGCTGCGTCCTCATCGAGCCGCGGCAGCAGGTGTCACACCGCCGGCCGCGGGCCAAGACCACCAGCATCAGGACGATGGAGCACCTGCGCCGGTGGGGCCTGGCCGAGCAGCTCAGGGCGGCAGCGCCGCTGAAGGTTGCCTGGTCGCAACGGGTCATCTTCTGCCGGTCCCTGTCCGGACCGCGGATCACCGAGTTCGACGGGGCCTTCGGCCTGACCACCGAGCGCGACAGCAGGTTCGCCGAGCCGGGCCAGCAGGTGCCGCAGCCCGTGGTCGAGCAGGTGCTGCGGGCCCACCTCGCCGGCCGCCCCGGCGTCGACCTGCGCTTCGGGCACGCGGTGACGGCGCTGGCCCAGGAAGACGACGGCGTCACGGTCACGGTCCGCGCTCCAGACGGCGCCGAGTACCTCCTGCGGGCCGGCTACGTGCTGGGATGCGACGGCGTGGGCGGCGTGGTGCGGGATCAGATCGGTGCGCGATACGTGGGCCGGTCCGATCCCCGCCCCAACTTCAACGTCGTGTTCCGCGCGCCGGGCCTCGACACCCACCTTGGGCCCGCCGTCCAGTACTGGGTGGTCGGCGGGCCGACGACCGGCCTGATCGGCCGGCTGGACCTGGCTGGCACCTGGTGGGCGATCATGCCAGGCGTGGGGGCGGGCTACGGCGCGGCCCACGCGTCCGAGCTCATCACCGGCCTCATCGGCGCGCCGGCCGAGCATGAGGTGCTCGCCACCGATCCGTGGACGGCCCGGTTGCTGATCGCCGACCGCTTCGGCCACGGCCGCGTCTTCCTGGTCGGCGAGAGCGCCCACGTGAACCCGCCGTGGGGCGGGCATGGGTTCAACACCAGCGTCGGCGACGCGGTCAACATCGCCTGGAAGATCGCCGCGGTCCTTCGGGGCTGGGCGGCGCCGGAACTGCTGGCCAGCTACTCCCGCGAGCGCCGCGGCGTGGTCGAGCAGACGGTAGCCAGCGCCGGGTCCAACATGCGCAGCCTGGCTGGCGACCTGACGGCCGACGAGGCCGCCATCCAGCGCGCCAAGCGGCCGGAGTTCCACAGCCTCGGGCTGGTATTGGGCTACTCCTACGCGGGCTCGCCAGTCATCCAGCCGGCCGCCAGCCCCGAGCCGTCCGCCCGCCCTGGCCCGGCCGCCGGCCCCGAGCCGCCCGCCGACACGACCAGCTACGTCCCGGCCGCCGACCCCGGTGCCCGGCTGCCGCATGCCTGGCTGCCGGATGGCTCGTCCCTCTACGATCACCTCGGCACCGGGTTCGCGCTGGTCGGCCCGGTGCGCGGCCGGCCGTCCGGCGTCGAAAATCTGGCCCGCCGGGCCCGCGAGCGCGGTGTCCCGCTTACAGTTTGCGAGCCGCCGGACGACTACCCGTGGCGAGACGAGTTCCTGCTGGTCCGCCCGGACCAGCACATCGCCTGGCGGGCAGCCAGTGCCGCGGGCATCGACCTTGACGTGGTGACCGGACGCACAGTCGCATCCAGAGTCAGAACGGGTAGCCGCGCCGGCTAGCCGCCAGCGCGCTAGCTGCCGCAAGCGCCGCCTGGGAGGGCGCGTGAACTGCGGCCGCTGCCTGCGGATTGCTGCCGGCCTTACGCTGTGCGCGTGGCGACACTCACGTTTGTCTTCACCGACATTGAGGGGTCGACAGCCCTGCTGCGCCGCGTGGGTGCCGACGTCTACGCCCAGATACTGGCCGATCACCATTCGCTGATCCGGTCGGCTCTGGCCGGTCACGACGGCACAGAGCTGAACACCCTGGGAGACGGGTTCTTCGCCGCGTTTTCGTCGCCGACGGCATGCGTCGTGGCGGTGCTGGAAATGCAGCGTGATCTTCAGCAGCGTGACTGGCCAGCCGGGGAGCGCGTTCGGGTGCGGATGGGCGTGCATACTGGCGAGGCCGCGCAGACCTCCGCTGGTCTGCTCGGGCTGGATGTCCACCGTGCGGCCCGGGTGGCGGGTGTCGCGTCCGGAGACCAGATCCTGCTCTCGGAGACGACAGCGGCCCTGGTCCGGGACTCGCTTCCGGCCGGGGCCGAGCTGCGGGATCTCGGCCTGCACCGGCTGAAGGACCTGGGACGTCCGGAGCAGATCTTCCAGCTTGACGCGGCCGGGCTGGCGACCGAGTTCCCGCCGCTGCGTTCGCTCGACAATCCGGCCCTGCCGAATAATCTGCCGGTCCAGCTGACCACGTTCATCGGCCGCGAGCGGGAGATGGCAGAGGTCCGGGCCCTGGTCGGGTCGTCGCGTCTGGTCACGCTGACCGGTGCCGGTGGCTCCGGCAAGACCCGGCTCAGCCTTCAGGTGGCTGCCGAGCTGCTGGACGGGACCGGTGACGGGGTCTGGCTGGTTGAACTGGCCGCGGCCACCGTCGAAGACGCGGTACCGCAAGCGATCTGCGCCGCCGTCGGTATCGCCTGGCGGCCGGAGCGGCCGGTCCTGGAGACGATGGTCGACGCGGTGGCCCACCAGCATGTTCTGATCGTGCTTGACAATTGCGAGCATCTGATCAGCGGCTGCGCCAAGACCGCGGACGCGATCCTGCGGCGCTGCCCGCGGGTGCACCTGGTGGCAACGAGCCGGGAACCGCTCGGCATCGGCGGGGAGATCATTTACCGGGTGCCGTCGCTGTCGCTGCCTGGCCCCGGTGAGCCCGGCGTGCCGACGGCCGAATCCTCGGACGCGGTCGCGCTGTTGCTGGACCGGGCGAAAGAGCAGGGCGTTGAGGTCTCCGTTGACGAGCAGACCAGACCGCTCATTGCCCTGATCTGCCGGCAGCTGGACGGGATGCCGCTGGCCATCGAGCTGGCCGCGGCCCGGCTGCGCTCGCTCTCGCTCGGCGACCTTCGCGATCGCCTCGACCAGCGCTTCCACCTCCTCACCGGGGGGAGCCGCGCCGCCCTGCCGCGCCAGCAGACGCTGGAGGCGACCGTCGACTGGTCCTATTCGCTGCTCACCGCGGCTGAGCGGCAGCTACTCCGGCGCCTGTCGGTGTTCGCCGAGGGCTTCGATCTGGTCGCGGCCGAAGCGGTCTGCGGCTTCGGCGATATCGAGGTATTCGAGGTCACCGAGCTGCTTGGCTCGCTCGTGGACAAGAGCCTCGTCTTGGCCGAACAAGCCGGAGGAAAGGTCCGCTACCGGCTCCTCGAGACCATCCGGCAGTTCGCTGGGGAGCGGCTGACCGAGGCCGGCGGTGACGATGCGGCCCGGGTCGCGGCGGCGCACAGCGAGTACTTCCTGTCCGTCGCCGAAGGAGCGGCCCCGCACCTGGCCGGGCCGGACCAGGGCCGGTGGTTCCGGCAGCTGGACGCCGACCGGGCCAACCTGCGGCGGGCCGTTCGGCATGCGGCCGACGACCCAGACGGAACCGCGCGGGTCTTGCGCTTCGGCGTCGCGCTGCAGCGCTACTGGATGGTGCGCGAAGACGACGACGATGCTCGCGAGCTGCTGCTGCCCGTCCTCGAGCGGCCCGAAGCCCGCGCGGACCCCACGTTGTTCGGGGCGGCGCTGGTTGCCACCATGGTCACGATCCGCGACAGCGCCCCGGCCGCCGCCCAAGCGCTCGGCGAGCTGGCTGTTGAGCTCGGCCATCAGCTCGACGACGAACGGCTGCTCATCGAATCTCTCTCCCTGCTGTGCGGCAGGTTCTACTTCTCGGGCGAGATGGAGAAAGGGCTTCCCCTCGGGGAGGAGTCCGTTCAGCGGGCCCGGCGCCTGGGCGACGATGACTTGCTGGCCGGAGCCCTGATGAGCTACCTGCTGGCCATCGACCTCATCGACCCGGTTCGCTCCGGGCAGTTGTACACCGAAGCCATCGCCTGCGCGCAGCGAGCCGGCGACCGGCTCATCACCTATACCCTGCACAACAACCTGGGCGTCCACGCGCTGCGCGCGGGAGACATGCCCAGTGCCCGGGCCCACCTGGAGCAAGCGGCGGCGATCATGCCGGAGATCGGCGAGAAGAGCCACCACGTGACCCTCAATCTGGGCTGGGTGCTGCGCCAGGAGAACGACACCCGCGGCGCGCGGGCCAGGTTCGAGGCCAGCCTGCGGATGAGCCTGCGCAATGGGGAACGGGTGGGCATCGCCTACTCCAGCCTCGGGCTGGCCTGTGTTGCCATGGATGAAGACGACTGGTACCGGGCGGCCGAGCTGCACGGCGCGGCCCAGGCGTTCCTCGACCGGACCGGGGGACCGTGGCAAGAGCCTGAGGCGCGCTACCGCCAGGAGAGCCTGGACCAACTGCGCGTGCAGCTCGGTGCCGAGCAGTTTGATCGCGCCTACCGCGCGGGTAACGGGCTCGGCGTCGACGACGCCCTCGACCTGGTCCTCGGACGTGTGCCCCTCAGGGATGAAAGCGGCTCTGGTGCTGCCAGGTGAGCACCTAAGCCGCTTTCATGACCGTGATCAAGCTCGCGGTGGTGCTCCGGCTGCCTACTGCACGGGACGAAGGGAGCGAAAGTGGCAAAACGTTCCCACGGCGGCTGGCTCTCGGGCTTCAAGCACCCGAACCGGCCAGTCTCCCGGTACCTCACCGGCGCCCTGGGCATCGCTGACCCGGCGAGGTCATGCTCGCCCGGGCGTGATTAGCTGAGCGTGTGGCTTCGATTACGGATCCCGAAGTGAGTGCGTTCCTCAGCGAAGGCACCCGAACCGGCAAGCTCAGCTACACGGCCGCCGATGGCAGGCCACTGGTGACGCCGGTGTGGTTCATCGTCGAGGACGGGTGTGTCGTCTTCAACACCGGCAAACAGTCGGCCAAGGGCCGGGCGCTCGCACGGGACCCGCGGACAGCGCTGTGCACGGACCTGCAGGAGCCGCCCTTCGGTTTCGTCCAGGTGCAGGGCGAGGCCGAGCTGTCCGAGGATCCCGCCGAACTCCTGCGCACCGCGACCGCGATCGCCGCGCGGTACATGGGCGCCGAGCGCGCCGCGAAGTTCGGCCAGCGCAACGCCGGCCCGGGCAGCCTTGTGGTGCGGGTGCGGCCGACGAAGGTGCTGGCCGGCTTCAACATGACCGGCTGAAAACCCGTCTTCCTGTAACCGGGCTGAGGGGAGCACGCCGCAAGCGAGCTCTCCGTCGCCCCGCCCCTCCACTGACGCCTTCCAGGACATTTACTTCTCTCAAAGTAGATTCTGTGGAAGCTAGATGCTAGCCTGGCCCAGGTCCGGCTCGGTCGCCCAACGCTGGCGCGTCCGGGCATGCCAGCGAGGAGTGAGCGAAACATGACCACCATCGGGATCATCGGCAGCGGCCACGTGGGCAGCAACCTGGCCAAGGCCGCGCTGGCCCACGGCTACGACGTGGTACTCAGCAACTCCCAGGGACCGGGCTCGCTGACCAGCCTGGTGGCTGAGCTCGGGCCGGGAGCCCGGGCGGCCACGCCCGAGGAGGCGGCCGCCAGGTGCGACTTCGCGATCGTCGCGATCCCCATCACCACCGTCAGCCAGGTGCCAGTCGAGCCGCTGGCCGGGAAGGTCGTCATCGCCACGATCAACTACTTCCCGCAGCGCGACGGGCACATCACCGAGATCGACGACGGAACCACCACCGCGCCCGGGATCCTGCAGGCGCACCTGCCTGCCAGCAAGGTCGTGCGGGCGTTCTCCATGGTGGACGCGGCCGACATGTCGGGCGACGGCCACCCGAAGGGCGACCCGAAGCGGCGGGCGCTGGCCCTGGCCGGTGACGACCCGGCGGCCAAGCGCATCGTCGCCCAGCTCTACGAAAAATGCGGGTTCGACGCGCTGGACCTGGGCGGCCTGGACGAGAGCTGGCGGGTGGACCCCGGCCAGCCCGCGTTCGTCACCCGGCAGACCCTGGCCGAGCTGACGGCCAACGTGGCCAAGGCCAAGCGCAGCGTGGCTCCCGGGCCGGGCGGCGCGTGATGCAGGCGCGCAAGTGGGTGGCCGTCGATTTTGGCGGGCCCGAGGTTCTGCGCCTGATCGACGTCGACGTGCCCGATCCCGGGCCCGGCCAGGTCCGGATCGACGTGCGCGCCGCCGGGATGAATCCCGCTGACGCCAAGCACATCGCACCCGGCCAGGACCGCAAGCTGCTGCCGCTGTCGATCGGGTACGAGGTGGCCGGGGAGGTGAGCGCGCTCGGCCCGGACACGCTCCTGGCCTCCGGCGGCGGGTCGGTCGGCGACGAGGTGGTCGCCTCGCAGGTCACCGGGGGGTACACGACCGCGATCACGGTGCCGGCGTCCAGCGTGTTCGCCAAGCCCGCGACGCTGACCTTCCCGGAGGCGGCCAACTTGCTGCTAGTCGGGACGACCGCGGCCGACCTGCTGCATGTCTCGGGGGTGCGCCAGGGCGAGACCGTGCTGCTGCACGGCGCCGCCGGAGCGGTCGGCGTCAGCGTGCTCCAGCAGGCCCGCCAGCTCGGCGTCCGGGTGATCGGCACCGCCAGCCCGGCCAGCTTCGACTTCGTCCGGCGCTTCGGCGGGACCCCCGTCGAGTACGGGCCGGGGCTGCTGGACCGGGTCCGGGCCGCCGCCCCGGAGGGCATCGCGGCCGCCCTGGACGCGGTCGGCAGTGACGAGGCCGGCGACGTCTCCCTGGCCCTGGTGAGCGACCGGAAGCGGATTGTCACGATCGCCGCCGCCCCGCGCGCGAAAGCCGACGGCTACGTCTTCGTGGGCGCGACGAACCCGGAGAGCGGGCCGTTCCGGGCTGGTGCGCGCCCCCGGATCCTGAAGCTGGCTCAGGACGGCGCGCTGGTGGTGCCGATGGCCCAGACGTTCGGCTTTCAGGACGCCCCGGCCGCGTTCACCATGCTCACCAGCTCGCACCCGCCGGGCAAGCTCGCCCTGGTCAACGCTGACTGAGGCCGGCGGCGGGTCAGTCCTGCGCGGCGAGCAGCGCGGCCACGGCGACCTCGGCCTCCTCGGCGGCGGGCAGCACGGCGGGCAGCCTCGGGATCGCAGGCAGCTGGCCGTCGGACTCGTACCGGCTGATCAGCCGAGGGTCGATGTAGGAATTGCGCGCCACTGCCGGAGTGTCTCCCAGCCAGTCCGCCACCCCGCGGACGCCAGCGATGATCGCGCTCTTGCGGCTTCGCGCGGTCGGCGCCGGGCCGGAGTTCGCGAGCAACAGCGCCATCAGCACGGTGGCGTTCCAGGTACGGAATTCCTTGGCGGTGAAGTGGCCGCCTGAGCGGGTGGCGATGTAGCCGCTCACCTCGTGGGAGCGAAGCGGCCGCCAGGTGCCGCCGTGCTGGAAGCAGAACAGCACGCCCAGGCTGCTGTCGCTGCGGATCAGCGCGCGCACAGCCGTCCGGACGGCCGCATCGGTGATGGTGATCGTCCGGCGCTTGCCCTCCTTGGCGATGTAGTTGAACGTTACGCCCTCGCGAACCACCGTGACATCGCGCTTGAGCAGCGTGGTCGCACCGTAATGATGGTCTAGTTCGGCGTACCTCTCCCCGCCGATGCGGAACAGCCCGAGGTCGATCAGCCGGACCGCGGCGGCGGCGACCCGATCACGGTCGAGGTGACGGCCGCCCAGATCGTGCACGGTGGCCGAGCGCAGCGCGGGCAGGGCGCCGGCGAACCGGAGCATGTGCGTGAACTTCTGGGCGTCGCGCTGCTCGCGCCACACCTGGTGGTAGCGGTACTGGGTCCGGCCCCGGCTGTCGACCCCGGTGGCCTGGATGTGACCGAGCGGGTCGGGCGAGATCCAGACGTCCTTCCAGGCCGGCGGGATACCGAGCGCGCCGATCCGCAGCAGCTCCTGGCTGCTCGTGACCTGAGCCCCGGAGGGATCGCGGTAGCGGAAGCCGTCGCTGGCCCGCTCGCGGGTGATGCCGGGACCGTGCGGGTCACTGCGCGCCAGCCCCGGAACCGCGGCGGCCGGGGCGGACGTATCGGCACTCAACAGACATCACCTCGCACGCCTAACCGCATTGCCCCATTTCCTTTCTACAGAAGCATAGTTCCTGTAGATTACTTCCGTGGAATGCAGGGTGAGCGATGGCTGACGACAGGCCGCCGCCGGAGTTCATGAGCGCGCTGGTGACCGAGCACTTCGTGCTGCAGTCGACGGCGAGCTCGACCATCAGCGAGAGCAGCAGCCGGGTCAGTATCTACCTGTCGGCACTGGCCAGCGGGCTGGTCGCGCTCGGGTTCACCAGCTCCCTGCCGAGGGCGTTTGCCTCGCTGGCCTTCACCGTGCTGCCGACGGTGTACGTGCTCGGCTGGTTTACCACCGTCCGGCTGGTCGACACCAGCGTGGCCAACATCATCTCCCAGCGCCGGATGGAGCGGATCCGGGCCTACTACGCGTCGCTGGCTCCTTCGGCACCGCCCTACTTCGAGGCCGACGACTCGGTGGCGGGCAATCACGGCGTGCAATACGGCCGCTGGTCGTTCTTGTTCACGATGGCCAGCATGGTCATCGCGGTCAACTGCGTGCTGGGCGGCGCCACCATCGCGCTGCTCTGCGACCTGGCCTTCAAGGCGCCGCTGCCGGCCGCGGTGGGCATCGGTGTGGTGGCCGGCCTGGTGCTGCTCGCAGCAAGCCTGCGCTACGAGCACCGGCGGCTCACCCCCGTTATCCTCAGCTCACCCGGCGCGACCACTATGTCCGGCGACAACCCCGGAGTCACGTGACCGGTCGCGGCTCCCGTAGCTTCCGGGGAATCAGGCTAGCGGGAAGTTGCTTCCGCGAGCAGTAAGCTGGGCCGGACGCGGGAGGTGCACTGGGTCATGTCTGACCTCAGGCGAGTGTTCAACGACCTCATCCGGTTCGAGATTCAGCTCTGGAACGCGGTTGACGCCCGGCTGAAGACCGAATTCGGCTTGCCGTTGACGCACTTCGAGCCCATGTCCGTGATGGACAGGCTGCCGAGGTGCCGCGTCTATGACATCGCGAACGAGCTCAGTATCACGACTGGCGGCACGAGCAAGCTGGTTGACCGGATCGAGGCCAACGGCTACTGCCGGCGGCTGCCCAACCCGGACGACCGCCGGTCATCACTGCTCGAGCTGACTGGGGCGGGCCGGCGCCTGTTCGCCGAGGCGGGCGTGGCCTTCGATGACGAGCTGCAACGCCAGCTCGGCGCCGCGGTGCCGGAACGCACCCTGCGGCAGTTCGCGGCGACACTGGCCCGGCTGCGGGCAGCTGGCCACCGCATCGGGATGCAAGACACCGCCTAACGGCGGAGCCGGGCCGGGATCTTTCACCGGATGGGGGGCGGACTGGCGGGCAGCGCCGGGCCGAGTGGGCTACGGTCGCGACGCCAGCCGCCGGAGGTACGTAGGTTGGGCATGTGGACCGGCGGATATTCGGAATCGAGACTGAGTACGGCGTCACCTGCACCTTCCACGGGCAGCGGCGGCTGTCTCCGGACGAGGTGGCCAGGTACCTGTTCCGGCGCGTGGTGTCCTGGGGCCGGAGCAGCAACGTGTTCCTCAAGAACGGGTCACGGCTGTATCTGGACGTCGGCAGCCACCCGGAGTACGCCACCCCCGAGTGCGACAGCCTCATCGACCTGGTCACGCACGACAAGGCAGGGGAGCGGATCCTGGAGGGCCTGCTGGTGGATGCCGAACTCAGGCTGGGCGAGGAGGGCATCACGGGGGATATCTACCTGTTCAAGAACAACACCGACTCGGCCGGCAACTCCTACGGCTGCCACGAGAACTACTCGGTGAGCCGGCACGGCGACTTCGGGCGGATGACGGACGTCCTGACGCCGTTCCTGGTCACCCGGCAGATGATCTGCGGGGCGGGCAAGGTGCTGCAGACCCCGCGGGGTGCGGTCTACTGCGTCAGCCAGCGGGCCGAGCACATCTGGGAAGGCGTGTCCTCGGCGACCACCCGGTCCCGGCCGATCATCAACACCCGGGACGAGCCGCACGCCGACGCCGAGCGGTTCCGGCGGCTGCACGTGATCGTCGGCGACTCGAACATGAGCGAGACCACCATGCTGCTCAAGGTCGGCGCCACCGACCTGGTGCTGCGGATGGTCGAGGCCGGCACCGTGATGCGCGACCTGACCTTGGAGAACCCAATCCGGGCGATCAGGGACGTCAGCCACGATATGACCGGCCGGCGGAAGGTGCGGCTGGCCAACGGGCGAGAGGTGAGCGCGCTCGACATCCAGCAGGAGTATCTGTCCAAGGCCAGGGACTTCGCTGACCGCAGGGGCCCGGATCCGATCACCGAGCGGGTGCTCGGCCTGTGGGAGCTGACCCTGCGCGCCGTGCAGACGGGCGATCTGGGCCTGGTGGCCAGGGAAATCGACTGGGTCACCAAGTACCAGCTGATCGAGCGGTACCGCGCCAAGTACGACCTGCAGCTCTCCCATCCGCGGGTGGCGCAGCTCGACCTCGCCTATCACGACGTGCACCGCGGGCGTGGCCTGTACTACCTCCTGCAGCGCCGCGGTGCCGTGGAGCGCGCCTGCCGGGACCTGGACATCTTCCAGGCCAAGTCGGTGCCGCCGCAGACCACCCGGGCGCGGCTGCGCGGCGAGTTCATCCGCCGGGCACAGGAACGGCGGCGCGACTTCACCGTGGACTGGGTGCACCTGAAGCTGAACGACCAGGCGCAGCGGACCGTGCTCTGCAAGGATCCATTCCGGTCTGTCGACGAGCGCGTGGAGAAGCTCATCGCCGGCATGTGAACCCCCGGCGCAGGCCCATGACCTCGGTCGTTACCCGGTGCTGGTCTGGCATCAGAACCTGCTGCAGCACCCTTAGCTGGGGCGGGTAGGCTGGCTGCGCTCAAGACCCGACAACGAGGATTGCCATGCGACGCACTGCCGCTGCGCTGTTGCTGCCACTGATCGCCGCGCTGGGCCTGGTCGGCTGCGGCTCGTCATCGCCGCCGCCGAGTTCCAACACGCTGGTCAGCGCGACCGGTACGTTCGGGAAGGCGCCGACCGTCTCGATCCCGGCCAAGAAGGCTGGCAGCGACCTTTACATCAAGACCGAGATCCAGGGCCGAGGGCCGGTCCTGAAGAAGACCGACGCGTTCCTCGGCAACTATGTGGTCTACATCTGGAGCGGCACGACGCACAAACTCGCCCTCAGCACGTATACCGCTACGCCGCAGGTGCTGTCGGGAACCCTGCTCCCGGGCCTGGAGACGGCCCTGGAAGGCAAGAAGATGGGCAGCCGGGTGCTGGCTGTGCTGCCGCCCAAGTACGGCTATGGCGCCAGCGGCAACTCACAGGTCGGAATCACGGGGAGCGACACGCTCGTATTCGTGGTGGACATGGTGAAGACCTACGCCGCGACCGCCTCGGCGTCGGGCGCGCACGTCTCCAACGGGGGCGGAAACCTCCCGAGCGTGACCGCCACCACGGGTAAGGCCCCGACGGTCACCATCCCCAAGAAGACGACGCCGCCCAGCAAGCTCGTGGTCACGACGCTGATCAAGGGATCTGGGCCGCCCGTCGCCAAGGGCCAGGAAGTCGTTACGCAGTACGTCGGCCTCATCTGGCGCACGGGCGCGGTGTTCGACTCGTCCTGGAGTCGCGGCGCACCGTTCGGCTTCCAGATCGGCGCGTCGCCGGCCCAGATCATCCCCGGCTGGGACACGGGCCTGCTCGGCGTGCCGGTCGGCAGCCGGGTCATGCTCGTGATCCCGCCGAAAGACGGCTACGGGTCGAGCGGTGAGTCGTCGGCCGGGATCAAGGGCACCGACACGCTCGTGTTCGTGGTAGACGTCCTGGACGCGGTGAACAGCAACGCAAGCTGATTCACCCCGCCCCGCCCGCGGCCCGCGGGCGGGCGGGGCGAGGCGGGCGGCGCGGACCGGGCCGATCATGGGCGCAGCCCGGCGCGGCCCGGCCTCAGGACCGGTCGGTGAGCGCGTCGACGACCAACCCGACGCCGATGCCGAGCATCCACACGTCCTTGGCCAGGGCCGTGCCCTGCTGGCTGGGCCGGATGCCGTCTTCTTTGGTCATGCCGGGCGTGTGCAGGTACATGCCGAGCAGCCCGGCCGAGAACGCGGTCAGGCCCGCTCCGGCTGCCGCGGTTGGCACGACAGGCAGCAGCAAGGCCGAGCCGAGCGCAATCTCGGCGACCGACAGCAGCCGCACAAAGTCCTTCGGCTTGAGCTTGCCGAGGAACGGATACGTCCCGACGGCCATTGTGTGCAGCCTGGCGGCCGTCTCCTCGTCGGCGGACCACTTGCCCAGGCCGGTGTTGAGTATGAACGCGCCCGTCGTCAGCCGCCCGGGCAGCCGCCTCGCCTTCGCCGAGATTCTCATCAGCCCTCTTCCGTCTCTTCCGTTTCTCTGGTCTCGTCCTCTCATTGTCCCGCCTGGCCGGCCAGGGCCGCCGCGTGCCGCCCAGCGGCGGCCGCGGCGAGGAAGTAGGCCGGGTCCTCGTCCAGCCCGCGGCCCATCGTGGATAGCGGTACCGGGCAGGCCCTCAGCACGTCGGCCAGCCCGGCCACACTGACCCGGACCAGGTCGTGACGGGCGGCCAGCGGCGCCGCGGCGGCGGTGATCTGCTCGCCGAAGTCCCCGGGCAGGTCGGGAAGCACGACATCGGCCCGCGCCAGGGCCACCCGCCCGTAACTGGTCAGGCTGTGATGCGAGATGCCGCGATGCCGCTCGCGCGGGTCGGCGTCGCTGATCCGGAGCGAAGCTACCGGCTTGCCGCCCAGCA
>Ga0335073_10010354_pt1 | contig 13108 bp, 13 predicted proteins | sample Lox_Sample_22_FD_207093 | JGI IMG/M metagenome (GOLD analysis project Ga0335073, IMG submission 207093) | Soil microbial communities from Loxahatchee National Wildlife Refuge, Florida, United States - Lox_Sample_2.2 | ecosystem: Environmental > Terrestrial > Soil > Wetlands | place: USA...
CCGCATCCGAATCATGCGGGAACGATTACGGATTTTTCGATCCGCTGCAAGAAAGCGCGAATCTTCGTGGAGCGGCCAACAAAAAGGCCGGAAGGTTTCCCTACCGGCCCTAGTCACTGTCTCGAAACTAACTCGAAGCGAATTTAGTTGGCGAAGATCGTCTTGAGTTCTTCCATGATCTTTTCTTCAGGATGAGCTTTGGCGATCGAGAGTTCCTTCACGAGCAAGGAGCGCGCCGTGTCGAGCATCTTGCGCTCGCCGAACGACAATTCCTTGTCGCTCTTGAGCACGAGCAGGTCGCGAAGCACCTTGGCGATTTCGAGCGGCGAGCCGGTCTTAATCTTCTCCGTGTATTCGCGATATCGGCGGTTCCAAGTCTGCGTATCCACCTCGACCTTGCGCTGACGCAGGATCTTGTAGATTTTTTCAACCATATCCTTGCCGATTACCCGTCGCAGTCCCACCTGCTCCACGTTTTCGGTCGGAATCATGATGGTCATCTTTTCGGTACCGAGGATCCTGAGCATGTAAAACCTACGCTCAGTACCCGAAATGACGCGCATCTGGATATCCTCGATAACCGCCACGCCGTGAGCGGGATAAACGACTTTTTCGCCCTTCTTGAACGGCAAATTCATTGAACCTGGCACACGATTCCAGGCGGGAGATTTCAGAACTGGTTGATGACCGCGGGTTCATCACCGTCTGAGGAGGCCTGAACTGTGCCTCCAGTATGCCACAGATTGGCGTTCTTTGTAACCCCGAGGTTAAGCCAGATCGATCAGGAAAATATATTTAGAACGAAGTTTAATGACCAACCGAGCTGAATTGGTCATTGAAGACGCAATTCCATCACGATGGCGTCCTCGCCTGGGCCATAATAGCCCTTTCTCAAACGGCGTTCCTCGAAGTCAAACTTGCGATACATGTGCCGTGCCGCCAGATTTGAGCGCCGAACCTCGAGCGTGACCGCCTCGGCACCCTTTTCACGCGCCTCCTGGATCGCCGTTTTCATCAGGGCGGCCCCGACTCCGCCGCGGCGATAGTCCGGATGAACCGCGATATTCAGGACGTGGCACTCATCGGCAATTATCCAACGGCAGAGAAATCCGCTCGGCGGCTCGCTCTCATCGAGCTCTGGCACAGCCACCGTCACGCGTGAGAACGGAAGGGTCAGCTCACGCTGGAATGATTGAAGACTCCACGGCGTAGGGAAGGCCAGCCGCTCGATCTCGAGGATCCGCGGCAAGTCGCGGCGGGTGGCGTCCCTGATGTGGATCGCCATGCTCTCACATACCGGCGTCGCTCCGGCAGGATGCGATCACCGGAACGATTTTACCGGAGCTCAAGCAGCGTGCTTGAGCTCGCCAGCCTCTCCCTTCATCACGATAATCTCGAGCACCTTGTCGCGCAGCCGATGCTTGAACGAGTTTACCTGTTTGTCGAAGGTTAACCGTGTGACGAAGTCTGCCGGAAACGAAGAGGAGACGTAAGATAGCCTGCGCAACGCATCGCCGCGCACGCTCGCGCTGACCTGCAAGAGGCCGTCGGCGAGGGCGATATTGTAGTCGTAGTCCGGCATCTCGTTGGGCAGATTCCACAGGCGCTTGAGCGAGGATGCCGGAATCTTGCGCGGCATCTCCAGGCGGACCAGATACGCGTTCGAGTATTCGTCCACGGTGTAGACCGTGCCGTAGCGGCGATCGCGCTCGGTCTTCTCGTCGTGGATATTGACCGAGTAGCCCTCGAAGGCGACCTTGCGCTTGACGTGCTTCTGACCGCCGCCCATTTTCACCAGCATCCCGCCCAGAGGTGCCAGCGCGAGGCCATACCAGCATCCGCGATACGTCATCTCGTCGGCAGGCTTCGATTGCACGATGCCTTCGCGCAAACGCCAGGCAGTTTCGGCCACCGCAATGAGCAGACCCAGCAGGATCCATCCTCCTGTCGACTGCGAGAACAGCGGATCGCCTCGAACCACGACGGCGAAGACCAATAGCACCGCAGGATAGAGAATCAGATTGACGACGACGTTCAGCGCGGTCGCGCGAACGCGGGAGAATCCAGAAGGGCTGCCGACCGCACGTTCCAGGTCGACCTTGACTTGATCGGGCATCGCGCCAAGCAGAGGCTCGGCCAGCCTGAGCGCGAGCCTGACCGCAGCCGGAGCCGTGGTGACGGGGGTAGTATCGACCTTGCCCAGGACAGTATCGAAATCTTCTTCGAGCTCGCCTGCGAAATGCTTCTCGCCAATGGGACCGGGCAGCGCGCCGATATCTTTCGGCAGATTCATCATCGCGACGGGCGCAGCCATCGCGGCCGGAGCTGCTGGCGCCGCAACTACTGGGGCCGGCTTCGGCGCAGCAGGCGCAGCCGCCGCAGGAGTGGCAGGCTTCGCGGCACCGTTCGTCGATGCGCCGTCGGCGGCCGGCGCCGGGGCGACTTCACCATCCTTGCGAAAACGCGACGGCGCGTCATCGGCAAATGCCTGCTCAGGATGCAGCTCGCGTGCGCGGGCGAGCAATATCGATTCAGCTTCGAGGTTATTGGGATCGGGCACGCAACAATCGACCGGGCATACCGCCGCGCACGCTTCGTGATCGTAGAAGCCGACGCATTCGGTGCACTTCGACGGGACGATATAGAAGATTTCCTGCGCGACTGCAGGACTGGTTGCGCCGTTCAGCTCCCAGGGCACTCCGCCTGCATAGATAGCAGTGTTGGGGCACTCGGGCTCGCAAGCTCCGCAGTTGATACATTCGCTCGTGATGATCGTAGCCATCCGCCGCTCCAAACCTCTCTCGGAAGGTTAAGTCGAGGCACGCCCGCTAACAACAATGGGCTAATCAGGTTGACGATAACCGTCACCGGTTTTAACTGTCAATCGCAAGCGCCGAACATTAGGCGGATCGGAGTCCCGAAAGACTTGCCAAGGAATGTTGGGGGAGCAAGGGCCAATGCCAGCTTGCGTCCACCGATCGGTTTTGACAGTATCATCCCGACTAACCCCTTAGGGCGGGCGTCTGTCGAACTGATTACGATCACACAGAACCTGGCTGTTTGACTGGAACTAGGAGGCAAGTTCGGATGAAGACGAAACTGGTGTATATCCTCGGAGCTTTGGCAACGGCCAGCTTCTTGACCGCATGCGGTCCCGATATGAAGACGATTCAGGCCGCGACCGATCGCGCCAACGCCGACGCCACCAAGGCCGAAGCTTCGGCCACCTCGGCCGAGCAGGCTGCGTCGCAGGCGGAAGCCGCCGCCAAGCAGGCTGACGATGCGGCTTCGGGTGCAGAAGACGCAGTGCGCCGCGCCAACGATGCGGTGTCGCGTCTCGAGGCGATGTTCTCGACCTCAGTCACGAAGTAAGTTTGCGAGCAAAAGACGGCGCGGAGAGCTGATGCCCTCCGCGCCGTTTGTTCTTCCGGATCCTGAGTTTACTGTTCCGAGTCGTCCCCCGCAGTGCTGGCGGATGCGGGCCGCAGCGCTTTCCTGACGCGCTCCCGGAGCGCATCGTCGCGTTCGATCCGGCCTTCGAGAGTGCGGAACTCAGCCATTGTCATCCCTTGCTTCTGCGCCGCCGCATCGACCGTCAATGAGCGATCCTTCTGCATCGACTTGTACACCGCGATGTATTTCTCGACTTCGGCCGGCGGCACTTCCTTCTCGTCGTCGCCGCCTTCCTGCGCGAGCACGGGATGCAGGTCCGCGACGAGCCACGGCTGCGCCGCAGCCAGTTTTGCCGATCCAACCGAAAGTCCAACGGCGCCCGCGATCAACATCAGGCGGACCTTGCCGCCGGGGGCTTTACCGATTTTGCGCTGATGAAACATGCCACGCCTCCGAGCCCATCCTTGCACGCGCGCTCGGTCGCTTAAAGGGCGAACTCTTGCAAACTATCGCCAAGTGCTTAAGTTCAATGCGGTCCGCGGGCCGCGCAGGCGGTCGTGCGCAATCAAATATCTTAAGTTCGAGAACGGAGAGAGATTCACATGCCAGCCAAACAGGTTGAGCTGCACGAACGTGCGCGAGCCGGAATCGTCAAGGGCGCGACCCTGGTCGCCGAGGCGGCGCGCGTCACACTGGGACCCAAGGGCCGCAACGTCATGTTGCAGAAGAGCTTCGGTGCTCCGACCGTCACCAAGGACGGCATCACCGTGGTCAAGGAAATCGAGCTCGAAGATCATTTCGAGAACATGGGCGTCAAGATCATCCGCGAGGCCGCCCAGAAGACCTCCGATGTCGCGGGCGACGGCACCACCACCGCCACCGTGCTCGCGCGCGCGATGGTGCGCGAGGGTATCAAGCTGCTCGCGGCCGGGATGGCGCCGATCGAGCTCAAGCGCGGCATCGACAGCGCCGTCATCGAAGCCGTCAAAGCGATCAAGGAAATGGCGCGCCCCGTCAAAGACAAGGAGCGCATGGAGCAGGTCGCAACGATCTCGGCTAACGGCGACGAGGCGATCGGCAAGATCGTCGCAGGCGCGATGGACAAGGTCGGCAAGGAAGGCGTCATCACCGTCGAAGAGGCGCGCGGCCTCGATACCACTCTCGACCTGGTCGAGGGCATGACCTTCGATCGCGGTTACCTGTCGCCCTACTTCGTGACCAACGCCGCCAAGCTCACCGCTGAGATCGACGAGCCGCTGATCTTGCTCCACGAAAAGAAGCTTTCGAACCTGCGCGAAATCCTGCCGATCCTCGAACAGGTCGTGCAGACCGGCCGCTCCCTGCTGATCATCGCCGAAGATGTCGATGCGGAAGCGCTCGCGACGCTGGTCGTCAACAAGCTGCGCGGCTCGCTAAAAATCGCGGCGGTAAAAGCTCCGGGCTTCGGCGATCGCCGCAAGGAGATGCTCCAGGACATCGCGATTCTCACCGGCGGCACGATGATCGCCGAAGAACTCGGCTTCAAGATCGAGAACGTTCAGCTCTCCGCGCTCGGCAAATGCAAGAAGGTAGTGATCGACAAGGACAACACGACCATCATCGGCGGCTCCGGCAAAAAATCGGAAATCCAGGGCCGTATCGAGCAGATCCGCCGCCAGATCGAAGACACGACTTCCGACTACGATCGCGAGAAGCTCCAGGAGCGCCTCGCGAAGCTGACCGGCGGCGTCGCGGTGATTCGCGTCGGCGCTGCAACCGAGGTCGAACTCAAGGAGCGCAAGGCCCGGGTTGACGATGCCGTGCATGCTCTGCGCGCTGCCGTGGAGGAAGGCACAGTCGCGGGCGGCGGCGTCGCCTTGGTGCGCGCGCTTAAGGCGGTCGAAGCCATCAAGTTGAAAAACCATGACCGACAGGCGGGAGTGCAGTTGGTTGCCGATGCGATGTCGGAGCCGCTGCGCCAAATCGCACAGAACGCCGGACAGGAGCCACAAATCGTTCTCGCCAAGGTGCTCGAAGGCAAGGGCGATTTCGGTTTCAACGCGAGCTCGGAAACCTACGAGGATCTGGTAAAGTCTGGAGTGCTCGATCCGGCGAAGGTCGTGCGCACCGCGCTCGAGAACGCCGCCAGCGCATCGTCATTGCTGCTGACCACCGAAGCCGCGATCGCCGAGAAGCCTGTTAAGGCCGCGCCGATGCCCGCGATGCCGGGCGGCGGAATGGGAGGCATGGGCGGTATGGGTGGAATGGGAGGTATGGGCGGCATGGGAGGTATGGGTGGCATGGGCGGAATGGGCGATATGGGCGACGATTTCTAGGCAGAAATTTTTTCTGCATGGGACTAGCGCTCATCGCGCCATGCTGGCAGTCTGAACTGAGACAAGAGCTGCGCTGTATTAGCTCCTGCTAATGGAAATGGGTTTATTGCAGTAGTTCAAGGCATAGGGTATTGTTGCAGCGACCTTTCAAAACGTGCGAAAAATTTAGGTCTTACCGCGTCAGCCTGACTAGACCTCGGTGGTGCTGCCGCGCAATTTCCAGGAGGGAAACATGGAAGGGTTAATGAGGAAAACTTCTAAACTGGTAGGGCTCGCCGGAGCTGCGTTAGCCCTTTCGTTGCTGACGGGATGCTCACAGCAGCCTGACCCAGCACAGCAGGCCGTCAATGCTGCCAATCGCGCCGACCAGGCCGCTTCGCGCGCCGAAGCCGCCAGCCAGCGCTCTCAGCAGGCTGCCGCCCAGGCTCAGGCCGCTGCCAGCCGCGTCGAGCAGGCTGCTAGCGATGCCAAGGCCGCTGCGGACCGCGCAGAGGCGATCGCATCCAAGACGACGGCGGGTGGAGCGACCCATCATCGCATGCGTCACCATCACAAGGCCGCCGCGGCCGATAGCGGTGCGGCAGCGCCGGCTCCGGATTCGGGTGCGGCTCCCGCTCCTGCCACTCCGTAACTTAACTTAGGTTTGGAAACCGGGAGGGCGATCGCGCAAGCGGTCGCCCTCTCTGCATTTCACGCCGGATCCGTCAGCGCGCGGCGTTTTCGCCGAAGGTCACTACGACTTTCAGGGAATCCGGCTTTTGCGCCGCGGCGAACGCGTCATTGATTTGCGTGAGCGGAAACTGATGCGTCACCAGCTCGCGCGCGCTCAACACGCCGCGCTCTATCAGCGAGAGTGATTCGCGAGTATCGTCCGGTCCGCACGAATAGCTGGGCACGAGGCGCGTTTCATTGAAGTATAAATCGTGGGGCGTGACTGTCATCTCTTCGCCGGGCGGCGTCGAGGTGAACTGCACGACCGTGGCGCCCTTGCCGGCGCATGCGATTCCCGACGTGATCGCGCGCGGTGTCCCCGGACCGACTATGACCACGTCAGCCATCGCACCGTTGGTCGCTTCGCGAACCCTCTCGACCAGGTTGTCGCCCGAGACCGCAAGTCCGATATCAGCGCCAAGCTGCTCGGCCCGTTTTGCCCGGCTCTCGAAAAGATCCGCGCCGATAATCAGTCCCGCACCGCGCTCGCGCGCGATCTTCACGTGCATCATGCCCATGATGCCGAGGCCGATAATCAGGATCGATTCGCCCTTCTTGAGCGCCGAGCGATTCATCGATTTGACCACGCACGCCGCCGGCTCGATCAACACGCCATCGGCGTCGGAAAGCGCCTCGGGCAGGCGATGCGTATCGCGCAGATTCTCGCGGCCGACGAGGAAATATTCCGACATCCCACCCGGCCGGATATTCGTCGCGCGCCAAGTCGCACATTGCACATACTCGCCGCGGCGGCATTCCGCGCACTGAAAGCACGGTGCATGATGATGCACGAAAACGCGGTCGCCGGCCTTGAAATCGCGCACCGCGCCGCCCGCATCCTCGATGATCCCGACGGGCTCATGCCCGAACACCAGCGGCGCCTTGCGCTTCAAGTACCAGGGCATGATATCGCCGGTGCAGATACCGCAGGCGCGGGTGCGAATCAGGATGTCATCGGGACCGACGCGGGGACGCTCGAATTCCTCAAGCCGGATATCGCCAAAGTCATAAAGCCGTGCAACACGCATGATGCTAGGAACTTTGTGGGCGCGAGCGCAGCTTGTCAATCCACACCTTCATGAAGAACGAGTGCGCCATCGCGCACCACCGTTCGTCATCTTGAGCGAAGGCCGCCGGAGTCGAAAAGCCTGCCCTGCGAAGTCGAATGGGATCTCAGAGGCCCCGAAGGGGCCGGTACCGGTTAGCGCGCGCAGGGCTTTCCTTTTCCGCTCCGCAATTGACTCTCCCGATGCGCGCCTGCAGCCAAGCTGCAGCCGCGGGCCGCGAGTGTTACGATCGCCAAATGCCGAGACCACAGTGTCCGCCAATCGCCGCTGACATAATCGCCGAGATCGGCGACAAGATTATTCTAATCGATCGTAAGAACTTCCCGCACGGCTACGCGATTCCTGGAGGATTCGTCGATTTCGGCGAGACCGTCGAGGCCGCCGCCGTACGCGAAGCCCGCGAAGAAATTTCGCTCGAAGTAGAAATCCGCGCTCTGCTCGGCGTCTATTCGCGCCCCGATCGAGACCCGCGCGGCCAGACGATCACAGTCGTTTACATCGCGCGCGCATCGGGCACCCCGCAAGGCGCCGACGACGCCAAATCCGCCGCGCTGTTCGACCCCCGCAATCCACCCTCACCGCTAGCCTTCGATCACGCAGAAATCCTGCGCGACTACGTCCACTTCCTGGAAACGGGTGAACATCCCGCACCGTGGAAGCAGAAGCCGTAGTCCCGTTGACTGCGCTCACATTCGGCCCTCGTCGATGAGCTGACGAAGCGAGATCTTACCGCGCTTGTTGCCGGCGCGCAGGCGGCGAATGCTTTCCGCGGCCTCAGCGGCATTACGGTGCGCGAAAATTAAACGCGCAATAGGCAGTCCACGCCGCGTGAATCGTGATCGATTCTCCGCGTTCGACACGCCGGATCAGTTCGGAGAAATGACACTTCGCATAGGACAACCCCACCCTCGTCGGCAGTGTCTTCATCGAATTGTAATCCCAGGATCGCGAGCGATTCGACTCCGCCGCAATCGAATTCCGCCGATCTTCTGAGACCCTCCTCTTTGACCCGAGTAGGGAGGGACCAGAGATGCGCGGGCTGCACGGCTCGCGCCGCATTTTTTTAGCATAGAGGGCGCGCAGCGCGCCGTCTTAATGGCGGGCAGGGACGCCCACCCTGCTATTTTAGAAAGCAGCAAACGCCCGCTCTTGTCGCGATTGATGCTGCCGATTAGGACTTGTGATCGAGGACCTGAATTTGTCGAAGATCGATCACAACGAAATCCTTGCGCGCATCAAGGCGATCTCGCCCGGCCTCGCCGCCAACGCGAACGCCTCCGACGAGCTGCGCCATCTCGCGCCCGAGAGCATGCGCGCCATGATCGACGCCGGGATGTTCAAGATTCCCGTGCCGGCCCGCGTCGGCGGATACGAGCTCAATTTGCGCACACTCGCGGCCGCCGTCACCGGCCTCTCCGAGGCCTGCCCGTCGAGCGGATGGGTGCTGATGGTGATGGGGGCGCATCACTGGTGCATGGGTTCTTTTCCTGAAGCCGCGCAGGAAGACGTCTTCGGCGGCGGGCACGAGGGTCTTCTCGCGGGGACGCTCTCATGGCAGGGCACGGCGACCGACGTTGACGGCGGCTATCGAATCGACGGGCGATGGCAATTCGGCAGCGGAATCGATCACGCCGAGTGGGTGATGCTCGGATGCGGCGACCCCGCGACGCGCGGTCCCAAGGTGCATATCGTGATGCCGCGCGCGGACATCGACGTCGATGACACCTGGCACGTGCTCGGACTGCGCGGCTCAGGCAGCAAGGACCTCGTCGCCAACGGCGTGTTCGTTCCCGCCCGTCGCACGATCGACACGCGCACGATGTTCGCCGGCATGAGTCCGCATTCGGCGAACCATGCGACGAATCTCTACAAGCTCTCCGCTGAGGCGATGCTCTCAATGTCAGTTGCGACTGCGGTGCTGGGCTCGGCAAAGTACGCGCTCGCGAAGTTCATCGAGCGCACCAGCCAGCGCACCGTGATTCAGACCGGCGCACGCAAGGCCGAGCAGGCGCCCACGCAGATCCGGCTCGCCGAGGCCGCCGCTGAGATCCATGCGGCGGAGCTCATCCAGCGCGATTCGTACGACGTGTTCGACAGTTTCATGGCGTCAGGCGAGCGGATGTCGTTCGCCGATCGCGCGCGTATCAGGTGGCAGGCCTCGTACTCGGCTGAGCTATGCCGCCGCGCCGCGACGCGTCTCTACTCGGGATCGGGCGCGCATTCTATCTATGAATCGAGTGCGATTCAGGCAGCGTTCCGCAACGTCAATGTCGGCGCGCAGCATGCCAGTATCGATTTCGACACTGCCGCCGAGATGTACGGCCGCGCGCAGTTCGGCGCGACGAAATAGCTGCTACTCGGCAAGATTTGCCTCGAGCCAGCGCTCGGCGTCGATCGCCGCCATGCATCCGGTGCCCGCCGCGGTCACCGCCTGCCGATAAACTTTATCCGCGACGTCACCCGCTGCGAAAACACCGACGGCATTGGTGTACGTCGAACCCGGCTTAACCTTGAGATAGCCAAGCTCGTCCATGTCGAGAACGCCCTTGAAGATGTCGGTGTTGGGCTTGTGCCCGATTGCCATAAAAACCGCGTCGGTTTTGACATCGGTCGTCTGATTCGTCTTGACGTTCCTCAGGCGCGCGCCGCTCACGCCGTCCTTGGGATCGCCGAAGATTTCGTCGATCGTCGAATCCCAGATGAAGCCGATCTTCGGATTCTTGCGCGCGCGATCCTGCATGATCTTCGAGGCGCGCAGCGAGTCGCGCCGATGCACGATCGCCACCTTCGAGCAGAAGCGCGTCAGGAACGTCGCCTCTTCCATCGCGGTGTCGCCGCCGCCAACGACCAGCGCTTCCTTGTTCTTGAAGAACGCCCCGTCGCAGGTCGCGCAGGCGCTCACGCCGTAACCCATCAGGCGCTTTTCGGATTCGATGCCGAGCAGCTTAGCGGTCGCACCGGTCGCGATAATCACGGAATGAGATTTGACGACCTTGCCCTCGACGTCGAGCTCGAGCGGCTTGCTGCCGAAGCGCACGGCGCTCACGTGGCCGGTGATGAACTTGGTCCCGAAGCGCTCCACCTGGCGGCGGAAGATTTCCATCATCTCGGGGCCCTGCACGCCTTTTTCGAAGCCCGGATAATTCTCGACTTCGGTTGTGATCGTAAGCTGGCCGCCCGGCTCCTCGCCCTCGATCACGATCGGCGAAAGGTTCGCGCGCGCGGTATAAAGCGCCGCCGTCAGCCCGGCCGGTCCCGAACCCAGAATCACAACCTTGTTGATGTCGTCTGCCATGTACGGTCCTCGAAGCTTTGTGTCACGCGATGGAATGAATTCGGAAGTCGATTAAGTTTTATTGTATTGCCGCACCGGGTCAACATAGGCTGATTCCCGCATGGCCGGCATCAAAAAAATAACCACTCGCGGCGCCGCACGCCTGACGCATCTCGACGAGCGCGGCCGGGTGCGGATGGTCGATGTGGGCGAGAAGCCGATCACGCGGCGCGAGGCGATCGCGCGCGGCCGGGTTACGATGGCGCCGGCGACGCTCGACGCGATTATCGGCGGCAAGCTGAAAAAGGGCGAGGCGCTCGCCGCCGCGCGCATCGCCGGGATCATGGCGGCCAAGCGCACGCACGAGACCATCCCGCTCTGTCATCAGATTCCGCTCGAGGCGGTCGAAGTAGAGTTCATGCCCGATCGCAAACGCTCGACACTCGAAATCGAGGCGCGCGCCGTGACCGAGTCGAAGACCGGCGTCGAGATGGAAGCGCTGGTCGCGGTCGGCGCGGCGGCACTCACGATCTACGATATGGCGAAAGCCATGGACCGCGCGATGCAGATCGACGCGATCCGGCTGGTGCGCAAGAGCGGCGGCCGCAGCGGCGACTTTATCCGGCCCGGCGAAAACGAATGGCCGCGGGGGTGAACGCATCCGGCCGCGCGCGCGTCTTTCTTCGCACCGGCCGCGACGGTCCCGTGCGCGGCGGCAATCCGTGGATCTTCTCGCAAGCCATCGCCCGCGTTGAACCGGCTGATGCAGCGCCGGGGACGATCGCGAGCATCGTCAACTCTGGCGGCGATTTGCTCGGCCTCGGCTATCTCAATCTGACAACGACGATCGCGGTGCGGATGCTCGCGTGGGGCGAGGCACCGGAGCTCGACGCGCTAGTTGCACGGCGAATCGACGCTGCGCTCGCGCTGCGGCATCGAGTTGTCGCGAACGACACTGATTGTTATCGCCTCATAAACGGCGACGGCGACGGTCTGTCGGGCATCGTCGTCGATCGTTACGGCGACACGCTCGTCGTGCAGCTCCTCACCGCGGGCGCCGATCGCATGCGCGAGCTGCTCGTCCGCGAGCTGAGCCGCGTGATCGCGCCGCGCGCGATCATCGAGCGCAGCATCGGCGCCGTGCGCAAGCAGGAAGGCCTCGCCGATCGCGCCGCGCTGCTCGCGGGCGATTCGGTCGGCGGCATTGTCGTGTCGGAAAACGGCATCAGGATCTTCGTCGATTTCGAGCACGGCCAGAAGACCGGTTACTTTCTCGATCAACGCGAGAACCGCAACCTAGCTGGAAGTCTCGCCGCCGGAGCGACCGTCCTCGACGCGTGCTGTTACGGCGGAGGCTTCGCGTTGGCAGCGTTAAAGGGCGGCGCGACGGGCGCGGTCGCGGTCGATACGTCAGCGCGTGCGCTCGAATGGGCGCAGCGCAACTTCGAGCTCAATTCCTTCGATACGTCGCACGTCGAATTCGTTCACGACGAAGCCGCCAGGTTCATGGCCGCAACGGATCGGCGCTTCGATCTGATCGTGCTCGATCCACCGCCGCTCGCTCGCAGCCGCGCCGACGCCGAGCGCGCGGGCCGCCTTTACGTCGAGCTCAACGCGCTTGCGATGCGCGTGCTCGCCCCCGGCGGACGCCTGCTGACTTTCAGTTGCTCGGCCCATTTCCACGGCGAGGATTTCATCCGTGCCGCCCGAATCGCCGCCTCGAAATCATCCCGTCCGCTCAGGATGCTCGCGCATCTCGGCCCCGGCCGCGACCACCCCGTGCTTCTCGGCCACGCCGAGGGCGAATATCTCACGGGGCTACTGCTGGCCGACCTCGGCTAGCTGAACAACTGCGGAGGGCGGTCGATCGGCGCTTGATAGCCTGGTGCGTTGCGATCGACGAGAGCGCGACCGGTTCGCGCGCAGCGTCAGCCCAAGTCAGTTCTTGACGCGCGTCACCAGATGCGAGAAGAGCGGTTGACCGCTTGAAATAACCGGCTTGATAAGCTCGCGGCTTTCCTTGAGTATAGAGCAAATTTTCCGGTCGGAATCGGCTAAATGGTGAGGAACATCGCTCTTGGCCGCTGGATCACAGCGGCGTTCGTGCTTGTCGCGCTTGCGCTCGGCGGATGCCATCGCGAAGTCGCGATGCCGCCGCTCGTCGAGCGCAATATCCGCCCCACTGACAAGTTCTTTGACGTATGGCCGACGAGCCCGACGCGCGCCTATATCGTCGGCGATCGCGGCAAGGTTCTCCTTACCGAGGATGCGGGCAAGACCTTCACGCGGCTCAAAAGCGGCACCGACGTCGGCCTCTTCGCGATCCAGATGACTGATGATCAGAACGG
>Ga0335073_10010356_pt1 | contig 13106 bp, 10 predicted proteins | sample Lox_Sample_22_FD_207093 | JGI IMG/M metagenome (GOLD analysis project Ga0335073, IMG submission 207093) | Soil microbial communities from Loxahatchee National Wildlife Refuge, Florida, United States - Lox_Sample_2.2 | ecosystem: Environmental > Terrestrial > Soil > Wetlands | place: USA...
GAGAAGACTGAGGCGGGGTCGGGCCGTTCACCTCCTGGTCGAGAATGTCCATCGGCAGCGACAGGAACACCGGCCCGCACGGCGGCGTGCGGGCAAGCCCGAAGGCGCGTCTCAGCGCCGGGCCGACGTCGTCGCCGCGGCGCAGCTCCTTCGCCCATTTGGTCACGGGCTCGGCGAGGGCGACGAGATCGCCGGAGAGCCACGGCTCGGTCATGAGGTGCCGGGTGTCCTGCTGGCCAGCAGTGACGACGAGCGGCGTCTCGCTCGCCTTGGAGGCGACCAGGACGCCCATCGCGTTGCCGAGGCCGCCCATCGCATGCAGGTTGACGAAGGCCGCGCGGCCCGAAGCGAGCGCCCAGCCGTCGGCCATGCCGACCGCGGTCGCCTCCTGAAGGCCGAGGACATAAGCGATGTCCGGCGCGTCGACGAGCGCGTCCACGAGCGGCATCTCGGTAGAGCCGGGATTGCCGAACACGTGGGTGACGCCTTCGTCGCGCAGGATGTCGAGCACTATGTCGCGGGCGCGTCGGGTCATGGCAAATCTTTCCTTCTCGCCGGTCGGCCTCGCGCGCACCGATCCTAGCCCGCCGACGACGATGCTGTCGCCCCCTGAGAGGCCGGTTCAGCCGGCACGCCGCAGCGTGCAAATCCGGACGGCTCCCGTGGTCTCGCTCACGTTGTTTCATGTGCATGAATTATGTGCATACATGAAGTTATCCAGGGATCGATGCAATGATCGGCGCGCCGGCTCGCCCTCGGGGATGACGGACGACCAGCGGTTCGGCGGCCTCATCGAGGCTTTCGTCAACAGGGTGTCTCATCCTCGCGGGCGGGTGCTGACTCTGATGGCGAGGGCCTCGGTCACCGTGCCCCAGGTCATCCTTCTGAACTTCGCACTCACGATTCCCGACAGCACGCCGTCCAGCCTCGCCGCGAAAATGCGCACGTAGCCACCGTCGGTGAGCCAGATGGCCGATCGGCTCGTTAAGCTCAAGCTTGTTGCGCGCGCGGAAGACCGACGGGCTGCCGCCGCAAGACGGTCAGCGTCACGGCGAAAGGAAGGAGCCCCCTCGGCCTGGCTCTCCGCCGTCCTCTCGGCCGCCACGCAAGCCCGGCTGATCGGCGCGCTTGCGGGACGCCCTGCGCGAACTTGAGACGCCCGCCGCACATTCGCCTGCGGAGCAGAAAGCAAAGGCGCCTAAGGCGAGCGCAAAGACAGTCGCTGCACGAATTGCGCGGGCGACCGGCCGGTCTGGCGGTCGTATTCGGCGGCGAAATTCTCGTTTGGCCGGTGGCCGGCCTCATCGCGCGAAAACTCGTGCTTCAGGCGATTGAGGAAAAACATCTCGTGCGTGCGTTCGTGTTTGGCTTCGACCGGACCGCGCGGCTCGAGTTCGAACAGGCCCTTCGCGTGTCCCGCCACCGTGTCCGAGATATTGATCCGGCCCGGCACGCAGTGGGTCTCCATGAACGACGCCGTATTCACCGCGTCGCCCCAGATATCGAAAGTGAAGCGGCGATTGCCGACGACGCCGGATATGACGGGCCCGGTGTGAACGCCAACCCGCAACTGCAGTGACGGCAGTCGCATTCTATCGCTTCGCGCCTTGATGCGGCCGGCTGCCGCCTGCATCTCGAGCGCTGCAAGGCAGGCGTCGAGGGGATGCGGGCGATCGGTCTCGGGCACGCCGCCGACCGCCATGTAGGCGTCGCCGATCGTCTTGATTTTCTCCAAGCCCCGACGAGCGACGATGTCGTCGAACGCAGTGAAATACTGGTGGAGAAGACCCACGAGCGCCGCGGGCTCGGCGCGTTCGGCCAGAAGCGTGAAGCCCTGAAGATCTGCAAACAAAACCGTGGCGGACCGCAGGTACCTGGGCTGCACGCGCCCATTGTTCTTGAGCTCGTCGGCAATCGCCGGCGGCAAAAGGTTGTGCAGGAGCTCCTCGGCGCGCGCTTTTTGCGTTGCGACTTCGTGGCGCGCCTGGTCGAGCTGCCGGATCGTCCGGTCATGCTCGATCAGCCTTCGACGCAGCTCCAACAGCGTCAGAACCTGGCGCGACAGCCGGCGCAGCGCTTCCGTTTGTTCGAAAGTGAGCCGACGCGGTTCAAAATCCAGGACGCAGAGCGTCCCCAGCGCATAACCCTCGTCGGTGATGAGGGGCACCCCGCAATAGAATCGGCAATGTGGATCGCCGACCACCAGCGCGACGCGATCGAACCGCTGGTCCTGCGTCATGTCCGGGACCACCAACATCTCGGCGCCGCAGATCGTCGTCGAGCAGACCGAAGCCGCCCGCGGCACGTTCGTCGCCGCTGACGGGAGGCCATATCTCGCCTTGAGCCATCGGCGATCGTCGTCGATGAAGCTGATGTAGCCGATCGGGCATCCGCAGACCTGCGCCGCCAATTCCGCGATTTCGTCATAGGCGATCTCGGGCGGGCTATCCAGAATGTCGAGCGCGTGCAGCGCATCGAGCCGTTGCGGCTCATTGTCGGGGACGGGAAGCGACGATGCGCCTCGTCCCGCCCTCTCCGCAGCCGCCGGAATTCGGGAGATCGAATTTGAATCGCCGGCCAGCGACGGCGTCGGCTGAGGCAGCACGCGTTCGCCGCCAAAGATCCTGCAACGGAGCGAATCGCTCAATGTTCATTTCCTCCGCAAGATGGCTCCAACCGCGCTTCGTTTGGAGACCGCAATCGGTCGGACAGGCATGCGCTCGGCGCGGACGCGCCGCTTTCGCTGCGCGCACTTCTCTCACCCAAGATAGCTGACAGGGCGCCGCTATCCTCTCGCGCAATCAGAAGTTCCGGGACTTCGCCGAGCATGGTCCAACTCCGCGCCTCATCGCACGCCTGGAGCGTCCCGCCCGTACTGACCTCAATTGGTGACAACCAAGCGAAGCCGCAAGGTGTCTAGCGCCCTGTCGTGGCGACAGGTGTGACGAGGATCACACTTCCGGTCCGAGCGGACGGCCCAAGACCCGCCGAGTTCGAGGCGATAGCACGGCGCGATCACTCGACATCCTGGGTAAAGTCACACAAACGTCACGCCGTAGCGCCCTGCGATTTCCCCCTTGCGCGCCAGGCGACAACGCCGGCTCTTTAGGAGAGCGGCGACGGTCGGTCGTGAAGATTCCTGCTGTTTTTTGTCGCGCTCAGGCGGCGAGCTCCGTCGGAGAAACGCCGTAGACCCGGCGAACCCAACGCGAGAGACTCTGATCGGCAAAACCCGTGCACGCCGCGATTTCGGCCAAGCCAGACCGTCCGTCGCGCATGAGCTCGACCGCGCGCTCGAGGCGCAGGCGCACGACGTAACGATGCGGCGACACGCCGACGGCTCGGGCGAAGACGCGAGTGAAGTGAAACGGGCTCCGACCAGCGATGTCGGCGAGCGCGCCGACATCGATCGGCTCATCGAGGTGCGCCTCGACGTAGTCCCTGATCCGCAGGAACACATCCTTGCTCATTGTTCCCCTTGCCCGCTGTTCGGGTCTTGCCGTATGGCGGTCGAGCAAGCCGTCGATCAAGGCGCGGACGGTCGCGTTCCAGAAGAGCGGCCCGTTCGGGTAGCCGCGCTCGCTTTCCGACGCCAGGCCGCGTGCGAGGTCGAAAAGCGCCTGATCGTAGCTCGACAGTCGATCGACCAGCTGCGCGTCCAGCGCGGAATCTTCTGCGGCGGCAAGCGTGAGCTGGCCAGGGTCGATCGCAATCAAAATGGCTTCGACGCTCCGATCGGAATCTGCGACGTAGTCGCTTTCAGCCGGGCAGATCGCCACCATTCCCGACCGGGGCTCGTGACGCATCGTCCGATCCGCAATCCGGCACTCAAAGCGCGAGCAGTCGCCGATTTGAAAGCAAACGTGGTGGCGCCGCCGTCTCCCCGCGGCGATATGCATGCCATTCCTGAAATACGCGTTGAAGACACAAACGCCGCTTTCGCCTGGCGCGCTTCCGGCGCTCAGGGTGGTCGGCAGACCGCCGTCTTCTTGAGCCGCCGAGAATTCCGAGACCAATTCGAGCATGGTCAACTCCCGCGCGGACTTGAGCTCTCGTCGTTGGATCTCGTGAGATCGCGACACCCGAGTGAGTCCGCAAGGTTCCCCTCTAACGGCCGCTCATGGAGCCTGGTGTGACGAGGATCACACTATCGGCCGGGGGAGGACGCGTGCCGGCGCAACCTCATCGCCGTTCGCGCGAGCGCGATTTACAGTCAGGTCACAACCGACGATGGGCGATGATGTTCGGGCTTACGCGATGAGCCCGGCGAAATCGATCGTCACGCCGGGGAGGAGCTCGGGGACAAGCGACTCGTTGGCGAGCCGTTCGCATGACGCATACGCACCCTCCCTCGGCGCGCGACAAACCTCGACGGCGGCGCCAACAAGATCGACGATCCAGACCTCCGGAACTCCGAACCTTGCATAGAGCGCAAGCTTGACGCCGCGATCCTAGGCGAGGGAGGTCTCCGAGACTTTGACGAGGAGGGGAACGTCGGCGGCGTTTGGATGACTGGCGCGATAGCCGTCGGCGCGGGGCCGCAAAAGCATCAGGTCCGGCTCAGGTTCATTGTAGGCGTCGAGCCGCAGCGGACACTGGACGTTGACAAGTGCGACGTCGTCACGCAAGGCGCGAGAAAAGAGGCGGGCCAGCCGGTTGGTGACTGCGGGGTGCGGACTGCCGATGGCGGCCATATCAATGATTTTCTACGTCGATTAGTTCGACGCGGCGGCCGTCGCCGAGAACGCCGGCCTCGGCCATCTTGTAATGCCGCCAACCTGCGCTCCGGCGGCTTCTCACGGAGCTGCATGAGGACCAGCTTACTCGCCCTCTTCGTCCCCTTCCGTCTCGCCGATCCGGTCGACGGAGACCACGCGCTCCTGCTCGGCGACGTCGAACACGATCACGCCCTGCGTCGCGCGGCCGGCGATGCGGATGCCCGCGACCGGCGCCCGGATGAGCTGGCCGCCGTCGGTCACCAGCATGATCTCGTCGCTCTCCTCGACCGGGAACGACGCGACAAGCGAGCCGTTGCGGTCGTTGACGGCCATCGCGGCGATGCCCTTCCCGCCGCGCCCGGCGACGCGATATTCGTATGACGAGCTGCGTTTGCCGTAACCGTTCTCGGAAATGGTGAGTATGACTTGCTCGGCCGCGCGCATCGTCTCGAAACGTTCGGGCTCGAGGACGCTCGCGCCGTCCGCCTCCGCGCCGTTCTCGCCCTCGCTCTCGCTTTCCGCTTCGGTTTCCTCCGCCGCTTCGCCCTCGGCCGCGCGGCGCTGCTTGAGGAAGGCCAAGCGTTCGGCTGGCCTCGCCTCGAACGACTTGAGGATCGCGAGCGAAATGACGCTATCGCCCTCGGCAAGCGCGATCCCTCGCACCCCCATTGAGTCGCGGCCCTTGAACACGCGCACGTCGTCGACCGGAAAGCGGATGCATCGTCCGCGCGCGGTCGTCAACAGCACGTCGTCGTTGTCAGAGCAGATTTGGACGTCGACGATCTGCTCGCCCTCGTCGAGCCGCATCGCGATCTTGCCGGCGCGGTTCACTTGCGCGAAGTCCGAGAGCTTGTTGCGCCGGACGGTGCCGCGGGTGGTCGCGAACATCACATCGTAGGAATCCCATGTCGCCTCGTCCTCCGGCAGGGCCATGATGGTGGTGATGCGCTCGTCCGTTTCGAGCGGCAAGAGGTTGACGAGCGCCTTGCCGCGCGACTGGGGCGCCGCGAGCGGCAGGCGCCAGACCTTTTCCTTGTAGACCTGTCCCGCGGACGAGAAGAACAGCACCGGCTGATGGGTCGAGGCGACGAACAGGCGGGCGACGAAATCCTCGTCCCGCGTCGCCATCGCGCCGCGCCCTTTGCCGCCACGCCTCTGCGCGCGGTAAGTGGAGAGCGGCGCGCGCTTGATGTAGCCGCCGTGGCTCACCAGGACGACCATGTCCTCGCGCTGGATGAGGTCCTCGTCCTCCATGTCGGCGTCGCTGTCGAGGATGATCGTGCGGCGCGGGGTGGCAAAGTCGGCCTTCGCCTTGACGAGTTCGTCGCGGATGATGCCCATGAGCCGCGCGCGCGAGCTCAGGATATCGAGATAGTCGGCGATCTCCGCCGACAGCCGATTGAGGGCCTCGGCGATTTCGTCGCGACCAAGGGCGGTCAAGCGCGCGAGGCGTAATTCGAGGATCGCGCGCGCCTGCGCTTCCGAGAGTCGGATCGCGCCGTCGGCGTCGAGCGCGTGGCGCGGATCGGCGATGAGCGTGATGAGCGGCGCCATGTCGCGCGCCGGCCACACCCGCTCCATCAGCGCGGTTCGCGCCGCGCCCGAGTCGGGGGAAGTGCGGATGAGGCGGATCACCTCGTCGATGTTGGCGACGGCGATCGCGAGGCCAACCTGGACATGCGCGTTGTCGCGCGCCTTCATGAGCAGATATTTGATCCGGCGCGTGACCACGTCCTCGCGGAAATCGAGGAACGCGCGCAGCATATCGGCGAGCGTCAGCATCTCCGGTCGGCCGGCGTTCAGCGCAATCATGTTGGCGCCGAAGCTCGATTGCAGGGCTGTGAAGCGCCAGAGCTGATTGAGCACCACGTCGGCGACCGCGTCGCGCTTGAGCTCGATGACGATGCGCATCCCGTCGCGATCGGACTCGTCGCGCAGATCGGCAATGCCCTCGATGCGCTTCTCGCGCACCAGCTCGGCGATGCGCTCGATCAGCGTCGCCTTGTTCACCTGGTAGGGAATCTCGCTGACGATCAGCGCCTCGCGATCCTTGCGCAGCTCTTCGACCTCGACCTTGGCGCGCATGACGATCGAGCCGCGGCCGGTCGCGTAAGCGGCGCGGATGCCGGCTCGTCCGAGGATGGACGCCCCGGCCGGGAAATCGGGCCCGGGAATCAGCTCCATAAGCTCGTCGAGGGTGGTGTCGGGCTTCTCCATCAAAGCGAGAAGGCCATCGATCGTCTCGCCGAGATTGTGGGGCGGGATGTTGGTCGCCATGCCGACGGCGATGCCGCCCGCGCCATTGACGAGCAAATTTGGGAATCGCGCCGGCAGGACGACCGGCTCCTCCTCCTTCTCGTCGTAGTTGGGCCTGAAGTCGACGGTGTCGTTTTCGAGGTCGTCGAGCAAAGCGAGCGCGACGGGCGCGAGTCTCGCCTCGGTGTAACGCTGCGCCGCCGGCGGATCGCCGTCGACCGAGCCGAAGTTGCCCTGGCCGTCGATGAGCGGCGCGCGCATGGAGAAGTCCTGCGCCATGCGCACCAGCGCGTCGTAGATCGCCAGATCGCCGTGCGGGTGGTATTTGCCCATCACGTCGCCAACGGTGCGGGCCGACTTGTTGTAAGCGCGGTCGGGGGTGAAGTTGAGCTCGTGCATCGCGTAGAGGATGCGGCGGTGCACGGGTTTCAGGCCGTCGCGAACGTCGGGCAGGGCGCGGCTCACGATCACGCTCATCGCGTAATCGAGATAGCTGCGCTTCATTTCGTCGAGGATCGAAACGGGCTTGATGTCGGCCGGCCCGCCGGGCGTCGGCCGCTCGTCAATCGTGTCGGGCAATGGGAAGGGATCCTTACGGAAATCGCGTCATCGGGGTTTAGCCGATTTCAGCGCCGCGCGCCAGCGCCCCGAAGCGTCGCGCGCCAATATATTCTCTGGATATTTCAATATGTTATCGAAATCGTCGGCGTCGAGGGCACGGCGGCCGAGACCGCGGGCCCAAGGCGGCTCGGCGGGCCGGAAAACGAATGGCGCCGCTGTCGCGCGACTTGACGAGTTCGCAGGCGTGACGCCAGTTTTTTTGACCTCAAATCCGCGCGCTCGGGCGCGGACCGGAGACGGTCTCGATGACCATCGCCATCTGGTGCATATTGATCGCCGCTACTTTGCCCTATGTCGCCTTCAGCTTCGTCAAGGGCCTCGATCCGAACCAGCCGCGCGCTCACGCCGGCGACCTGGCCGGACGGTCGGCGCGGGCTTACGGCGCGCACCTCAACGGCCTTGAGACGTTCCCGTGGTTCGCATCGGCGGTGATCGTCGCGCACATGATCGCCGGCCAAAGCCGGGTCGTCGACATTCTGGCCGCAATTTGCGTTGTGGTGCGAGCGGGCCACATGGCGGCCTATATCGCCGGCCGCCAACCTCTGCGCAGCGCCGCTTTCACGGTGGCTCAGCTTATCGCGGTAGCGATCTTCGTCTCGCCGCTATTTCGCTGACAACCTCAGTCGGCGCTGGCTTATCGCGCTGACCTCAACGGCCTCGAAACTTTCTCGTGGTTCGGGCTCCGCTTCTCATTGCGCGCGTCCGACGCCGACAGGCCCGTCCATCGCGCGAATGCATAGTTGAAAGAGGTTGGTCCCTCGTACCCCAGCAACCACGCGATCTGCGCCAGCGAAATGCTTGGCTCCTTGATGTACTGGAGCGCCAGGCTTCGCCGCAGGCGATCGACCACGTCGTCGTAGCTTGTCCCCTCCTTGGCCAGCTCTTGCGACAGCGTTCGCTCGCTCAACCCCAGCGCCTTCGCTACTCTTTGTCTGTTGGCCCTGCCGTGCGGCAATAGCTTCTGCGCTTCGTTCTCGACCAAGGACTGGAGCGACCCGCGAGCGGTGTTGCGCTCGCTCGCCGCTTCCTCGCAAATGGGTTCAAGCGTCTGCAAGAGGTGCGAATCTTGGGTAGTGAGTGGGAGAGCAAGCGCCTCGTTCGACAGGCTGAACCGATCTGCCGCAGCGCTGAACTCGACCGGGCAGCCGAAGAAGCGTTGGAACTCGTCGAGCTCCGAGTGGCGCGCCAGGGTGAACGCCACCTGGGTCGGGCGGAGATCGCGGCTGGCCATCTCCCGCAAAGCCTTGACAACGGAAGCGACCGCAAATTCGGTGTTCTGCCACGCGAAGTGCCGGGGCAGGCCCACAAACCTGATCTCAACAATCATCCCTTCCGGGGATCGAATGAGTTTCAGTCGAACGGCTTCGTTGGCGATACGGCAATAGCGGGCGGCGAGCGTCAGCGCGTCGCCGACGTCTTCAGCGGCGGAAGCGACATAGAACAGCAATCCTGCTTCGCGGGGATTCGCTTGCTCGGCGAGGCGCAACCCGAATACATCGTCACTGAGAGCTTCCGCCGCGTACTCCAGAAGCTTGCCTTGCGCCAGAGCGGAGATGCGATGGTGACGGTTATCAATGTCGCTGTCCAAGACGCCGGCGCGTTTGAGCAAAGGGCCCACCGGGACCTTGTGCTTGCGAAGGACGGCGATCGCCTGCCGGGCAGCGAACCCCATCGCGCTCGGCAAGACGACTCGGCTTGTTTCCTCGATCACGTTCGACGCTCCGCGTGCGAGAATTCAGGAGGCGATTGGGCCGCAAGACAAGCCGCCGACGCAGCGGCGCGAACCAAGCCAAGAGGCGCGCATTTCCAAAGACGTCCTCGGAAAACGCCAGTTTGCTGAGCTACTGATAAAGTAAGCCTCACGAAGCCAAAGCGTCAAATCCTGATCAGCCCGGCATAGCGATGTGGAATCTCGAACCGTGAGCCTGCGTCGGCGCGCCTTCCGGCGCCCAGATTTGCTCAGAAACGCGTTGGTCAGCGCCCGCCCGAGACATCGAGGAGCGCGCCGGTGACGTAGGAAGCCTCGTCGCTGATCAGCCATATCGCCGCCTCGGCGATTTCCTGCGCCGTCCCCGCTCGGCCCATCGGAGCGGTCGCGCCCAGCACGCGGGCCCGGTCGGGCTCGCCGCCGCTTGCGTGGATCTCGGTGTCGATGAGGCCCGGGCGAATGGCGTTGACCCTGACCCCTTCGGGGCCCAGCTCTTTGGCCAGACCCAAGGTCAGCGTGTCGATCGCGCCCTTCGAAGCGGCGTAGTCGATGTAAAGGTTCGGCGAGCCGAGGCGAGCGGCGGCCGACGACATCAGCACGATCGAGCCTCCGGCGCCGCCGGAGGATTTCGACAGGCGCCGAGCGGCCTCGCGGGCGGTGAGAAAAGCCCCCAGCACATTGACTTCGAAGACGTGGCGCATGCGCTCGGCGCTCATGTCGGCGAGCTTGGCTGTTGGCGCGACAATACCGGCGTTGGCGATGACGGCGGTCAGGGGCCCGAGCGCCTTCGTCGCGGCGTCGAACATGCCCACCGCATCGGCTTCGACCGACACGTCGCCCTTGAGCGCGACGGCGCGGCCGCCCTCCTTGGCGATCGTCTCGACGACTGCGTCGGCCGCCTTGGCGTCTTCGCGAAAATTGACGCCGACCGACCACCCGTTCTCGGCCGCGAGCAGCGCGCAGGCGCGGCCGATGCCGCGCGAAGCGCCGGTGACAAGGAGGACTTTGGCGGACATTCGTCAATCCTCAGACGAGAACGGCCTCGATGTCCGCGGACAGCGTCTCGGGCTTGTCGCTCGGCGCATAGCGGCCCACGACGCGGCCCTGCCTGTCGACCAGGAACTTGGTGAAATTCCACTTGATCCCCTGTGTGCCGAGGAGACCGGGCGCCTCCTGCTTCAGCGCCTTGAACAGCGGATGGGCGTTCAAGCCATTGACCTCGACCTTAGCGAACATCGGAAACGTCACGTCGTAGTTGCGCGAGCAGAAATTCTTGATCTCGGCCTCGTCGCCCGGCTCTTGATGGCCGAATTGATCGCAGGGGAAGCCGAGCACGGCGAAGCCGCGCTCGCGAAAGCGCCGGTAGAGCGCCTCGAGGCCAGCGTATTGGGGGGTGAAGCCGCACTGGCTCGCGACATTGACGATGAGCAGCGCCTGGCCCGCGAAATCGTTGAGCGCTGTGGTCTTGCCGTCGATGGTCTTGAGGGCAGTGTCGCGCGGAAGGGACAAACGAGGCTCATTGGCGGGTTTCGCGTCCTGCTTTAGCCGGGGGCGCCGGCAAACTCAACAAAAGCGCGAGGCGCGTTCAGCAAAGCGCATGGCGCGCCGCAGCGATTGCCGACTCCGGGAAGGAAGCTGTATCTTCGGAGGCTCAGGGTGGAATGTCGGCGAGCGGTTCGGCCCCTCGAATTTGCGCTGGACCTCGCTTCTCTTTCAAGGAGGTTCGCCATGACAGCAGCTTTGAAGAGTCGCGAAGACCGATACGCCCAGGGCAGAGAACTGCGCGCGCGCACGCCACGCGAAGCTCATGCGGAGTTGCATGGCCCGCGGCATCGGGACGCAGTGTCCATTCTTGCCGAATCCGATCCCGAGCGGGTCGCCGAACTCTTGCCTCTGCGTTACAAGCTGATGATGGCGGACCCGTTCGGGTTTCTTCGCGGCGCGGCGGCCGTGATGGCGGCCGATCTTAAGCATCAGCCGATTGCCGGGGCGCCGGTGCAGGCCTGCGGCGACTGCCATCTGCTGAACTTCGGCGCGTTCAATTCGCCCGAGGACAACATCCTCTTCGACATCAACGATTTCGATGAGACGCTGCCGGGCGTCGATTTCACTGTGGACGTCAAGCGTCTGGCGGCCAGCGTCGCCGTTGCGGCCAGGGCCGCGCAAATGTCGGACAAGCGGGCGCGCAGCCTCGCGGCGGGCGCAGTGACTGCCTATCGCGAGCACATGTTCGGGCTCATAGACCTTTCTCCGCTGGAAATCTGGCACAGCCGGATCGATCTCGAGCTTGAGCTCAAGCACATCGAGAGTCCGCTGCTGCGGCGCAGCCTTTCAACCCTGGTCCGGCACGCTCAGCATCGTGGTCTCGATAAGGATGACAACTTTCCGCATCTCGTCACGGGCGGCAAACCCAGGATCGCCGACAAAAAGCCGACCATCTTCCACATCAGCCCGGAGACGGTCGGAGGCAGCAAGATCGACTTCGCTCGCGGGTTCGCGCTCTATCGCGAAACGCTCACCCCCGACAGGACGGTTCTTCTCGACCGTTATCGATTGATGGACGTCGCGTTCAAAGCGGTGGGCGTTGGCTCGGTCGGCACGATCTGCGTCGTCGGGCTGTTCCTTAGCGGCGACAACGAACCGCTCTTCCTCCAAGTCAAGCAGGCGCAGCGCTCGGCCCTTGAGCGGCTGTCAGAAAAGCTCGCCTATCAAGGCCCGCAAGGCAGGCGCGTGGTCGAGGGGCAGCGCATGATGCAGGCCGCGAGCGACATCTTTCTCGGCTGGACCTCGGACGAGCCCGTCGGGCTCGAATTCTATGTTCGCGTCCTGAAGAACCGCCGTCTCGGCGCGGTGAGTGACCTCGCAGAGCAGGAGGCGCTCGCGGAATACGCCAGGCTTTGCGGCCGCACGCTCGCCCGCTCCCACGCCCGCTCCGGCGATCCGGCGGTGATCGCCGGCTACATGGGCAGGAACGGCGCGTTCGACGACGCGCTCGCGTCGTTCGCCATGGCCTATGCCGACCAGACGGTGAAGGACCACGCCGCTCTGGTGAAGGCCAAGGGCGGCGCCAAGCCCGAACCACCGCCGAAGAAGGCCGCGAAGCCGGCGCGGAAGTCGACAGCCAAGCGGGAGCGGAAGCCGACGGCCAAGCCAGCCCGGCAGTCCGCCTGAGGGGCGGGCGCGCTTCCGATGCTCGCCCGCGTCCGATGATCTATCCTCGAGAGATTCCGGGTCGCCGTTTGCCCGAGGCCGCGCGGCGCTCAGCCGCGTCATTCGGTCGACTTATTTTGCATGCAGGGACGTTGACTTGCCGCACATCTTGCGCAAAGCCGTCGAATCCTTCGATGATGTAAGGCGGTTTTCATTCACGGAGAGGCGTTCAATAGCAAGCCCGTTTCAGAGGTACGCGAGTCAAGCCATATCCTGAGGAGTGGAAAGTGAACCAGGCTCAAATCCTGAAGAAAGTCTGCGAATCAAACCAAATTATGGTTGCGACGGGCGAAAGTGTGACTGTCGGGTATTTACAAGCACTCATTGCATCAGTATCCGGCGCCTCAAACTTCTTTCTGGGCGGTATTACAGCCTACAATATTGATCAGAAGGTTGAGCTGCTTGGCGTCGATCGAATGCAGGCGAAACAAGTTGACTGTGTTTCGCCGCAGGTTGCAGCCCAAATGGGCGTTTGGCGCTGCGAGAGTGTTCAATGCGGAGATCGGAATATCGACGGCCGGATACGCTGAGCCGCCAGAGTCAGAGAACTCTTCAGGCGCGTACGCGTTCTACGCGATCTGGGATAAAGCCGC
>Ga0335073_10010357_pt1 | contig 13106 bp, 16 predicted proteins | sample Lox_Sample_22_FD_207093 | JGI IMG/M metagenome (GOLD analysis project Ga0335073, IMG submission 207093) | Soil microbial communities from Loxahatchee National Wildlife Refuge, Florida, United States - Lox_Sample_2.2 | ecosystem: Environmental > Terrestrial > Soil > Wetlands | place: USA...
GAAATGGTGAAGATAGTGGAGATGAGACAACGGTCCCACAGAAGTCGTAACCTGGGACAAGTTCCTTTCCCGGAATCGGATGCCATTCATTCCAAACTAGTTCATTGGCACAGAGAGCGACTGCATGTACTTTGATGAGGTGATCGCCGACTGAGAAATCCGGTACTGGAACCGCAGCGTCATCTCGTAGAAATGTGTGCGTGGAAGACGTATAGTAGATTGCTTTTTGGGTCTGCGGTACTTCTCCCAGCGCCATGTTATCAGTTTGATAATAAACAAAGGTCAACAGACGGGTCTCTAAGCAAGTTTATAAGCTGTTTACTGACCGCGAGGGGCGAGGTTGTGCTTAGTAATGACATCGAGCTTTCTTCAATGGCCGTCTGATGGGCGGCAGTTGAAAAGTGCGGGAGAACGCCGTTGAATGTGATCATGTGTCATTATTCCTCTTCATATAGCCGGATTGTTTTGACTTATTAGAGTAGTTCATATTCGAGAAATGCCGAATGGACTTGTACTATTGACAAAGAAGTAGTGTCGTTTGGGCCCGAAAGGTGGCTCAACTCGAGTCCTTGAAATTGATTATAAGTTTCACAAAGCCGTGAATCAGTATCTGTGTCCATACGGTACTGTAGAGAGTAGCAAGACCAACTACCGTTCCATACACCTTTGGTACTCGGAGAGATTCGGCAAAGTAGCATATCGGTCCAAGATAGATCTACATTTGAACTCCATAGAGACCTATCATTAATTTGAGATAATTTGAATATCGCCTGTTCTCAATGGATCATCCTCGTTTAATATCTTCATCTAATCTGCTGGCGCGAATCCTTAACTCAACTTACAACGTACGATATGGGACAATCATCTAACGCAGTCAACTCATTAGTAGTAAGCTTCTTCGACAACTTGTAGAGATTCAAAATAATGTCTAAATGACTACTTTTATGTCTAAAGATCCCATTCTATCTTCTATGAACTGTTCTTTCGTGCCTTTGACAATCATTTGCCCTTGTGAATGCCCTCCCACATTCCGAACATGCGAACGGTTTGTCTCCAGTATGACTTCTGATGTGATTTCTTAGTGAAAATCCACGTGTAAATCCTTTCCCACAAAAGTGACACACTGACGCTGCTGATCTGTTAGGTTCTACTGCTTTCTTAAACGACATTGTATAGTCCGCTAAGTCTGGATGAAAGCATCTGTTGTGCTTTTCCAGCTCCATATTAGAAGAAAACCCAATCTCTGCAACGGTACAATCCGGTACTTCACATTGAAACGGTCTGTCGTGCTTGTTGATATGCTTTTTTCGAGTTGCGGCGTCTTCAAAACCTTCAGCAAAGAAGAAGCATCGCAGCTTGGGACATTTGTAATTTTTATTGCCATAGAAACCGGCAAGAGTCTCAGAATGGAATTCCCAATCCGGAAGATCTTCCATAAGCTTGCGGTTTCGCTCTACAGCCTTCCGAAGAGCTTCCAAGCTAATGTCGTTCCTTGCTACAAAGCCTTTGCCTTGGTGTTCGCATATATGGTTCCAAATGTAGAGTAAATTCTCATAGAAGCGTCGGTTTCGATATACTTCACATTCTTGTCGAGCGCGCTGACACACATCTTCAGTGTAAATTTGTGTACCATAACGATCATAGAAGTCGTCTAACGCCTGTTCCAAGTTTGATGCTAAGAAATCCCGATCGTCCGGAAATGAATCCTGAGGCATTTTGACAATATCATGTACATGTTCGGGCCACTTGGCAACGACATAGTCTTGGAGACTTAGGTGACCACCTAGGATATGTTGACGTAAGGTTGGAGAAGAATTCGCATCGTCTTCGAAACATTCAAAGGTGAGATACTGGAGGCATAAAGCTGCAAGGTTACATTCAATCGAGGAGATTCGAATACTTTTCATTCGCCGGAGGTACCTATTTAAGTAAGTTTGGAGAACCGTAGAGGCATATAGTCAGGGTGTTAGACATGAGGTTGCTGGTATACTCACATTTTCGCGGTAGTGTGAATTAGCTCCACGCGATCTTTATCCAGAACTTGAATTAGAGATCCACAATAGACTTGAATATTGCTTCGAAGTTCGTAATCTTGGAACTCAAATGTCTGTTCCGTGGTATTTATTGACCTTGCGGCTTGGATTTCACGCCAACGAAGCGGTCTCTTTGCGCATACCATCCAACCGAGCAATTCACGCGCAATTTTCCATTGCTCGCGCTGGAGAGTACGCGATAAACGATTTACAATCCTGTTATATCTGAATGTAATCATCTATATTAGTACTAGGCAGACAGAGAAAGAGCACTGGAAACTTACGCATCTTCAAGACCATCCGGAAGTCCATAGTCGTGAAGCTCATCCAAGAGATTCTTTCGAATGTCGATAGCGTACAGATGTTCCATGACAAGTTTGGCATATAAAAACATGCCTAGAAAATTAGTTTTGTTAGCGGTGTATTCTGGCACCATAGCTATCAGTTCGCTAAAGAAACATGATTTCATGCGAGTTAATGAAAGAGCTTTCTTTAGGTGTAGAAGTTGAAAGTATAACACATATGAGTATTATAGCGCAAAGGCAAGAGAGCATACCTTCAGACTTCCAACACGTCGACTCGCCAATGTATTGCATAGTATCATTGTCCAGTTGGTACTTGGCGAAAATCTTTTCGCACCAAGATCTGACGAATTCTTTGATATCATTTTCATTATCTTGAGGTGATAATGATAATCGTGAAGCTGTTTCAAGAGCCTTGTCAATGTCTGCTATTTGCTGACTCACGAGCATTACTCGGAGTTTGCCAGGTTCTCGTTCATCCCATTGTTTAACGTGCGAGTTAAGAATAGACAGTAAGAGCTTTCGCTGTGGAGACTCCAGTTCATCAATGCCGTCGATGATTATAGCGACGTTTGGAAGGTACTCCAGGAAAAGAGTTAGAAGCGAATTGGCAGCTGTCGTAGAAGTTAGTGTAACTTCACCGCTGGTAGCTTGCCTATCTCAGAGTGTTAACGTGACATATGTTTCTAAATAGAGAAACATAGTAGTACCTCTCCTGACAAAAGGGAATGAGCAGAGGACATCCACAAAGTAATTGACTGAGCAACGCCCTTAGAACCGAAATACCGTCGTTCTTTCTAGGATCTTCTTCATTGCAGTAAAAGAATGCAGTGACGAACTCTTGGCTGGCAAGGAGTGATTCGATAACAACCGAAGTAAGAATGGTCTTTCCTATCAAATTGGTGAGCTCCAAGTCAATAATGTAGTTTGGCCTCATACCTGCACCCGGCTTTCCGCTCATCCATAACATTGAGTACATTGGCGTTTCCGCTTCTCTCCAATTCTTGACTTTCTCGTTCTCTAAAATCCAATAACCTGTCCCTGCATATTCATTCCTTATATTGGTAAAGTTTTGTTGGTCAGATGCCGTTGTATCTGCAGCAGAGAACCACTGTAGAACTTCACGATGGCTTCTCCGTGCATCAGCTTCCATTTGTCTCTCTCGGTCTTCTATATTCTTCTCCCGGTTTTGTCGATACTTTAAGACGAAGTTGAGCATTTCGTTTCTATCTCTTACATATTGCCGCTGGAATAGCAACTGTGCTTGCTCGGCAATCATCTGACGGTGTTGGCTCAAAGAGTCCAATATTCTCTTGAAGCGAGAGTCGAAGTTTTTCCACATGGCACGAAATACTTTCTGCCACACTTCACCAAGAAAGTCAGGGATTTGCAACTTCGAATGGATAGGAATATTGTTCCACATACCTTTACCAGTGAAGAAACAGAGGGCTTTTGCGTGAAACATTAAGATGTCTTCATAGATTAGAGCGAGGACAGTATGCATTTGGCGATCACGGCCAAACAAATCTTTGTATTGGTCTAACAACGGGATATGTTCTCCGATTTGCTTATACGCATCAACTAAAGTTTCAAAGCTGTCGGCCCAAGTGCTAGCGGTCTTGTAGCAAAGGTGTTAACATACTCTAATTCAGATCTCACCTCGAGAATTTGCGTGTAACAGACTTACTTGAAGAATGAATTTGATGGGACCCCAAACAAAACATAGAAAGTCTGAAGCGTTCAAAAAGACCTCTATCACCTTTCCAAATTGAGTCATGGCCTCAAGAAATCCTTCGATGCGACGTAAGGCCTTCAATTCCTTTGACGCCTCCTGGGTCCTTTGAATCTTGTAGATTGCTTCTCGGAGGTCATTGAAGCTTGTAGCCTTGAATTGTTGCTGTTCTTTTAGCGGCACTTCCTTCTGGAATCGCGACAGAGCGACTTGAAACGCATCCCGAACCGAAGCCATAACTAGAATCTCTTAAGGGAAAGACGTTGGAGGACAATAATAATTCTGATGTGGGCAAGATTTCTGGCGTTGAAACCGGAGCCTTGCTTCAAAAGTAGGGATCCAGAGTGATTCATGAACGGGCTGCTTACAAGGCTTCCGGTGTGATGTGTGATATTCTGTGCCACACTGCAGTTTTAGCGTGGAGTGCCCAATGTACTCGAAGCCGAATCGGCAAATCGGCAGGAAAATTAGGTCCATGTTCACCGGTCAGAGCCTAGGATTAGAACATTCTACCGCAGCCTGGCGCTGTTGTCCAATATCATTCGCTTCCTCCTCAATCGGTGTGCATTCTTGCCTTGATATGCGCTAAAATTGCAGTGCAAAGAATGTAGCGTACATCATCTCCATCAGCTGTGCAACAGCTTGGCTCAGCCTTGCGAGGCGGTTTTGACCTACTCAAACTTTGATCCATCGAAATCCGAAAGCCAACACCTCTCTTAGCTTCCGGTAGCTATCGCGGATATTTGTCTTACCACTTAACGTTCCTGAAGGTTGAAGCCGAACGAGATTTGGTTGAACGAGCCTACTCGCAGTCGTCTAACTATGCTACCATTGAAGCGATTGATGAACGAAGATGGCATAGACGCGGACTATGACCGCTATGCTCATCGTGAATTCCAGTCTCAGTTGACTCTCAGGTATGTTCCTGCAGTTTCAATAAATTTCATAGAAAGAATAGATGAGCTTCGATGGAAACTCTAATTCAACCTGGTTCCAAATACTCGAGACTGACAACGCCAGTGAAAGCCAAGACTTGTCAGCTTCATCTCTCCCGAGCTCATGGAGTTCATTATTGAACTCAGAAGTAGATAGTGAAATGGCTATTTTCGATTCGGATAGCATGAGTAATGGAAACGTTTTCGGGAGCGATGATGCCATACAGAGCTGGGCTGAACAAGATCTGGGTTTCGAAGACGAAAATTCAACGCCTATGCTAAACTTTGCGAGCAACGGAATTTCTCACGACACCATATCAAATACTGTTGTTTGCTATGGAATGGTACGCTGTATCGCCTCGGAAATGCCCGAGTTTAAGAAAATGCACTAACAGAGCAGTGAAGATTCATCGAACGGCCGTAAAGGTAATCGGAAATATGCTCGAGGTTGACAATAAATTAAAGACAGGCGACAAATCCAGTCCAGATGGTCTTCAAACATTTAAGATTAAGAAAGAAACCGAAAAGTTGAATCTAATCTTTTCCGACGGAACTACCCTTGGATTCCTGAATGATCACGTTGCGAGAATGCTAGGCAAGGTACTTGAACAATATCAAGTCGAGCTTGAGTGCTTAGCCAACACACTATCGTTGCGTGAGAAGATCGAGAAAGCCGTGAAGGCGAGTGACACGGTAGTTCATGTCGATATCAACATTTATGGAGAGCATGAAACCAAGGATGAAATAGGTCGTTGCCTTTCAGACAATAAGCTTTTCCTTCAACGTCCAAACACACTTCGCCACGGGATTGAATATGATAATCCTCATCACATCAAATTCCCAGATTTAGTCACAAAAGATGTCGAATGTCTACCGGTGCCGGCCAAGGACAAAGCACCCGCTGTGAAGAGTGTGGAAGCATTTCAGCAAGCCATAGACGACGTATATGCGTCTTTGAAGAGAGCAGACAAATTAGAACGAGAGGAAGGTAGTGATAGAATCAAGACTGATTTACTATCGTAAGTACCGCTGATCTATTTGAATAGGATGTCACTAAATTGCCAAAGTCATCAGAAAAGAGGTTTGGCATTCATGATGCAACGAGAAAACGGTCCAATACCTTCTGAGTATTGCCTTTGGAAAGCTGTTACGGACGATTCCACGGAAGGATGGTAAGCCTGGCTGGAACAACTCACAGTCATTTTGTACTCACTACATTAGGTATCAACATGCTGTCACCAAAGCTAAAACTCGAATTCAACAGTCGGAGACTGGTGGTGGAATTCTCGCAGATGAGATGGGAATGGGCAAATCCCTATCCATTCTAGCATTGATAACAAAAAACTTAGAGAATGCTTCTAAATGGGTACATGAGGAGCAGTCGAATGCTTCCGCCGAGAAACCTTTAGAACGTCGTTCACACGCAACATTGGTCATTGTGCCATCTGCAGGTACGGTTAATCCTCAAGGTTTTGTGCACGTATCGCTCTGACTCTTCAAAAGTACTAATAAACCAATGGCTTGCTGAGGTCAGAATGTGCGTATATAATGAAGCAGACATGTATCTGATAATGGACTAATACAACTGCAGTCATTCAGATGGATCACTTGAAGCGAGAAAATATCACGGTGCTGGTCGAAAAAATTTAGTTGCTGAACTACCAAATGTCGACATTGTCTTTACTACATACCACACTCTCTTCGCAGATCAGAAACAGCACGAAAGTCCACTTCATCAGATTTCCTGGTATAGAGTCGTACTTGACGAAGGTTTGTATTTCACTTACATCAGGATCCAAAATTTTTCTGACATACCTCAAGCTCATATGATTCGACAACCGTCAACAATCTTTTTTCGAACAGTATCAGACCTGAAAGCCCGTTTTCGATGGTGCTTAACTGGTACACCTATCCAAAACCGCCTCGAAGATATCGGTGCCCTTTTCGCATTTATTCGCGTACGACCATTCGAAAGTTTGGCAATGTTTCGTAAGTTCGTTGCCATTCCATTCGACGAAAGCGAGGAACGCCGAAGAGTCGCCATTCAAAATCTGACGCTTCTCTTGGAAACCTTGTGCTTGCGACGACCAAGATCTTTGCTGGACCTACCAAAGAATCATGACAGAGTCCGGAAAGTCAAGTTCTCTCCCGAAGAGAAATCACATTATGAAAAGACCAGAGACGGTATGAATCGAAATCTTAGAGAAAGAGTCGGAGAAGAATTTACGAAGTCTAAGTTTGGCTTGTTCCAAATTCAACTCCAACTTCGTATACTCTGCAATCATGGCACATATCAACCTCCATTTTCATGGGCACGGCGGAGCCTGCTTAATGAACGAGAAGATGCTCTCTGCGCGATTGGTGATCATAGAGAACTACGATGCTCAATCTGTAGGCTGAGCATGGCCATGTTAGGCTCAGACAACATATACAAGAACTATAGCGCGTGTCCACACGTCTTATGTTCTGAATGTATGGATGACAAGACTAAAATGAGGGAAGAGGAGTCGAATTGTCCTATTTGCAAGATGTCTGGAGCTATAGGATCGAAAAGTCTGAGTTCGACCATCAAGAGCGCCGACGAAAACTACTTACTGCCGATTGGTCATTCTTCGAAAATAAACGCGCTGATCGAGGACGTCTGTAAGGATATTGATTCAACAAAAAGGTAAGTAATTTGTTGAAGCTTTTCATTTCCCAATCCGTTGTCCTTCCTCGCCAGTAATGATCAGGCTAATCGATTCCATTAGCGTCATTTTCTCATGCTGGACGAATACATTGAATCTCATTGCAAATCATCTTCGAAAGAACAACATATCGTTCGAAAGAATTGACGGAGATTGTCCTCTTCAACGCCGCCAGACTATTCTCGATGATTTCTCAAACTCTCCAAAAATACCGGTTCTCATCATGACTACTGGTACAGGTGCCTTTGGGTTAGCATAAAGAAAGTGTATCTTCTCTCGGCAATATCTAACACTATCTAGATTGAATTTGACATCGGCAAATCGTGTCTTCATCGTTGAGCCACAGTGGAATCCTAGCGTCGAAAACCAAGCTATTGCTAGGGCAATCCGATTCAAACAAATGAAATCCGTGCTTGTTACGAGATATATGGTTGAAGGAACAGTTGAGCAGGTTTGTAATGCGATAGAACGGACATAAAGTACATATTGACAATGAGCAGGAAATGCGATCACAACAAATACGTAAACGAATGTATGCAGAGCTTGGGAACGCCGCTTCAACTTGAACTGATAGCAGCCTTTCATAACTCTCTTATGTTCCGCAGAGGTCGAAGGTGCGATTGTGTATGGTGTGAGAACTACATGTAGTCAAAGCACAGAGTCTCGTAGTGATTTGAACGTGCTAAATTTGAAATGCCAGAAATGGTGGGTGAATAGCAAAAAGAAAATACTGAAGACGAGCTAAGTCAGCGCTAAAATTGCAGTGCACATTAGTCCTCCATCCTCGGCTGAACCATGCCAAGCGTTCTGCCGTGAAAATGGCTTACGGTAACGCACTGAACGATGGTTCCGAAAATGCGATTAACTGCTGAAATACTCCTTCACAGCTATTTCTATCATCAATTATCTCCGCACTCTTAGACTCACTCAAAAGCAAAGTGAACTCCAATTCGTCTTTCACGTGACTGGATTTCTAAGCGTCGATGCAAATGCTAATTGATATTGCTCTCTATCTCTGTGAAGCGCTCATTATCACCCTTTGCTTTCCTATGGCCTTTCGACCTCATACTCTCAATCGCACCATTTTCAATCCTTCTCTTTACAACCGAGTCTTAGATGTCTGGTTTGAGGGATTGCCACGGGACGCGAAAGTTGCTCCTTCAGCAGTAAACGACAGATGGTTTCAAGGACCTCCAGAAATTAAGAGAGCATTCGATGAAAAGTGCCGACAAGAGTTCTCTCATTCCCTTGAGGCTGTGAATCCTCAAAATTATTCAATTCTGGCCAACGAATCTTCCTTCAGACCGGCCGCTCCGTTCATCAATGAGATCAACTCGGCTGACGATGATGGCGAGAAAACTCGACGCACCCTCAGTTTGATTCTCCTCTTCGATCAGATGCCACGTAACCTATATCGGACCATGGAAACATTACCTTTGGTCTACAATCAATACGATCCGATCGCCTTGGGCATAGCGCGTCACATGTTGACAATGAAACCTCGCCCAGACTTACACGAATCAGTCCGTCATATGCAACCTTGGCGTATGTGGTTCTACCTCCCGTTGATGCATTCTGAGGATATCGCGGATCACAACTCATTCATTCAAATTCACAATGAACTGAAAACCGAGTTGCTGGCTATGGCTGATAAAGATCCTGCGGCCAAAGAAGCAGTCACTTCTATCCAGGAGAACGAGAAGTACGAGAGGATACATTACGAGATATTGGAGAAGTTTGGAAGATATCCTCATCGTAACAGCTGCCTTGGGAGAGAAAGTACCAAAGAAGAGAAAGAATACCTGGAGAAGGGTGGTATGACTTTCGGAGTTCAAGGATGATCAAAGTGATGATCGAAAGGCGTTCACGAACCTATGTATAAGTAGTTAAAAAACTTGCGTGTATAATTCGCCACTTCTGCACTCTATCCGAGTTCTATGGATATACGCTAGTGCTCAATTCAAACACCGAATATTGCTTGACTACAGTCGATGACGACTTTCGGCCTCGTGGTATACATCTAGAATACTAAGAGAAGCTATGAAAGTAAAGATGTGAAGCGATAGCGGGATCTGTTAGCAGATGTGGACCAACTGAGAAGCGATTGCGGAATACAATTCAATTGCTTATCACCACTTCGTAAAGTCCTGACATGGCTTATGAGAATTGTAGCACCGAATGGGTTTAGAGGCTATGCAATCTGGCATGACGTGAGTGCTGAAATTCTAGAATTAGAGATATCGAAATTAATCGTGTGTTCGGAACCGTTTCATCGATGGTGTGCTCGGGAATGCAATATCGCCTACTACGACGAAAGCTCCAGCTTCGTACTCGGCAGTACCCGTCATCGTTAGACCCAATGGTGGAGTCTCCAAATCGCCTCGCAACCATTTGTGGTAAGCAGGGCGAGCTGATGGTTGTTACGGGCGTAAGTACTGCCGCTCATCATCCGCGATGATCGGTCCAAGACGCACCGATAAAGAATACGGTGATCATTAAGAGTAGTAAGGTCGATACGATCTTCGAAAGATTAATCGGGTCAGCACGAAAGAAGAGGTGTCGGAAGCAGCTTTGACACTTCAATTAAGCCTTGAGATCATGGAAAACGCCTCTTAGCGACAGCCTAGATCGCATTCAAAGTTCAGTCAGCGATTTGACAGCACGCCAATTTAGGTGGCTGAACAGCAATGCTTCAAAATTTGGTAGACACAAAGGCCGCGGTTATAAGCGGACGCATAGCCTTGCCGATAGGTGTGAAGGTGTATGAAAAGGATTTGAGCGCGTGTTGCGCGCACTGGATACTGAATTCAGGATGGTGTATAAACCGCTCGGAGGCTTGCGCTTTTCTCCAGCCGGAATCATCTGATGACACAGCTATTTTACGCACGGAGTGTGCTGCGTAATAGTTAGCATTCTCGCGGTATAAGACTTTGCGCTGTTACCGTAAATTGTGACCCGAAGTTGGGTGTCGTCCGTAAAGTGACCCAAGTTTTTCTCGGTCTTTCTTTTAGCACATTTACTGTCCTAAATCCAGGATATCATCAGCATACATAAAAAGAGGAAGGTCTCAAAAGGTCGACAGACAATATTGTTCTCTGAGTTCGACTGCCAATAAAGGTACGAAAAACAAATCAATATGAGTACTCTTCAATTTGCATTTCTAATTGTCAAGCACAGTTTCTGCTCGACTGCACGTAAAGAGCAGTGTCACTGCCATTCTGCCAAAGCCTCAACAATCAAAAGTCAAAATAATGGCATTGACTACGAATGAAGTCGCTCCAACAAAGTCTATTACCCTTCAGCCTGAAGGAAAGACCATTCGTGTGGATAGCTCTCAGCCATCACCGGAACCTGAAGTCATTGCACAAGTCACATCACCAACGATATCAAAACTTGACCTTGAGCAGTATAAGGCGTCACTTGGCTTCGACCCTGTAGAGATAAAGAAGCGATACTTGGCTGAGCGAGATAAACGCCTTCGTCCTGATGGAAATGACCAATACCGACAAGTGAAGTATGACTTCAAGCACTATCTCGAAGATCCATACACACCTCGGATTGAGCGCGATCTAATAGAATGCGATATCGATTTTCTTGTACTCGGTGGAGGATTCGGTGGTCTTTTACTAGGTGCACGTCTTATCGAAGCCGGAATCAAGAATATTCATATCATCGACAAGGCCGGAGATTTCGGAGGAACTTGGTATTGGAATCGATACCCAGGAGCAGCTTGTGATATTGGTAGGATCTGTTTTCGTCATTCAATCAAAGTTTTGATTTGACTCTTAATTAGAATCATATGTGTACATGCCGTTGCTGGAAGAAACTGGCTATATTCCAACCGAGAAGTATGCCAAAGCACCCGAGCTACAAGAGCATTGTCATCGAATCGGTCGTCACTTTGGACTTTATGAAAAGGCTATTTTCCACACCGAGGCCAATACATTACAATGGGATGACGTAGCTAGTCGATGGATTGTCAAAACCGATAGAGGCGATACAATTCGAGCTCGATTCGTTGCCACAGCCAGTGGTCCGTTGAACATGCCGAAATTGCCAGGAGTTGAAGGTATCGAGAACTACAAAGGCCACTCCTTCCATACATCAAGATGGGATTATAAATTCACTGGTGGTGACATCCGTGGTCATCTAGAGAAAATCAAGGATAAGCGTGTCGCCATCATCGGTACTGGTGCAACGGCAATCCAAGCAGTTCCTCATCTCGGTGCAGGTGTTGAAGGAGGAAGTGGTCATCTGTACGTTTTTCAAAGAACTCCGTCATCAGTGGATATTCGTGCGAATCGAAAGACTGATCCGGAATGGGCCAAATCTCTGAAGGCAGGATGGCAAGAGGAACGGATGGTTAACTTCCTCGAGGCTATGAACGGTAAACTGACGGAAGAGGAAGACCTTGTAAAGGATGGCTGGACAAAAGGTTCAACTGAAATGAGGAAGATGGGTATCGACCGTTCGGATAGAACATCGCTTCTCGAAAATGCCGCACTGTTCGAACTGGCTGACATGCAAGTCATGGAGAGTATTCGTGCTCGTTGCAACGAAATTGTCAAAGATAATAAGACCGCGGATGAGCTGAAGCCATGGTATCGTCGCTTCTGTAAGCGTCCTTGCTTCCATGATGAGTATCTCCAAACATTCAACATTCCTAATGTGTCGTTGGTCGATACCAATGGAAAAGGCATCGAACGGATCACTGAGAAGGGTATCGTCGCAAATGGACAAGAGTATGAGGTTGATTGTATCATCTACAGCACTGGTTTCGAGGTTGGAACAGATTATAGCCGTCGCAGTAACTTCAAAGTTACAGGCAAGAATGGTGTCGAACTCAGTGAACACTGGAAAGATGGATGGCACACATTCCACGGCTTTCATACACGCGAATTCCCGAATCTGTTTGTCATCAGTACGGCTCAGTCTGGTTTTGCAGCCAACTTTGTCCACATGCTGAACGAGCAGTCAAAGCATATCGGTTACCTCGTAAAGACTTGTAAGGAGCGTGGAATCATAGTCGTTGAAGCGAGCAAAGAGGCTGAGGATGCTTGGGTCAGCCAAATGCTCGTAGGAGCAATGTTCACCGCCAGCTTTCAGAAGGAATGTACGCCAGGATACTACAACTTGGAAGGTAAAATCACCGAAGGTCGGTCTAGACGGCAAGGTAATTATCCGGGAGGTCCACTCGGTTTCGCGAAGTGCTTGAAGGAATGGCAGGAGAAAGGAGACCTTGAAGGATTGGAGATCAAGAAGGATGATAGCGGTTGGTAGAAAGACTGCTGAATGTTAGTATTTAGCTTGAGAAGTCTTATGAAGGCGTTCTAATTGATCGCTTCTTATTGCGGATGTCGTTTTTGGTACCTAGTAAGTTAATGTGTGGAATTGTGTTTTGAAGGTTGTTACCTATA
>Ga0335073_10010358_pt1 | contig 13105 bp, 13 predicted proteins | sample Lox_Sample_22_FD_207093 | JGI IMG/M metagenome (GOLD analysis project Ga0335073, IMG submission 207093) | Soil microbial communities from Loxahatchee National Wildlife Refuge, Florida, United States - Lox_Sample_2.2 | ecosystem: Environmental > Terrestrial > Soil > Wetlands | place: USA...
GACGGCTCTGGCTGTGGTGGCGGGGCCGTAGGTGCTGCGGTGGGCGGCGGTGGTGTGGGAGCGATGGGTAAGGCGGCGGTGGTGGGTGCGGAGAGCGTCTTGGGGAAGAGTGGCAGGCTTGGGTGCAGCGCGGTTGCGTGCAGGAGCAGGTCGATGAGCCGGGATTGTGGAAGTGTATTGAGGTGAGCGCGTTTCTGTGCTTGTGTTAGGAGTGTGCGTGGATGCGGCCATGGGTTTGAGGTTAGACGCACTTCGTCGAGTGTGAGTTTCTCTCCTGATATGAGGCCTTCTAAAGTCGTGCCGATGATGACTTCGTTGCGCTCTTTCAAGCATGAAGAGCAAAACCACTCCTTCTCGGGCACGAGTATGACCTCCTTGTCAATGGGTGGATCATGACAGTACTGGTGATATGCTCCTAAGCAGCCGTCGCAGAATACAACCTGGTTATTCGCCGGGCTATGGCCTCTCTGACACGCTTTGCAGAGAGCAGATTCTGGGTTTCTGCGATACGCTCTTTTCTTTTTCGGGCCAGATGGACTCGCAACCGTAGGAACAAACTGAGCTGGCTTCGTAACGCTCCTACCGGATTTCGTCTTGGTTGGTAACGGTGTATACGAGTCTGATATTTCGTTCTCATCGCCGTCGTGGGCTTTGCCCTCATCCGAGATTGAAATATCGCTCTCTTCAGCTTCGCTGTCATCTCTTTTCCGTTTTCCGCTACGGCCACGGCCACTGCCTCTCCCTCGACCTCGTGGCCGACCTCTTGGTCGTCCTCGTGGGATCTCCGGCGTCCACGACGCACTTGGTGTGGGTACGCTGTCTGCTCTTGAAATGCCTCCTCTACCTCCACGACCTCGCTTGCCAGTCGACATTGGAGGCAGGACTGGTAACCTATCGCTCGTAACCATTCCTCGCAGTACTTGCTCTCTTGCTGCTTCGTATCCCGGTGTGCCTGTGTGTGCTGCTGCGTTCTCGCTCATTCGGCGCAGAAGCTCGGCCGTCGCAGCTGAGTATTGACCTGTCGCGGCGAACATGGGTGGGCTGCCATTGGTACTTGGACCGGTTGTCGTAGACGATGAAGATACCGAATTTGCTATTTGCTGCGTCTGTGAGCTCTCAACACCGGCAGCTGAGAGATAGGAGGGTGCTGTTGGGAGACTGGTGCCATTGGAAGTGGTTACGGATGCGAACACACCGTTTGAGTCCAATGGTAGGTTTGGATCTACCATATCAGGGTCTGCCATGAGGTAGAAGCTTTGCGAACAGGATTACATGCTCGGAGGGAGGCTGGTGCTCTATATTGGCGTGTGGTTGTCGTGTAAAGGCGCAACTCCGTGTATTTCACTACAGCTTCGATTTCCGTCTATACCGTATAGCGCCAGCCCTAGCGGATTCTACACGCTACAAGCTACGGATTGACACATGGTACAGTACGAAGGGCCTGCTCCGTTCTACACTGTAGATAATTATAGCCAAGAAGCGAATGCTCCTGTTTTCAACTCGTTGGCTGGAAATTAAATTCAACTATGAAAGGCGTCATGCAGATATGGCCACGAGATAAAGGTCCTGGCGAGTCACTATTCGGATTTTAGTTCACAATATGAGGTCGACCGACATGGCATGGCATGCGCTTGTCTCGGCAATCCTTCTATATTAAATCGAAGTCGTTTCCAGACTACGATGGCGATTAACATATGATGGCCAACCTTGTAGAACTCTATTGAAGCTTGGATCGTGGGAGGCGGATCTGGTACATAAGAGAGCAGGTTCACAGCAGCGGAAATGGTAAATTTGACGAGCTTCATGTATGCAGATGGATGAAAGGCCTAGCGATGAGCTGCACTATCGATATTATCCTTTCACGTAGCATTACATGGATGGCATTGGGAATGGACAATGCTTAGGGCCATACTGGTGGAAGCGGGTGATGCACGTCAACAGCAACGTTGGTTGGCAGACCACTCACACAATGTAGAGAAAACAGGGGCAAGAACCTCAAAGCCAGCCGAAAGAATGTGAATTTTTGAGTGAGAGACATCAGTCCATCCGCAGAGCAAGCCCGACAACACTGTTGACATACAAACACCTAAGCTACAAGACCGTATATATCCAGCGAGCCGTCCCATCTATTATCCGCCACACAATCACTTTTTGCAGCTGCAATTCTTGTTTTTCAGTGTGGACGTCTAGTCCTCGTCCTCACCGTTGGCCTCGAGCTCATCGGCGTCATCTTCGTGAGAGACGGCAGCGGCGCTCTTGACCTTGGCCGCGACGGCAGCGGCACCTTTCTTCGTAGTGACGTCGACCTCATCATCATCTTCCTCACCATTTTCTTCGACATCTTCTTCTTCTTCTTCTTCTTCTTCGCCGTCGAGCTCGTCGCCGTCGGCTTCTTCGTCGTCTTCAGGCTCAAGCTTTCGTCGCTTGATACGGGCTGAGCGCAACGGCATGTCAGAAGAGCAGGTCCACAACGGAGTTGAAATGCGACTTACGCGCAGCCTCAGGAACTTCCTCCTCCTCGTCTTCTTCTTCCTCTTCCTCATCTTCATCATCATACTCTTCCTCGTCCTCCTCATCATACCTAGACGAGCGTCGTCAGCCTCGTTTACAAGGAGTGGTCAACGGAACAGGCGGTACAGAACAGCAAGCGATCAAGACGAAAGCGCCATTGTGATAATGGAAGCCAGATGCCATTGATGCATCATGTCGCGATAATTCAGCAACCTTGCTGAAGAGCTGGTGAGGAGGTGGGAGAGCGCGCAATTGGAGCTCATCGCGAGGACAAGAAGCTCAAAACCAACGCAAACGAGCCTCAACCATCGATAGCAAGACAAAGCATCGCAATTCTTGATCTAGCGATCGCGATTGCCATGTTTACAGGTCGAGAACCGATGAAGTCGCAACCACAGAAAATAAGGAGGCAGTCGACATGACGTCAAGAGAATGGTCGCAACTCACTCTTCTTCCTCTTCCTCGTCAGACGGAAGTTCTTGGAAGTCTTCTTCCTCCTCGACGTCCTGCTTTCTTTTGCGCGTAGACATGTCGGATGAGTAAGGCCGAAAAATTGGTAGGTTGGGGGGGATGGGAAGATGTGAGGAAAAAAGAGATGGGAGAGAGGAGCTTGGGGGAAAAGCGAGCGAGAGCAGGACAGATTTCAAGGGAAAAGGAAAGGGAAAGGGAAAAAAAAGACGGTCCTGGGTCGTACAAGCTAGCTAAAGCGGAGCTTGGATCCAAACGGGCTGACCTGTCAGTGCCGTCGGGAGGGACGGGGCCAGGAGTACGGGAGGGAGGGAAAGGCGAGGCAAAATGGGGGATGGGGATGGGCATTGGCGATGGATTGGAGGACGGGCGGCGGTGGAGAAGGGCGTGCGAGCTGCGAGCGTGAGCTGGGGGAGCTCGGCGGCGCTGGAAGCTGGGAGGAGCTTCTGTGGGCTGCAAGCTGGTAAGCTCAGGCTGGCGCGAAAAAGCCGAAACGGAGCTTACCTTTTACCCTTACCTGACTTTATTACCCTGCCTGCTTGCTTTGCCTCGCGATTGACCGTCCGCATATGCCTGAGGCTGGGCTAGTTAGCTCACTAAATGCGTTACGAGCGGGACTCGTCTCTGCTGATTGCATTTGGCGTTTTGACGGCGCTCAGTCACCGACACCGAGGCCCTTGGGGGACCCTCGAAAGCCCTGGGAGTCGGTGTTCTGCTAGCTTTGCTCGCTCTATTGCCTGCTTCGCCTTGCATTGCACTCCATTCTCGCGTGCCTTCTCTTGCGGTTTCTAACGCCTTCGCACGCGTTGGCGTCGTCCGTTTCACCGTCCGTTGCGCGTCACCTGCTTATTCAGACGTCACTCCATGGTGGGGAGACCGAGCAACTTGCACCGCAAAGGAGCCGAAGCCGCGTCAAGTCTGATAGAGAAGCATATGAGTAGATACGAGTAGGTATGTATGTAGCTTTGATGAACTTTTGATGTTTTTGTTCCATGATAAGAATCGGCTGTCATCACCTGTTGATGGGATGTGTTGGCAGACGACTGGAAGCGTGCCAATGGGAGCAAAGAACACGACCAATCCAATACCTCATACGTCCGAGTTAATTTTGAACTGTGAATTCAAATAATCATGTCCCATGGTATGCATATTTGAGATTGCTTGCAGATTTGAACGGCGACGTGCGAGGGTCGAACGTGAAAGCTGACGAGGTTGGAGTAGCGTTGGCGGCCTATCGAATGGACGCTTTGCCAATTTTTCCCAACTCCACCACGCCCGCTTCTCCATGCATAATCCTCCAAATCTCAACCACCAGACGAGCCAGACTCTGCATATTCGCTATCCTGCAGCCCACAGCCTCGTCCATTCCCGATATGAGCGACTGGCAAGGCTGATAATCATCTATACGCTGACTTTTGTTAATATTCCTGGTGCTGGAGTCAACGGAGCGCGTGGATGGCGCAGCTACGGGCTGAGTCACCAGCTGAGTAAATACAACATTTCTACCACCGCCTCCTTAAAATACTCGAGCTCACTATCGACCTTGCCATCGATGACCAAATGTCGTCCTCAACACCAGCTTCTCGTCCTCGGCCACGTCCGCAGAGAGAGCGCCTGTCAAATCTGAGGGATTCGCCACTGCCACAGCCAAAGCAGTATCAGAAGAAGAAAGCTCGCAAATGTCCCGGCTGCTCAACTCCTGACATCCAAGAAATCGACGGCCAGACTGTATGTGTCAGCTGTGGTACCGTTATAAGCGACTCCGTCATTGTCAATGAAATCTCCTATGGCGAAGCTACCTCTGGCGCCGCTATCGTCCAAGGCACCACTGTCCATGAAGGCCAGCGATTTGCAAAATCTTCAGGAACTGCATTCAGAAGAGGAGGCCGTAGCTCAGAAGATCACGCCGAAACTGCACTTCGAGAGGGAAAAGATGAACTGACTCGACTGGCCGACGCGTTGAAGATTCCTAATGTCGTTGACACGGCATACCGATACTACACAATGGCTCGTATCCACCATTTCCATCGGCCTAGACGCGAGAATGCAGCCATATGCCTCTACATTGCCTGTCGCCAGCAGAACGGTAACACCACAATGTTGATCGACTTTGCTGAGCTAATTCGGTGTAATGTGTTCGACCTTGGTGCTACCTACAAACAATTTCTCAAGGCCATCAGTCTCGAGGACGAAATCGAATCAATTCCACTTATCGAAATCGAACCTTTGATTCTTAAATACGCCAAACGACTTGAATTCGGCAACTACACCAAACTCGTGGCCAACGATGCCGCTACCATTCTATCTCGTATGGACCGAGACTGGATCGTCACCGGTCGTCAGCCGGCTGCTCTTTGCGGTGCTTGTCTGATTCTGGCCGCACGCATGAATAACTTCCGACGTAGCGTGCGTGAGGTCGTTTATGTCGTTAAAGCTGGCGAAGTGTCGATCCACAAGCGGCTTGAGGAGTTTCGACGAACAAAGGCCGGACGCATGACAGTCAAGCAGTTCCGCGATTACGGCAAGAGACTTAAAGACACGGCCGAGCCACCCATTCTCTATGAGAGCCGTCGGAAGGAGGAGCGGAAGCGGAAGCGCGACGCATCCTCTCTCGAAACTTCATCCACTCCCGACCCGGTTGCCTTGCTGCCAACTCCAACACCATCTCACCCTCCACGGATTGATGCCGAAGGTTTCGTGATCCCAGACCTGCCAATCGACCCATCTCTCGCACTTTCAACCTCTTCCCGCGCCGACTCCACCGGCAGCGCCTCACAGCAACCACCAAAGAAACGCCGCCGCCAGGAAAAGCCACCACCAGTGACGATCACAGCCGACGACCTCCTGCCGTCAGAAGCCGCCCTGGAGCAAGAAATCAGCACGATCGTCGCGTCACGCTCGCAAGAAAGCGCATTCGAAGCAGCCCGCGCCCGCGCCACGATGATCGCGCACGCCGAGCTGGAGCGCGAAGCAGCGGAGCGGGCGCGGCGCCGGCCCACCTCGTGGCGCAACGCCGTCGCCGACACCGAAGTCGTCGCGCCCGACGAGTTCGACGACGACCCCGAGGTCGCCAATTGCCTGCTCTCCGCCCGCGAGGTCGACGCCAAGGAGCGCATCTGGGTGTCGTTCAACGCCGACTGGCTGCGCGCGCGCCAGGAGCGCGAGCTAGACGCGCTGATGGAGGCGGCGCGCGGGCCGGCGGGCGGCGCGCGCAGAGGCGGGCGCGGCCGCAGCGCCGCGGCTGCGGACGATGCCAAGGCTGGCCGGGTCCGCCGCGGCGATGGCAGCGTGCTTGGTGGTAGCCCTGCCACCACGCCTGCTGAGGCCATGCAGCGCATGATCGAGCGCCGCGCTAACCGCGCCGTCTTCTCCCGCCACCTCAACTACGACAAGCTCAAGCGCATCTATGCGCCGTCGGCGGCGACGAGCGAGGGCGCGCCGAGCGTGAGCGGTGCGAGCGCGCGCTCTGCGAGTCCGGACACGCCACAGAGCGGTGATGGTGATGGCGAGGAGGACGACGGCGAGATTGTCGAGGTTGAGGCTGACGAGAGTGAGCGCGCTGCGCAGCGTGATGCCGGCTCGTCGAGCAAGAACAACCCGATTGAGATCTCCGATGATGAGTCTACCGATGTGAGCTCCGACGATGAGGATGATGAGCCAGATGCTGGCCCGGCTGGAACACGACAGCACTTTGGCGACGAGTATGACGATGAGTTGGCGGAAGATGAGGATGAGGAAGATGTCGACTATGATGAGCTCGGTCTGCGGGAGATGTGAAAGTTATTGTACCAGCCATAGTGGATGTAGCAATAGAGATGATTAGAGCATAATGGAAGAAATTTTAATATGAAAGGATTGTACAAGTGAATTGATCGCCGTCTTCTATCGGCCTGCTTGAATGATCTCCAAGAGTACGCGCATTTTATAGAGCCACCAAGATTTTCAGTCGTTCACGGTAGCCTCTCTTATCTCAGTTCACATATCCGATTGGCAAGTAGCCTCTTGTTTGCAGCATCAATTTGTAAGCAGGCAGCGACCTTCCTGACGATGACCTGCTCAATCCAATCTCTGCCAATCTTTCTCGCGTGATGCAAGTCGCTCTTCTCTCTTGACCGCAAGAGCAACATAGCTTCAATACTCGACTCGTGTCGACCCTTGAGACTCTAAATGATGTCTATACTTGAGGCAGTTTGGTGCAACACGCCGTGCAATGGACGTCAAATTCCCAGTTTTGCAATATAATCGCTCGAACGCTGCAATTTCTTCATCCTCCTTTGGTCCTCTGTTCCAAACCGCCCGTTCCTCTGCTCGAGAATATGCTCATGATGCCAAAGCCGGTATAAAACAGCGCCAGCGGATATGCAACCAAGAACCGCATGCTCGTCATCCTCCCAACGGAGCAGAAGATCGCGGAGGCCGAGTACGTGGCCCACGCGATCGCCGCCGACGTAAGAATGTACCCGAACAGGCCGTCGAGCGGCACGAGAATGCCCACCAGCGACGTCAGACACAGCGGCAGCAGGCAGTAGCCGAGCGTGGACGCCGACCGCGCCAGCGTCAGCGTCGAGCTAAAGTGCCGCGAGCCGCCGCCGTAGCCCGTTGCCTGGTCGCGCGCGTCCTGCGACTGTCCCGCTTGCTCTGCCGGACTCAGCGGCGGAGACATCAGCGAGAGGATTGCGTGCAGCGAGCATGACCCTAGCAGCGCCAGCCCGTAGATGTACCCGAAGTGGAGCTTGCCGCCTGCTAGAAGGAAGAAGCCGAATAGCAGGAAGAAGAGGATTGGACCGGCGAGGTCGGAGTCGTCCATTAGGTGCTCTGAGATACTGAAGGGTGAGAGAACGGCGAGCGTCTTGGTCTTGATGTGTCCGAAGTTTACACCTGTGTATTTCATTAGCGTTTTGGTTCTAGTCGTGTGCTCGTTTTCATGGATAGTTCTACCTAGCTCCTCGAGAAGTGGCGGTTCTCCATCATAGCCTTCAGTTCCAAATGCAGCTAGCCATCCTGTTCGCAATCCTCCGCTCTCTCCCATACGACCGCTGACACCTGGCTGACTGAAACTTCCGCCGAAGCCTGCATTTGGATACGCACTGGACTGTCCACCTGCAGAGTATGCTTGGAATGGTGTTGTTGTGCCGGAGACAGGTTGGCCTGAGAAGGAGGATTGATAGAAGTTTAAGTTTTGACCACTGTATGGCTGCTGTTGTTGGCCATAGCCATACTGAGGTTGAGCCATTGCGCCAAGGAGTAACGGAGGTATGAGGATTTGGCTTTCACGGTCGATCAAAGCTTGTCGGACACGCGCAAAAACGAATGTAGGAGCTCCCCAGAAAGTTAATAGAAGTTGTGACCGAAGATTAGTATGAGATTTGGAAAGGAGGAGGAGGATTGATGGTGTAAGTGAGGATACGTGTAATTAGGCGCATGTTGATTCGCCGCCTAAGAACAGAAAAGTTGAAGAGACGTCGGCGAAACGCGAACTCCCGATGTCTTTTACCTCTGCATCCCGTCTTCTTCCATTTTTGCCTCTCAACCACAAAACAATGCCTTTTTAATGTATAAACAGATATCCAATTGCTCTTGAAATTGCAATTATCCCTTTGGCAGACAATTGCACTTCAGATTCACCACCATGGGCTGGTTCTGGGCAGACAGTTCGCCTCACACCACCATACCTAGACAGTCGGATGCATCACCACCGGTACATTAAATCTTTTACGCTTTGTATTCGCGGTTACTGTACTAATATTTTCTAATAGCCAGAATGTCCGATGCACAAACGACCTAAGTCTTCATCTATTCCACCACATCCCTCGGCCTCAACCTCAAGTACGGCCGCAACCACCAACGACTCTTCTTCAGCATGTCCCTATAAGCCCTCCTCTCGAAGTACCACAATCTCCAAACTCAATTCGCTAAACTACATGCCATCGCTACCGAACGCGCGCGAAAGCACCCACCAAAAAGTGCACCTCCCGACAGAGCGCGAGGCCTCGACGATCCCGAAAGGCGACGGCACAGGCAACTGGGAGTACCCGTCACCGCAGCAGATGTACAACGCGCTGCTGCGCAAAGGCTACGACGACACGCCGGCCGACGCGGTCGAGTCGATGGTGGCGGTGCACAACTTCCTCAACGAGGGCGCCTGGGCCGAGATCCGCGCGTGGGAGCGCACCTTCGCGGGCGGGCTCGCGGCCGGCTGGCGGCGGTGCAGCGGCGGCGGCGGCCAGAGCGGCGCGTGGGAGGCGGCGGCGGCGCCAAGCGACTCTGATGCCGACGACGAGCCCAAGCTCGTGCGCTTTATGGGCCGGCCGGGCGACCTCTCGCCCAAGGCGCGCGCCGTGCTGTTCGCCGGGTGGCTGTGGCCGTCGCGGTTTTCGGCCGAGCCGCCCTTCGACAGGCACGACTGGTATGTGAGCAGGCGGATGCCTGACGGCTCGACGAGAGAGGTGCGCTACGTCATCGATTACTACTCTGGGCCTCCCGAGCCGACTGGTGAGCCTGTCTTCTACTTGGATGTAAGGCCGGCAGTGGATGGACCTACTGCGGCGGTGGAACGCATGATGAAATGGAGTGGTGATGTGTGGTATCGGGGATCCGGAGCGGCGGTACGAGAGGCTAAGCAAAGAGAGAAGCTGGCGGACGAGAAACCGCGGTAACGGCATGGATTGAACTGTAAATTGATTGCATACGACTGGAGTATTACTGTACATAAGGTAGCATTGTCTCTGGGCTCCACCATCTCTTCTCTTCGAGCCATAAATGTATTTCTACGGCCTTAGTAGTATGCTAATGGCGCAATGATATCCATGGCAGCGCGCATCTTTCATAAGTGCTTCTTGAGAAAGCTGGTACACGCTGATGTGGAAGAAGTTGGACACCAAGAATGACTTCGGCTAACTGTACTACACCTCGCTACAAGTACATATCGCTCCAAATAGCACAATTGAATACGACCTGAGTATTTTGTGCCACGCCAGATCCAAAGGTACCATGTCTACGGCTTCATCACTTTTTCAGCTTTCGCACTACTTGCCGCATATCTGGTGCAAAGCATTACTTCACATCCTCCACATCGTTTGAACGTCCTATACTCTCAACAGCTTTTTCGCATAGCCGGTGATGGTGTCCACCTGCGGAAAGCTCATCTCCTCCAATTTCTGCGCATACGGTGTTGGCACTTCCGCACCAGTGATGCGGACAGGTGGCACATTCAAATAGTCGAAAGCATACTCTACCGTCAGTGCCAAAAGCTCAGCACCGACTCCGAATGCCGGGAAACCGGATTCCACCGCCATCATCGTGCCCGTTTTCTTGACAGACTTGACAATAGCCTCAATGTCGATAGGCTTGATCGAACGCAAATTAATTACCTCAGCATTGACGCCATACTGCGATTCGAGTTGTTTAGCGGCTTCGAGACATAGGCCTACGTTCCGAGAGAGCGTCACAATGGTGAGATCGCTGCCCGCACGCTCGATCTTGGCCTTACCGAACTATAATCATACCACTGTTAGCAAATTCAAAAGGCTTTTGGCAGTTTAGCTGCGAGCCAGAGGACGTACGGGAATGACAAAGTCAGAGCTCTGAGCCTCTTCGGACATTGGGAACGACAAGCCATATAGCAGCTCATTCTCGAGTACGACGACGGGATTAGGATCACGGATGGCCGCTTTTAACAGACCCTTCGCGTCCTCGCTGCTGTATGGACTGACGACCTTCAATCCGGGAATGCCACCGTACCATGCCGTATAGTCTTGAGAGTGTTGTGCTGCCACGCCTGATGCGAAACCATTGGGACCGCGGAAAGTAACGTTGCACGGCTGAATCCCTCCACTCATGTAGTGTGTCTTTGCTCCCGAATTGATCACTTGGTCGATTGCTTGCATGGCGAAGTTGAAGGTCATGAATTCGCAGATGGGAACCAGGCCAACCAGCGCGGCGCCGACTGCCAAACCTGTGAAGCCGGATTCCGTGATAGGTGAGTCGATGACGCGTTTCTCGCCGAAGCGGTCCAGCAAGCCTTTTGTGACTTTGTAGCTGTGGTGGATTCGGTCAGCACTCTATAATAGCAACGTCGCGGAAGTACAGCGATTAATAACAAATTCATTTTAGCAAAAGCTCCTGAAAGCAATACATTCTCCCAGATTTCATGAGATCAAACAAATAGGAATACGTACGCTCCGTTGTACTGTGCAACTTCCTCTCCAATTACGAAGACTTTTGGATTTGCCTCCATCTCTTCCGCCATCGCCTCATTCAACGCCTCTCGGACCGTCATCTCTTTTGTTCCTGCTGGAGTGGCATAACTCCTTCGGTTCGATATCCACGACGACGTAGCTGGAGATATTGATCTCGTGGTTCGTCTGAAAGCTGCTGTAGAAGATCGCGGCGTGCAAATTTGGCGGACTGCCGGTCGCAACAATCGTGCGGCCGACATGGTCGGAGAAATGCTAAAGGAAGGGAGGAAAAGGTGAATGGGAGGTTATCAAAGGAATTGAGTGGGATGGAGTAGGAGAAGGTGTAGGAATTGGAGATATTCGTCTTGTTGTTGGAGGAGGGCGGATTCAACAAGCTGACCTTTGAAGAAGCTTGGGGCAGCTCGCCCAACCAAAAAAGTTTGCGAACTACCTCCGACTGCAAATTATAGACATGCAAATTCCAACACTTTAACAGCAATTGAGACTCCATTTCAAAGATATTGATGTATTATTACGTCTCTGCATCTATGTTCCATCCTTCGCTGCAGTCGAAGTATACCCAGCGGCCTACCAGTGCTCGGCCGATAGCTCTCATTAATAAAAATGTCTGAACTGCTAGCCATCTATTCGACCCATTAATGACCATTGGTCTTAATTTCCGGCTTCCTAGCAACCATCAAATACATTGGAGTGAATAACTTCTCTTTGCCACCTGCAACGAGGCAGTCAGCAGCTTTTGCCAGACTGTCGGCCGTCTTTTGCGTTCCTTTCGGAATAATGCCAGTTGGCTCCAATGTGCCCAAGATCTTATGGATGATGCTTCGACCAATGTGGGTCATTCGGAGGATAGTGAAAAGATCAAACGGAGTGCTGAGATACTTGAGCTCTCCACTCAATGGCCAATACCATGGCGCAGGATCTTCTCGGTCTGCGAGGTCTTCATTGTGGAGAAGCTCAAATCCAGAGTCCTTGATGGCTTTCAGAGCCACCTGAATCGTGTCCATATTCGAAATTCCATCACCTTGTTCGATACCAAGTCTGATTTCGCGTTGGTGGAGATCTTCGTTGTCGTATTTCTCAGTCATGAGCCATTCGTAGACACCAAAGACACCACCAGGTTTCAGCACGCGGAAAATCTCGCTGTAGATGCCTTCGAGGGAAGGAGCATGGACAGTGGCTTCGATTGCATAAACCGCGTCGAAGCTATTGTCAGGGAACGACATCTGCATGAAGTCGCCTTTCACGAACTTCAGTTTATCCTCGAGGCCTTCTTTCTGGGCGTATCTGGTGGCACGCTCAATTTGGTAGTCGTTGTTGTTCAGTCCTACGACATTGGCACCGGTGAACTTGACGATTTCTCTTGCAGGTCCACCGACACCGCAGCCGACGTCAAGAACGTTCATATTTTCTTTTATGCCCATCTGGTATGCGAGGTAGTGCTCATGACGAGCAATTGCTTGCCGGAAAGGTTCGCCATATGCAAAACGGCAGAAGTGAAACGATCCTCCCCAGCCATACTCGTACAAGTCGGTGGCAAGATTGTAGTAACTAGAAGCCGAGTATTAGTTTCTATTTGTATATCGAGCGCAACAGATACTCACTGCTTGGTCAAAGTGGCGTACTCCGCTCGTCTGGCAGCACGTGTCTCCTCAGTCTCTTCTTTGGCCTCCTTGTTGTCCCAGTGTTTGAAGTATTCGTCAACGGCTGCCTTTTGGGCATCTTTGTCCTTTCCCATCATAGACGAGAGTCCACCTCGTGCCTCACCGGACTTGCCATGCAATGCTTTGTGAAAGGCAGAATCTCGGCCATGGTCTTCCTGTTCGAGAGCGATAGGGGACATTTTGGCGGTGAAGAAATTGAGGAATTGATATCGGAGAGAGAAGAAGAGGTGGAAGGTAACAATTCAAATAAAAGATTCAATTGCTTGC
>Ga0335073_10010360_pt1 | contig 13103 bp, 12 predicted proteins | sample Lox_Sample_22_FD_207093 | JGI IMG/M metagenome (GOLD analysis project Ga0335073, IMG submission 207093) | Soil microbial communities from Loxahatchee National Wildlife Refuge, Florida, United States - Lox_Sample_2.2 | ecosystem: Environmental > Terrestrial > Soil > Wetlands | place: USA...
TTCACCGGACGCACCGTGATCGTCACCGGCGCCAACAGCGGCCTCGGCGCGGTGACGGCCCGCGAACTGGCCCGCGTCGGTGCTCAGGTCACCCTGGCCGTGCGCAACCCCGAAAAGGGCAAGGCCGCCGCCCGGCAAATGACCGGGAACGTCAAAGTGCGCCGCCTCGACCTACAAGATCTGGCCTCGGTCCGGCAGTTCGCCGACGGGGTGGACCGCGTTGACGTCCTGATCAACAACGCCGGCGTGATGGCCGTCCCACACACGGTGACCGCCGACGGCTTCGAGAGCCAGATCGGCACTAACCATCTCGGCCACTTCGCGCTGACCAACCTGTTGTTGCCCAAAATCACCGACCGGGTGGTCACCGTGTCGTCGTTGATGCACTGGATGGGCTACATCAGCCTCCGGGACTTGAACTGGCGGTCGCGGCCGTATTCGGCGTGGGTGGCCTACGGCCAGTCCAAGCTGGCCAACCTGTTGTTCACCAGCGAGCTGCAGCGGCGCTTTGCGGCGACCGGCTCGCCGCTGCGCGCGATCGCGGCCCACCCCGGTTACTCGCACACCAACCTGCAGGGCCGCACCGGTCGCAAGTTCGGCGACGCGGTGATGTCGGCTGCCACCCGTGTGCTGGCCTCCGATGCCGACTTCGGTGCCCGGCAAACGTTGTATGCCGCCTCGCAGGACGTACCGGGCAACAGCTTCATCGGCCCGAGCTTCGGCATGGCCGGACGCAGCCGGCCGGTCGGGCGCAGCCCGCTGGCCAAACGCGCCAACACCGGCAGCGCCCTGTGGGAGCTGTCCGAACGGCTCACGGACACCAAATTTCCGCTCTGAGGTGCTGATGCGCTAACCTGACCGGGCGTCACGGCGAGGGTGGCTGCAGGAAACTGCACTGCACCGTTATCGACGGGGACCGATCCAAACCGATTGAAGGTTTGTCGCGACCATCGCCGTGCCACGAACACTGACACAGGAGCGACAGACATCATGGCTAAATCCGCAGTCAACCAGCTGACCGCTACGGTCCGCACCAAGACCGGCAAAGGCGCGTCCCGGCGGGCCCGGCGCGAAGGCAGGATTCCGGCCGTCCTCTACGGTCACGGGGCCGACCCGCGGCACCTCGAGCTGCCCGGCCACGACTTCGCGGCGGTGCTGCGGCACTCCGGCACCAACGCGGTGCTGACCCTCGACATCGACGGCAAAGAGCAGCTGGCTTTGACCAAGGCACTGGTGATCCACCCGATCCGGCACACCATCACGCACGCCGATCTGCTGGTCGTGCGGCGCGGCGAGAAAGTGGTCGTCGAGGTCGGTATCGACGTCCAGGGCGAAGCCGCACCCGGCACCCTGATCACGCAGGAGGCCAACACCGTCGAGATCGAAGCCGACGTGTCGTCGATTCCGGAAGAGCTGGTCGTGTCGGTCGAAGGTGCCCAGCCGGGTACTCAGATCACCGCCGGTCAGATCACGCTGCCGCCGGGGGTCACCCTGATCGACGACGCGGACATGCTGGTGGTCAACGTGGTCGTCGCGCCGACCGCCGAGGAGCTCGAGAGCGAGGGCGCCGGCGAGGTCGCAGAGGGCGAGGAGCCGGCAGAGGAGGGCGAGCAGGCCGAGGAGGCCGAGGCGTCCGAGTCCGAGACCGAATCCGAATAATCCATGGCCGGACCGCTATTGGTGGTCGGCTTGGGCAACCCGGGGCCAAACTATGCGCAGACCCGGCACAATCTGGGATTCATGGTCGCAGACCGGCTCGCCGCGCGGCTGGGTTCAGCGTTCAAGGCGCACAAGCGTTCCGGCGCGGAGATCGTCACCGGCCGGCTCGGCGGACGTTCGTTGGTGCTGGCCAAGCCGCGCTGCTTCATGAACGAGTCCGGGCGCCAAATCGGCCCCTTGGCAAAGTTCTATTCGGTGCCTGCCGCCGACGTGCTGGTGATCCATGACGACCTGGACATCGACTTCGGACAGATCCGGCTGAAGATCGGCGGCGGCGAGGGCGGTCACAACGGGCTGCGCTCGATTGCATCCGCGTTGGGCACCAAGGACTTTCAGCGAGTGCGGATCGGGATCGGCAGACCCCCGGGACGCAAGGATCCGGCGGCGTTCGTACTGGAGAACTTCACCGCTGCCGAACGCCCGGAGGTTCCCACGCTGTGCGAGCAGGCGGCCGACGCCACCGAGCTGCTGATCGAACTGGGGCTGGAGCCAGCCCAAAACCGGGTCCACGCCTGGTAATCCGGCGCTTGGTCGGCTAGTGACGGATCGCCCGACTCCTTCTCGCGCTGCTCCACGGCGCGCATCGTCGCCGGGCTAGGTGACCAGAGTGACCGAGTTGGCCCGTCGCAGCTTGCCCGACGGGGTCTTCGGAATGGTCCCCGGACCGAGCACCACGACATTGCGCGGCCGCACGTCGACTTCGCTGACCACCTCGTGCGCGACCTGATGCTCGATGCGACGCACCTCGGCGGGATCCTGATACGCGTTGGACTCGACCGCGACGGCGAAGGTTTCCCGCGCATGCCCGGCGTCGAGCCGCACCGCGACCGCGCAGCCCGGGCGAACACCGGCGACTCGGCCGGCGGCCCGCTCGATGTCGGTCGGGTAGATGTTGCGGCCGGCCATGATGATGACGTCTTTGACGCGACCGCACACCACGATGTGCCCGTTCTCCATCAGGTAGCCGAGGTCACCGGTGTCATACCAACCGTTCTCGTCCTGCGCCGGGATGAACCCGCCCATCGTGGTGTAACCGGGAGTCACCGGTTCGCCGCGCAACTCGATCACCCCGACCCCGCGGGTCGGCAGCACGGCGCCGTCGTCGTCGACGATGCGAGCCTCGATGCCCGTCAGCAGCGGGCCGAGCGAAGCCAGCCGGCGGGTATTGCCCTTGGTGGCGGGCACGGCCCGGCGCAGCGCGGCCAGCAGATCGGCGTCCACCTCGTCGACCACCAGTCCGTCGCCGAGTTCGGAGAACGACACCGCCAGCGTGGTCTCGGCCATCCCGTAGGCGGGCATGACCGCCTCGGGCCGCAACCCGAACGGTTTACCCGCGTCGATCAGATCCTCGACATCGGCGGGGTCTACCGGCTCGGCGCCGGAGAGCGCGAAGCGCAGCGTGGACAGGTCGAACTGACCGGGAGTGGCCTGCTTGCGCAGCCGCTTGGCGAACAGCGCATAGGCGAAGTTGGGCGCGGCCGTCATCGTGCCGCCGTACTTGTCGATCAGCTTTGCCCACAGCAGGGTGTCGCGCAGGAAGTCCATCGGCGTGACCTTGACCAGCTCGACACCGAAGTACATCGGGACGGTCAAAAAGCCGACCATGCCCATGTCGTGAAAACACGGCAGCCAGCTGAGCATCACGTCGTTGCCGCTCGGATCCATCTTGGCGCCGATGAACATCGCCTCCGCGTTGGAGTAGATGTTGCGGTGCGTGATGTGCACCGCCTTCGGCGAGCCGGTGGAGCCGGACGTCAACTGCATGAGCGCCAAGTCGTCCTCATCGGTGTCGATGGGGTCGATCGGGTCGCCCGCCAGCAGTTGCTCGACAGTCAGCACTTGGAGACCGCGTGCCTCGAGCACCGGCGCCGCGGGCATGAACGGGTCGGAGACGATCACCGCCTTCGCCTCGATCATGTCGACGACGGTGGTGGTGTCTTTTGCCCACAATTCGAGGTCGGTGCGCGGTGTGGGCTGGTGCAGCATGGTCAGGCTGGCGCCGCGCATCCACAGCCCCTGAGCCGTCGGCGCGATTTCCACCGGCGCACCGGCCAGGACACCGACACCGTCGCCGGGGCCGATGCCGGCCGCGGCCAGGCCGCCGGCTACCCGGCGGGCACGCTCGTGTACCTCGAGCCAGGTGTGCCGAACCGGCTGGTGCGGTTCGCCGGTCACCATGCCCTTTTTGCTCTCATGAGCATTGCGGAACATGTTCTCGGTAAACCTGCTCACGGTTGCCTCCTCGGTACCGACGCCCCACTTCTTATTATGCTGCCCCTGCTCAACCACACTTTTGTGCAGCCGCGCGCCCACAATTGGGCAGCAATTTCGTCTCGAATCGGTGATGAAGCGGTCGCCTCAGGCCACGGCGCGGTGTCGGCTTGAACACCGAGGACACGGCGTCCGGTGGTGTTCGCAGAACGCCCGCCGATGTGGACGGCGGGCGGGGAAACCAGGCGCATTGCTTGACCGGTATTTATCACCGCCAAACATCTTAAACTCCTCTTAAGGAACTGCCAAACTCAGGAGTGAAATCAGCTCGGCGTCACGCACCGGCACCGCCGTTGCTGGGTGTCGGCACCACCCGCGCGCCGTGCACCGGCCCGCTGGCGACGCGCACCGTGCGGCAAACGCCGGCCCCGGAGAGCTCGGTGCCGACGTCCACCGCGGCGGGAGCCGACCGGCACAGGAACGTGCACGTCGGCCCGGACCCCGACACGATGCCCGCCAGCGCTCCCGCCTCGACACCGGCGCGTAGCACACGGCGCAGGGCCGGATCCTTGCTCAGTGCGGCGGCCTGCAGTTCGTTGCCCAACAGCGGCGCCAGCTGCTCCGGGTCGCCGGCCGCCAGGGCCGCCAGTACCGGACCGGGTTCGTCGAGCCGTGGCGGCGACCCGACTTCCCTGAGCCGGTCCAGCTCAGTGAACACCGTCGAGGTGGACAACCCACCCTCGGCGAACGCCAGCACCCAATGGAAGGTGTTGCGGGCCAGCACCGTTGCCAATTCCTCGCCGCGACCGGTGCCCAGCGCGGTGCCCCCGTGCAGCGCGAAGGGCACATCGCTGCCCAGCTTCGCGGCGAGCATGTGCAGGTCGCGGCGCGGCACTCCGAGCTCCCAGAGCGAGTTGATCGCAACCAGCACGGCCGCGGCGTCCGCGCTGCCACCGCCCATCCCGCCGGCCACCGGGATGGATTTCTCGATTGCGATCGACACGTCGGGCGCGCGGCCGACGTGATCCGCCATCAGCTCGGCGGCCTGCCACGCCAGGTTGCGCTCGTCGACGGGTAACTGATCGGCGCCCTCGCCGCTGATTTCCAGCGAAAGCACATCCGCGTTGCGCACCGTGATCTCGTCGACCAGGGAAACCGCGTGGAACACCGTCGTCACGTCGTGATAGCCGTTGTCACGCAGGTCGCCGACGGCCAGGTAGAGGTTGATTTTGCCGGGCGCCCGAACGGTAACCGACCCAGTGGGCACCCACTGAGCAGCGGTGTTCGGGTCTGTCGGCATCGCACGAGACTTTATCGTTCGCGACCGGCGGACCCCTACCCCGTGGGCGGTTAAGTCGCCGGGGCGTGCCGTTGCTGCAGGTCGGTGGCCTTGTCGCGGCCGGCTTCACCCGAGCGCTGATACAACCGCACGAATTCGTCGATGGTCAGCGTCTCGCCCCGCCGCGCCGGGTCGATGCTGGCCGCCAGCAACCGGCTCGCCGATTCGTTGCCCGAACCCGCCCACTCGACGAATGCATTGCGAGATGTCTTGCGCCGCTGAGCGAATGCGATGTCGACAAGTTTGAAAACGTTTTGACGGAAGGCCTGGTCGGTGGGCCAGACCGGGCTTGCATGCCGGTCGATGCGCACCAGCCCGGAGTAGACACGCGGGATGGGCCAGAACACGGTCGGCGACACCATGCCATGGCGGCGGACCTGTCCGTAGAAGCGCAGCTTGACGCTGGGGACCCCGTACTCCTTGCCGCCGGGTTCGGCGGCGAGGCGTTCGGCGACCTCGGCCTGCACCATCACCATCAGGGTGCGCAGCGACGGGAATTCGGCGAGCAGGTGCAGCAGCGCCGGAACGGCGACGTTGTACGGCAGGTTCGCCACCACCGCCGTCGGTTCGGCAGCGAGATCGGCGGGCCCGATGGACAGCACGTCGCGGTTCAGCACGGTCAGCCGGTGGATTTCGCTGTGGGAATGCTCGGCAACGGTCTGGGGCAGCCTGCCGGCCAGCACCGGGTCGATCTCAACGGCGCTCACCGTGGCCCCGCGGTCCAGCAGCGCCAGGGTGAGCGATCCCAGACCGGGGCCTACCTCCAGCACGTGATCGCTTCGGCTGACTCCGGAGGCCGACACGATACGGCGCACCGTATTGGCGTCGTGTACGAAGTTCTGCCCCAACGACTTGCGCGGCCGGAATTCGAGTTCTTTGGCCAGCCGTCGGATCTCGGTACGCCCCAGCAGCCGGATGGTCAGCGCGCACCCGCTCTTCCGCTGCACACCGGCCATGCTCCCCAGCCCTGGCGAGCGCGTGTCACCTCCGCGACGGTGATCTGCTCTTCCCGGGTCGCCAGGTCGGCGCGCGGCGCAAACCGCAGACCGCCGTTGCGCTCCCAGGTGTGCTGGTCGAACTGCACGCCGCCGTAGTAGCCGTTACCGGTGTTGATCGCCCAGTTCCCGCCGGCCTCGCAGCGCGAGATGGCATCCCAGATCGCTCCGTTGGAGACCTCGGGGACATCGGTGCCCGGCTTGGTGCCGACCCGCACCACGGCCTCGCGGGCGGGTGTGATCACGTGGCTGGCCACCGGCAGCCGGCCGGTTTCCGCGCCGTTGACCTTGGACACCGCGAAAGTCACGTCTTGGGTGCCCGGCGTGCCCGGGTCTTCGATGATCTCGCGGTCCATGTTCATGTCTGGATCCTCGATCCGCTTGCGGGGCGGAACGAGCGCCACCCGCTCGGTGATCTTCTCGATGCGGTTGCGGGTGACCTGGATGTGCATGCCGTCGATCACCGGCGCCGCCGCACCGGGAGTCACCACGTCGCTCTGCAAAAGCGGAGCGCCGATGGCGGCCAGTAGCTCCCCGACCCGGGCCGCGGCCAGGTGGACGTTGCGCACGGCACCGCCGTCGTTGAGCTCAACCGTTTTGGCGCTGACGACGGGCAGGGCCATGCCGGCCAGCGGCACCCGGCTGCCGCGCGACGCCGCGGCCGGGGCCGTGTCGATCATCGCAAGCTGGGCCAGCGCCTCGTCCACCGTTGAGGCCGTCGTCCAGACCTGCTTGGAATTCTGGCCGTCCAGCGAAATCTCCAGCGGGCGGCTGCGCCGCAGCACGATGTTCTCGGCGTTGTGGACCCGCTCGCCGGCAGCGGGATACAGGTCGTCACGCTCGCTGACGTTGAACCCGTTTTCCCTGATGATGTCGATCACCCGCGACTTCATGGTCGTCACCGTCATCGCGGTGCCGTCGACGCTCAGCGTCACCGTCTTGTAGTCGGCGACCGCGTAGGCGCCGGCGAAGGCCAAGACCACGAGAAGGCCCGCAACGAGGAGGCGCAAAGCCGGTGAGGGAGCCTGATGGAGTTTCGCAACTACATTCACCGCGCGTGTATCCCCGACCTCAATAACCACTCAAGTAACTGTTCCGTAGCAAAGCAAAAGGCCCACTAGGGGCCCCACCGTCGATCACAAGACGGTAACGAACGGGCCAAGATAGAGCAACTCCGCAGAGTCTGCTTAACGGTCTTTTAACTCCCTGCCGCTAATCCGTAGGCACCACGGGCGTTGCCGGTGGTGATCTCAGCCAGTTCTTCGGCGGGCCGATCCAACAACTCGGCCAGCGCCCGGACAGTGTACGGGAGGCAGTACGGCTCGTTCGGCGCACCCCGGTACGGGTGGGGTGTCAAAAACGGCGCATCGGTCTCCACCAGCAGCTGGTCGACCGGCACCAGTGGGACGGCTTCCCGCAGCTCACGTGCGTTACGAAAGCTGACCGTCCCGGACAGGCTGACCAGCCATCCGGCCTCGACGCAGGCGCGCGCCAGCTCAGCGCCCGAGGAGAAGCAGTGAAAGATCACGGTGTCCGGTGCGCCCTCGGCGCGCAGCACGTCGAGCACCTCGGCGTCGGCCTCCCGGTTGTGAATCATCAGCGGTTTGCCGCTCCGTTTGGCCAGATCGATGTGCCACGCGAAGGCCTCCCGTTGTACGTCCGGCTCCGCGCAGCCCGCCAGCCGGCCCGGCCAATACAGATCCATGCCGGTCTCACCGACCGCCACAACGCGAGGGTGGGCGGCTAATCGCTCGATCTCGGTGCGGGCGCCGTCGGTGAGCGCGCCGGCGCGGGTCGGATGCAGGGCCACGGCGGCGTAGACCCGCGGATCCCACTCGGCGGCCCGTGTCACCCAGCGCGCCGAGGCCAGGTCGTCGGCGATGGTGACCACCGCGACGACGCCGACCGCTGCGGCGCGGTCGACGATGGCGCGCACGTCGTCCCCGTCCCGGGCGCCGCACGCGTCGAGGTGGGTGTGCGCGTCGATCAACGGGCGCAGCGGCTCGGGAGCCGGCGGCGGCGGACGTTTGGAACTCACGCGCACACAATAGGGTGACAACAACGATGAAGACGATGAAGACGATGAAGACGCAGCCCTACTACATCACTACGGCGATCACCTACCCGAACGGTGACCCACACATCGGGCACGCTTACGAGTACATCGCCACCGATGCGATCGCACGCTTCAAGCGGCTCGACGGTTTCGACGTCCGCTTCCTCACCGGAACCGATGAGCATGGGCTGAAAATGGCGCAGGCGGCTGCGGGCGAAGGGATGTCGCCCGCCGAGCTGGCCAAGCGGAACTCGGACGTGTATCAGCGGCTGCAGGAGAAGCTCAACATCTCCTTCGACCGGTTCATCCGCACCACCGACGCCGATCACCATGCGGCATCGAAGGCCATCTGGCAGCGGATGGAAGATGCCGGCGACATCTATCTGGACAGCTACGCCGGCTGGTATTCGGTGCGCGACGAGCGCTACTTCACCGAGGACGAAACGACTCTGGACGCCAGCGGTACGCGCATCGCCGTCGAGACCGGCACCCCGGTCACCTGGACAGAGGAGCAGACCTATTTCTTCCGGCTGTCGGCGTACGCGGACAAGCTGCTAGCGCACTACGACGCCAACCCGGATTTCATCGGGCCCCAGGTGCGGCGCAACGAAGTCGTCAGCTTCGTCTCCGGCGGGTTGAACGACCTGTCGATCTCACGCACGTCGTTCGACTGGGGCGTGCCGGTTCCGGACCACCCGGACCACGTCATGTACGTCTGGATCGACGCGCTGACCAACTACCTGACCGGCGTCGGCTACCCGGACACCGACTCCGAGCTGTTTCGCCGCTATTGGCCGGCCGACCTACACATGATCGGCAAGGACATCATCAGATTCCACGCCGTCTTCTGGCCGGCGTTTCTGATGTCTGCCGGAATCGAGCTTCCGAGAAAGGTTTTCGCGCACGGCTTCATTCTCAACAGCGGCGAGAAGATGAGCAAATCGGTGGGCAACGTGATCGATCCCATCGCTCTGGTCGACGAGTTCGGCGTGGACCAGGTGCGCTACTTCTTCCTGCGCGAAGTGCCCTTCGGCCAGGACGGCAGCTACAGCGAAGAGGCGATCATCGCCCGGACCAACGCCGACCTGGCCAATGAGTTGGGCAACCTGGCGCAGCGATCGCTGTCGATGGTGGCCAAGAATCTCGACGGAATCGTCCCGACGCCGGGCGATTTCACCGCCGACGACACCGAACTACTGGCTGCGGCCGACGGCCTACTCGACCGGATACGCGCTGAGTTCGACGCCCAGGCAATGCATCTGGCCCTGGAGGCGATTTGGCTGATGCTCGGCGCGGCGAACAGGTACTTCTCGGCGCAGCAGCCGTGGGTGCTGCGCAAGAGCGAATCGCAGTCTGACCAGCTCCGTTTCGCCACCGTGCTGTACACCACCTGCGAGGTGGTTCGCATTGCCGCGCTGTTGGTCCAGCCGGTGATGCCGGAGTCGGCGGCCAGGCTGCTGGACCTGCTCGGCCAGCCGGAAGATCAGCGCAGCTTCGCCGCGGTCGGTGCGCGGCTGGCGCCCGGCACCGCGCTGCCCGCCCCCACCGGCGTGTTCCCGCGCTACCAGGCCGACTGAGTTCACGAGTCGGTCAGGCGAACTCGGACGGTTACCCGACCCTTGTCGTCGCGGTGAGCTACCGCATGCCCGGCGCGCTCGACGCCGTCCAGCGTCAGCGAAATCGGAGCGCCTTCGCCGACAAAGTTGCGCCACCACGTCTTGGTGTCAGGAAGGTTTGCAGCGATGTCGATGTCGTTGCCGCGCCGCCGGTATGCCACCGGAGTGCTGATCGTCCGCCCCGAACGTCGCCCGGTATAGGTGATCAGTGTGACACTGCGCCGCAGCCTCGCTCCGAGCCGCGGGGACGCAGCGATCGCCGCCACCGGCGCGTTGAACAGCGGCCCCGCGCGCATGACTAGTCGTCCGAAATTGTTTAGATTGGCCATTTTTCGATTCCTGTTCAGTGTGGTGTCGGTGTTCAGATCAGTATCGCCGCGCACAAAGTCGCGACTGCCAGGCCTTGCAGCGTAGCCCTCATGATGATCACGCTGTCCCAGCTACGTTGTAGCGCACCGGCATCCGTCGGCAGTGACGGATTTCCGGCCCCGGCGATGAGTTGGCGGTTGATCGGCTTGCTCACACGCAGGTAAACCACCAGCCACACCAGCAGCACACCAAGGGCAACGCCGGCCGCAGCGGCTTGCATCCAGCGACCGGATGCGGCGGCGAATGCCGCACTGATCGCCGCGGCCACCATGCCGATCACCCCGGGCACCGGCATCCGCTGGTCGCCGTAGCGATGGATGCTGCCCATCACCGCAAGCAGGGCCCGGTCGTCGATGCGCGCCAGCGCGGGCCGCTGCACCATCGCACAGAACACGTCGGTGCCGTAGACCACCGCGGTACCCAACACCGCGATCACCGCGAACAGCTTTGCCACGTCCATCGCTGCACTCTCGTTCCCTCGTAGGTGTTAGCAACGCTAACCCGCGCGCCGATCTCTGTCAATAGCGGCGCTAGATTTTCTATCGTTGCTATTCTGAAGCGATGGCCATCGAAGACCGACGAGCGCGGGAGCGGGCCGCCCGACGCCAACTGATCACCACCACGGCCCGCAGGCTGGCCGAGCAGGAGGGTTGGGACGCCGTCACCACCCGCCGGCTTGCCACTGAGATCGAGTACAGCCAACCCGTGCTGTACAAGCACTTCTCCAGCATGGAAGGCATCGCCGCGGCCGTCGCGGTCCAGGGATTCGGCGAGCTCGCCGACACACTCCGAGCGGCACGCCGCGGCGCTACCGACGACGCGGATGGGTTGGCGCGAGTTGCCCACGCGTTCATCGGGTTTGCCCAGGAGAACCCCGCGCTGTTCGACGCGATGTTCACCCGCGCCACGACGTTGCACTTCGCCGCCGCCGAGGACACCCCGGCCGAGTTGCACACCGCCTTCGCCGAATTGCGCGCGGCCGTGGACATGGTCGCCGGCAGTCGCGATGCCGACACGCTCACCGAAGTCCTCTGGGCGGCACTGCACGGCCTGATCACCCTCGACCGCGGCGGCCGGTTGCGGCCGGAGTATCGCGTCGCCCGGATCGATTTGCTGGTCGCCCAACTCGTCGCGTCGGCGTGAGCCTGGTCACAACGGCCGAAACCGTGTCACATCCGCCGTCTCCGCGGTGTCTTGAGGGCAGCACACCCCGCGAGAACAGGAGATAGCAATGACCGCCCAGCGCACTCACATCGTCGTGATCGGCGGCGGATACGCCGGAACGCTGGCAGCCAACCATCTGCGGCTGCGCGCCGACCTCGAAATCACGTTGGTGAATCCACGTCCGGTCTTCGTCGAGCGAATCCGGTTGCATCAGTTGGTCGCGGGCAGCGGCACCGCCGCCGTCGACTACGGAACCGTGCTCGGCAAGGGCGTCCAGCTGGTCGTCGACAGCGTGGAGCGGATCGACGCCGCCGACCGACAGGTCAAGCTGATTTCCGGTGACGTGTTGGACTACGACTACCTGATCTACGCCGTCGGTAGCACCGGTGTGATGCCCGCATCGGTGCCCGGAGCGGCTGAATTCGCCTACCCGGTAGCAGAATTCGAGCTCGCCGAGCGGCTGCGTGACGCGCTTGACGAGCTGCATCCCGACGCACCCGTCACTGTGATCGGCGCCGGGCTGACCGGCATCGAGACGGCATCCGAGTTGGCCGAGCAAGGCCGGCGGGTGAGCTTGGTCTGCGGCGGGCTGCTCGGGCCGTCGCTGAGCCCGACCGGCCGGCGTTCGGTGGCCAAATGGCTGCGCCGACTCGGTGTCGACGTGCTGGAGGCGGCGACGGTCAGCGAGGTCCACGCCGACGGGGTCGTGCTGGCCGACGGCGCGCTGCTGCCCAGCTTGGTGACGGTGTGGACGGCGGGCTTCGGCGTGCCGGACCTGGCCACCCGCAGCGGGCTCCGCACCGACGAGCTGGGCCGGTTGCTCACCGATGAGACACTGACCAGCGTGGACGACCCGCGCATCGTGGCGGCCGGCGACGCCGCCGCACCGTCGGGCCAGCCGTTGCGGATGAGCTGTCAGGCCGCGATCCCGCTCGGCGCCCAGGCCGCCAACACGGTGCTCAGCCGCATCGCCGGTACCCCGCCCGCGGTGGTCAACCAGGCGTTCACCGGGCAGTGCATCAGCCTGGGCCGTTCGTACGCCACCGTCCAACTCGCCCGCCCCGACGACACGCCGGTGAACCTGGTCATCGGCGGCCGGGTCGCCGCGTCGGTCAAAGAGGCGATCTGCAAGGGCACGGTGTGGGGCATCCGACGTGAGGCCGCCAAGCCCGGCTGGTATCGCTGGCTCAAAGGTGGCAGGCGATCCGAGCGCCTCGCGTCAGATACGGTCACGGTGCCGTGACGACGTCGGACGAACACGCCGACCGGTTCGTGCTGTTGCGGCCGTTGCTGTTCACCATCGCATACGAAATCCTCGGTTCCACAACGGAATCCGATGACGTACTGCAGGACAGCTATCTGCGCTGGGCGCAGGTGGACCTGGGCGGCGTGCATGACACGAAGGCCTATCTGGCCCGGCTGGTCACCCGTCAGGCGCTCAACGCGCTGCGGGCGGGCGCCCGGCGCCGGGAGGACTATGTGGGACCCTGGCTGCCGGAGCCGCTGCTGCTCGACGAGCAGGACCCCTCGGCCGATGTGGTTCTGGCCGAATCGGTTTCGATGGCGATGCTGGTGCTGCTGGAGACCCTGGGTCCCGACGAACGCGCAGTGTTCGTGCTGCGAGAGGTATTCGG
>Ga0335073_10010361_pt1 | contig 13103 bp, 9 predicted proteins | sample Lox_Sample_22_FD_207093 | JGI IMG/M metagenome (GOLD analysis project Ga0335073, IMG submission 207093) | Soil microbial communities from Loxahatchee National Wildlife Refuge, Florida, United States - Lox_Sample_2.2 | ecosystem: Environmental > Terrestrial > Soil > Wetlands | place: USA: Florida...
TTGATTGGAATGGTGCGGGCGTGAATTCCCTGCCGACGGGCCAGATCCTCGGCGTCGGTAACGGAGTGCTCGGACGAGTACGGGCCCGGGTTCAGCACCACGTTCACCCGGTCAGCGCCGAGCGCATCGGCGGCGATCGTCGCGCACAGCGCCGAGTCGATGCCACCTGACAGGCCCTGGATCACCGACGCAAAGCCGTTCTTGCGCACGTAGTCGCGGACTCCGAGCGTCAGGGCGCCGTAGATCTCGGCTAGGTCTGGCAGCCGCGGCCAGATCATCGGCGCGCCGAGCGGGTCGTCCGCCTCCGGCGCGGGCAGCGGCGCAAGCTCAATGCGCTCGATTGTCATGGTGGTGCCGTCGCCGGCGCTGGCGCGCTGCTCCCCGGCCGGCCCGCCGGAATCAGCGGGCGGCAGGTCCAGGTCCGCTAGCACCAGCGCCTCTTCGAACTGCGGCCCGCGAGCTAGCACGCGACCGTCCGGGGAGACGACGATCGAGTCGCCGTCGAAGACAAGCTCGTCCTGGCCGCCGACCATGTTCGCGTACGCGAGTACGGCGCCAGCCTCGCGCGCGCGCCGCTGGCAGAGCTCCAGCCGGACGTCATCTTTGTTCCGCTCGTAAGGCGAGGCGTTGGGCACCACCAGCAGACTGGCGGCAGCCGTGCGGGTGACCGCAACCGGCCCGCCGTCCTGCCACAGGTCCTCGCAGATGGCGATTGCGACATCGACCTGCTCGCCGCCTTGCGCGGCCATCCGGAATACCGGAAGGCAGTTGCCCGGCACGAAGTACCGGTACTCGTCGAACACGCCATAGTTCGGCAGGTGGTGCTTCGCGGAGGTGATCATCACCGAACCGCCGTGCAGCACGGCCGCCGCGTCGAGCGGTGCGCCGGCCGGAACGCCGACCCGCGGCGGCAGCCCGGTGCGCCGGTCCAGGTAGCCCACCACCACCGCGACGCCGTCCAGTCCCTCGGCGGCAAGGTCAGCCGCCAGCTGGTGCAGCGCGGCGATGGAGGCGTCCACGAACGACTTACGCAGCGCCAGGTCCTCGACTGGATAACCGGTCAGGGCCATCTCCGGGAAGACCACGATGCGCGCTCCCTGCTCGGCCGCGCGCATGGTCCACTCGATCACCTTGTCGCTATTGCCAGCCAGGTCACCAACCGTCGCGTTGACCTGGGCGAGCCCGATCCGAAGCTGAGCCACGGCATCCAGCCTAGTGGCCGGATCCGCCCGCCCGGCCGGACGCTCTGGCTGCTGACCTGCGGCCGCCTCCGTCCTGACCGGGGCCGGTAACAAGGAGGAAACATACGCCGGGCAAACTGTGTCGGTGGACAGGCAGGAAGAGTTCGTGCTCCGCACGCTCGAAGAGCGTGATATCCGGTTCGTCCGGTTGTGGTTTACCGACGTCCTCGGCTACCTGAAGTCAGTGGCTGTCGCGCCGGCCGAGCTCGAAGGGGCATTCGCCGAGGGCATCGGCTTCGACGGATCGGCTGTCGAGGGATTCGCGAGGGTCTACGAGGCGGACATGATCGCCAAGCCGGACCCGTCGACCTTCCAGCTGATGCCTGTCGGCAACGACAAGGCCGGAACTGGCCGGATGTTCTGCGACATCATGCTGCCGGACGGGTCGCCGTCCTACGCCGACCCCCGGTACGTGCTCAAGCGCGCGCTGGCGAAGGCATCCCGGCTCGGCTTCACCTTCTACACCCACCCTGAGATCGAGTTCTTCCTGCTGCGGGACAAGCCTGAGTCCGGCACTAGGCCGCGGCCGATCGACTCGGGCGGCTATTTCGACCACACGCCGCACGGGATCGCGCATGACTTCCGGCGCGAGGCCATCACGATGCTGGAGGCGCTCGGCATCTCGGTGGAATTCAGCCACCACGAGGGCGCGCCCGGCCAGCAGGAGATCGACCTGCGCTACGCCGACGCGCTGAGCACCGCCGACAACGTCATGACGTTCCGGCTGGCGATGAAAGAGGTCGCGCTGCAGCAGGGCGTCTACGCCTCGTTCATGCCTAAGCCGTTTACCGAGTACCCCGGCTCCGGGATGCATACGCACATGTCGCTATTCGAGGGCGACCGCAACGTGTTCTACGAGCCAGGCGGCGAGTACCACCTGTCGAAAGTCGGGAAGGCGTTCATCGCCGGCCTGCTGCGGCACGCCGCTGAGATCACCGCGGTCTGCAATCAGTGGGTGAACTCCTATAAGCGGCTCTGGGGCGGCACTGAGCGGATCGCCGGCGCTGGCGGTGAGGCACCCGCCTACGTGTGCTGGGGTCACAACAACCGGTCGGCTCTCATCCGGGTGCCGATGTACAAGCCGAACAAGGGTAATGCGACCCGGATCGAGTTCCGCTCAATTGACAGCGCGTGCAACCCGTACCTGGCCTTCGCGCTGATCCTGGCGGCCGGGCTGAGGGGCATCGAGGATGACTACGAACTGCCGCCTGGCGCGGAAGATGATGTCTGGGCGCTGACCTCGACCGAGCGGCATGCGCTCGGCATCGCGCCGCTGCCGCAGAACCTGTCCGAGGCGATCTCGGTGATGCAGGGCAGCGAGCTCGTCGCCGACACACTGGGGGAGCACGTCTTCGACTTCTTCCTGCGCAACAAGCGCGAGGAGTGGCATGAATACCGGCGGCAAGTCACGCCGTTCGAGCTGGACCGGTACGGCATCCTCTGACATCACCGGTTCTGCGTTTCCGCGGGAACGTCTGACCAGCACCAGATCAGGCCCTGGGCCACGGACGACGGAACGTTCATATTCACCAAGCCTGACGGGGACATAAGCGGCCAGCACGCCGCCGATGTCACAATCGCCGAAGAAGCCGCCAGGCACTCGAGCGCGAACTGGCTGCGTGACCTCGCTACGGTGCTGGAGTGAACATGCCGCGAGGGACGCTGGCCGGGCACCTTGCGGCCATGGGCTTCGCCGACACAGCCCGCGCCGAGGCGTTGCTAGCGGAGCTCGGGATACCGGAGGGCAGTGCAGACGACGGTTCCGAGCAGTTGCTGCAAGCGCTATCCAGCGCGGCCGACCCCGACCTGGCGCTTGCGGCCCTGGTCCGGATGGTGCCCGGCAGCGAACTGCGGCTGGCCCTGCGTCATGATCCCGGACTCCGGGATCGGCTGGTCAGCGTCCTTGGCGCGAGCGCGGCGCTTGGTGATCACCTCAGCAGACATCGAGGCGACTGGCGACTGCTGGCCGGGGAGTGCCCGTTCCCGGACGAAGACGCCGCGACGGAGCTGACCGGTGAGCTGCTCGCGGCAGTGGAGGCGGCGACTGATCCCGCCACCGCGCTGCGGATCGCCTACCGGCGGCGGCTTCTGCAGCTCGCGGCCCTCGACCTGACCGGGGCGAGATCGCTGGACGAGGTAATGGCTGGCTTGTCGGACCTGGCCACCGCGGCGCTGGCGGCCGCACTCACGATCGCACGGGCTGAACTGCCGCCAGGGCTGCCGGCGGCCAGGCTCGCCGTTATCGCCATGGGCAAGTGCGGCGCGCGCGAACTCAACTACGCCAGCGACGTCGACGTGATCTTCGTGGCCGGCCCGGCGGCGGGCAGCAGTGACGTCGCCGCGCTGCGCAGCGCGACCGCGCTGGCCAGCGCGATGATCCGGGTCTGCTCCCAGTCGACGCCGGAAGGTCCGCTGTTCCCGGTTGACCCGAACCTGCGGCCCGAGGGCCGGGACGGCCCGCTGGTCCGCACGGTCGCCAGCCACCGCGCGTACTACCAGCGGTGGGCGAAGACATGGGAGTTCCAGGCGCTGCTGAAGGCCAGGTTCGTTGCTGGGGACGCCGAGCTTGCCGCCGAGTACCTGGCAGCCGTGACACCGATGGTGTGGGATGCCGCGCAGCGCGACGACTTCGTGACTGACGTGCAGGCGATGCGCCGCCGGGTGGTGGAGAGCCTGCCGGCGAATGTGGCCGGGCGGGAGCTCAAGCTCGGGCCGGGCGGACTTCGTGACATCGAGTTCGCGGTTCAGCTGCTGCAGCTCGTACACGGGCGCGGGGACGAGACGCTCCGCGAACCTGCCACGCTGCCTGCGCTTGCGGCGCTAGCAGCGGGCGGTTACGTAGGCCGGGCTGACGCATCGGCGATGGGCGCGGCGTACCGCTTCCTGCGTGGCGTCGAGCACCTGGTGCAGCTGCGCCAGTTGCGGCGCACCCACCTGCTGCCTGAAGACCCGGTCGTGCTCCGGGAGATCGGCCGGGCGCTGCGCCGCATGAACCTAGCTCCGCCGGTTGCCGTGACCGGCGACCCGGCCGCCGAGCTGATCGCCGAATGGCGGCTGCACGCTGCGCAGGCCCGCCAGTTGCACGAGAAGCTGTTCTACCGGCCGCTGCTCGACGCTGTCGCGCGACTGCCCGGTGAGGCCACCCGGCTGCGGCCCGAGTCGGCAAAGGACATGCTCGAGGCGCTTGGTTACGCCGACCCGGCCGGCGCGCTGCGGCATATCGAAGCGCTCACCGCCGGCATGTCGAGGAAGGCGGCGATGCAGCGGACGCTGCTGCCGGTACTGCTCGGGTGGCTCGCCGACGCGCCCGAGCCAGACGCCGGGCTGCTGGCGTTCCGGCAGGTGAGCGAGGCACTCGGCAGGTCGCCGTGGTACCTGCGGTTGCTGCGCGACAACGCTGTCGTAGCGCAGCGGATGGCCAGGCTGCTGGCCTCCAGCAGGTACGCGACCGGGCTGCTGCTGCGGGCGCCCGAGGCGGTGGCGATGCTCGGCGACGACGCGCAGCTCGCGCGTCGCCCGGCGGAGGAACTGCTAGACGAAGCATCGGCCGCGGTGCGGCGGCACGAGAGCGCGCAGACGGCCGCTCGCGCTGTGCTCGCGATCCGGCGCCGCGAGCTGCTGCGGACCGCCGCTGCTGACGTGCTCGGGCTCGCAGGGATCGAGGACACTGGCGAGGCACTGACCGCGGTCGCGCAGGTGAGCATCAAGGCGGTGCTGCAGGCCGCGATAGCCGAGGCCGAGCGTGCTGGCGGCCCGCTGCCGACGCGGCTGGCGATCATCGCGATGGGCCGGCTCGGCGGGCACGAGATGAGTTATGCCAGCGACGCCGATGTGCTGTTCGTGCATGATCCGCTGCCTGGCGCTCCGGCTGAGACCGCCACCAGGGCTGCGCATGCAGTGGCTGAGAACCTCCGCGCGCTGCTCAGCAAGCCAGGCTCGGACCCCGCGCTGCTCGTCGACGCGGGACTGCGGCCTGAGGGCCGGCAGGGGCCGCTCGTTCGCACGCTAGCGTCGTATCTGGCCTACTACCGGCGGTGGTCGGTGCCCTGGGAGGCGCAGGCGCTGCTGCGCGCGGAGTTCGCGGCCGGCGATCCCGGCGTCGGCGCTGGCTTCATCGCGATCGCGGACCCGATCCGGTATCCCGAGGACGGTATTGATCAGGCAGCCGTCAGGGAGATCCGTCGCATCAAGGCGCGGATGGAGGCCGAGCGGATGCCGCGCGGCGTCGAGCCGGCACTGCACCTGAAGCTCGGACCCGGCGGCCTGGCCGACGTGGAGTGGGTCGCGCAGCTGCTGCAGTTGCGGCACGCTACGGCAGTGCCGGAACTGCGCACCACCCGGACGCACGCGGCGCTGTCGGCAGCGAGCTCGGCCGGGCTGATGCCGGCCGGCGATGCGGCCACGCTCACCGCGTCCTGGCTGCTGGCGAGCCGGATCAGGGACGCCGTGATGCTGGTTCGCGGGCGGCCGTCCGATACGCTGCCGACGCTGCCGGTCGACCTCGCGGCAGTAGCTCAGGTACTCGGCTATCCGCCCGGCAGCTCGCAGGACCTGGTCCAGGACTGGCGCAGGACTGCTCGGCAGGCACGCGCGGTGATGGAGCGACTTTTCTACGGCTAGCGAGCCGTTTATCAAGGGGAGCTTGTGCGAGGGGAGTCGGTAGCAGATATCGTCGCGGCCGCGTCGGCCGTGCTGGGCCGGCCGCTGACCGACCCCGTCGAGATCAGCGAAGGGCGCGAGGAGGCAGTGGTGCTGCGCTGCCGGGAAGCGGCAGCCGATCGCGCCGACGCAGGCAGCACTGTGGTGGTTAAGACGTACCCGGAGACGGCGGAGGGCGCCAGCTGTTTCGCGGCCGAGGCGGCTGGCCTCGAAATCGCCGCTGGCAGCGGACTGGCGCCAGCCTTCCTCGGCGCCGACGCCGGCCGGCAGCTGCTGGTGATGTCCGATCTCGGTTCGGGCCGCAGTCTCGCGGATGTGCTGCTCGGCGGCACGGCTGCAGCGGCGCGCACTGCCTTGCTTGACTGGGCTGCCGCGTGCGGCCGGCTGGCGGTCGCGGCTGCTGAACGGCGGGCCGAGTTTGGCGCGACAGCAGTACGCTACCTCGCGGGCCAGCCCGACGAACGGCACCTGGCCGGCCTGCCTGGCCGGGTGCTCGCGGCCCCCGAGAATGCCGCCAGGATCGGCGTCTCTCGTCCCGGCGGGCTGGATGAGGAACTGGCCGCAGTGGCCGCCGCAGCGGGAGCGGACCGGTACGCAGTCTTCTCGCCTGGCGACATTTGCCCGGACAACAACCTGCTGTCGGCTGCCGGCGTCAGATTCCTCGATTTCGAGGAGGCCGGATTCCATCCGGCGTTCCTGGACGCGGCCTACATCACGATGCCCTTCAGCACCTGCTGGTGCGTGTTCCGGTTCCCGCCGGAGCTGACCGGCGAGGCCGAAGCGGCCTACCGCGAGCACATTAGCTCCATCTGGACGGACCTGGCCGACGACTCGGTGTGGCGGCCGGGCCTGCGACGCGCGGTGGCCGCCTGGACGATGTCGTCCACATCCTGGCTGCTGCGCCGGTCCCTGACGGCCGACGAGCCGATGAACCCTGACCAGCCCTCGCCGCACACGCGCCAGCTCATGCGCCATCGGTGGCAGGCTCTGCTGGCCGAGCTAGAGCCGGCCGGAGACCTGCCCGCGATCGCGGCGATGGTGCGGTCGCTGCTGGCGGCGACCGACGACTGGCATGCGCCGGAACTTCCGCTCTACCCGGCCTTCCGCTGAGCAGCATGATAGGCAGCCATCAGCGCAGCCCGCTGGTCTGCTGGCAGCCACTTGACTGCTTCGCGCATGGTGACGCCGGACGCCCGGTGCGCCCGCGGTGCAAGCCAGCCGGCCACCAGATCGGGGTGGCGTTTCCCGGTCTCGCGCAGCACCCAGCCGATGGCCTTGCGGATGAAGAACTCGCGCTCTGCCAGCATGGCGTCGGCGTAGCCGGCGAACCGCGCGAAGTTCGCGGCGTCACCCCGGCGCAGCGGCACCAGCAGCGCCAGCAAGGCCGACCTGCGGATCCAGAAGTCGGCGTCGGTCGCCCACTGGTCTAGGACGGGATGGAGTTGATCGCCGAAGCGCTCGACAAGGCTGCCCATCACGTCGGCGGCCAGGCCGTCGACGAGCGCCCAGGTGCCGGCGGTGCGAAGCATCCGTTCGACCAGCGCGGCGTCGCGGGATTGGAGCAGCGCGCGCCGGTCGGTGAGCAGCAGGACTGCGGCCAGCCTGCACTCGAAGATCGGCCCGTCCCAGAGCGCCGCGGCGACCTCGGTCAGGCGCGGCCCAGTCAGCTGCGGGTGGGCACGCCGCCAGGCGGTCACGATCACGCGAGCCTGCGGAACGGTCGTGCCAGCGAATTCGAGCTTGCTCTTCAGGTAGTTCTGCTCGCTGGCCGCGCGCTCGGGAGAACCCGCCGCGCGCAGCTGCTGTTCGACCAGGACAGCGTCCGGGTCGGAGGATGAAGTCAGGCCGGCCAGCTAACCGAGATAGATGACACTGCGGCTGACGCGCTCGGCGCCGCAGCCGTGGTGACCCGGCAGGCCCAGTCCGTCCTTCGATTCGGTGTCTCTCACGCAGGAAACCGGTTCCCAGTACGTAACGCCCGTATATCTGGGGCGCAGCGGTATGTAGAACGTGAAGCTCTGCACATACTCGAGTGAGTTGACCTTCGCCGCTTTGGTCACCTTCGCGGTCTTGCTCAGCGTGTAGTCCTTGGGCAGCTTCGGATAACCGACGGCCAGGTATTCATACACGTGCTTGCCGGACTCTGTCTTGTAGGCCTTGGACGTGGGCACGTACACGTACTGGCGGTATGAGAACGTGCACTTGGTCCGGCTGCAGTGCTTGCGAACGCCAGCGTAGCGGTCGCCCGCACTGACATAAACCGTTGCTGGCCCGGAGGCCTCGGTGTCCGTGCCGGCCAGTTGGACCTTGTACTGCGTCGCAACGGATGGCGTGACGGTGAAGGAGTAAGAGGCAACGCCGCTGTTCGGAGTCAGCGTGGCCGGCGACCCCACGGCGGTGAACTTCGTGGTGCCGAAAGGCTCCGCAAGCAGGGTGGCGGTGTCGTTGGTGGCAGCAGTGGTGACGGTGCCGCTGACGATGGCCCGGTTCGCCTTCTTCGCACCCCTGTAGATCACGATCGCGTGCCCGTCGACCTTGCCGTGGTCCTTGGCGCGGAGGCCCGGAAAGTGCGGTGACGTGGCATTGATCGTGATGATGGTGCCCGTCGCCGGGCTGGCTGCCGCCGGAGTTGCTGCCATTCCCGCAATGAGACCCCCGGCTGCCGCCACTGGTGCAATCCATCGCCAGACCTGTGACATGCGCACTTGCTTTCTGCCCGCTGGACGGGCCCCCTCGTACCAGTGTCGCTGCAAAGTGTGACAGTTCATCCCGTAGCGAGCAAGACCCAGCGGAGTAGCGCATATTGGCCGCAGCTAATGGCGGGTAATGGCGAACTGGGGAGATGCCGGACGGCATCTCCCCAGTTCAGGGTCACGCGACGGTCAGACGTCGTAGTACAGCTCGAACTCGTGCGGGTGCGGGCGCAGCCGGATCGCGTCGATCTCGGTGGACCGCTTGTAGTCCAGCCAGGTCTCGATCAGGTCCGGGGTGAAGACGCCGCCCTCAAGCAGGAAGTCGTGATCGGCTTCCAGGTTGCTGAGCACGGCCTCCAGCGAGCCCGGCACCTGCGGAATGGCCTTGGCCTCATCCGGCGGCAGCTCGTACAGGTCCTTGTCGACGGGCTCGGGCGGCTCGATCTTGTTCCGGATGCCGTCGATCCCGGCCATCATCATTGCGGCGAATGCCAGGTACGGGTTGGCCGACGGGTCCGGGACGCGGAACTCGAGCCGCTTGGCCTTCGGGTTCGGCCCGGTGATCGGGACCCGGATGCAGGCCGACCGGTTGCGCTGGCTGTAGACCAGGTTGACGGGTGCCTCGAAGCCTGGCACGAGCCGGTGGTAGGAGTTCATCGTCGGGTTGGTGAAAGCCAGCAGGGACGGCGCGTGCCTGAGCAAGCCGCCGACGTAGTGGCGGCCGGTGTCCGACAGCCCGGCGTAGCCGACCTCGTCGTAGAACAGCGGGGCGCCGTCTTTCCACAGGCTCTGGTGGCAGTGCATGCCCGAGCCGTTGTCGCCGAACAGCGGCTTCGGCATGAAAGTGACCGTCTTGCCGGCCGCCCTGGCGACGCTCTTGACCACGTACTTGTAGAGCATCAGGTTGTCGGCCATCTTCAGCAGCGTGTCGAACTTGATGTCGATCTCGGCCTGCCCGGCAGTTCCGACCTCGTGGTGCTGCATCTCGACCGTGATGCCGACGTCGATGAGCTTGCGCACCATCTCTGAGCGCAGGTCGGTGTAGTGGTCCATCGGCGGCACCGGGAAGTAGCCGCCCTTGTAGGACGGCTTGGCGCCGAGGTTCCCGCCCGGCTCGTCGCGGCCGGTGTTCCAGGCGCCCTCGATCGAGTCGATGTGGTAGTAGCCCTGGTTCGGGCCGGTCTCATAACGGGCCGAGTCAAAGATGTAAAACTCGGCCTCCGGGCCGAAGTAGGCCGTGTCCGCGATGCCGCTGCCGCGCAGGTAGTCCTCCGCCTTGCGGGCGATGTTGCGAGGGTCGCGGCTGTACGGCTCTCCAGTCAGGGGGTCATGCACGAAGAACGTCAGGTTCAGCGTCTTGTGCGTCCGGAACGGGTCAAGGACCGCGGTACTGGGGTCGGGCAGCAGCAGCATGTCCGACTCATGAATCTGCTGGAACCCCCGGATCGACGAGCCGTCGAACATCCGGCCCTCGCTGAAGACGCCCTCGTCGAAGGACTCAGCAGGCACGGTGAAGTGCTGCAACGTGCCGGGCAGGTCGCAGAACCGCACGTCGACGAACTGCACCCCCTCGGACTCGATGAACCGCAGTACCTCGTCGCCGCTTGTGAACATCAGCTCTCCTTACGCGCCGGCACGGTGATGGCCGCGGGCGCAATTGCTGCCGCCTCCCGGTTGGTGCCACCCGGCATTACGCCTGCGCAGCACGAGCCGCACCGCCATCCGGGGACCGAGTAGGACGTTAGCGGCGGTCAGTTTCCTGACCGTGTCCCCTATGTTTCGCCGGTGTTACGCCGAATCCAGGCGGGAGGTGAGAACCGGCCCCCAGCACGCGCAGCCCCGCGCGAGCCGGTCAGCGCGGGCGACCGCGTCAGCCACCAGGGCGGGCACTGGCTCGCAATCCCGGCGAAGCGGCTACCGTTAGGCCTGTGACCAACCAGCAGGCGCCTGTATCCAGTCCGCAAGCTACCGACGACTCATTCTATCCGGGCCGGGACTTCGGGCTCCCGGAGTTCGGCCGCGGCTCGGTGGCGGGCTGGAGCAGGCGGCTCGGCGCACTGCTGATCGACTGGGTTGTCTGCAGTGTGATCGCGATCGCGTTTTTCTATCACCCGCAGGCCGGGCACACCGCCGCCGTGCTCACGCAGCCACGGCTGTGGACGCCAGCCGTTTTCGGCGTCGAGGACTGCTTGCTGACGGCGTTTACCGGCTTCACGATCGGCAAGCGGCTCGTCGGCCTGCGGGTGGTGCGGCTGGACGGGCAGCCAGTCGGGCTGCCGAGGGCGTTCGTGCGGACCCTGCTGCTGATGCTGGTAGTGCCGGCCATGATGATGGACCGGGATCTTCGCGGTCTTCAGGACAAAGCTGCTGGCACCATTGTGATCAGGCGGTAAGTCCTCGTTTCCTGTCAGAATGCGCGGCGGGTGACGAAACCATGCGCCGGCCGGAGCGGCTAGCGGATTCGCGGCCGCGGCGGCTTGGGCATCCGCGCCGATCGCGGCACCGGACCCTTGGGCATCTGCAGCTGGGCCGGCAGGGCATTAAGCCGGAAATTGAGTTCCGCGACGGCCTGGCCCTTGAGATTGCGCGGCAGCTTCATGATCTTCTTGTTCAGCTCGCGGATCGGGACCTGTCCCTCGGCGTCGCCGACCTGGAAGTCGTAAATCGGTATCTGGTTCGCGATCCGTGAGATCCGCTTCTTCTCGGCAGCCAGCAAGCTCGGCAGCCTGGTCGGCGAGCCCTCGCCGACCAGGATGACTCCCGGCTTCCCGACGGTCCGGTGCACGACGTCCATGTTGCGATTCGCGGCAATGGCCGGGGTGGTGGTGAAGCCGCCGCGCAGGCTCTGCAGGACTGCCGCGGCGGCTGCCGGCTGCCCCTCAAGAGCCGCATACTGCGCGGAAGTCGCGAAACGCCCGAAGAGGATCATCGCGCTTGCGAACCCGGCCAGGATCCCGAGCGGGATGAAGATCCAGATCAGGCCCAGGGCATAGCCGATGACGATGACGACGGCCGCGCCGCCCAGCCCGGCCAGTGCGACGAGCGGGAGCGCGCGCGGGTTCTGCTTGCGGATGATGCCGGCGACCATCCGTATTTGCCTGATCCGCCCCATCGACGCAGGGTCGGCCGGATTCTGCGCGTCTGCGCCAGACTTCTTCACCATGACGGCGAGGATACCGGGCGGGAACGCTGTTCCATGGCCTGGCGGTAGAGCCGGCCTGCTCGGTATGACGAGCGGACCAGCGGCCCGGACTGGACCCCTGCGAAGCCGAGCTCGGCCGCTTCCTCGGCGAGCTCTTCGAACTCCTCGGGCGCTACCCAGCGATCGATCGGATGGTGACGGACCGACGGGCGCAGGTACTGCGTGATGGTGATCAGCTCGCAGCCCGCGGTCCGCAGATCGGCCATCGCCTGACTGATCTCGTCCCGCTGCTCGCCCATGCCGAGAATCAGGTTTGACTTGGTGACGAGGCTGTCGGCGCGCGCCAGCTCAAGCACCCGCAGTGATCGCTCATAACGGAAACCTGGCCGGATCCGGCGGAAGATCCTCGGCACGGTTTCCAGGTTGTGAGCCAGAACTTCCGGCCGGGCGGAGAACACCTCGGCTAGCTGATCGGAGTCGGCGTTGAAGTCTGGAATCAGCAGCTCCACGCCGCAGCCCGGAACTGCCTGGTGAATCTCCCGGCAGGTCTGCGCGTACAGCCAGGATCCGCCGTCGGGCAGATCGTCCCGGGCGACGCCAGTCACTGTCGCGTACCGCAGGCCCATGGCGGCGACCGACTCGGCCACGCGCCGCGGCTCATCGGTGTCCAGCGGTCCGGGCTTACCGGTGGCGATCTGGCAAAAGTCGCACCGGCGCGTGCACTGGTCGCCGCCGATGAGGAAAGTCGCCTCCCGGTCTTCCCAGCACTCGAAGATGTTCGGGCAGCCTGCTTCTTCGCATACCGTATGCAAACCCTCACGCCGAACTAGCTGCTTCAGTTCGGTGTACTCGGGCCCCGTACGGAGCCGGGTCTTGATCCACGGGGGCTTGCGTTCGATCGGGACCTGGCTGTTGCGCGCTTCGAGCCGCAGCAGGCGGCGACCCTCGGGTGCTAGTACCACGCCTTTCAGCCTATTACGGCTTGCAGTGAACCCGGTGCTGGCGGCTGGCGTGGTCCGCAGCGGGGGCCTTCAGGATGCGCTCAACCGATCAGGAGACAACGGTCAGGCTGCCGCGAGGGCTGGCTCAGCGTCGGAGCCGACTATCGGAGTGTAAGCAGGGCCGGGCGGAGCAGTTAGGGCCGCGGACGGCGAAACAACGGGCGACGAAGCAGTGGATGACGGTCTCCGAGGGGAACGATTCGGGATGAACAGCGTGTATGGCTCGCAGGACGAGGGTGGCGCAGGGGACCCGGCTGGCGGCCCGGCGCCGGAGAACGCCTACGGACGGCCAGCCGGCTACGCGGGTCAGACGGCCTACGGAGCCTACGGGGCAGTCCCGCCGCCACCACCTCCGCCGCCTCCGCCG
>Ga0335073_10010362_pt1 | contig 13102 bp, 14 predicted proteins | sample Lox_Sample_22_FD_207093 | JGI IMG/M metagenome (GOLD analysis project Ga0335073, IMG submission 207093) | Soil microbial communities from Loxahatchee National Wildlife Refuge, Florida, United States - Lox_Sample_2.2 | ecosystem: Environmental > Terrestrial > Soil > Wetlands | place: USA...
CGGAGTTGGGAGGAAAAGATTTATGTACATATATTTGCATAGCAATGAACACTCATGCCTGATTTCCAGAAATACAACCTCGTGGAATTTAGCTTCTTCCTTGTTTGAAAATGTTTTCCTATTATGCATCCTTATAGAGATGTTCCCTTTCAATATACTCCGCAATCTCCTGAAGAACAAGCTCTCGTATTTCATCCACTCTCCCGTTTGCCGATGCAGTTCTCGCTCTCGTCGAACTAGTCTCCTTGCCGACAGGCTCGATAATCGTGATATACTCTGCAATTAAAGGTGGCACTTCTTTGATCTCTCCAGCCCGAATCTTCTCTACAAACGCTCTCTCTTCCGTCTCGTCCCGCCGAATAGCACACGCCAGTCGATTTCTGTCCAAAAATCCCTGCAAACTCTGTTCCAGCGAACCCGTATAATATTTCTTGTCCAAAATTCGTATCAGGGTATCATATCCCACCAGCCATATTAACTCTTTGGTCGAGGGAAACGCTTTTTCAATTTCTTTCGCTTTGTCGACGAAGCGCGCGTGCTTCGAAAGGGCCATGAGAGCGGTTGTCGTCGACGATGTAGCTTCGATTTTGTGCGCTAGCAAGTCCATCATGGCGAGTCTGTGGTCAAAGGAGGCGGGTTTGGCTTCTTTATCAGCGTTTTGAATTGCGAGGACGAGGAGGACGGTGGAGGGCGTGTCGTGGGGAAGGCAGGAGAGGGCGAGGGCGAAGTGGGCTTTGGTGGGCGGATTGAATGACGAGTCGAGGACGTACAGTTTATCGGTGTTTATAGGGCGCGTTGACTTGTTTACTATTTGGAATCCATCAGGAGACGATATGAAGGACTGTAGAGAAGAGGAATACGTTCGTGCAGACATTCGAACGACTTGAATCAGTGTGGGGAAATGTCGTCGGATGATCATCCAGAGGCACGTCGCGAGATCATCCACTAATCCACCATACCTTAAGACGTAGCACTGTAGATACTAGGGCTTCCATCTTTACACATTTCCATTTTACAAAATGTTACCTGACTTAAACAATTATACCTCTCTTGAATTGCTCATAACCTTGCCATCTCCGATTTCGCTTCCCCTGGGAAGTAACCCAAAAACGTCTCCCCCATAAAATCACATACGTGCTCCCACCGATCCGAACCGAAAAACCTCTCCGTCTCGCCCTGAGCATTCGTAATTCTCCACCAAGGAGCGCCAAACGCTCCATCATCCAAAGCCTCCTTTGTCAAATCCGTCAATCGTTTCTTTACTCCCGGATCTGACATTGCCTAACGTCAGCCTCTGCCAAAAGACCAAGGAGCGCTTACGTATTTCCACTTCTCCCATCCACCAGGAAGAATCGGGCCAAGCTCAGCTTCCATAACGGGCTCTTCGCTTGTGTTTTTGTCTTCTGTCCAAAGCGCTTTCCACAATCTCTCGGCGACTTTGAGTGGAATGCTAGGATCTACCTCGCCTCGATCCGCCGCATCTTTTAAAGCACAAATTATTCGCATTTGCTAACATGTCAGAGAACGTACGAAAGAATCTACTTTATAAGATTGAATAGGGAAGACGGATGGTTGTTTGAAGTTGGCAATTCCCATGATCTTGCCAGACCGCGCGAGGTCTTTCTGCATATACATTCCCTTGGCTAAACCAAGTCAACTTCTATTCGTTGAAAGAAGATTACCAGGGACAGAAGCAGGCGGTCGATTACTGGCGCCAACCATAATACCTCCAAGGAAGAATGGGATGAATTCGACGTCCACGCGATTCCCCCAATAATCTCGATACCGTGAAAGGACTTTGACACCCATATAAGCATACGGACTGGCATCAGTGCAGGAATAGAGGCGGGACGATACCTGACGACGTCATAGTACATCTTGATGGACGGTTTGCCCATCTCGACTACAATAGCGGGAATGCTCCAAAGGACACGGTGCGAGTTATAAGCGAAAAAGGCGGGGAGTTGGACCTGCCGACGGGCGGTTGTAGATCTCTTTTCGGTAATCGGTCCGCCGCCCAATCCGATCTCAAGCCAGGTAAGAGCATCGGGACGAAGGACGACACTTGCAGACGGTTGTTACCGCTAATACTCTACCTAGAGATATAGTTTATCACAAGCTACATATAAACGGGGGTGTTTGTGGATATTGACCCTTTTGTGCATTCTCATCAAAAACGTGATTGATGATTATTGATCATTCGGTAATCGGCCTAATGCCAACAAAACCGCAGGCCATGCCAGTCGACTTCATCTACCAGGCGTTCACATATTCGCCTTTCTAAACGTGCATATGCAAGTCCCGTGAATTTATCCTCTAAGCGAGGATCCTCGGAACAGTGCACTCGATGTTCAAGTGCGGATTCTATTTGAAAGACTTTAATATCCGGAAGATTTATCAACCATCCCGGTACCTTGTCTTCGGGTTTGGTCTCTCCGAGTTCATATTTCTTTGGAGTCAAGATTTCGACATTCTGAAAGTTGCCGAAGTTCTTGTTGACCGGGCTGTTTGGAGTTACGGTTCTTTGCCGGATCAGATCTGGCGGTGTGTAAAGTGTTCCGTGGGGACGACGAGAACGAGTTTCTCGACGTCTGCGACCAGGGCGCGCGGGACTTGTGTCTCCCCTGAGGGAGTGTGTTGAGTCTTCAATATTCGAAGAAGAGTTCCCAGAGGGGCACTTGTTACAGCGCTTTTTCCGACGAGAGCGGGGAATTTAACATTCACTTTTGGCCTTGCGCCTGGATTCTCGACTTCTACTGGAAGCGAGATTCTGGACTCGGTGGGGAGAGAAAAGAGTGGAGGAGAGGGAAAATATGCTCTCAATAACTTTGGGGAAGAAGGCGAACGTCTGTCTTTAGTAGCTGAAAAGATGATGTCGATCGGTGATGATGGGGAATTAGAGATAATGCGTTTTGATGGAGACAAAGGAGGCTGCGGCACTTGAGGCAAACAAACTCTCGGAGAGGAAGATGACTGGACTTTCGATTTTGCCGCACAGGAGGGAGTCGGAGAAGCAATGCTAGAACTGATGTCCTTGATTTTGCGAATGATTTCCTCGATGCGTTCGGCACGTGAGATGGCTGTGGAGCCAGCGGGGGAACTCATGACGATAATATGAGGAAGTGACCTAGCTCGAATTGAATTTGAAAGAGGTAATAATGGCAAGACAAACGGAACTCCGCTTAAAACAATTTTGAATCTCATTTTGCGACTCTCAACATCTGGTGCTCGAATCAGCATCCTCGCGATCTACACAAACAAAACCTATTCACCATGGAGATGGTCTTGTAGAATAGGATTGGCCCCCAAGGATTTACATCCGGTGGCGTTCCACAGACGGGGGATGCTGCAACGATCGAAAGGAAACCCTCAAAAAGACAAACCTTGTACTTTCAGAACGAATACGTGCGAAATATATATTGCATGTTCCTGTTGAGCAAGTTAAGCAGAATACTCCCTGAAGAAAGACCAAAAACCGATATATACAATACAGGAACAAAATTCCGATCTAGAAAAGCTGGTCGATTTCTGGTGCGACCTTTCGAAGAATCTCCATTGTCTCATTCCACAACTTGAGTTGGGTCTTCTTGCCTTCCTCACTCGTAACAAAGGGGCTCAAGCTACCATTAATCTCTACCAGTCACTGGGGAGGGGGGCAAATGTTACTTGTCGACTTTACAATCGGAGAGATATTCTCCCTTGTAATCTTCACCATCTGACCCAACAGCAGCATGTGTCAAGGTGCGGGACCCTTGTTCTGCGGTCCTCGCAATCACATGTATCATCACCAAAAAGCTCCATGAGTGACCAGTCACTTCCCTCGAAAGGTCGGTCTTGCACAAGCCAGGATTAACACTACTGTCAGCCCATGCTATCGGAGGGAAGGCTTAACCCCGATAAACTGATTTTCTGGTCTTCACGATGTTTTGAGGCTTTCATGCGAGAGCCAAGTTCGCATGTGAAGAGCGTATCAAGGAGTTTGGAGTGAGGGTATCGTTTGTCTCCAATGAATTTCTCTTTATCGCTCATAGCTTGGTAAATGCTGTCTGCATCGCGGTATTCTTCGAGGTTGTGCCATGCATGGACACCAGAAGAGAGGATCACGAGTCTGGGATGGACGGTGGAAAGCGATGTGGTTTTTCTGAGTAACGGGAGAAGGAGAAGGGCGAGAAGGAAGGTTGAGAGAGCATTAGTTTGGATACTACTGTCAAGAAGTGACGGTTATGTGAGATACGTCTCTTCAAATCCATCGACAGTGGTGCGATATTGACGGGTCGCAAGTCCAGCATTTTCAATCAGAATGTCTAGTCTGTCCAATTCCTTTTCGACTGATTATAAGTTGTGTGGAGAGAGGACTGACCTCTTTTGGCAAAAGCCTTGACATTTTCAAAACTTGCAAGATCCAAGTCCCAGCATTCTACGACTCCCTTTGTGATCCCAGTGGTTTCATTGATACTCCTGACGGCTCTATTTCCCTTCTCGGTATTTCGACATGCAAGGATCAATTTCTTGGGATTCATTCTTGCCAGATGACGAGCAGCTTCCATTCCAAGCCCGACATTTGAGCCTGAAAATAAGCTTAATTTGAACTGACAAAACCTGTAACAATGACAGTGCGACCAGTGAGATCGGCATTGGCAACAGGGAGAGGGGTGAATTGCGAGATGAGAAAGGACATGAAGAAGGTTTCTGTTCTAAAATGTAGTCGACGTGTGTCGAAGTGGCGCGGGGGGGCTGAATGAATGTGGGGTGGGTCGGCTTATATGGCCATGATGCGGAGACTTGCGACTTTGCCGGAGTTAGCCCGCTGGAGAGTTTGCGTCCTCCCGGAGTTTAGCATGATTGGCGAGTCGAACCAAATTAACGGATACACCTCCATCAATCTCACTAAACTCGACGTCCTCGACAACCTCGCCGAAATCAAAGTCGGAATCATTATTTCCATGAGGGTACCGAAGTCCCGTTCTTCCCTGCTGATCTCAAATGTTTGGAAAAATTCGAGGTTGACTACCTCATGTTGAAAGGGTGGAAGACCAAGACTTCCGGGTGTACTGCAGACACTCAATTACCCCTTGAACCGAGAGGGTATGTCGAATTTATTGAAATGATTTTGGGGGTTGGAATTGAATGGGTTGGCGTTGGGCCTGGCAGGGATAGAATGCTCACTCGCTAAATTGCATGAGCGAGGAGTTTTGTATTTTCTTTCCGTTTCCTTTATTTTTCTCTGTAGTAGTTCGTTCTATCGGTTTCAGATATATGCATATTCTTTTGCGTGTGGATGTAGACCGGGAATTATGTGAATGAAGATTTTTTCCACGCTTGAAATGCATCAATAGTGCTTCTCTTTTCTACGAAGCAGATAGCGCGACTAGGGGAGTATCAAAAAGTTTGGTCAAATACTTGTCCTCGAATAATTTTGTTACAGAAATGTTTTCATTTCTCTGATAATGGCGATATCTTAGATACATACAGTCGTTAACACATCCTCATGACCATCTATGCGGAATGTCCCAATCATAACATTTAATTACTCAAACAAACGCTACTTCGCCACTCCCATGGCCGCTGCTGCTCGAACTCTCCACCCTCTTCTCCTTTGTAAACTCGACGAGACGTGGCCGTGCAGGCATACTCTTCCCACTACTGCTATCCCAATCGATATTCGGACTCATTGGGCTCAGCGGACCACTCACCCGTGTTACAGGATATTGCACAGCATCGTCAATCGTATCTCGACTTGATTCTCGTTTCTGATACCATGTGCCCCGTTCGTTTTCGTCGTACCCGCGGTGTTGATGATCAGATTGGAACGAGTCGACCGAGTAAGATGAAGCTCGATTGTTGTTATTATCCCAATGTCCGAGTCCCGAGCCTCGTCCGCTTTGAGGGAACATTCGATCCGCAGATTCCCAATGGGTTCCTTCGTAGTCCACTCCTGATGACCCTTCCGAGAATGTGCCAATCGTTTCTTGACTCCGGTCGCCGTAGCCTCGATTCTCCTCAGGTGGTGGATGCACATTCACTATTGGTGCAGCACCCCGGATCCCCATCCCGCCCAGCAGAGGTGAGACCCCTCCGACAGCCGGTGATATCGGTGCCAATCCACCACCTCCAGCAGCCGGATTGGGTGACTGTACTAATCTGACTGAGAAGATCTCATTCGTGCTGACAGTGGCGAGACTGGCATCTGAACTCCGCGCATTTGAAGTCCAATCTCGTCCATCACTTCTCCGCCATGAACCTCGTGCGGCTTTCGGGAGTTCTCGAGGCCCTCCTATCATGGGCGTTGGCAGAGCCTTTTCGTGCTCGGGACGCTGATCGTATGGACCCCCGACGGTGGCCGCAGTGGTTCCCACTTCTGAGGTTTTCAACGTAAACATGCCTGACATGCCACGTTTGAAAAGACCCATGCCACCCAGTTGACGGGGTTCACCCCATGATTTCTCCTCTTCGAGAGGCCAGTCTGCGTCGGGTGTGGTGTTGTACGGACGTGAGATGGGAGGAGGGGTTCCTGCGCGGATCGATGATTTACTCGATTTCTTTCGACGATGACGATAACAGCAGACGATGAGGGAGAAGAGACAAATGGCGCCAACGGGACAGATTACAGATAACGCGATGATCGTTGTTTTATTTGATGACGACGAGGAAGATGAGGTTGTGGGTGAACTTAGAGGGACACCAGATGAGGATACAGTTTGTACATCGAAGGAGGTGGTCTGCTTTTGATTTAGGGAAGGAGAAGAAGCGTTGATGTCGACCTCCACGGATTTGGCATCGTTTGCGGCTGGAGTGCCTGAGATGGTCCGAGTTCCTGAGTCGTAATTGAGCCAGTTATCGCCTCCATTCGCTTTGAAGTCGACGCTGAGTTGCACGTCCGCGGCAGCAAAGAATGTGTCGTTCAGGACAAAGGAAAAATTCTGCCCGATAGTAGCATTCACAGTCGATGGTAAATTTGTTGCGAACAGTCCGTTGAACAGATCGACTAATACAGTCGCGCGAACGATATCGTCAAACACGTCCGTGACAGTGATGACGACCGTGGTTCCCTTGTCGTCCTTTGTTGCCTGGCCAGACAAAACGAGCGACGTATTATCGAAACTAAGCCAACCCCCATTCGTACCGAGATCTGCAGAGATGGAGCTAATATTTGATCGAGCGACATTAATTCCATCCAGCTGTATCGAGTCGAGAGGAAAGGTATAGGAGACGTTTCCGCCGATGGTAGTGTTCACTATCGTGGTAGTAGGATTAATGGCAAAATCGTGGGCGCCGATGACGACATTGAATGTCTGACTCGCGGAAGCAAAGCCAGCATGGGTTGAAGCAATTAAAGTTACGCTAAAGTATTGCGGAGGTGCGATCTGGGAGAAGACTTCTGGCGCGGCTCCGGTGAAGGTGAGATTGTCGGCTGAAAATCTTATCCAGCTCGGGAGCGGTGTGTGTCCTGCAATTAGTGCCAAAACGAGGATATAAATACCCGTTGATACCGCGTAATAAGTCGTGATGGGTACACTGCCAGCCTTGAACGTATCTTGCGCGAATTGCCAGCTAAATGCTTTTTCATTGCTCAGCACGATCCCACCGTTCCCGTCGACTCCGCCGAACCCTTCCAGCTGAGACTCCACGTCTTGTCCGAGTGTAACTCCATCGTCCTGTACTACCAGAAACGTCACATCTCCCGTCGCGATTCCCGTCGTGTCATTGGCGTTTAGCGTGAATGTAAATGTTCCGACATCGCCTGAGGAGGGTGTCCCTGTGAATGTTCGCGTCGAGTTATCGAATGATATCCATGACGGTGTATTATTCGATATCGAGTATGTGATTGAGGGAGTATCATAGGAAAATGTCGAAGGCGAAAAGGTGAATGAGAAGGGTTCGGCAACCACTGCTAATGGCGGAACTTGTGCATTTATAGGGAAGGATAGCTGGGGAATGGCATGGACTAACGAAAGGGATCCTAAAAGGAGGGGAGTGAATTTGAAAGGGAAGGTCATGCTCTTCAGAGCAGCTCTACACGTTAGAGACTGCACCTACAGTGAAATAGTACCGTTAGAGAGAATAGTCGTCAAAATGGGGTGAATTAGATGATGGCAGGAGACATATTCTGCCCTCCCGACGTAACGCAAAGATGAAGACTGGGTCAACGAGAGTCAGGAACAGGTTTTGGTCAACGTAAAGAGTCGTTGGGTATAGCCCGCAGCGTGGATCAGTTGTTTCTCGAGTGCTGATGCAAAGGGGCCACGTTTATTGGGAAATGGCTCTCCCATAGCACTTTTGCCCAACAGAGTGTGCCTTGTGCGCGCGTCGTCCCTCTCACCCCCCTGGCTAGGGGCATTTTGGAAAATGTTTCCAGCGAAATATAATCCGCCGTGGGTGTTTTTCCGTGGGGCCTACCCAGTCGGAGGGAAGGGTGGGTAAGCAAGCATTCCCATGTGGTTGGCTGCATCGGCTCTGCAGTCGGCTCATCCAATCTGTTCTTAATATGGCTCATATGGGTATGGAGTGATTGAGCGCTCGCCTCCTTGAGGAGGAGCGGGTCTGAGTCTGAGGCACGGGACTCCTTGAGTTGCGCGCCCCCTGCGCTGCAGGGGTAATGCAATGCAATGACCCATGTCGTGTTTGCATTTCCCGTAACCTTGTTTCTATTATTGGATCACAGCACCTCTGCGTGCCACTGTGGGACCTATAGTCAGCCACCGCTTTGATCATCTTGATTAATTTCCCGTTGCGCGTCCACCGTCCGTGCGACGACTATCCCACCCCGAGAGGCAAAAAGAAGGCTTGAGCTGGAGGGAGACGAGGAGTTAAACAGTTTCAGTTGCCCATTTCGACGAAACATTTTAAATTACAACGTGACGTCTATTCCACATATTAATTTTCGCAGATGTTAAATCCCAACGAATGGAGGTATTCGCGTCCAAGTACGGAAGACAAAGCTCCAAAAGGCCGGAACGCAACGGAAGTTCCCATTTTCCACGCACGGATCCACTCAAGCCAGATTTTCAATACCGATCTAGATAATGCTTTTTCTCTGTGATCTCGTAGTAATGCGGTCTGATTGTCAGAGTGAATCATGAATGGGGTACTCACGCTAATTCAGTCAGCCATTCTCTTTCGATCGTCGTCACGTCTCTCATGAACGTCTTGTTACTGGTTTCGACCACTGCCATCAGAACCACCCTCGAGATTGACTACCTTCGTGAAACATGACCCATTTTGCCTTTCGATTGAACATGACCGAGCTCGGATGGACGTATAATTCCTGCTATTAGACTTTGGTTTAATAGCAGACACGCACAATCTCACCCTTGACCAACCGATACGTCCCGTCCGGTTGCATCTTTGCCACATTCGGAAAGTAACCCGCCAAAATGCACTTCCGTATAGACTCACTCGGATTTGCTGCGTCCTTGGACGAATTTATCAACATGTTATAACGCTGAAGATATCGTTTCAACTGTGCTCGTATCGAAACAGCCCGTGACAAAGCTTTAAAGTTCAACAAATGCTGATGAGCCCATTTGCTCGACTTTTGTCCCTTGGTCACAAAACTCGTATATACTGCAAATCAGGACACCGATAGAGCGAAGGGGATACCATTGAGAAGAGTTAGATGATCCCCTTCTTCAACAGTGAATTTTCGTCGTTCTCCCTCCATGCGTTTCTCTCCTTCCGCTTGAACCCAGATCCCATCGACACTGCACATGGCGGCAATACTCAATACTTCTTCCGTGCATCCCCAGCGTCCACTGCCGAGCAACATCTTCGCCATCGACGGAGCAAGAGGGACTTCCGCCATCCTCTGACCCAAAGGGGTGGTAAGTCGTCCATACTCATCCAATGCCTGCAGCGAAAATAACAACTCCAAAGCCCGAATCATTGATTCTGCCGGTGGAGGCGAAAGGTATTCGAACCGTAGCACATTATCAATCCCAAGACTCTTAAGTGCTAGGATGACGGGAGCCAGATCTGAGCGCTGGATTTCAGGAACAGAGGTTGGTGTGAGCGCCGAGTAGGCTGATTTGGTGTAGAGACGGTAACATTTCCCAGGCTTTGTTCGACCGGCTCGACCGGCTCTTTGTAGAGCCGAGGCTTGAGATATCGGGGCTACGAGGAGAGACTCAATTCCTGTCCTGGGATTGTATGCGCGCAGCTACGATTAGCGAGAACGAGTGAGAGGTAAATTACTTTTACGAACCCACAGTCAATGACATAGACTATTCCGTCGATGGTGACGCTTGCTTCGGCTACATTGGTGGCCACGATAACTTTTCTCTCGCCTTCTTGTGCGGGTTGAAAGACGGCTAATTGCTCAGAACTCGGTAGGCCGGCATATAGTGGGAGAGCGTTCAATTTGGGGGTTGAAGAGTTCATCTGTCCGAGACGAGAGCCGATCTCAGCGACACATCGATCAATCTCGTCTCTTCCAGTCAAGAAGAGTAATATATCACCCTCCGGTTCCTTATGGTCAATCTCGCCACGGCATTTGTGTACCTTCAAATGAATGTCCATCACGGTTTTCAGCGCTGATTCGATATAGTCTTCTGAGGGTTCATCGAGGTACATTACATCGACTGGAAACGTTCTTCCTTCCAGAGATATTGCAGCGACGGTCTCTGGTACCCTTTCCGCCGCGTTCGATTTCTCCTTTCCAGATGAGAAGTATTCCTTGAACTTGGCAGCATCGATAGTGGCGCTCGAAATGATGATCCTGAGATCCGGTCTCTTTCGTCGAATTCTACATTAGCGCGAACCGAAAAGTGCCATGCTTCTTGAGTAATCCCATCAGAATGTCGGTGTATAGCCCTCTCTCATGGGCTTCGTCCAGCATAATAATGCTATAGCGTCGCAATAGGGGATCCATAAGCGCTTCTCGAACCAACATCCCGTCCGTCATATACTTGATTCGAGTCTTATGTGAAGTAACATCTTCAAAGCGTATTGAATAGCCTACTTCTTCTCCAAGGTTACATCCCATCTCCTCGGCGACTCTTGCGGCGACCGTGGTGGCAGCGACCCGTCTCGGCTGTGTAATCGCAATGCAAGCGCTTGGAGTCGTCCATCCCGTCTCGTACAAGTACTGCGGCAATTCTACCTTTTAGAATGGAGCGTTTGGAGAACGCATACGAGTTGACTTTCCGCATCCGGTCTGTCCACAGACTATAGTGACTGGATAACTCTCCACGAGGTACAGCAGCGATGTTCCTGAAAGTCAGCGGAGGACAAAGCCTGTATTACTGTGCTTGAAGATGGGGAGAAGTTCTCGTTGACGTTTCAGAGACAAGGATGCATATTTATTGTATCGCGAGACAAAGCCTTCAGAGTCATTCTGCGCTCCTCCGCCTCTGTCGGCACCCGAACCTACTCCTGTTGCCGTAGCCATCACCGCATCGAAATGGTTGTCCCACGCTGATCTCCGCCCAAAAATTTCTGAACTTCTGATTTCTCGTTCTGGACTTGGCCAACTTTCAAACTCTGTGGCCAGGCCCAGAAGGAGCATGCGTCGATGGGAAGACGGATCCTCCAAGCCAGAGAGGAGAAAAGTGATGTCAGCATTGCGGTCCTTCCTGAGAAACTTAAAAGGTCTGCAAATGAAATCGTGAGCTCGGTTCAATCCCTAGAACGGCGGACATTTCCTTCCTCGGAATGTCTCTCGATCGAGACGGAAACCTCGAAAAGAAATACACAGCTACTGTACGCGCAGTCGTCTTCCGAAATCATCGGCTATCTCATCTACATCAACACCTCTTCTGGCTTGCGAATTCATAAAGTTTGCGTTGCAGAATCTTTTCGTCGTCAGGGGATTGCCTCAAGGATGATTCGACAAATCTGCGAAATCGCCCGAAAGGCTGGAAAGGACATCGATTTATGGGTTGACGAGGCACGAGTACCAGCTAGAAACTGTTATACTGCATGTGGGTTTGTACAAGTAGGCGATATGGTGGAGGAGTACTATGGTCCTGGAAGAAATGGGCTCCGCATGATTTGGATAAATGAATGATAGCTTTCTATGGTGCGCAGTAATCTCTGAATTAAGCCTAACGTGCTAAAGGAGATTTGAAGGCAGAGTAGCTTGAGGGACGACAGCTTATATTAGAACAAGATGAAAAATTTCGTTGGTCCTACTTGATTAGATTCCAAAAGGCGCTGATTTTGATTGCCCTCGAATCAACCAGGAGCAATGGATGCGGTCGTGGGTGACCTGGTACATCATTTGCGACAAGTTTATTCGACGTAAGCGCAATTCATAGCAATCCTAACGTGGAGTCTGGGGCCAACAGACCGGTACCTTGTCGGGATTTCTGGGGCACCTGGATCCGGCAAGACAACAATTGCGGCTCGAGTGGCATGCTCCAATACAGATTAGCTGATAGCCAAGGTGTCAGGACTGAATCAATCGAGTCGAGCGGCGCGCGGAGGGGATATAGCCGTTATGTTGCCCATGGTACCCCCATTTCGTGGTTTCGTTGACGAAAGGATGGATTTCACTTTTACCGAGCGCAATTAGACAAGTTCCCTGATCCTGCAGACGCGCATGCTCGACGAGGAGCGCCTCATACCTTTGACGCCGTGAAATACGTTCAACTAGTGAAATTCGTGAAGGAGAATCCAACCGTTATAATCCGTGCCCCGTCATTCGATCACGGGGTGAAGGGTAAGTCCGTTTTATCAACTTTAAGAATTTACAAATTAGATCCTGTCGAGCACGATATCCCCATCAATCCGACCCACCGCATCGTGGTGATAGAGGGCAATTACATTCAACTCACTGTTCCACCATGGGATGAAGCCACGCAGCTGCTAGACGAAAAGTGGTTTATCACAGTGGAACGAGACGTTGCGCGAGGACGCGTGGTAAAACGGCATTTGATTGCTGGAATTGCGAAGACGGAACAGGAAGCCGCAATGAGATTTGACGAGAATGACTGGCCGAATGGAGAGTTCCTAATCAACAACAGTAGCGTTGAAGGTGCCGACAAGAAGATTCATAGCGTTCAGGATTCCCATTTCAGCGAGACATCATGTTTGACGAGAGAATGAAGATTATAATGCTAAATGAAACTCCAAACCTAACTAATGCCGTGTCTACTAACCATGC
>Ga0335073_10010363_pt1 | contig 13101 bp, 11 predicted proteins | sample Lox_Sample_22_FD_207093 | JGI IMG/M metagenome (GOLD analysis project Ga0335073, IMG submission 207093) | Soil microbial communities from Loxahatchee National Wildlife Refuge, Florida, United States - Lox_Sample_2.2 | ecosystem: Environmental > Terrestrial > Soil > Wetlands | place: USA...
CCCCCTAAAAAGGCCTCGAAGTTTCCTCAAATCGCGTCTCCCAAGTTTCCTCCCGTCTTCAAATTCCCCAACAAAAACGTACTTTCGAAGCCAGGAAACATTTTCGTTTCCGTTTTCATTTCCCGAAATTTCCAGTTTCCACACCATACACGCAAAAAAGGAAACTTCAGATGCCTTCCAGTGTCTTCACTGGCAAACCACCTTCTACGAACCTGAGCCGCGACCATGAGGGAAAATCCGCGCCTTTTCGTCCTCTTTGAAGAGCTCCTGGAGGCGATGGAACATGGCTATGCCGATTCGCGGCTGCTCTATGCTTCGCAAATTCTGGCGCACTTGCTCGGGCTGGTGATTTGGACGTATCGTTCCGGCTCGGACCGCAACGTCACCACCGCGCAAAAGGTGGCCCAAAGCATAACGTACATGAAGCAGCATCTGGATCAATCGGCCACGGTTGCGTCGTTTGCCGCCCTGGCAAATTTGTCCGAGCCATACTACCGGTCGCTGTTCCGCCGCCAAACGGGGTACGCCCCGATGGGATTATTACATTCGCCTTCGCATCCACAAGGCCTGCCAGCTTCTGGACACCACGACGCTGAGCATCAAAGAAATCGCCCGGGCAGGTCGGCTATCAGGACCCGCTCTATTTTTCGCATGCGTTCAAAGCGGTAATGGAGACTTCGCCGACGCAATATCGGCTCCAACACAAAGGGTAAGACCAATGAAAAAGGAAAAAGCGGCCATCCTTCGTTTCCTTGAAATTCCCGAATTTCCCTGCAAAACCGCCATTTTTGGCTTTGTTTCTTCGTTGCATTCCCTAGGCCCAAAAAATGTGTCATAGCTTCAACTTCAGACGCGCTGGCCACCAATCCAATAATCCAGAATCCGATCTTCCTCATTGCCATACCTCCAACTACACTCAAAAGCCAAAAGGAATTTTATGCCGCTCTTAAAACTCGATACCTCAGTCGCGGTCACAGACGAAAAACGGTCATCGTTGCTGGCCGCCCTGTCCCGCATCGTTGCCGAAACCACAGGCAAGCCCGAGCAATATGTCATGGTCACGGTGAACCACAATCAGGTTTCCATTCTGATGGCAGGAAAGCCGGGCGACGCCGCCTTCGTGGACATTCGCGGAATCGGCGGTCTGAATGGGGACGTTAACGGCCGGCTTTCGCAAAAAGTCTGCCAGTTGCTGAAACAATCTCTCGGCATTGCGCCGGAACGCGTCTATCTCAATTTCACGGATGCTCCGGCGGAGAATTGGGGCTGGAACGGGCAAACGTTCGGGTGAGAAAAATTCAAAAGGAAAAAGGAAAAAGTTCGGACGAATCATGAACATCACCGTGCTGGATGGGTACACGCTGAATCCGGGGGATAATCCGTGGGACGAAGTTGCCGCACTGGGCGAATTCACTTGTTTCGAGCGCACTCCCGTCGAGCAAATCGTCGAGCGCGCCCGTGACGCCGATATTGTCCTGACCAATAAGGCGCCGCTCTCAGCGACGACCATCAACAGTTTGCCCCGGCTCAAATTCATTAGCGTCACGGCAACCGGTTACAATATCGTAGATATAAACGCCGCCCGCGCGCGCGGTATTCCGGTATCAAACGTGCCCGTTTACGGCACCGATACGGTTGCCGAGTATGTGATGGCATTGCTGCTCAATTTTTATCGCCAGCCGCAATTGCACAGCGAACTGGTCGCGCAGGGAGAATGGTCGAGGAGCGTGGATTGGTGTTTTTGGCGAACGCCGCTAACGGAATTGGCCGGACGCACAATTGGCATTGTCGGCTTTGGCCGCATCGGACGGCGTGTGGGCGAACTGGCAGCCGCCTTTAAAATGCGCGTCCTTGCCAACAGCCTTTCACGCCGTCAATTACTCCCCTGCCCTGTCGAATGGCGGGACCTTCCGGAATTATTCGCCGAATCCGACGTGGTCACATTGCATTGTCCTCTCACATCGGAAAATACCGGCATGGTCAACAAATCGTTGCTTGGCCGGATGAAGAAGACTGCCTATTTCATCAATACCGCGCGCGGCGCCCTCGTCAATGAAGCCGACCTCGCCGAAGCGTTGCGCCAACGCACGATTGCCGGGGCGGCTTTGGACGTGGTTTCAGCAGAACCGATTCCCGCCGGCAATCCGCTTCTGGCCGCGCCGAATCTAACTCTTACGCCGCACATCGCATGGGCCACAGTCGAGGCGCGGCGCCGGCTGATGCGCGTGACGGCGCAGAACGTGGCGGCTTTCCTCTCCGGCAAGGCGATTAACGTGGTTAATTGAAAACGTTGAAGCGTTGAAAATCTCAGATCAAATCAAAATCCTATGCCTAAATGTTCGAAATGTGGAGTGGACTGGATTGAAAATTATTGTCCCGTTTGCGCGCGCACGCTTGAGCCAGCCCCTCCAACTCCCCCGACGACCCCGGCACCAGCACTCGCGCCCATCCGTCCAGCGGCCAAAACAATTGAAATCGATCAAAAGTTCCCAATTGAATTTCCCTACAACGCAAATTGGCGAATCGCTCTGGTTTTTACGATTCTCTTTGTCGGTTGCGCGGGTGGTTCTGCATACTCGGCGATAACGAATCATGCCGGCGTCATCATAAATGGCGCAATCACTCTCGGGCCAGTTGGGGCAACAAGGTTCTACTGGGGGTTTGCCATTGTCATGGCATTCCTGGCGCTTTTTTGCGGGGTGGCGTTTGTTAGCAGTTTTCTATGGCCAGGGGTCCTCGTACTTCAAGCGGATGCGCTTCTTTTGCCAACTGGTTTGCGTAAGACCAGGATCATTCACATTCCCTACGGCCAAATACTTGAATGTCAGGAAACCGAAATCGGCAAACAGAGGCACAAAGCCCTTCGGGTCATACTTCGAAGCAAGGAATATTCCGTGCATGCAACGGCATTGCCGAATCCGGAAGCTTATGCGTTTGTTCGAAAATTCCTGCGCTCAAGGTGCCGGCGCAGTTGATTGCATCAGCGGAGGAATCATTGTCAATTCTACCAGGTTCAAAATCCCCGCAGGTCGGTGCTGGAACGTTTTGGCAGGCCGCGGGCAGGCGCGCGTTTAAGGACAAGATATTCAATGCCCAATTTCCGGCAATACTCGCGCTTGCCACCCTTGTCGCCGTCTTCGTTCACGACGTAAATATCCGGTTTTAATCGCCGGATTTCCGGGTCGGCATCGAGCCAGCCGTCGCCGGTGGAAATCAGCGCCTGCTTTACGTATTTAATCGAGCTCACCGCATAACGCCGCTCTTCCTGGGGAAAAAATGGATGACCCTTGCCTTTGAGCAATCGGATATTCTGGTCATGGCCGACGATGATATATAACTCGCCATATGCGGATGCCTCCTCGAAGAACCGCACGTGGCCGGAGTGAATCCAATCGAAGCAGCCGGTGGCAACGACTTTTTTATGGGTTGGAACATTCGGCTGCACGACCTGGCCGGCCGGCAGGTCGGCGCTACCGTGTTCGCCCGACTTGGAACTCGCAGGCAAGATGCCTGCGCCGCTAGACGGTTCAGGGAAACCAGCCACGTCTTCGTCTTTGAACACGCGGTAGAGCACGTCTTTGTTCCGGCAGAATTTTTTCCGCTTCGCATTCGCGGAGGCCTCGATGTCAACCCATACGTCGGGGCGCAGTCCTGGAATTTCGGGCAGCGAGTCCAAATCCGGCGTGGCATTACCATTGTCGATCGGAACGACGCGGGCAACGTATCGGATGGCATTTAAAACATAGTTCCGCTCGGCAAGCGGAAACTGGGGCGGCTTGCCGGTGAATTTTTCAATCGCTTGATCATTCCACAGAAGAACCGTCAATGCACCGAGGCGGGACGCCTGGTCTAAAAAACGCAGGTCCTTTGAGCGGATGTCGTCAAAGCCGCCGGAGATAATAATGTTCTGCGCGGAACTCATTTTGCGGCAGTGCGAATGTTGACTTTCAAAGCACCGGGCACGGGCTTCTCGGAAACCACAATCAAATAGCCTCCGCCGCAACCGGAATACATCGCTCCAAAATATTGCCTCTGATACGCCTTGAGCAGTGCCGTCAGATCCACCCGGATGAGCGGGTGCCGGACGACATGAGGTAACAGCTTTTCCCAGCATTGCATATTGAGGTTTAACGAGGCGCCCAGTGCGCGGGCATCTCTTCGCACAATGGCAGCGAAGCAGTCCTTTCCAGACTGGCCGAGTTTGGCGGCCCATTCAGGATCGAGATTTTTTTCGCCCAGCGGACTATACCCTTCCGGTCTCGGCTCGACCGGAATCAAGTGAAGCGTCTTCTCCAGCCACCGTGCCCCTGCCGGCCGGTTGCACGATTCAATATGGATTGGGAAGACTCCTCCCTCATGGTTGAAGTCGTAATCCAAACGGTTGATGCCGGGATAAATCAATCCAATCATGTCCTGTGAGCCGCTTGGATCGGCCTTGCCCTTATTTTCCGCCGCGTATAACTCGCGGACTAATTCCTCTCTCGGCCGGCAGGGTACCTTGCCCTTCCAAAGTTTCATGGCGACAGCGCGCGTGCCGCCGGCGAAGCCCGAACGATCCATCGGCCGGAAGTCCGGTTCGATTTGTACGACGACCATCGAGCCGGGAGGTTTGGGGTTGTGACGCGAAACAAACGGCTGATCAATCCAACCGCCGGCCAGTTGCAGACGGTTGGGAATGGCCCCGATATATTTGGCGACGGGTTTCAAGACTCGCGCATTCTGCCAAAAAACCGGACAGGCTGGAAGCCTGTTCAAGAGATCAGTTAATTGAATTAAATCACTTTCATTCAGTGATGGTTTCGACTTCTGTGTCGGTTCTCGACTTCTCCGGGCCGCCTGAAGGCGGGACACCAAAAAGAGATTGCTTTCATTCTGTGACGGTTTGGATTTGTGCATTGGTCACAGATAGGGAGGCGATACCCGCCGGTGTGATGATTTTTGAGCCGATGAGCCTGACATTCCGGGCATCATAAATGCAAAACGGTTTGTCAGCCGTTATGGAAACGTTTCGCAGGACCACGTTGCTGACGGGCATTTCCGGCAGTCCCCAAATCAGGCCCGCCGTGCCGCCATCCTGCACAGTAGCGGTGATATTGCTGAAAAGGATATCACTGTAAATTGGCGTGCGCTCAGTGACCGGACTGGACGGATAACTGGCTGCGACGGCCGGCGTCAGATCATACAGATGCCTATATTCCGGGTTCCTCGCCGTGTACGTGGCGTAAACCAGAATAGGAATCAGGACATTCGTCATGCGCAGGTTCAAATACTTCAGGTTGTGCACATAGCCGCCACGGTCCCGGTCAGACTTAATGCGAATTCCCTGTTCGGTGTTATTGAACGTGCAGTTGATGACGGTGATATTGGAGACACCGCCGTAAGTGAAACTCCCGATCGAAACTCCATGGCCGTATCCATAAGTGCAATTGGTAATGAGGACGTCCGAAGTGTGTCCGCCGCAGGTGAAATTGTCGTCCCCGACGCTTACATTACAATTTTCGATCAAGACATTCTTCCCGGACACGTCGCAGGCGTCTGTATTGTGCCCGGGATTGACAGGGTCGGTGGAGGGATTGGCGCGAATGGTCACGCCCCGTACGGTTACGTCGGTCGACCTGCCACTGATGGCAATGTGAAACATCGGCGAGTTGGTCAGGGTCACATTTTCAATCAGGACGCGGTTGCATCCGAGAAGGTGAATCATGATTGGCCGGCGTGCGCCGCGCTGTCGCGCATATGGCCACCACGGAATCCCCTGGCCGTTGATCATTCCCGAACCGCTAATGGCGACATCATGCAGGTCTGAGCCGCTGATAAAACTCTCCGGGTCGACTGTCTTGCCGGGGTATTTATCGAGCGGCAGCATGACCAGAGTCGCGCCGTCGTCCAGGCGCAAATTGATGCTGCTCGCAAGATGAATCGGCCCGCACAGGAAATTTCCAGGCGGGACTTCAACTGTGCCGCCCCCGGCTGCCTCAGCGGCGTCAATGGCGGCTTGAATGGCGGCGGTGTTCGTGCCAGCGCCGTCGCCGTCGGCGCCATAACTCAAAACGTTGAAGCTGGCGCGAGGGATAACCGGCAGGTCCGGCGTGGCCAATGCCCGCGCGGAATGAAATAGAGCCGCGCCGGCTAAGGCCGGGACACCAAACCGAAGCAACGCAATACCGATTTGTTTTAACATTGAAGCGTGCTGAACCGGAAATAATCCACATCTACAAATCCTTTATGTCCGGTTCTTTTTCGAGTGATGCTGTACAGCCCGATTTTTGCGCCAATCCAAACGCCTTGTTCCGCCTGAAAACGTTCGGGAACACGCACGAAACCTTTGGGGGAATTCTCCAAAACTGTTCGCGCATTGAACCCATGAACCGCCTGGAGAACGGAGCGCGGCTGTGTGTGGGGTGGAGGGGCACCAGCCGCAGCACTCCCGAAAGTTTTGCCACGCTCCAGATGCGGTTCATCGAAAGCGCCGAAGCTGAAAGAGGTCAATCCGCCGTTTTCCACACTTGCCCGCAACTTGATACCGGACGGCACATTTTCCTGAACAAATTTTTCCACACCATTGACGCGCAGGACGAGACGGTTGCCCGAGCCGGATTTCTCGACGCAAAAAGTGGCGGACGATTTGCCCGCGACGATTAACCCGGCTTCCTCGCCGGATTGTTTGGGGACGAAATTGAAGAACGTCTCGACGGTGAAACTTCGCGCGGGAAATTTTTGTAAAAGCAAATTAGGCAGCGCCGACAGTTTGTCCCGGAAGTGGGCTGCTTTGAAGTCTGACGGACCGGCTGATGGTGGCGGCGCCACTGGCGCCGGGACACCGGACGAAACAAATTGAGGATATAACCGGAGCCATCCTTTCCGCCGGGCCAGTGAATACCACGATTTTTTGTGATTGGCGTGCCACTGCCATTGCAGCCCCAATTTGGACGAATTGAATTCATCCGACGTTTGCGGAATGAGCATCGGCCCGTTCTCAACCGGCTTTTCGCAATGCAGGACCGGCTCGCCAATCCCATTCCCATTTTGCGCGCCCATAAGCGGCCATTGGTCCCGCCATACGACCGGCTGCAAGTGACAAATCCGGCCGTAAACACCGGCGTCCTGGAAATGAATAAACCACCAGTCGCCATTCGGCGTGTCCAGCAACGCACCCTGATGCGGCCCGTTGACGGGAGTGCTGCCCTGGCCAAGGACAATCCTGTCCTCATAAGGGCCATAGATATGGCGTGAACGCAACGCAACCTGCCAGCCGGTCGGCACACCGCCCGCGGGCGCCAGAATGTAATACCACCCATCCTTTTTTAAAAACTTGGGGCCTTCGAGGATGGGATGCTTTTCCGGCTCGTGAAAGACGATTTGGCCCTTCCCGAATAGTTTTGAGCCGTCCGGCGCCATTGGTCGCACGCGCAGGATGTGTTTTATCCGCGCGCGTGAATACGAATAGGCATGGACCAGATACGCCCGGCCGTCGTCATCCCAAAGCGGGCATGGATCAATAAGCCCCTTGCCCCTTTGGAGCAGGTGCGGCTCCGACCATTTGCCGGCAGGATCATTGGCCGTGACGACATAAATGCCTTCGTCCGGCGTCGGAAAAAATATCCAAAATTTCCCGGCATGAAAACGCAATGCCGGCGCCCAAACACCGCATCCGGGCCGGACCCTGGCATATCTCGGATGTGGAAGGTTTTCTAAGGCATGGCCAATAATGCGCCAATTTACCAGGTCTCTTGAGTGAAGGATAGGCAGGCCGGGTGTGCAGTTAAAGCTGGACGCCGTCAGGTAAAAATCGTTGCCCACGCGGATGACATCCGGGTCCGAGTAATCGGCGTAAATGATGGGGTTCCGGTAAGTGCCGTCGCCGCAATCCGGGCGCCACGGGAAAGAAGCCGAGTCGGCTGGCGCTGCCGTTGCCGGGAGTTGGTTTGAAGCCAGTGTCTGCATAAGAAATCATCCAACGCGCGCGGGCTTAATCTCCGGGACGCCGAGTTGAAAAATAATCCACGCGACAACGTACGCACTGCCGCAGATTAACATAATATTTTTATAAGAGCCCTCTCCCTGGAGGACATGGCCTGCGAAATAGAAAAAAGCCATGGACATCACCGAAGCAAGTGTTCCTCCAAAGCCAACGACCGATGCCACCGCGCCTTTGGGAAAAATATCCGCCACCACAGAATACATCGTAGCCGACCAACCCTGGTGCGAGGCCGCGGCAAGGGCAAAAAAAACCGCTGCCAGCCATACACTCCCGACACGCGGCGCGAAAATTACCGGCAAGGTGCAACACGCGAACAAAAGCGTCGAACCCTTGCGCGACCAGTTCAGCGACCATCCGCTCTTTAGAAGCCATGCCGAGAGGCTGCCCCCGCCGATACTGCCCAACGCCGTGATCGCATAAATGACGACCAACGGCGGTCCAAAATGCTTGAGGTCCATGCCAAACCTCCTGTTAAAAAAGTCCGGCAGCCAAAAACCGTAAAACCACCATACCGGTCCCACGAGGACGCACGTGCCGTAGTAGGCCCAGGCCTGACGGTACTTTAACAAATCGAGCCAGCGAATTTTCGCCGCGGGGGCCGGGGCTGCGCCGCTATGGATGTGAGCCAGTTCCTCTGCGCCGACATGCCTGGATTTTTCAGGCGAGTTATACAGTCCGAGCCAGAACCCCAGCCACACAAGGTCGGCGCACGCCAGGGTGATGAACGCCGCCTGCCAGCCGCCAAAAAATCCGACGATGAGCGGCACCAGCACCGGCGCAAAGATGGCGCCGATATTCGAGCCGGTATTGAAGACCCCGGTCGCCACTGAACGCTCCTTCGCCGGAAACCATTCCGCGACGACACGGATGGCGGTTGGATAATTTCCCGATTCGCCCAGGCCCAGCGCAAATCGCGCCGCCGAAAAGCCGCCCACTGTGCGACAAAAGGCGTGCGACATCGCCGCACAGCTCCAAACCACGACAGACAAAGCATAGGCGCTCCGGGTCCCTATCCAATTGATGATCGGACCGAAAAGAACCTGCCCGGCGGCATACGCTGCCTGGAATAGTATGGCCATGCGGCTATAATCGGTTTCCGTCCAGGAGAATTTTTGCGAAAGAAACGGCTTTAACAAGCCGAGGACCTGCCGATCCATATAATTGACCGTGCAGGCAAAAAACAGCAGAGCACAAATAACCCAGCGAAACATTCCAATCTTTTTCACGACCAACGACTCTTTTCCCTCTGTAAGGATGCTGTTCATCGCACTTCAAAACTGCTGCCGTTCATAACATAGCCGCTTTCCATAAAATTCCAATCCTCGCCGAACAGCACATCTCCCGGCACACGCATAAGCATGGCGTTGCCGCGCGTCAATAGGTTTGTTCATCTAAAATCATTGGCCCGTAAACAAATGCAGGATCTGACTGCCGATAAAACGGCGCAAATTTTAATTGAAAACTATCCATTGAAATGCCCATTGTCCATGTTCAGGAGCATTAAATTACTGCAAAACACACTGAAAATTAGGACTTGGTTCGTCGTTGATGGGCTGAAAGCCCGAAATGTGACGGCCCGGCCTGAAGGGCCGGGTAGATGTTCCAATCAAATTTATCTTCGCCCTGTAAGGGCGAGATAAGCAGGCCGGATAAAAATTACGGGTACTTTGACCATCGGCAACTTGAATGACTATACCACCTGCCGATTTTTTGAATGGCTCAAAGTGGGCTCAAAAAACAGGTGTAAAGCGGGCAACTTTGCAAGCGCATCCCGGCACGGCTGCAGACTTTACCAAATCGAATGAAATATTGATACTGACCTTTCCTATTTAGCTTCATGGTATTATCGGGTAGAACTATTGCCATGAAGCAACTCCCGTTCGTCCTTGCCCTCGTCCTCGTCTCAGCACTAAAGATTCACGCCGCCCCCAACGGCTCCGATTTCGTCACAGCCTGCGACATAACCTGGAACACCCCGGGCACGAACGAAAATGATTCCATGCCCATCGGTAACGGCGATATCGCCGCAAACGTCTGGACCGAACAAAACGGCGATATCGTAATCCTCCTCGCAAAGAACGACGCCTGGACCGAACTCGGCAAGCTCGTCAAACTCGGCCGGCTGCGCATCCATCTGGACCCAAGCCCTCTTTCCCGTCAGGGCACTTTCACTTCCACTCTCAACCAAACATTGAAACTGGAAAATGGCAGTATCGAAATTAAAACTTCTGGCGAGGCAATACGGATTTGGGCGGATGCGAATCGTCCCGTACTGCACATCACCGGCAGCTTATCATGGCCGGCCGGACTCCACGCAAATTTGGAACTCTGGCGCACCACCCATCCTTTGCACGGCCGTTCGCCGGACAAAGGCGGAATGTTTGAGATGGCCAGCGACTCCATACCGGTTGATTTCGAGGCCGACACCGTCCTGGCTCCCGGCGCAAACGGAATTACCTGGTGCCACTACAACACGAACAGCATTTACCCCGTTGTTCTAGCGCAGGAACATCTCGAAAGTCTCGTATCGAAATACCCCGATCCACTTTATCACCGTTGCTTTGGCGCGACGCTGAGCGGTGAGGGGTTCACGGCCGCAGACGGACGCACCCTGGCTTCCCCTGCTCCGGTTAAGGACTTTAAATTGGACTTGATCGCCCTTACCGAAACCAACGCGCCTTCGGTGCGGGATTGGCAGGAGCATTTGGACTCTCTCGTCCGGGAAAACGAATCCGTGAATGCGTCGGCGGCATGGCGCGCCCATCAGAAATGGTGGCGGGATTTTTGGAACCGCAGTTGGGTCCACGTGAGCGGCGACGCGGACGCGGAACACGTATCGCAGAGCTACGCCATGCAGCGTTATATGATGGCCTGCTCCTCGCGCGGTGCTTTTCCCGTGAAATTTAATGGCGGCCTTTTCACAGTTGGCCATGACATGCCGGACGATATGGATTCTTCCACCGCCAATCACAATCCGGATTTCCGCGCGTGGGGCAATTGCTACTGGAATCAAAACAATCGTCTGCTCTACTGGCCCTTGATTGCCACCGGCGACTACGACCTGCTCCGGCCGTGGTTTAATATGTACCTCAACGCGCTGCCTTTGGAGAAGGATCGCAACCAACTCTACTATCATCACGACGGAGCCTCTTATCCGGAAACAATGTACTTTTTCGGATTACCCTGCTGGCATGACTTCGGCCTGGACAATCCGAGTAACACAATTCAAAGCATCTGGCAGCGCTATCACATCCAGGGCTCGCTCGAGGTCATTTCCCAAATGCTCGATTACTATGACAACACCGGCGACACCGATTTCGCGCGAACGGCGATCGTTCCCTTTGCCGATGCCATTGTCACATATTACTTCGAGCATTACCCGCGGGATGCCGACGGGAAAATCAGGATCATGCCGGCGCAATCTCTCGAAACGTATCAATTGGTCGCGGTCAATCCTACGCCCGATATTGCCGGCCTTCGTTCTGTGATTCCTCGTTTGCTTCAATTGCCGCCGGATTCGAGCACGGCAGAACAACGAGATTCATGGAAAAAAACCTTCGACGCTCTTCCGCCTATTCCACTCGGACGCACCACCGCCAAAGGAAAAATACCGCCATTCGGCAAAGGCGACCCGAGTGGGCAACCCACGATTCTGCCGGCTGAGGAATATGGCCCTACTCACAATTCAGAGAATCCGGAGCTCTACGTCGCGTTTCCCTATCGCCTTTTTGGTGTTGGCAAACCGGATCTGCAACTGGCCAGAACCGCCTACGCCGCCCGCCGTTTCCCGCAAAAGACCTGCTGGGGTCAGGACGGCACACAATCAGCCGTTTTGGGCCTCACGGATGAAGCCCAAAAAACTGTCACTGACGAGTTTTCCAATTTCGGCAACGAACGGTTTCCGTGGTTTTGGAAACCGGCTCATGATTGGATTCCGGATTTGGACAACGGCGGTTCCGGCATGACCACGCTCGAGTTGATGCTCATGCAGTGTGACGGCAAACGCATCATCCTCCTGCCCGCCTGGCCCCAAAATTGGTCGGCGGATTTCAAATTACACGCTCCGTACCAGACAACCGTCGAAGCGAGCGTGCGGAACGGCAAAATTATCCGCCTCCGGGTTACGCCGGAATCGAGAAAAAAGGATGTCCTCGTTTGGGACCCATCGCTCGAATATCTCAATTTTCCACAATGAGAATCCCTCAACCGAACATTTTCCGGAGCGCGGCTATGACCCGCTCTGAGCGGGACCGGCGACAGCAGCCAGCATTACACGACCGACGCTTGAAAACACGAGGAACGTTCTTCCATCCCGCATGCTGCGGCTGGTGTGCTACACACACACGGCTGCGCTCCGGTCGGTTCGTCGCCAATATGCGCAATTGGGGAATCATCGCGTTGCTCATACTGCTGGCGATTCCTTCTATTTCCCCCGCCGCAATTCCAGCGCCATCAATCAATTACAACAACATTATCGTGGTGACGAACTCCGCTTACGGCGCCGTTGGTGACGGAGTGAGCACCAATACGACGGCCATACAAAAAGCCATTGATGCGGCGTTTCTGGGTGGTGTGACCAACGGTCTGAGCGGCGGCGTTGTGGAAATTCCCGCCGCGGCCGGAACATATTTGTGCGGGCCGTTGAACATGTCGAATTACGTGGACCTGCAAATTGACAGCGGCGCGACGTTGCAAATGTTGCCTTTTGGCAGCTATCCGGGGGGGAGCAGTCCGGAAGATTTCATCACTGCTCAAAAAAACCAGAATATTGAAATTAGCGGCTTTGGGAAGATTGACGGTCAAGGCTCGCCCTGGTGGACGTATTACGATACCAACAATACGCTGGTGCGTCCTTACACGTTGTTTGGACCGTCAGCGTGCAGCACCGTTCTGGTTTGCAATGTCACCTTCCAAAATCCGCCAAATACCCACATGGCCTTTGGCGCTTCAGGGAATCTTGCCTGTCAGGACGTTCTCATTACAAATGTGACAATCAACACTCCGGACGGCACGCCCAACACCGACGGCATTGACCTGGACGCGGCGAACGCGGAGATCGTCAACAGTTATATCAGTGATGGCGACGATCATATTGCCATCGGCGGCACAAGCGGATACAT
>Ga0335073_10010364_pt1 | contig 13101 bp, 8 predicted proteins | sample Lox_Sample_22_FD_207093 | JGI IMG/M metagenome (GOLD analysis project Ga0335073, IMG submission 207093) | Soil microbial communities from Loxahatchee National Wildlife Refuge, Florida, United States - Lox_Sample_2.2 | ecosystem: Environmental > Terrestrial > Soil > Wetlands | place: USA: Florida...
CGACCGGACCCCGCCGGGCAACTACATCTGGCATGCGCCGGAGGTGCACGCCTCGAAGCAGGATCCCGATTACAGCCCGGTTACCCCGGCGAACAACAAGATACTGACTAACTTCGCGATCGAGGCCATCGAGGCGCAGCCACTGGACTACGTGAAGACGGTCGTGAAGGGCGTTGGGCTCGCGTTCGGCTTCCCGCGGATCGGCTACCCGGGCTCGGGGACGACCTATTACTACAACTTCCACCTGCAGTTCGTCGGCACGGACGGCGCGACCGGCAAACCGGAGTCGCTGCTCCCGCCGAAGAACCACTCCTGGATCCCGGGGCCGCCGAATCGTCCCCAGATCCCCGAGTACTCCGCCTACGACGACTGGCTGGCCTACGGCCACCAGGCGCCGGGCGCCGTCGACAAGGTGTTCGCCTTGCCGATCGCGGTCTACCAGCGCCTCGTGTTCACCTACGGGCCACTGCTCGCCGTGATCTTCCTGATGGGCCTCGGCGGGGTACTCTCCGTGACGTCGTCCTGGCGTCGCGGGCGCGGCCTGGGCTCGCTGGTGTCGTGGTCCACGCTGCGGACGCTGCGGCTGCACTGGCGGCCTCGCGGGACCTCGATGCTGCCGTGGGTCACGGCCGTCGCGCTGCTGGTGGCCCCGATCGCGGTCGCCGACTTCGACTACCGCTACCTGATCCCGATCATCCCGTTCGCCGCCATGGCGGCCGGCCTGTCCTTCGCCCCGCGCCGCACGGCACCCAAGCCCGATCCGGCCCCGCCGGGCGCACCAGCCAGCGTCGAGACCACGGTCCCCGACCAGGTGGCGTGAACCCAGGCCGCCGACGGGATAAGAGATGCCGCGGGCGGAATGCCGGATAAGGTATGGCCATGTCCATCGCAGGCCCGTTCGGGCGCGGCTACGCCGAGCGGATTCCGCTCGTGCTCGCGCTTGACACCTCCGAATCGATGGGACACCCGGCTGACTCGCCGCGAATCGCGGAACTCAACGCCGCGCTGCGGGACTGGATCACCGACGCCGCCGCCGATCCGGCGCTGCGTGAACGGCTCGAGATAGCCATCGTGACCTTCGATTCCGAGGTCTGGGTTCTCCAGCTGGCGGAGGCTCCAGGGCTGTCCGGCGGCGCGTTCGCCCTTGTCGAGACCATCACGCCGCCGCAGCTGTGCGCGTCTGGGCTGACGCTCATGCTGCCCGCGCTCGAGATGGCTGTCCGGCTCGCCACCGAGCGATCCCAGGAACTGAAAGCCGCGAACATTCCGAGCCGGCGGCCGTTGGTCTGGCTGGTCACCGACGGGGCGCCCAGCGATGCGAACGGTCAGCCGGTGCCTGACGTGGAGGTCGCGGCCGCGGCGGCGCGGTTGCGGGACGCGATCCAGCCCACCCCGGAAAGCCCTGGCTGTCTGTGCTACGCGATCGGCGTCGCCGGGGCGGACATGCGGATTTTGAATATGCTGGCTCCGGCCGCAATGTCGCTCGGTGACTTCGGCTACCGGCGGATCCTGCGGCTGGCCACCGAGAGCGCGAGCCGGCAGCAGGCCGGTCCGCCCGACGATGAGTACGCGCGGACCGAGACGATCGCCGACCGGCAGCGACGGCTGCGGGAATTGCAGGACGAGTTCGGATGAACGGCCTGCCTTGGTCGCCGTGGCCGTTTGTGGCCGGTGCCTCGGTTCAGGGTAGAGACCATCGTGCGGTCGGCCGGGAGAACCAGGACGCGTTCGCCGCGCGCAGCTGCCGCGACGGAGCTGCGCTGGTGCTCGCCGTGTCCGACGGGGCGGGCAGCCAGCCGCGCAGCGCGCTCGGCTCCCACATCGCGGTCGACGCGGCGTGCCGGGTACTCGCCGAGGGCATGCCGGGCGCGGACGAATCGGCCGACGACTGGCAGGGCTGGCTGAGCGCGGCCGGTCAGCGAGTCATCGACGAGTACCTCGTGGTCGCCACCGCCAGCGGGAACGGGGACGCCGGGGAGCTCGCCGCGACGTTGGTGGCCGCGGCGATCCGCCCGCCGTGGGCCGCCTTCCTATCGGTCGGTGACAGCTTCGCGACCGTCCTGGCGGCCGGCTCGCCGGAACGCTGTCAGCTCATCCTGCCGCCACGGCCCGATCCGCGCGGCACTGAATTCCTCTCCGCGCCGTGGGCCAAGGAGATGATCCGCTCGGTCGTGCTCCGCGATGAACGGCTGAGCGGCGTCGTGCTCGCCACCGATGGCTGCGCCGCGCTCGCGCTCGATCACCCCGCCGCGCTCGGATCCGGCCTCGCGAGTGGCGGCCCGGAGCCGTCGGCCGGGTTCTTCACCGGGCTCGCGGCGGCCGTCCGCGCGGCCGGCGGTGACGCCGAGCCCCTCCACCGGCTGCTCACCGGGGAACACGCGGCCCGCTGCCCGGATGACCTGACGGTGCTCTGCGCGCTGGCCGACTGACGCCATGAGGGTCGTCACCAGCCACGGATGGACGCTAGAGCTTGGCCGCCAGCTCGACGAGGGTGGCGAGGGCGTGGTCTATGAGGTCGACGGCCTGCGCTCGGTCGTGAAGGTGCTACTTGACCCGGCTGACCCGGCGAGCCTGGCCCGCAGGCTCGGCAGCCTGGAGCAGCGTGGCCGGTCGCCACGGATGGCTCCGCTGCTGGCCGGGCAGCCGCCGCGTGCCGCCTGGCCGAGTGAGACGGTCCGGGTGCTCGCCCGGAACGCCGCGGCCGAGCCGGTGCACGGGTTCCTGATGCCGGACATGCGCCGCTGGTACCGGCCGCTCGGCGCCATGCTGCAGCCCGCGGCGCGAGACGCCGAATTCCCTGGCGCCACTTGGAACACGTCGCTCGCCGTGGCCGCGAGCCTGGCCCGGCTCGTCGCGGACCTGCACGCCGCCGGCTACGTGGTCGGCGACCTCAAGCCGGGGAACCTCTGGGTAGATGACCAGGGAAATGTGGGCGCGTCTGACGTGGATTCCTTTCAATTCTCCGATGACAGCGGGACCTTTCCCTGCCTCGCGCGAACGCCCGACTACACGGCCCCGGAATGCCTGAGCGACGCTAATGCCACGCCCGACTCGCTAACGGATAACTTCGTGCTCGCGGTCGTGATCTACCAGTTGCTGATGGACGGCATGCATCCGTTTTCCGGCATTCCGGCGGACGGTTCTCGCTATCTGTCGATCGATGACAACGTTCGGCAGGGCCGGGCGCGGATCGCCCGGCTGGGGGCGGTGCGGCCGATGCCGGGCGCGCCGCCGTTGTCGGCCTTGCCGCGCCGAGTGCGCGATGGATTCATCCGGTGCTTCAGCGCAGCGGAAAGCGGCCGTTCCGCACGTCCGGGGGCACTTGAGTGGGCAGCGGTGCTAGAGGCCGAGCGGGCCGCGGGGCGGCTGCGCAACTGCCAGGCACGTCCGGGACACGTGTATACGGCAGAACGTCCCTGGTGCCCATGGTGTGACGTTACCGTCGCCAGAAGATAAATTACCTCAAAGTAGCGAAGACTCCGTCAGAGTCTGAGACCGCGAAATTCTTGACTTTCGCCCTTCTGGGGCGCATAAGAGCGATGAGTCACGAATCCTCGCTACGATAATCGCTATCTAACAGCTGGGTCTTTCGGACCTGTCGGGGTAGCGAGGATGTGAGCGGTGGCCGACCTCGTCGTTAGTCGTGTTGTTGACCGCTGCACCGTGCTCGGGCCGGGCACGCGGGCGGTGATCTGGGTACAGGGCTGCCCGCTCCGCTGCCGCGACTGCATAGCGCAGGAGACGCTCAGCTTCGACGGCGGAGTCACCAGGACGGTGGCCGACCTGGCCGGGTGGCTTAGCTCGCTCTCCGACGTGGAGGGCGTGACGTTTTCCGGCGGTGAGCCGTTCGCGCAGGCTGAGGCGCTCGCGTTGCTGCTTGACGAGGTGCGCGCCGTCCGGCCGCGGTTCACCGCCATGTCCTACAGCGGGTTCACCCACGCCGCGCTGCGTCGCGGCACGCAGGCTCAACGCGCCCTGCTGGACCGCCTTGACCTGCTCGTCGACGGCCCGTACCAAGTGGCGCGACACGGGGACCTGCGCTGGCGCGGCTCGTCGAACCAGCGGCTCATCGCGCTGACCGAGCGCTACCGCGAGGTGCTCGCCGAGCCGGACGTCGGGGCGGGCATCGAGTTCACCGTCGGCTCCGACCGTACGTTGTCGTGGGCTGGCGTTCCGGGCGTCCCTGGATTCCGTGATCAGGTCACGGCGGCGCTCGCTGACCGGGGCTACGGCCTGCGAGTGGAGGCGGAGGGATCATGAGCAGCTCCCCGAAGTACACGATCATCGACCTCGCGGCCGAGCGCACCGCGGCCGAGCGGGCGGCCGCGGCCCGGCGGGCGGCGGCGCGCCGGGAGCGGCAGCGACGGCGGGACGAGGAGTTCCGGCGGCTGCGAAGTGACCGGGCCGAGCGCGCGGCCGACGGGGAGCGTGCGGGCATCAGCGCCCGCCTGGACACGGTCAGCGCCCTAATCGAGGGAATTCCCGGCCGCGGTGCCGCGGGCTCCGGCGAGGCATCCGCGCTTGTTGCGGAGATTGCCGCGCTGCGCACCGCGGCCAGCGCCGCGATCGGCGCGAGGCTCACCGAATGCCTGCGCGACGCGGAGCGGCTGCGAGACCGCGCGCTGGCGCTCAGCGCCCGCCTGGCGGGCGCGGCCGGTCAGCGAGCCGCCAGGATCGCCGCGCTCGCGAGCATGCGGGAGCGACTGGCGGCGGCGGGCGAGGACGGGGCGCGGCTCGACCCCGCGGGCTACGATCAGTGCGCTGAACTGCTCAGCCAACTCGACGCGGCGGCGGGCGAGGAGGGCGTGCGGTTCGAGGCGCTACAGGGGACCGCCGAGCACGCGATCGCCGGCTACAGCGAGCGGGGCTCGGCGGCGGCCGCGGCGGCGCGGGCGGCGCGCGATGAGGCCGCCGACCTGCTCGCCGCGCTTGGTGCGGCCGCGCGGTCCGCCGTTGCCGACGCGCGCGAACTGCACGATGGCGACCTGGCGACGGAACTGGAGACCGCCCTCGCCGTCGCGACGGACGCCCTCGCGGCCGCCCAGGGCGATCCGCACGCGGCGAACGATGCCGCCAAGCGAGCCCGCGAGCTGGCCGGGCTGCTGCCCAGAGCGGAGGCCAGGCTAGACGAGCTGACGGCGGCGTACGAGCGCCGGGCTACGTTCGCGGCGACCCTGAAGGACGCGCTCGCCGAGCACGGCATGTCCTTCCTCGGCACGACCGAGACGCGGGACCGCTTCATCCTCCGGTTCGAGCGTCCCGGTGGCGCGCTGTACACGGCGGCGGTCGACGACGGGGAGAACGACGAGCTGATGCTCTCCTACGCCATCGACGGCGAGGCCGACATCCCCGTGCTGCCAGCGCCCGGGCAGGCGGTCTGCGACCAGACCGAGGCCTTCCTCGACGCTATTCACGCGGATCTGGCGCCCGGCGGCTACCACGCGGGCGAGCTTCACTGGGAGGGCAAGCCGCCTCGTCGCTCAGCCCCGCGCAGCAGGCACGCGAGCACGGACTCCGGTCGGCAGCGGACGCTGCGGGAGCCGCGGTGACCGACGGCCCCGCCACGACTACTACGACCGGACGCACCGCGAGCTCGATGCTGCCGCTGTGGGTGCTCTCCCTGGACTGGGAGCTGCGCCGCGGCCGCCAGGTAGTCCTGCACGGCGAGGTTAACGACCGGTTCTGGCTGGATGGAAGGCCTGCCAGCTTCCGGGAGCTGCTCACTGACTACCTGCTGACCATGGGCGCGGAGATCGTCGGCTGGTGGGACCCGGTCGACGGACTGACCTTCCCGGACGACGGGCACGAGGACCGGTTCCGGCGGGCGCTGGCCGGACAGCACGGCACGGCGCGTCCCCCGGCCAGTCCCGGTCCCGACGACTCCGGCCACGACGACTCCGGCCCCCACGACTCCGGCCCCGACGACTCCACCAGAGCGGAGCAGGCGGCGGCGCCCGAGAACGGCTCCGCAGGCGACCTGGCGGATGCCGGAGGTGACCAGCCGGCTGGGACGGGCCTGAGTACGCGGCGGGCCCAGATCACGGCCAGCCGAGAGCGAGTCGCCGCCGTGCCCGCTCCCCGGATGACGACCATCCACGACGTGCTCGGCGCGGTGCGCCGGGTGGCGTCGCAGTCCGAGATCGCGTCCGCGTTCGTCCTGCGGGACATCGACGCGGTGCTCCGGCCGGAGAACGAGGAAACCGCGACCGAGTACCTGCGGCTGCGGGCCGCGATGAACGAGGCCACGGTGGCCCGGACCCGCCTGGGCGAACCGCCGCACGCGCGCAATCCAGTGCTCGTCGTCGTCGGCGATGCCGGACGGCTGCCCGCGTGGTTCTGCGCGGAGGACCCGCGGGTACGAACGCTGCGCGTCGCCCGGCCGGATGCCGCCGAACGCAGGCTGTGGTTGTCGATGCTGCGATCCGGGTTCAACAGTGCCGACGGCGCCGCCGACCTCGAGCCGCTGGTCGGGGCTACCGAGGGACTCGCCGCCTGGCACATCGACGCGCTCGCGCGTACGTCGGTGATCAGGAAGGTGCCCGCGCGGAAGGTCACCAGACTGCTCGACGCCTACCACTTCAACGTGCGGACCAACCCGTGGACGCAGCTGGACGCGAAGATGGTCGCGTCCAGCGGTGCCGCCCTCGGCGGGCGCGTGATCGGGCAGGACGCGGCGGTGGAGGCGGTCGCCCGGGCATTGCAGACCGCGTACGCGGGCGTGGACTACGGCTCTTCGGGCGCGGGCCGGCCCCGCGGCGTGTTCTTTTTCGTCGGGCCTACCGGCGTCGGCAAAACGGAACTCGCCAAGGCGGTCGCCGCGCTCGTCTTTGGCGACGAGAGCGCGCTGGCCCGGTTCGACATGAGCGAGTACGCCCAGGAGCACGCGGCCGAGCGGCTGGCGGGCGCGCCGCCCGGCTATGTCGGTTACGAGCGGGGCGGCGAGCTGACCAGGCGCGTTCAGGAGCGACCGTTCAGCGTGCTGCTGTTCGACGAGATCGAGAAGGCCAACACGGCCGTGCTCGACAAGTTCCTGCAGATCCTCGAGGACGGCCGGCTCACCGACGGGCGCGGGGAGACGGCGAACTTCTCGCAGAGCCTGATCATCTTCACCTCCAACATGGGCACCGCGTCGCTGCCCCGGCTGCTCGCGGACGCGCCGTCTGACGCGCCGGTCGGCTATGACGAGATCGAGAAGCATTTCCAGCATGAGGTGGAGAAGACCTTCCGGGAGACCATCGGGCGCCCGGAGATCTACGGCAGGCTGAAACCCGGTGTCGTCGTCTTCGACATGCTGCGGCCGCGGCACGTCGCCGGGATCACTCGCCGGCTGGTCGGACAGCTCGCCGAGTCGGTGCTCGAGCGGCACGCGGTAACGCTCGTTATCGATACCGACGCGGTGCTCGCATGGGTGGAAGACCGGATGAAGGATCCGGAGAACCTGAGTCTCGGCGGTCGCCAGATCCGCAACGAACTGGAGCGGCTGCGCACCGCCTACGTCAGCTATTACGTGGCGCGGCAGCCGGTGGCCGGCGAGGTCCTCCGGCTTACCGTTGACCAGGCGGGGAACTTCACCGTCGGCCCGGCCGCGGCAGGCGGCGCGTGACCACCGCGGCCATCGACCTCGGCGGGACAAGCCTGCGGGTCGGCTACCTGAGCGCCGGCGGGTTCACGCTTGTGCCGACCGCCGACGGTACCGGCGCGGTGCCCGCCGCGGTCTGGCTCGCCGCGCCGGGAGACGCGCGGGCGGGAGAACTGGCCTCGGGCGGGCCGCCCGGCGAGGTCATCACGACAGTCCGGCAGGACCTGCTCACCGATCCGCGCGGCACCGCGCGGGAGCGCTACTTCCACGACCGGTTCGAGTCACCGGTGGCGGTCGCCGGCTACCTGCTCGGGGACGCGGCGCGGCGCGCGGCGCTCGCCGCGGGCGGCGACGTCACCGACGTCATCCTGGGCAGGCCGGCCACGGTGGACGACACCGCGCCGTTGCGCCGGGCCGCGGCGGCGGCCCGGCTGACGGTGGCCGGGATCGTCGCCGAGCCGGTGGCGGTGGCGCTGCACTACGGCGCGGTCGCCGACGGAGTGCAGCATGCCACGGTAGTGGCCGATCTCGGCGGCACCGCGATCGACGTGACCGTGCTCCGGATCAGCGGCCGCGCGGTCACCATCGCCGCGGCAGTCAGGCAGCCGGCTTGCGGCCCCGCGGAACTGGCGGACGTGGTCACCGACCTCACGGCGCGGATGATCGCGGAAGCGGCGGGCGGCCCGGCCGGGCATCCCGACACCGTACTGCTCGCGGGCGGTGCGGGCCGCGTACCGGAGGTCGGCACGGCCCTCGCCGACCGGCTCGGACTGCACGTCCGGATGAGCGAGCCGGAGTCCGCGGTGGCGCGCGGCCTGGCGCTGTGGGCGGACTTCGGGCTGCTCTTCGTGACCGGACTCGACGGCGACCCGCTAAGTCCGCCCGAGCCCTGGGCGGGACCGACCAGGCCGGCACTGCCGGGGGCGGCGCTGCCGGGGGCGGCGCTGTCCGGAACGGCACTGCCGCGGGCGGTACTGTCCGGGCCGGGCTCTCCCTCGCCGGAGCCCGCCAGCCGCCCGGAGCCCTTCAGCGGCCCGGAGCCCGCCCTCGTCGACCCATTGCCGCCCCTCACGGATCCGCTTCCGGCGACCACTGCCGACCCCGATCGGCCCGGCGCCGACCCACTGCCACGACGCAACGAAAGCGCTGAGCACGGGACCGTTCGGGATGATCTCTCGCGCCCCGCACCCAGCGGGACCGCGGCGGCCAGGCAGCCGCCACCGGCACCGGGGCCGCCCCCGGGGGCACGGACGGCGGCTCCAACCGCTGCTGGCAGCACGGCCACTGGGGCCACGGGCAGTGGCAGCGCGGGCAGCGGCGCCGCTGGCGCCGAGCGGACGCCGGAGGAATCGTCACGGGTTCCCTGGCAGGTGCCGGTCGGCGGGACGCCGGACGGCGGGCGGCTCGCGGGGCGCCCGGTAGCGCGGCTGCGCGGCCTGCGCCGCGGCGCGAGCCTGCTGCTCACCTGGGACTGGCCGGCCGGTAGCGCCGAGGCGCAGGTTCGCTGGCGCTCCGAGACCGACGGCCCGGGCCAGCACGGCAGCGCTCGCGTCTCGCGGCGGCTCTACAACCATGAGGGCGGCTTCGAGATCCCGGCCAGCCGGGACGGCATCACGGTCACGGTGGAGGCGCTGGGGTACGGCCCCGAATTTGACGGCGCCCCGCCTAGCGCGCTGCGGATCGAAGCCGCGCTGCCCGTGGTCACCTACGACCCGGACGTGCAGGGGCGGCGCAGCTGGACCGCCCGCGTGACGTTCGCCAGCCAGGTCGATTGCCGGCTGCCGTCGGTGCTCGCCGTGCTCGGCACCGGCGAATACAAGCCAGAGAGCACGAGAGATGGGGAAGTGGTGCGCGTGATTCCCCCGCAGTCGCTGGCGGCGGGTCAGCCGACGGTGATCACGTTCGACCTCGCGGCGCGGCGCGGCACCTGCTGGCTGGTTTGCCTGCCAGCGGATGACGACGCGGTGGCCCCAGTTGACCTACGGCCCGCGGCGCTGCACCGGCTGAAGGTGCGCGGATGATCGCCAACCCGTTGAACCCGACGCTCGCCTGCCCCTACTGCTACGAGACGTTCACCGCCCGGCAGATCCTGTTCCGCTGCCACGGACGGCCCAGCAAGGACGGCAAGACCTGCCCGCTGCGGCACGACGAGCGGCTCGTGGCCCGGCGCGGCCCCGATCACCGCCGCGAACTCGGCCCCATCTTCAAGCCGGGCGGCCTGACGGGCGGCAGCACCAACAGCGCGAACTGCCCGGACTGCGGCAACACTTCCAACTACCGGGTTTGCCCGGTCTGCCACAGCCAGCTGCCCGCGCAGTTCGGCATGGTGGGCAACCGGCTGGTGGGGATGGCGGGAGCCAAGGACTCCGGCAAGACCGTCTTCATGACCGTGCTGCTGCATGAGCTCCGCAACCGGGTCGGCGCCCAGTTCAACGCCGCGCTGATGGGTGCCGACGACGAGACGCTGCGCCGCTTCGGCACTGAGTACGAAGACGAACTCTACGACCGCGGGCACATGTTCGCCTCCACCCAGCGCGCCGCGGCGAACGACGGGCGGGTCGACCCGCTGGTGTTCCGGTTCACGGCCCCGTCCGGCGGGCTGCGCGGGTCTAGGGCGCAGCAGTCGCTGATGTCGTTCTTCGACACCGCGGGCGAGGACTTCGAAAGCCTGGACAGCGTCGAAGTCAATACCCGCTACCTGGCCTGCGCGGACGGGATCTTGCTGCTGCTTGACCCGCTCCAGATGAAGGGGGCGCGTGACCTCGCGGCGCCGGGCACGCCGCTGCCCGGCACCGGGCCGCAGTACCAGAGCCCGGAGACGATCCTCACCCGGGTGACCGAGCGGCTGCTCAAGCAGAACCGGGGCGGCAGAGAGCAGATCGGCAAGCCGATCGCGGTCGTCTTCAGCAAGATCGACGCGCTCTGGCACACCTTCGGCAACGGGTCACCGCTGCGCGCCACCGTGCCGCAGGACGGTGCCTTCGATGAGGCCGACAGCCTCAACGTGCACGAGGAAATCAGGCACCTGCTGCGCAACTGGGAAGGCGCGCAGATCGACATGATCCTGCGCAACCACTACCCGCGGCACCGGTTTTTCGGCGTCTCGGCGCTCGGCCAGCCGCCGACGGCGGACAACGACGTATCCGCGAGCGGTATTCAGCCCTACCGGGTGGCCGACCCGCTGCTCTGGCTGCTGAGCGAGTTCGGGGCGGTGCCTTCGAAGAAGCGGGAGGGCCGGTGAGCTACCAGCAGCTCTATTACACCTCTTGCGAGACGGGCCTCTCCGGCTACGCGGGCTTCCAGTTCAACGCGGTGACCGACGAAACCTCCGCGGAGACGAGACGCACGGTCGAGGCGCTGACCGCGTTTCAGCCGCCACATTCGCTTGCTCAGGCCCGGAATCCCGAGGAGCTCGAGCGGTGTCCTGTCAACCTGTGCTTCGCGCCGGACGCCACGACCGTGCTCGCGTCCGTGAGCTACGTGGGCCGTGACCCGTCCAACCGGGTCGGCAACTACTTCGCGCACGCGCTCGCCACTGCCGACCTGGACGCGGATGACCCAGAGCTGCTGCCCATCGAGCTGTGGCGGGCACCATGGTGGTCGCGGACGGCGTCGGCGGTCACCTCGCTGCCCGCGCTCGCCGGGCCACTGGAGACCGGGAGCGCGGTATCCAGGGAAGAGGTCGCGCGGTTCCTCGCCGCTCATCCGCACCGGGACCAGCTCGCTGCCCTGCTTACGGCGGCCGGCCGCGCGCGGGACCGGGAAGACCGTTCGGTGCTCGTGGTCGCCGGGTCGGCGGACGAGGTGACAGCCTGGTTCGCGGCCGTCTCCTACCTGCTGCCGCCGAAGTGGGTGCGGCGGCTGTCGTTCAGCACCTACCTCAGCCGGCCGTCCCGAAGCCGGCTGCAACTGCTCGGCACGCTGCCTGAGACCAACCTCGACCTCGGCCCGGACGCGACCGAACGTTTCCAGCTGTTCGACTTCCCCGGCCAGCGGTTCGCCGCTCCGCCACCCCACCCGCTCGCGCGGCTGTGCCTGTCCATTGGGCTGCTCGCGCTGCCCTCGCTCTGGGGCTGGACGGACAAGCTGGCTAGCGGGCTCGAGGTCACCCTGGATGACTGGTACCCGGTCGTTGGGGCGGCCGCGGCGCTCGGCGGAGCCGCCCTCACGACGGCGGACCTCGACGCGGTCGCAGGCTGGCTCCTGGCGCGCGACGACCTCACCGCTGGCATCCGGAACGCGATCGCCCGGGCGGTGCACGACCAGCCGCGGGTCACCATGGACATCAGGCCCGCGCTCCGTGATGTCAGCGCACGGACCGGCGACGACGTGCTCTGGGAGCAGGTCTCGTATGAGCTGCTGGAGGCGGCGATGCGCGCCCGGTCCGATGGGCCGGCGGCGTGGAGCTCGCTCAGCGGGTCAGCGGTGCCGCCCGGCTGCGGCCCCGCGGCGGCACGGGTCCGCGACCAGCTCACCGCGACGGCCGAGGAGGACCTCCGGCTCTGGGCGGACCCAGCGGATGCGCTGAGCCTGCTTGACTGGTCTCGCGAGGCCGGCTTGCCACTTGATCCAGACCTGCTGGCCGAATCCGGGCGGACGGTAGTCGCACCGCTGCTCGCCGTCGCCGATGGCGGTCAACTGCCCCAGGAGCTGCGCGAGCAGGCTATCCAGGTAACACGACAGTGGGCGCAGACGCGCGAGGGAATCGTGCGCTACCTGACGCAGCTGGCGGCTGGCGATCGCGCCCAGGCGGCCGGGGTCATGTCGGGGCTCACCGGTGAGCTGCTCACCGTGCAGGACACCGACGCTGGCTCGCCGATCCGGGCCTTCCTCCGCATCTACGACGCGAAGCGGGTCAACGAGGACCCGGTCCGGGTCCTCGCCGGGCTGGCTGAGCGGCGGGAGATCGGCGAGGTCGACGAGCTGCTGCTGCGCCTGCTGTGGCCGGACGGCGGCTGGACCCTGGCGGGCGCGATCCGGGTACTCGCCGAGGTGGACCCCGGCTGCCTAGCCGGCGCGTCCGGCTGGTTCGAGGCGGTGCTCGCCGAGATGCCCGCGCGGGCCGGCACGACGGCGTACGCGGCCCTGTGCGACGGCTTGATGAGGTCTCCGGTGGCCGGGCAGCTCGCCGCGGCCACGCGACCCGCGCTCACCGAGGTCCATGACCTGTGGCGGGTATGTGCCACGGCGCGCGCCCACGGGCGCCTCGCCGACCTCCGGCCCGCGCTGCGCGCCGTTTCCGGCGGAACCTCCGCTTCCGGCGGAACCTCCGCGCCGGCGGTCGTCCTGTCTGCGGAGTGGCTCGCACCGCTCGTGGTGAGGTTGACCGCCGACAAGCCCGACGAGGTCATGACGGCGCTTTCCCGGCTGGGCGCACCTGCGATGTCCGCGTACCTGGGGCTGATCAGGGATCGGTTCAGGAGCCCGGACGCTAGCTCGGCTGTGCACGCGGCGGCGCTGTATGAGCTGCTGGCCCCCCGGGCGAGCACCGCGTGGGCCGGGCCGTATGAGGTCAGGATTCA
>Ga0335073_10010365_pt1 | contig 13101 bp, 10 predicted proteins | sample Lox_Sample_22_FD_207093 | JGI IMG/M metagenome (GOLD analysis project Ga0335073, IMG submission 207093) | Soil microbial communities from Loxahatchee National Wildlife Refuge, Florida, United States - Lox_Sample_2.2 | ecosystem: Environmental > Terrestrial > Soil > Wetlands | place: USA...
GGACGACAGCGCGTACCCGCCGCCGAGCTGCTCGGCCTTCCACGGCCGCAGCGGCTCGAGGGAGTGCATCGTGACGACGTGCGGGATGTCGTAGCGCAGCGAGGCGAGGCGGCCGGCCAGGTTCGCGTACCAGGTGTGCGAGTGCACGAGGTCCGCGTCGGCGGCCGCCTCCGCCATCGACAGGTCGGTGGAAAAGATGCGCAGCACCTGGTCGTTCAGCGCGCCCCACGGGTGGTGTGCCACCGCGTCTGGCCGGTCGATGCCCTGGCAGTGCACCGTGAGGTCCACCAGCGGGGCCAGCGATTTGGCCAGGTACTCGACGTGCACCCCGGCGCCGCCGTACACCTCGGGCGGGTACTCGCGGGTGAGCAGCGCGACCTTCATTCGGTCACCACTTGGCCCTTGCCGACCACGGTGATGCCGCCGGGGGACACTACGAACCCGCGGGCGCGGTCGTGCTCCTTGTCCACGCCGATCTTCACTCCCTCGGGAACGACGACGTTCTTGTCGATGATCGCCTTCCTGATCTCCGCGTGCCTGCCGACCACCGTGTTCTGCAGCAGCACGCTGCACTCCACCGTGGCCCAGCTGTTGATCCGCACCCCGGGAGACAGCACGGACTGCCGCACCAAGCCGCCGGAGATGATCACGCCGTTGCTGACCAGGCTGTCGATCGCCCGGCCGATCCGGTCGCCGTCGTCGTGTACGAACTTCGCCGGCGGCAGGTTCTCCACGTGGGTGAGGATCGGCCAGCGGTAGTTGTAGAGGTTGAACATGGGATCGACGGTGCGCAGGTCCATGTGCGCGTCGAAGTACGCGTCGATGGTGCCGACGTCGCGCCAGTAGCCGGCATCGCGTTCCGTCGAGCCGGGGACCTTGTTGGTCATGAAGTCGTAGGCCTGGGCGGCGCCGTCCTCGACCAGCATCGGGATGAGGTTTCCGCCGACGTCGTGCCTGCTGTTGGTATCCTCGGCGTCCCGGCGCAGCGCGTCCACGAGCACCTTGGTGCTGAACACGTAGATGCCCATCGACGCGTACGACTCTTCGGGGCTGTCCGGCAGCGGCGGCGGGTCGGCCGGCTTCTCGAGGAACTCGGTGACCGTCCGCCCGTCCGCGCCGACGCCGACGATGCCGAACGCCTTGGCGTCCTGCCGGCTGACCGGCAGCGCCGCCACCGTTACGCCCGCGCCGTGCTCAATGTGCTGGGCGATCATCTGCCTGGGGTCCATCCGGTACACGTGGTCGGCGCCGGCGACGAACACGAGATCTGGGTTCTCGTCGTTGATCAGGTTCATCGACTGGAAGATCGCGTCCGCGGAGCCGGTGTACCAATACGGGCCGAGCCGCTGCTGCGCGGGCACCGGCGTCACGTAGTTGCCAAGCAGGTCGCTCATCCGCCAGGTCACGGAGATGTGCCGGTCGAGACTATGGCTCTTGTACTGGGTGAGTACGCAGATCTTCCTGATGCCGCTGTTGACCAGGTTGGACAACGCGAAGTCGACCAGCCGGTACACGCCGCCGAACGGCACGGCGGGCTTGGCCCGGTCGTCCGTCAGCGGCGCGAGGCGGGTGCCGGCGCCGCCGGCCAGTACGATTCCGAGGACTGACGGGTCCGGCATGCTTCCCCTCCCGATGATCATCTACGGCCATGCTGCACCCTTACCGAGCTCTACCGCCAGCCGGCGTCCTATCCCCGTGGCGGCCGTGCAAACCTATGCATTATGACTGCGGGCGCGGGACGGCCAAGAGCCGTGATCATCGGGGCGGGAATCGGCGGCCTCGCCGCCGCCGCGGGCCTGCACGCGGCCGGCTGGGACGTCACCGCGTTCGAGCGGGCGGCGTCGCTCGAGCCCGTCGGGGCCGGGCTGGCGCTGGCGCCCAACGGGCTGCGGGCCCTTGACGTGTTCGGCGTCGGCGACGCGGTGCGGGCGCACGCCATCGGCCAGGAGATCGGGCTCCGGCGGCCCGACGGCCGGTGGCTGGTGCGGTCGTCCACCGAGCGCATGGTGTCGGACCGTTTCGGCGATCCGGTGATCCTGCTGCCGCGGTCGCGGCTGGTCGAGGCCCTGGCTTCCCGGGTCCCCCCCGATGTGCTCGCCCTGTCCACCGAGGTGACGTCGGCGGGCGCCGACGGCCACGTGGTTACCTCGGCGGGCGCGCTGGACGCGGACCTGGTGGTCGCCGCCGACGGGCTCAGCTCGGCGACGCGCGGCACGCTGTTCCCTTCGCATCCCGGCACCCGCTACGCGGGGTTCACGACATGGCGACTGCTGACGCCGGAGTTTTCCGGGCCGGCGCCGATGTCGGAGACCTGGGGACCGGGCAGCGTGTTCGGCGTCATGCCGCTGGCCGACGGCCGGGTGTACTGCTACGCCGCCGCGCCCGCGCCGCGCGGCGCGCACAGCCCGGACGACGAGCTGGCCGAGCTCGTCCGGCGCTTCGGCGGCTGGCACGAGCCGATCCCCGCGCTGCTCGCGTCGGCCGCGCCCGAGGCCGTGCTCAGGCACGACGTCGCGGAGCTGGCCGCCCCGCTGCCGTCGATGCACCGCGGGCGCGTCGCGCTGCTCGGCGACGCCGCGCACCCGATGACGCCCAACCTCGGCCAGGGCGCCTGCCAGGCCCTGGAAGACGCCGCGGTCCTCGCCCGGCTGGCGACGGGCCTGGACGCCGCGGGCGTCGGTGACATGCTTGCCCGCTACACCTCCCTGCGGCTGGCGAGGACAACCAAGGTTGTCGCGCTGTCCCGCCGCACTGGCCGCATGACCACGTGGACCTCCCGCCCCGCGATTGCCCTGCGCGACGGCCTGGCGATGACCGTCGGCAAGCTAGCCCCGGCCGCGGCCCTCCGCGGCCTTGCCACGATCTACGACTGGCATCCCCCGGGCGCGGTTCAGTCGATCCAGTAGCGGCGTTTCAGGGTCCCCGGTGGTGAGGTGCGGAACACGCCGTCTAGCGTCCCGCCGCTTCGTTCGATGACGGATACCGAGCCCGCATTGCTGTCGTCGCAGGTGACAAGCACGCGCTCGATCCCTATGGCGCGCGCGACGATGAGGCTCTGGCGGAGTATCTCGGTCGCGTAGCCGCGCCGCCGGTACTCGGGAAGCACGCAGTAACCGATGTGCCCGCCCTCGCGTCTCAGCCGCTCGTTCAGCTCGTGCCGGATGTCGGTCCGGCCGACGATGGCTCCCGCGACATCGGCCACCAGGAAGGTGTCGGGGACCCAGCCGGCCGGTATGTTCAGGCCGCGGCGGTGCTCATCCAGGGTCGTCAGGTAAGTCGCCCAGTCCACCGTGGGCTGATAGTCGAAGCCGAAGGTGAAGCGCTCCGCCGCCATCACCTCGTACGCTCTGTGGAATGCCGCCTGGTCGTCGATCCGCAGAGGCCGAAGCCGGAGCGCGCTCACTAGATCAGGCTAGTGGTTTGCTCGTGGACATCCGTCTTCGGAAATCGTGGCGGTTTTGTTTAAAGGCAGAAGATTCCGTCCATGCGCGGTGCCGATGAAGCGGGAAAGAGGGGGTGTTTCCGGCGATCCCCTTGCGATTCCCCCAGTGCGCCTAGCGCTTCCCCCTAACGGCTCCGCCTAGCTTCACCGGGATAGCACACGGGGACACCAGGGACGGGCTGGAGGGCGCATGGCCGGGAACCGCGGCTCGATCCTCATCGACGCACGGGTGAACGCGCTGCCGGGCGCGCACGGGCTCGCCAGGTCGGTGATGAAGCTGGTCGCGCAGATGCCAGAGCCCGGCGACGGGCTGGCGCTGCGCGTGCTCGTGAACCCGCGCGGGGAGCAGATCTTCCCGCTATCTGAGCTGCCCGCGCACGCGGACCTGATCGGCACCGACGTCACGGTGTTCGCGCAGCACCGCTCTCGGGAGCTGGCCAGGCAGATCCGCGCGGTCGGCGCGGCCGTGATGTACATCCCCTACCCGACCTTCACGCCGCTGGTCCGGCCGTGCCCGTTCGTGGTGACGGTGCACGACTGCACGATCGAGAGCAGCGTGGGCTTCGCGGGCGGCCGGATCCGTCGGGCCCTGACCAGGACGGTGACCGCGATGGCCCTGCGGCGGGCCACCGCGATGACGGCGCCCAGCCTGGCCAGCCTCGCGGACATCCGCCGGCACTATCCCGCCGCGCCGAACCCCACGCTGATACCAAACGGCGTCGATGTCAGTCAGTTCAGGCAGGTGACCGCGGAAGCGGTGGCCGAAGCGCGGGCTCGCTACCAGTTGCCGGACAGGTTCGTCCTGGCGGTCGGCGCGCACCGTCCGCACAAGAACCACGAGGTCCTGGTCCGGGCGCTGACCGCACTGCCGGGCGACGTCGGGCTGGTCATCGTGGGCAACCCCGATCCCGCCTTCCGCAGCCCGGTGCCCGGCCTGATTTCCGGGCTGGGCCTGGATTCCAGGGTCAAGCTGGTGCCGGACGTGGCCGACGAGTGGCTGCCCGCCGTGTACCGGGCGGCATCGGTCTTCGCCTTCCCCTCCCTAGCCGAGGGCTACGGCCTGCCGGTGCTCGAGGCGATGGCCGCCGGCGTCCCCGTCGTGACGAGCGACATCAAGGTCATGGCCGAGGTGGCTGGGACGGCGGCCGTCATGGTGCCGCCCCGCGATCCGGCCGGCTGGGCCTCGGCGATCACGTCGGTGCTCCGCGACCCGGCGCTCGCGGGCCGGCTGGTCAGGGCCGGCCACGCCACCGCGGCGGCGGCCAGCTGGGAATCCGGCGCCTCGGCCCTGAGCAGCCTGCTGTCCGCCGTCGCCGCCGGGCGCCTGACGAGGGCCGGGGTGGCCGGGATCGCCCCGGCTCCAGTGCCGTCCCACGCCGTCGACCCGGTTCTCGCGTGACGGGGCCGGCTATGCGTACGTCGGTGATGATCGAGGCCTGCGGACTGGTCAAGTCGTACCGTTCCGCCCAGGCCCTGGACGGCCTGGACCTGGCGGTCCACGCCGGGACCACGATGTGCCTGCTCGGTCCCAACGGGGCGGGCAAGACGACAGCGGTCCGGGTGCTGAGCACGCTGCTGCGCCCCGACGCCGGGTGGGCCAGGGTGGCCGGGCACGACGTGGTTGCGGAGGCCGGCGCCGTGCGCCAGCGCATCGGCCTGTCCGGTCAGTACGCCTCGGTGGACGATTGCCTGACCGGCCGCGCCAACCTCTTCATGATCGGCCGGCTCAGCCGTCTCACCCGGCGGGAAGCCAGCAGGCGAGCGGCAAGCCTGCTCGCCGCCCTGGACCTGGAGCGGGCGGCCGATCGCGCCGTCCGCACCTACTCCGGGGGCATGCGGCGCCGCCTCGACCTGGCGGCGAGCCTGCTCGGCCAGCCCAGTGTCCTGTTCCTCGACGAGCCGACGACCGGACTGGATCCGCAGAGCAGGCAGACTCTCTGGGGCATCATCGCCGAGCTCGTCGGCGCGGGCACCACCCTGCTGCTGACCACCCAGTACCTGGATGAGGCTGACCGCCTGGCCGACCGGATCTGCGTCATCGACGGCGGGCGCGTCACCGCGGAGGGCAGCCCGGCCGAGCTCAAGGCCCGGGTCGGCACGTCCCGCCTGCGGCTGACCCTGCCCGCGAGCGCATCGCTGTCCCAGGCGGCCGAGAAAATCTCCGGCTACGCGGCGGGCCCGCCGCGCCGGCTGCCCGGGCAGCACGGGCTGGAGATCCCGGTAATCCCTCGGCCGGCGCTGGTCACCGAGATCGTCCGCGTGCTCGACGCGGCGGGGATCGACGTCGACGACATCGCCATCCGGCAGCCTTCTCTCGATGAGGTCTTCGCCTCGCTGACCGGGCAGGTGGCGGCATGAGCGCCATGACATGCAGCCCGCCGGTCCTGTGTGACGGCACCCCGGCCGGGATTACCCCGCTTCCGGCCGGGGTGTTCCCAGCCGGGCCGGCGCTGGCCCTGGCTGACCAGGGCCGGATAAGCCGCCTGCGCTGGGCGCTCAGCGACGTGCGCGTGCTGACCTGGCGCACGCTCGCGCGGATCGCCACCACCCCGGAGCAACTGCTGAACGTCACCATTCAGCCGCTCGTCTTCGTCCTGCTGTTCAGCTACGTGTTCGGTGACGCCATCACCATTCCCGGCCACGGCAATTACCGCGACTACCTGATAGCCGGGGTGGTCGCGGTGAACATGGGCGGCACGGCACAGGGAGCGGCCATCGGGCTCGCGGTCGACCTGTCCACCGGCCTGGTCGACCGCTTCCGCTCACTGCCGATGTCGCGTGCGGCTGTCATCGCCGGCCGCACCGTGGCCGACCTCATCCTGACCCTGGTCGCGACCACGGTCACCGTGCTGGCCGGGCTGGCCGTCGGGTGGCGGATCCACGCCGGCCCTGCTGACATCCTGCTGGCCTTCGGGCTCGCGTTGCTCTTCGCGTATTCCGCCGCGTGGGTGGGGGCCTGCGCCGGCCTCGTCGCCCGGGGTCCGGAAGCGGCCCAGGCCGTGGGCCTGACGGTGATCGCGCCGCTGTCGCTCACGTCCAACGCCTTCATTTTCACGGGCAGCCTGCCCGCCGCCCTGCGCGGCATCGCGAACTGGAATCCGGTCAGCGTGCTGGCCGCGGCCTGCAGGCAACTGCTCGGGAATCCGAATCCCGCCGCCACGATCCCGTCCTGGCCGATGCAGCACCCGGAACTGGCGTCGGCGCTGTGGTCGCTGGCCTTGCTGGCGGTGGCGGCGCCGCTGGCCACCTGGCTGTACACGCGCAGGACCCGGCGATGAGCGGGCCGGCGGCAGCTGCCTCGCGGCAGGAGACGATGCGCATCATGCTGGTCAGCGACCAGTACGAGCCGATGGTCGGCGGCGTTCCCACGGTTACCAGGGAGCTCGCGTATGGCCTGGCCGAACGGGGGCACTCGGTGGCTCTAGTCGTGCCCAGCCCCGCCCGGCGCGGCCGGCATTCGGCGGACGGGCAGGTCAGCGTCACCTACCGCGGCTCACTGGGCTGGCCGTGGTACGACGGCATGCGGCTGGGCTGTCTTCCGGCAGCGACGGCACGCAAGCTGATCGCCTCATTCGCGCCCGACGTCGCGCACATCCATTCTCCGGTGACGCTGGGGGTCACGGCCAGGAACGGGGCGCGCAGGCAGCGCGTGCCGGTCGTCTACACGAACCACTACCTGCCCGCCAATGTCCGCCCGGCGACGACTCCGACCTCCCGGGTCCTTGACGGCGTGTTCTACCGCCACGTGGTCGGGTTCTCGAACAGGTGCAGCTACGTCACCGCGCCTACCGCGACCGCGCTCGGACTGCTGCGCGACCGGGGCCTTCGCGTGCCGTCCAGGGTCATGTCGAACGGAGTCGACCTGAGGGCCTACTCGCCGGGACCGGCCGACGGCCGGCTCAGGCAGCGGTACGGCCTGCCCGCCGGCCGGCTCGTGATCTTGTCGGTGGGCAGGCTCAGCCCGGAGAAGCGGCTGGATGTTCTGCTGGACGCGGCGAGCAGACTCGGCGGCGACGCGCAGGTCGCGCTGGCCGGCGCGGGACCGGAAGAGGCCGCGCTGCGGGCGCGGGCGCAGCGGCTAGGCCTGGGTGCCAGGGTACGGTTCCTCGGCTTCGTCCCCGAATCCGATCTTCCGGGCCTCTACCGGCTGGCCGACGTCTTCGCCATCACCTCAGAAGCGGAGCTGCAGAGCCTCACCACGATGGAGGCCATGGCGACCGGGCTTCCCGTCGTAGCCGTGGACGCCTGCGCGCTCAGGGAACTGGTTCGCCACGGGGACAATGGTTTCCTTGCCCGCCCCGGGCGGGCCACCGAAGTGGCGGCCCACCTGGACCTGCTGTGCGCAGACCCCGCCGAGCGGGCCAGGATGTCCGCCGCGAGCCGCCGGATCATCAGCGGCCACGAGCGGACGCGCTGGCTGGCCGAGTGGGAATCCCTGTACCGCGAGCTGGCCACGGCCGGGACAGGTGCGCGATGACCGGCCACCGCGGGCTGCCGGTACGGCTGCTCTTCCTGATCGGCGATACCGGCGGCGGCCATCGCAGCGCTGCCAAGGCCGTGGCGCAAGCGCTCAACAATGCCTATCCGGGCTGCTTCGAGCCGTTCATCTGCGACCCGCTGTGCGGGCCCGGCGCCCCGCGCCGGGTGCGCTGGCTCGCCGGGCTGTACGGGCCGGCCATCCGGCTAGCCCCATGGCTGTGGGGCCTGCTCTGGCGCGTGGCCAGCTCACCGCGGGCTCTCGGCTGGCTCAGGCGGACGCTCATGCCATCCGTGTACGACGGTGTAGGCAGGGCCGTCGCCGGCTGGCGGCCGGCCGTGATCGTCAACTTCCATCCGCTCACCGCCCAGCCCGCCGGGCACGCGCGCGACCGCGGTGGCGCGCCGGCCCCGGTGATCACGGTCGTCACCGACCTCGTAACCGCGCATCTGTCCTGGCGGGACGCGGCCGTCGACCGCCTCATCGTGCCGTCCGCGGCCATCGCGGACCAGTGCGCGCGCGACGGCATGCCTGACGGACATTACGTGCAGACCGGGCTGCCGGTCGCGGCCGCCTTCTGCCGGCCGCCCGCGAGCGCGGCCGAGCGTCACATCCTGCAACGATCCCTTGGCCTCAGCGGCCGGTTCCTGGTCGTCATGACGGGCGGCGGGGAAGGCTCGGGCGGCCTGTACCGCCGCGCCGCCGCCATCCTGAGGAAGGTCGACGACGTGGACGTCGTCGTCATCTGCGGGCGCAACCAGCGCCTTCGCGGGCGGCTCACCCGGCTGGCGGAGCGGGCCGGCGGCCGGCTGACCGTCCGCGGCTTCGTGGACAACATGCCGGACTGGTTCCGCTGCGCCGACATCGTGGTGGGCAAGGCGGGACCTGGCACGATAGCCGAAGCAGCCTGCTGCGCCGCCCCGCTGGTGCTCACCTCCTACCTGCCGGGCCAGGAGGAAGGCAACGCCGGCTTCGTCGTCCAGGCCGGCGCGGGCAGCTACGCGACCAGGCCACGCGACCTGGCCGCCGAGGTCACTCGCCTGCGGCGCGATCCGGCCGCCCTCGCCGCGATGCGGGCGGCATCAGCCCGGCTCGGCCGGCCGCGCGCCGCCGCTGACATCGCCGACCTGCTGGCCGAGATGGCCACGGGCACCGGCTCGGCCGTCGCCGCGACCCGCGTGCAGCGGCGGCACCCCGCCGCGCTGATCACCCAGGACCCGTTGACGGCGGGCCTGAGCGGATGACTGTGAAGGATGCGTCATGAACCAGACCGATTCTCCGCTGGCCCTCCTGCCGTCCGCCACGCCACTCGTGGTCCGTGTGCAGGGCGTCGGGCGGACACTGCAGGCCGGAGCCTCCTACTGGATCGGCCGCGATCCGGCGGCGGACATCGTGGTCGAAGAGCCGCTCGTGTCCTGGCGGCACGCCGTCTTGTCCGAATCCGGCGGGCGGTGGCTGCTCGAGGATCCCGGCAGCACGAACGGGACGTTCGCCGCTGGCCGGCGAGTACAGCATCTCGAGATCACCGGATCCTGCGAGCTGCGGCTCGGTCATCCGGACGCGGGTCCGGTCGTCGCCTGCTCGGTCGCCGGCCCAGTCGAGCGCGTCGCCGCGGCGGTTCCCTCCGCCACCGCGGTGTGGTCGGCCCGGCGGACGGCGGGTGAAAAGACGCCGGGCGCCGTCATGCCCTTGCTGCCCACGGTGCTGCGGATCGGCCGCTCCGGCGACAACGACGTCGTGCTGCCCGACCTGCGGGTGTCGCGCCGTCACGCCGAGCTGCGCAAGTCAGCGGAAGGCGCGTACGAGATCGCCGACCTGGGCAGCCACAACGGCACGTTCGTGAACGGTCAGCGGGTCAACGAGGCCACGGTGACAGAAGCCGATGTCATCGGCGTCGGCGCGGCGAGTTTCCGCCTTGCCGGGGACGAACTGCGCCAGTTCGACGACGCGGGCGACATCTCGCTGGAGGCCCGCGGGCTTACCGTGACGCTGCCCAACGGGAAAGTGCTGCTTGACGACGTGAGTTTCCCGCTCGGCGAGCGGTGCCTGCTCGGCGTGATCGGGCCGAGCGGCGCCGGGAAGTCGACCTTGCTCGGCGCGCTGACCGGGCTGCGGCCGGCCACCGCCGGGTCGGTCCTGTACGACGGCCGCGATCTCTACGCCAACTACGCCGAACTGCGGCACCGGATCGGCCTCGTGCCGCAGGAGAACATCCTGCACTCGCAGCTGTCCGCGCGCCGCGCCCTCGGGTACGCGGCCGAACTCAGATTCCCGCGCGACACCAGCCCGGCTGAGCGGGAGCAGCGGATCGGCGAGGTGCTCGGCGAGCTGTCGCTGACGGCGCACGCCGGCACGCGTACCTCGTCCCTGTCCGGCGGCCAGCAAAAACGCGTCAACGTCGCTCTCGAGCTACTGACGAAGCCGTCGCTGCTGTTCCTCGACGAGCCGACGTCCGGCCTCGACCCGGGGCTGGACCTGTCGGTGATGGACATGATGTCCGGCCTGGCCCGCGATGGCCGGACCGTCATCGTGGTGACGCACAGCGTCGCGAACCTCGGCATCTGCGACCGGCTGCTCGTGCTGGTGCCCGGCGGGAAGGTCGCCTACTTCGGCTCTCCCGCGGACGGGTTGCGCCACTTCGGCCTGCCGGGCTGGGCCCAGGTCTTCCAGGCCTTCGAAGCCGAACCAGACCGGGACTGGGCCGGGGAGTACCGCCGCTCGGTGTTCTACGACCGGTACACCACGGCACCCAGCCAGGCCGGCCACCCGTCGCCGGCGGCCGACAGGCCAGGACCGGCCCAGCCGTCTGCGCCGAAGTCCGCCAACCGGCTGGCGCAGCTGTCCACCCTCATCCGGCGCTACCTGGCCGTCATCGCCTCGGATCGCAATTACGTCGGCGTCATCGCGCTGCTGCCGGTCATTCTCGGCGCGCTGATCAGGGCGATCCCGGATCCGGGCGGGCTGACCGGGACAAGCAACGGCAACGCGATACAGGTGCTGCTGATCCTGGTCATGGGCGCCTGCCTGATCGGGGTGGCCAACGCCGTCAGGGAACTGGTCAAGGAACGCCCGATCTACCGCCGCGAACGCGCGGCCGGCCTGTCACCCGGCGCGTACCTCACGTCGAAGCTCGCGGTCCTCGGCGTGATCAGCGCGGTCCAGGCCATTGTCCTGGTGCTGATCGGCCTGGCCGGGCGGCCGCTGCCTCGTCACGGGGCGTTCCTGGCGGCCGCTCCGCTGCCGGAGCTCATGCTCGGCATAGCGGTGCTCGCGATAGCGTCGATGACGGCTGGCCTGCTGATCTCGGCCGTGGTCAGTTCCTCCGACAAGACCATGCCGCTGCTCGTCGTGGCCGTCCTGGCCGAAGTCGTCCTGAGCGGCGGGGTCTTGCGGCTCAACGGCATGGCCGGTCTCGGGCAGCTCTCCTGGCTGTCGCCATCACGGTGGGGATTCGGCGCGGTCGCGTCCACGTCGAACCTGAACGCGGTGACCCCGCCGCCGCCGGGCAACACGCCCGACCCGCTCTGGCAGCACAGCCCGCACGTCTGGCTGCTCGACATGGGGATGCAACTGGTACTCACCGCGGTTCTCGCCGGGCTGGCTTGGTGGCGCCTGCACCAGGACGGCCCCGGCCGCCGCCGCTGACGGGCCGCGCTACCTGGAGAACACGTTGACCAGGTTCCCGCCAGGGTCCCGGAAGATCGTCGACCGGTTCCCCCAGGGCTGAGAGCTGGCCGGCGGCGGCTGAGCCGCGACGACGGGCGCCGGGACGTGCCGCTAGGACAGGCTGCGTTCGCGGCGGGCGGCGGCCAGCGCCGACGCCGTCCACGTGATGGCCAGCAGGACCACGGCCGCGACGAGCGACCATGCACTGGGCCAGTGCGCGGTCACGTTCGACGGGCCGGCACCGCGCAGCGCGGCGTTCGCCGGGGACACGTTCGCGGCCAGCGCCACGATGACCACCGCGAGCGTGGCGAGCGCGGCCGCGCCGGGGTGGCGCAGCAGCGGCGGGTTGCACAGCGTCCCCGCGGCCGCCCCGACGAACAGGCACACCAGCGCGGTTGCCAGGCCTGCCGCGAAGATCGCCGGGTGGTCGATCGTGGCCGTGATCCGGCCGGTCACGCCGCCCGACGGCTGGGTCCCGGCCGGCTCGCTGGTGAGCATCGTGAAGACCGCGCCGATGATGCCGAGCACCGCCCCGCCGCCGAGCGCGGCTGTCAGCGCGGCCAGTTGCGCACGGACCGGGCCGCCGGCCGGCCCGGCCGCCGCGGCGACCACGGCGCGCGACGCGTCGGGCTCGACGAGCAGCATCGACCTGGTAAGGAATGCGACCACTGGCACCAGCATCGCCGCGCTCCAGGTCAGCCCCTCGGCCAGCGGCGTCGACCCAGCGGCGCCGACGGCGATCAGCGCGCCGTAGGCGATGAGCGGGAAGATCCACCGGTTCGACCGCAGCAGCAGGGCCGCCTGGTAGCGGAGCAGCGCGGTCATCGCTCCGCCTGCTCGGTGCGCACGCCGGTCACGTGCACGCCATCCCAGCCGAGCACCTGCCGCAGCACCTCGTCGGACGCGCCAGCCGAGACCCGCGCCACCCCACCATCGATCGACAGCACGCCGGGCAGCCCGCCGAGCAGCGCCGCGGACGACGCTTCAAGGCCGGTCAGTGCGATAACGACGACGCCCTCAAGGGCCGAACCGGAACCGGACCCGGACCGCCCCTCGTCGCCGGCCACCACGGTCACGTGCCCACTGTCATCCAGCCGCCACCGCTCGGAAATCCGCCCGGCGAGCCGCGCCTGCTCATGATCGACGAACATCACGCAGCCGCCGTCAGCCACCCGCTCGGCGACCGCGGCGTCGAGCACCCCGCGCGCCGCCTGGTCGAGCCCGGTCCACGCCTCGTCGAGCACCAGCAGCCCCGGCCGGGCCAGCAGCGCCTGCGCGATGGCCACCTTCTGGCACATGCCCTTTGACAGCGCCCGCAACGGCTGACTGGCGTAGCTCGCCGCGCCCAGCCGCTCCAGCCACTCGTCCACCGCCCGCGCCGCGGCGGCGCCGCGCAGGCCGTGCACCCGCGCCAGGTGCAGCAGGTAGTCGCGGCCGGAGAACGCCAGCCCGCCAGGGAACCGCTCGGGCACGTACCCGGTGTGCGGCCGCCCGGTCACCCGTCCCGCGGACGGCA
>Ga0335073_10010366_pt1 | contig 13101 bp, 10 predicted proteins | sample Lox_Sample_22_FD_207093 | JGI IMG/M metagenome (GOLD analysis project Ga0335073, IMG submission 207093) | Soil microbial communities from Loxahatchee National Wildlife Refuge, Florida, United States - Lox_Sample_2.2 | ecosystem: Environmental > Terrestrial > Soil > Wetlands | place: USA...
GCTCGACCCGGAAACGGCGAGCGTGCTGCAAACCGCTACCCGGATGCTGGCCGGCGTAGCGCTACGGAGCCTGGACGTCCTGGACGACGAGGTGACGCTGCCGCAGTTCCGGCTGCTGGCCGTGCTCGCTGACCTGGGACCAGTGCCGTCCGGGCAGGCTGCCAGAACGCTCGGGCTTGACCCCTCGACTGTCACCAGGCTGGCTGACCGGCTCGTCGCCGCCGGGCACGCGGCCCGCGGCACCGACCCGCGGCACCGGGGGGTAGTGACCCTTGAGCTGACTGCTAGCGGCCAGGACCTGGTAACCGCGGCGAGCACGTGGCGACGGCAAGAGCTAGCCCGGATCATGGCGCGGCTCACGACCCGCGACCAGGCGGCGGTAACCGCCGCACTCAGCCTGCTGATACAGGCGGCAGGCGACGAATACGGGATCACGGAGTACAGCCCCGTCCCGCTGTGACCGTGGACCGCGGCACCCCCGGCCTCGGTCTGGAGCACCGGGGAGAGCCGCCGGGCAGCGGCAGTCAGCGGCGCCCGTTCTGGATGATGCTTTTGAATTTTCTGAACGGACGCGGCTGACTCCCGATCCGCTCCGTTGTCACGTGGGGGTCGCTATACGGCGTCCAGTGACCGCCGGAGGTCCCGTCGCCTGGACTGTTCCTGCGGGTCGGCGACGAGGTTGGCCGCCCACAGCCGCTTGGTGTAGGAGTGCCGCGGTTGTCCGGTCACTTGCCGCGCCGGGCCGAGTTCCACGATTTCGCCCTGGTACATGACCGCTACCCGGTGACTGACGTGGCGGACGACGGCTAGGTCGTGTGAGATGAACAGGTACGCGACGCCGCTCCGTTCCTGAATCTCGATGAGCAGGTCCAGCACGCGCCGCTGGGTCGACAGGTCGAGCGCGGAGACCGGCTCGTCGCACACGATCAGGCGGGGGTTGAGAGCGAGCGCCCTGGCGATCGCGATGCGCTGCCGCTGGCCGCCGGAGAATTCCCGCGCGTAGCGGTCCACGGTGTCGGCGGGCATGGCGACGCGGTCGAGCAGTTCGCGGACGCGCTCGTTAGCGTCGGCGCGCCTCAGGCCCTGCGCGAGCAGCGGTTCCCGTAGGATGTCCTGAATCTTCATCGCGGGATTAAGGGAGCTGTACGGATCCTGGAACACCACCTGCACGTCTTTGGCCAGGATCCGGCGTTTCCGCGCCGGGAGCTGCGTGATCTCCTCGCCCGCGAAGCTGATCCGGCCGCCCGACGCGGGAACCAGGCCGAGCACAGCCCGCCCGAGCGTGGTCTTCCCCGAGCCGGATTCGCCGACCAGGCCAAGGGTTTCGCCCGGACCGACCGACACCGATACGCCGTGGAGCACCTCGTGGGCCTTCCTGCCCCGGCCGTACGCGACCCGCAGCTCGTCGGTTACCAGCAGCGGCCCCGCGGCTGCCTCAGGCATCGGCCACCTCCGCCGGCACCACCGCTCCCCTGGGCTCGGCGTCGTCGAGGATCGAGCCGAGCAGCCTCTTGCTGTAGTCATGCTGAGGATCGCGGAACACGCGAGTCACGGGTCCTTCCTCGACGATCTTTCCGCTCCGCATCACGAGCACGCGGTCGCACAGGTCCGCCACGACGCCGAAGTTGTGGGTCACGATGAGCATGCCCATGTGGCCTTCCTTCTGCAGGCTGCGAAGCAGGTCGAGTATCTCGGCCTGGATGGTCACGTCGAGCGACGTCGTGGGCTCGTCGGCGAGCAGCAGGCGAGGCTTGCACGCCACCGCCCCCGCGATCAGCACCCGCTGCGCCATGCCGCCGGAGATCTGGTGGGGGTAGCAGCCGAAGGTGCGCACTGGGTCCGTGATCCCGACCCGATCCAGCATCGATAGGGCCAGCTCTCTCGCCTGCCCGGCCCGCATGCCTGTCTGCGCGCGTATTCCGTAGACGAGCTGGGATCCCACCGTGAAGGACGGGTCCAGGTTCGACATCGGTTCCTGCGGAACGTAGGCCATCGTGGCGCCGCGGAGGCGGGCCAGGTCCTTCTCCGGCATGCGGAGCAGCTCGGCACCGTCCAGCCAGATCGAGCCACCGACGACGATCGCCTCCTCAGGGAGGAGTCCGAGAGTCGCGAACACCGCCTGGGTCTTTCCCGCTCCTGACTCGCCGACCAGGCCGACGACTTCGCCCTCGGCGACCTCGAGCGAGATGCCATCAACCACGGTCGCGGCGCCATTGTCGCTGTGGTAAGCAACAGTCAGGCCGTCGATGCGAAGCAACGGGGCGCCCGGCTCGGCCGCCTTCCGAGGGACGGTGGTACGCCGCGACCCGGTTCGCAGGGTCAGATCCGCTGCCTGGGCACCGAACAGCGCCTTGATCTCGCGGCGCCGGCCGTGTGTGCCCTGCCGCACGGCCGTGCCTTGCGATGCGTCTCGCAGCGCATTGCCCAGCAGCACGAACGACGCGGTGACCAGGCCGAGCGCGAGCCCGGGCCAGACCAGCTGCACCGGCGCGACGTAGACGTTGTCGAACGCGTCCGACAGCATGCCGCCCCAGGACGGGACGGCGGGATTGCCGAGCCCGAGGAACTGCAGCGCGGCCTGAACGCTGATCGCCGCCCCCGCCAGGAAAGCCGCCAGGATGATGACGGGCCCGCGGATAGTGAGGAAGACGTGGCGCCCGACAATCCGCCAGGCCGGAAGCCCGGACACGCGTGCCGCGTCCACGTACAGCTCGGCGCGCACCGTCCTGGTCAGCGTCCGTACCGGCCAGAAGAAGCCCGGAGCCGACAGGACGCCCAGCACGGCCATCGCCACGTTCGGCGAGGCGCCGACCACCGTGTAGAGGGCGATGAGGATCACGATCCCCGGGCACGCCATGAGAACGGCGAATACCCAGGACCCGAAGCTGTCGAAGAGCTTGCCGAAATAGCCGGCCACGAGGCCACCGGTGACGCCAAGTGCCGCCGCGACCACGGTGAGGATGAGCGCCGCTTCGGCGGCGCCGCGGGTCCCGGCAATGAGCCGGCTCAAGATATCGCGGCCGGTGTTGTCTCCGCCCAGCAGATAGCCGCCGGTGAACGGCGGGGCATTGGTCAGCTGCAGTTGGACGGCATTGGGCGGATTGGGCTGGATCCACGGGCCGATCACGGCGACGACGATCATCGCGATGAGGATGACGAGCGAGGCCACCGCGAGCGGGTTGCGCAGGATCGTGGCGACCCGGCGGCGCCGGGCGCCGGGAGCGGCCGCGACCTCCGGCAGCCCGGCGGTCACCGGATCCTCGCTTTAGGGCTCAGCCAGCCGTTGATGATATCGACCATGATGTTGACCGCCACCACGACGACCGTCATGAACGTCACTACGCCCAGCACTACAGGCACATCGCCCTGCGCGCCTGAGTTGACGGCGACGGTGCCGACACCGGGCAGCGCGAAGATGCGCTCCATGATGACCGTGCCGCCCAGCGTGTAGATGACCTGAAGTGACAGGACGGTCAGCCCGGGCGCCGCGGCGTTACGCAAGGCATGGCGCAGCACCACGGCGCGGCGGGAGATTCCGCGCGACCGCAACGTGCGGATGTAGTCCTGCCGCAGCACGTCCAGCATCGCGCCGCGGAGCTGCTGGCCCACGGCCGCGACGTTGGCGACCGCGATAGCGATCGAGGGCAGGATGATGCTCGAGAGCCAGCCACCGAACGAGACGGTGATCGGAATGTATCCGGTCGCCGGCACGAGCCGGAGGGTCACGCCGAACACGGTAGCGAGGATCAGCGCCAGCCAGTAGCTGGGGATCGCCAGCGTCCCGACCGAGAGGAGCTGCAATGCGCGGTCGATCAAGCCACCGCGCATCGCAGCCCCGAGGCCGAGCAGCAGACTGAGCGCAACGGTCAGCAGCAGGCTCACTATCACCAGGCTGAGCGTGACTGGGACGTGGATGGCCAGAATGCTGTTGACGCTCTGGCCGTTCTGCAGCGAGCGGCCGAGGTTCCCGGTGAACAGCCCTCGCAGCCAGTCAGCGTACTGAACCGGAAGCGGCCTGAGCAGGCCAAGCGACTGCGCCTCCGCCTGGATGGCCTGGGGGGTGATGTACGTCGGGTTCCCCAGCACTTCCCTGGCGATGGTCAGCGCGCCTGGCACGAAGATCAGTGCGAAGCTGATCGCGGTGACGGCGATGAACGTCGCCACCCCGGTCGCGACGCGCCGGGCCACGTACCATGCCATCTCGGCGTGCCCTTCGATGGGATTCGTTACTTCGCGGGCTGGATGAGCGAGAGCTCAGGACCAGCGTCGTCACCCAGCTTCGGCGGCAGCTGAATGCCAGGGGCGCTGGCAAAGATCGTCGGGGCCCCGTCGATCACGGCGAACCACGCGTTGTCGAGGACGAAGCTGCCGAGCTGGGAGTAGGCACTGTTGAGCGCGGCGGGCGTGTTGGCGACGTCGATCTGGTGCATCACCGAGGTCAGCGCCGGGCTCGTCCTGTGCCAGCCGTTGAGGAACCCGTCGGGAACCAGCGCGTCCGTGATGAAGTGCAGGTACGGGTCATCCTCGAAGAACACGATCGGATAAGGGTGCGTGTTCATGTCAGAGATGTACTGGTTCAGCTCGGTGGTGGTGTCATCTTTGGCTGTCACCTTGATGCCTATGGCACCGAGTTCCTGCACGATGACTGGCGCGTACTGATACCCGGAACCGAAGAACGGGATCGTGACACTGAAGCCGTTGGCGTAGCCGGCTTCCGCCATCAGCTTCTTAGCCTGGGTCACGTCATAGGGATACAGCTGGCTCCCGTTCGCCTGATACGCGGGGCTGGAGGGTGCGAAGGTCTGATCGCTCGGCACTGCCTGGCCGTCTTCCACCGCTTTGACGATAGCCGGACGATCGAGGGCCATATTGATGGCCTGACGGACCTTCAGGCTGGCCAGCGCCGGTATCTGCTTGCCCGCGATGTCGCCTAGCATGAGCCCGTTCCAGCCGGACTCGTACTCGGTAACGTTGTATCCCGCCTGCTGCAGGGACCCGACGGCGGCCGCGTCCTGATAGATCCATGCGACGTTGATCTGTCCGGACCGTAGCGCGTTCACCATGGCAGTGGGGGCGCTGATGACCTTGTAAACGATCGTGTCATAGGAATAGGCGCTCGCATCCCAGTAGCCGTTCCTGCGTACCGCGGTGTACTGAACTCCCGGGGTTGTTCCGCTCTTGTCGAGGACGTAAGGACCTGACCCGTCAGGGTCCTGGGCGAGATTCGAGCGGTTGAACGCCGCCGGGCTGACAATGGGCTGAGACAGCCCCAATGGCAGCAGCAGGGCGTCAGGCCCGGACAGGTTTACCTGAACGACGTAAGGGGACTTCACCACGACGCTGGTAATGGGGGCCATCCAGGGAGCGACGAGAGACCCTGATTTCGGGTTACGTCCCCAGTCGATGTTTTCCTTGATCGCCTGGGCGTTGACCGGTGTCCCGTCGGAGAAGGTGACCCCTTTCCGGATGTTGAACGTGAGTACGGTCCTCGTGGAGTTGTAGCTCCACGAGGTAGCTAGCGCCGGCGTCACGTCATAGGTCCCCGCCGTCTTATGAACAAGCGGGTCGTAAAACGCGTCGTAGGTGAGAGCCGCGGAACCGTTCTGGTACGGCTTTGACAAGTCGCTCCAGATTCCGATCGTGAGCGTCTTCGAACCGCTGCTGGAGCTTCCGCCGCCGCCCCCTCCTCCTGAGGAGCAGGCGACGACCGAAGCGGCGGTTATGGCGGCGATACCGAGTCTTATGAAAACCCGGGTGACGATCTGGCGAGTATGCATATGAACTCCTTGGTTCCCGTGTGGCCGTCGTTAGCGGGCGTGCGAACGCAGGGTGAGGTCGACGCACTGGGCGTTGAAGGCGTAGTAGGGCGCCATGGCTGACCGGTGCGCCTGAAACTCCCCGAAGGAGATCTGGCCCTGGCGAAAGCGCGCGATGTCCTCCTCCAGGTCCTTCATCGGGTCACGGTCGGCAGGTGCCTGGAAGTCGGTCCAGACGAGCCAGAAGGACCTGCCGTCGGCGGCGATCCATTTCGGCGCGATTTGCGGCTGGTAGGCGCGCGCGGCCATATCTCCCGCTGGCGTCCAGACGGTCTCCTCGTGGAACTGCTCCCACGGGCCCCAGGGGGTCGCGGCCCACCACAGCCCCAGGTAGCTGGGCCTGGTGAACCACATGTCCCCGTCGGTGCCCATGCCCCAGTTGGCCATCAGGTACAGGTCCAGCGGCTCGTCGTACACGACGCTGGGATGCCAGGCATACGGGTGACTGCGGACATTCACCCAGCCCCGCGGGAAGGTGTGCACCACGCCGCGCGCCTGGATGTCCTGGGTCCAGCGGGCGCTGCCATCCGCGTTCCTGGCCTGGAAGAACTCGTACCTGGAACGGTCGAGAAGCTGGCCGACGGGTACGCGGAACAGCACCATTTCGTTCATCGTGCCGTCGGTCTCTCCGTTCGGAGCGTAGCCGTAGGCGTAGCCGTCACGGTTGGCGCGGTAGTCCTGTCCCATCTGAAGCATCGTGATCAGGGAAAAGGCCCGTTGCGGCTCTTCGAAGAACACGAGCGTGTCCCTGGAGCGCTCGCCCCATCCCGGCCAGCTCACCGGCGTCGTGCCATCCTGGTTCCGCCAGGTCGCACCGCCGTCGGCCGAGTAGATCAGCTTGGCTCCGTTGAAGGTCAGGCCCGCCGCCGCACCAGACAGATCCAGCGGCGTGTTGAAGGTGCTGAGGTACTGGTACACGTGGCCACCCGCCGCCAGGGTGCCGAAGCCGTAGTAACGGGCCCTGTCGAACAGCGCCGGATCGGCGAAGTCATCGACCAGGTGCGGATAGCCGGCGACCTGGGTGAACCGCAGATCGAGAGGGTCTCCCTGGATCCTCAGCAGGCTCGCGTTGTACGTCGCCACGGGCGGGTCATCGAATCCCGCGCCATCGCAGAGCGCGGAGAACTGCGTGTCGTCCGGCGCCCAGGTCATGTGCCAGTTGTCGCCGTTGCCTCCGGCGCCCCACCGCTTGATCGTCTCGTCTTGCCGCGACGCCCTGGCGATCCCGGTCACCTGCCCACCTCCTGGCTTGAAAAGGGGTCTCTCGCCGCTCGTAGGGTGCGGGCGCACTAAGTCCGTCCGCGTGGCTCGACCGCGCTCCGCATGTGAGCAATTGGTCAGTTGCCGAATTTTTGCACACCCACGGCGGGCGCGCAATACGCGCGCAACATGCAACGGGTACGTTTCCTGGCTGCTGGATGGGCTCAGGCGTACGCTAGGTCGCGGTCTTCCTGCTTGCGCAATGGCTCAGGATGGCTGAAATTGCACATGGTGAGACGATGGCCCGGCGCGGCCCGGCCGCGGCCGGCTCGTGCGGGCCGCGGCCGAGCTGGACCCTCGTTATGCCCGCCCAGACGAGCCGTAGAGGCGCAGCAGGGAGCGGACGGTCTCGGTGATCGCCGGCTGGCCGGCGGCCAGGAAGTCGGCTTGCTTGTGTGAGCCGACCACGTCGTGCACGGACTCATTGCCGGACCAGGACCGCGTCCGCTCCAGGACCGCGTCCAGGAAACCGCGCTTCAGTCGGGTGCCTACGTTGAACTTCGCCACGCCGAAGCCGATCGCCGCGGCGACCGAGTCAGGCGGGAACCCGGTCCCGCCGTGGATGGCCAGCGGCACGTCGACGGCGGCCTGGATGGCCTGGAGCCGCTCAAGGTCGATCTCCGCCTGGTAGGCCGTGAGCAGGTGCACGTTGCCGACGGCGACCGCGAGGCAGTCCACGCCCGTGGCCGCGACGAATTCAGCCGCCGCGCCGGGGTCGGTCAGGTAGGCATGGCTGTCATCGACTGCGCCGTCGAGGTAGTCGGGCAGGCTGCCGAATTCCGCCTCCACGGCCACACCGGCCGGGTGGGCGGCGGCCACCAGTTTGGCCACGGCGTCGCGGGCCTCCGGCACCGGCCACCGGTGGCTGTCGATCATCACGAAGTTGAATCCGGCGTCCACGCCCCTGACCGCCTGCTCAAGCGTGTGGGTCTCGTTGAGCAGGAAAGCTACCGGTATCCGGCAGCCCTCGATGAGGGCGCGGCCGCTCGCGCCCAGGAACTCGATGCCGCCCGCGTCAAGCCACTCGTCTGCCAGCATCGTCGCGCCGAAACCGACGATGGCGGGGGCGTTCTCGGCTTCGGCCGCCGCCAGCACGGCCTCGAGAGAGTAACTGTCCCAGCTCTCGAAGTAGCCAAGGGCGTAGCCGCCCGCGCGTGCGGCGGCGAACATATCCGGAGCGGGGACCAGCGGCATCAGGAACTCCCTTGCTAATGACTGGAAAACGGTGGTCAGGACACGGCGGCCAGTTGCACGCCGTCCGCCGCAGCGAGCGCCTCGTCCCTGGTGAAGACTGTGCCCGTGCAGCCGAGCCCGCGGCACACCGAGGCGCCGAGCGCGGCCGCGAACCGCAGCCGCTGTTCAGCGGGCCAGCCTTCGATCAGGCCGAGGATAATCCCGGCGGTGAAGGCGTCCCCGGCGCCGGAACCATCGACCACCTCGACCGGGACCGGGCGTGCGTGGATCACGCGAGCGGGGTCGGCGTACACGGCGCCGTCGGCGCCGCAGGTGACGACGACCGACGCGCAACCCCATTCCAGCAGGGCCCTGGCCTGGTCAGCCGGGTTGTCATGGCCGGTGACCAGGCGTGCCTCGTCCTGGTTCGGCAGGAAGCAGTCGACGTGCGGGAGCACCGGCCGCAGCGCCTTGACCGGGTCGTCCGCGCCGCGGGGCACGACGATGTCGAGCAGTGTGGCGGTCCCGCGCGTGCGAGCCGCAGCGAGCAGGTCGGCGGCCGCTGGCGGATCCAGCCCGGGCAGAGCGAGATAGCCGCCGATCGCCAGCACGCTCACACCAGGCAACACGGGCGCTATGTCCGCGACGGCCAGTTCGGCATTAGCCCCGGGAACATGGATGTACCGCCGGTCCTCCCCGTCGACGGGCAGGATGACCGTCTGCGACGTGGCGGACCGCCGCGTGGTCGAGACGCCGTCAACCAGGATCCGCCCGCGCGCCAGGCTGCGCCGCAGCCAGCCGCCGTACTCATCATCGCCCACCTTGCCGACTAGCCCGGTGCGGACACCGAGGCGAGCCAGGATCACCGCGGTGTTGACCGCGCAGCCGCCGGCGTCCAGCAGAAAGCCGTCGGAAACGACAAGTTCTCCGGGCCGGGGTAGGCTCGGGAGCGGCGACACGAAAAGATCGGCGATGATCAGCCCCGCGCAGACGACCGCTGGGGCTTCGGGCTGAACGGAGGCCGAGGGCGCTTCGCCACCGCTCACGGCCACTCTCCGATCTGATCGAATGCCCAACGTGCGAGAATATGATCAGTTTGGCCTGCGACGTGGCCGACGTCAACCACTGCGACGGATCGCAGGAGGCCGGCTACGTCACTGAACGCTCCTTGAGGGGGAAAGCCCTCAGGAAGGGACCGGCGCTACATGACCGATGCTTTGCCAGCCCACACCACACAAAGATCGCCAGGTCGGCAGCCGGTGTCAACGGAAATGCTCGCCAGGGTCGCCTCGATGTACTACCTCGAAGACATGACCCAGGACAAGATCGCCAAGCAGCTGGGGCTGTCCAGGCCGAAAGTCTGGCGGCTGCTGCGGCAGGCGAAGGAGACGGGCATCGTCGAGATTACCGTGCACCTGCCCCCGTCGCTCGCAATGCCGGTGGAGACCGAGCTCACGTCCCGTTTCGGTCTGTCCGCCGCCGTCCTGGTGGCAGACCAGCACGACGAGGCGGCGATCCGCGCCCAGGTCGGCCGGGCGGCGGCCGGCCTCCTCGACCGGCTCCTGCCCGACGGCGGCACGCTGGCGATCGGGATGGGGCGCAACGTCAAAGCGGTCAGCCAGCAGGCCAAGGGCCTGCGTCCGCGCCGCTGCACCGTGGTCAGCGGGATCGGCGGCTCGGCCCAGGTCGGCGAAGGCCTGAACTCCACGGACATCGCCACCCAGTTCGCCGATGCCCTGGGCGGCAAGGCTGAGGGGATCTACGCGCCCGCGTATGCGGAGAGCGAGGATGTGCGGGATGCCTTCCTGACCCACGGTGAGATACGCAGGACCATCGCGCACGCCCGCGGCGCCGACCTCGCCATCGTCGGCGTAGGTGACGCGGTGGACGATTCCCTGGTCGTCAGCCTCGGCTGCATCACGGCGAAAGACATGGCGCGGATGCGCAAGGACGGTGCCGTCGGGGACCTTCTCGGCGGCTTCTTCAACGTCCGAGGCGAGCCGGTCGCCGAGTGGATCGAGAACCGCGTGGTGGGCCTGACCCGCGAGGATCTCCGTAAGATCCCGGCCGTGATCGCCGCGGTGTCGGAGGAGGCGAAGGCGGCCGCAGTGCTCGGCGCGCTGAACTCGGGCCTCGTCCACACCCTGGTCACCTCGGTCGGTGTGGCGCGGCAGGTGCTGAAGCTCGCTGACCTGACCGGCTGACGCTTTGGGCAATTGCCCGACCGATGAAAATTTGTTAACGTGACCGTGGAGTTGCGAGAGGGCACGACAAGGACCTGCCGCTGGGAGGCGCGATGCGCTTCGGCTTGCTCGGGACAGGCTGGTGGGCTGACCACGTGCATGCGGCGGCGCTAGCGTCGCACCCTGTCGTCGAGTTCGTCGGTGTCTGGGGCCGCGATGCCGCCAAGGCCGCCGCGGTCGCCGGCCGTCACAGCACCATCGCCGAGCCGGACCTCGACGCCCTGCTCGGTAAGGTCGACGCGGTCACGGTGGCCGTCCCGCCGGACGTGCAGGCTGAGCTCGCCTGCCGGGCCGCAGCGGCTGGCTGCCATCTGCTGCTGGAAAAACCGCTCGCGCTTTCGCCAGCTGCCGCCGGCCGCGTCGTCGTGGCGACAGAGCGGGCTGGAGTCGCCTCGCTGGTCGCGGGCTGGGGATTTACCCGCGGCGAGCCGGTGGCGAGCTGGTATCGCGATGTGGTCGCTCCGGGCCGGTGGCACGGCGGCAGCGCTTACGCGGCGGCGAACCTGTTTCAGGCCGGAAACCCGTTCGGGTCCTCGCCCTGGCGGGCGCAGCACGGCGCGCTGTGGGATGCCGGCGCGCATGCCGTGGACGCGCTGCTGCCCGCACTAGGCCCGGTGGAGGAAGTGGCAGCCGAGCGCGGACCCGGCGATACCGTCCAGCTCCTGCTCAGGCACGCGCCTGGCGGCGTGAGCTCCGCGACCGTCAGCCTCACCGCGCCCCAGGAGGCCAGCGGGATGCACGTGGAACTATGGGGCCAGGAAGGCATCGTGCGCTCACCGCAACCCGACCATGGCCGGGCGCCCGATGCTATGGCGCAGATGTCGAGGCAGGCCATCGATGACCTGGTGAGCGCGAGCGAAAGCCGCGGGCCGCACGAGCGCGACGTGCACTTCGGAGACGCGGTGGTGCGTGTGCTCGCCGCGGCCGAGCGCTTCCTGGAGCGGCCTGCCGAGCGCCGCGGCGAGCGGCCATTACCACCATGACCCACCGTGGCAATAGGGAGAAGACTCATGGAGGCCATGACGGACGGATGCGCTGACCGCATCGACGTCACCGAGTTGTCCGAGATCACCGAGTTCCAGCAGCTGGCCGAGGCGCGGATGCCGGATGCGGTACGCATCAATGTGCAGTGCGAGGACACAGGCAACGCCTTGCGGGCAAACGTCGACGCCTGGGGCCGGTGGGGGTTGCGGCCCAGGGTGCTCGTCGACGTCGCCGGATGCGATACGGCGACGACCGTGCTCGGCCAGCCCGTGGCAATGCCCGTGCTGATCGCCCCGTTCACCTGCTCCGCGCTGTGCCACGCCGACGGTGAGCTGGCCAGCGCGCGGGCCAGCGCCTCGGCCGGGACGATCATGACGCTGAGCATGGGCGCGACCCGGTCACCGGAGGACATCGGCCAGGCGGTGGACCGTTTCTGGATGCACCTTGGCGCGACCCCTGACCGTGGCCTCATGGCCGAGGTCGTCCAGCGAGCTGCCGCCGCGGGTGCGACCGCGCTCTGCCTGACGGTCGACCTGCCGGTCTTCCCGTGGTGGCCGAAGGTGATGATCGACGGCCTCGCGGCTCTCGAGCTGAACTCCTTCGTCGTGGGCGACACCAGGACGCTCTGGGACAAGAGCGCCGCGCGCGGCGCCGGTGCGGATAACGGAGGTGACAGCGGCCGTGTGCCCAGGAGTCTCAAGGCATACCGCAACAGCTTCACCTGGGCGGACCTTGAATGGCTTCGCGAGCTGAGCCCGTTGCCGCTCGTGCTCAAGGGCATCCAGAGCGGTGAGGATGCGCGACGCGCGGTCGAGCATGGCGCCGCGGGCGTGGTGGTCTCGAACCATGGCGGGCACGCGCTCGATCAGGCGCTTGCCACCGCCGACACGCTGCCCGAGGTCGTCGCGGCCGTAGCCGACCGCATCGAGGTTCTCGTCGACGGCGGGATCCGCTCGGGTGCCGACGTCCTGCGCGCGCTGGCGCTAGGCGCGCGTGCGGTCATGATCGGCCGGCCCGCGCTGTGGGGTCTCACGCTGGGCGGCGCCGAGGGCGTCAGCAGAGTCCTCAGCCTGCTGCGCGAGGAACTCGAGATCCTGATGGCTATGTGCGGCGCCCAGCGGGTCACGGAGATCGAGCGGCCGATGATCACGCCGCGCTGTTCCTGCCGTCACGCGAGCGACTGGTAGCCGCCGGCAGCCGTGGTGAGCTCGCCCGGGTCAGGGAGTCAGGGCGGCGACACGCGCGGCGAACTGGCCGATCGCCTCGGCGCCGGCCAGCGCGCCGAGCTCAAGCTCGTAGCGTCGGCTTTCTCCGGGGGCAAGCTCGATGAGCTCGCCGCGGGCCCGCGCGTCGTGCCGATCGGTGGGCCGGTTGGTCGCAGGCTCGATGCCGACGACATAGGTGCCCTCGCCGAGCATCCGCCAGACGAAGTGATGCGGCAGCTGGTCGCGACGGAAAACCTGGTACGCACCGAGGTCGGCGCGCCTGTTGACGACCGCGATCGGCACCCGGCCGTCGGCCTCGGCGGCGAGCTCGTGCTCGAAGACCTGCTCGACGTAACCCCGCTGCGGAGCGTGCATGCGCCGGTAGCCCTCGGCCGGGTAGTCGCCTCTCGTCTGCACGGA
>Ga0335073_10010367_pt1 | contig 13100 bp, 13 predicted proteins | sample Lox_Sample_22_FD_207093 | JGI IMG/M metagenome (GOLD analysis project Ga0335073, IMG submission 207093) | Soil microbial communities from Loxahatchee National Wildlife Refuge, Florida, United States - Lox_Sample_2.2 | ecosystem: Environmental > Terrestrial > Soil > Wetlands | place: USA...
TGCCCTTTGGAGCCCCCACCATTTTGGTATCTCAGTACGCGCACGTTTCAACAAGCGACGACCGCATATCAGGGTCACATATTCAAATACACCCTGATAGGCGTCGATTTGCGACGGCAACCGGTCGAGGCTGTCGCTGTCACTTTTAATCTCGTAGGCATGCAGAAAACCGTTGATGACAGCAACATCGGCCCTCGCAGTCTTGCATCCAAACTCTTCGACGATAAGGTCGTGACTGCTGTCGCTGTACTTCACTTCCAGATTCGCCAAAAGCGCTTTCCGAATATCGACGTCGCGCGTCACGGGTTTCGACCTGGGCGCTTTTGTTTTGCCAATCACATTTGAATTGTATGACGTTTTGCTTGGGTCTGTCTTCAGACTTGTGCCGTACGTGCCTTTTGATCAAATACCGAATTGATGAGATAGCCGTGTCAGCCCCCTTCGGGCGAGTGGACTTGGAGAGCCCGGGCTCCGCATTGCGTTCACCGTCTTGGGCGTTGCGATCAACCGAACGCCCAGGGAGGCGAAAGCGTTCACGCTAAGCTATTCGACACGACAGGCGCGGTCACGCGCGTGTCGCCTCTCACGAAACCAATAAGGCAAATATCAACTGGACGATCGACGGTCCCACGCGGTAAGCGGTGGCATAGCCTACTAGGAAGAAAGCGCTAGCGGGTAAAGTTGGCATTCCCCTAAAATGAATAGCTTCAAAACACGACTATGAAAAACGTCAGACCCCGGCACGTACTATTCGCATCTCTCTTGGGAGAATCTCTGCTGTTTGTGACGGCGGCCTTTGCCGCAAACTACTTAATTACGAGGGGGATGAAGGTCTACGCATTAGCTGCGCTCGCTCTTTTCGTAGCCTTCGTTGGTTTCAGATGGTTCATGCTCCGAAGCGATTGGTACCGCGTAAAGGCCTTTGAGACACTTTCGGACCACATCACGGATAGCGCAGAAGCGTACGGAGTTACAGATTTTTACAACATGCAAATTGCCGCCGATCAAAATCGCCGAAACGTAGACACTCAATTGGCGATCTCAACCGCCAACTCCATGTTTCTGAGCGCGAACTCTGGAGCATCGTATCTTAATGCTGCATTGGCTCGGCACAGACCGTATGTGGTTGATAGATTGAAGGCGGGATGCGTGTTTCAAGTACTGTTACTCGACCCCTTAAGCCATGAAAAACGCTTGCGGGATGAAGTGAATGTGCAGGGAGAACAAGCAGATTCGAAGCTCTCCCTTGGTGACATAATTCGACTATGCAACGACTACCTACGCTTGGATGTGCGCTTCATAGATCGGGGTATGACGTGCTCCCTTTTTTTCGCGGACAATGTCCTGTTCTTCGATCCTTACCATCTGGCATACCGCGACGGACGCATCGAGAATCGGTTCTTGTGTTTGCGGATGGTGAGAGTCAACCCGCCCGCAGGGATGAGCTATTTCGACCTGTTTCGAAGCCACTGGGATGTATTATGGCAACGAGGCGTACCCATTCAGGATTGGCTGAGACGAAACCGTGAACGACTTGAGCGAGAACTGAATATCCGCGACCTCCCTGAGCTGAGGCCTGCCGATGAACCAGCCAACGACATCATTAGGTAGTGGGTCTTTACGCAGGCCTACTCGAATTGTCCTTAACTTCGCTCATCGCTGCAACATGAGTTGCGAGTGGTGCTACGTGCCCTTTGCGGGGGAACGACCGGACCCCGTAGTCTGCAAACGAATCATCGAGCGGTCTGCGCAAATTGGATTTGAGGTGTTCACCTTCGGAGGAGGAGATCCTCTGTTGTATGATTTTCTGCCGGACCTACTCGCGTCGGCCAGCAGATGTGGCCTTTTTGTGCACGTTGACACGAATGGAATTGGGCTACAGTGCACTGATGCAACCGTTTCTCTACTGACGAACCAAATTGACTTGTTGGGATTGCCTCTAGACGGCCCGCGGTCAGATATTCATGATCGAATGAGATCGACAACTTCGCACTTTGAACTTGTTGTCGATCGTCTGACATGGTTGCGCCCGTTTATGCCCAAGGTGAAGATCAACACTTTCGTTTCCAAGTGCAATGCGAACACGATCCAAGAGATGGTACCTCTAATTGCACGCTTGGGACCGTCCCGCTGGAGCCTCTATCAATACTGGCCGCTGTCTCAGGGGAAGGCGGCAATTGCGCAACACGTCATTTCAGATGAAGAGTTTTCGACAACAACAGGAAAGCTGCCGGCCATTATCGATGGGGTGCGGGTCGAAGTTAATCCCATCCCCGCGAGACGACTCACTTATCCATTTGTTTCGCACGATGGTACGGTTTACATACACAATCAAAAGGACGAGTCCAGCTACAAAATCCTTGGCCCGATATTCGAGGACGGTGTAATCAGGGAGTTGCTTGTCGAGTGTGGTACGGAACGACAAGAGGCGAAGTCTCGATATGTCTCCATCCGCTGTTCGGGCTAGGAAGAAATCGGAATACGTCGCGGCGACCACCGCGGATAAGGACTTTCTTTGTCACAAGTGCCGCTCTTTACGTGCCGGAGAAGATTATTGGATCGCAAGATCCACAAACTTATCCCGGCGGTCTCGCCAAAATGGGGTCGTGGTCCAGCGCGACTCGAGTTCATAGTGCCGTCTCAGTTGGTGGAAGTATGAGACGAATTCAGTGGTTTGCCCTCGGTGATAATTTCGGTCATCACCTCGGAGCGTTTGGCCTACTAAATGGGCGTCGCGCAGCGCTTTTGCCACGCCCGCACTGGCAAGCGGCTGACCAGTCCATGCAGCATCGCCGACAGCACGCCAACCTACTCCTGCCGCCGGAGTCAAGAAAGAGGATGAACACAGTCTGATGACAGGAACTGACGATGGATCTGGCAAAAGATGAAACAAGGATCTGATCTTGCGTGCTGGTTCGAGATACCGACTGATGTTTCTCCTAGACTCCCGAATCGCCTGCGGGCTAGAGAAGAAGGACAGCATCCCACCGTTAGATCCACAGCATGCATTCCACCATCCGTCCGCGGTACTTTCCGTCCAGACCCCAACCACCAGAGGATTGTTTATCTGAAACGAGATTGACGCAAGCGAGTCGAACGCAATTCGGCGGGCGCCGAGATACCTGCCAATGACCGACGCCCGGCCTGTAGCATCGACAAGATAAGTGCTGCGAAGGGTGGCCCCACCTTGAAGTGCATGTGAGTCGCGGAGGCACCACAGACCATCGGCACGTTGAAGTTCGAACCGCCCCGTCAAGGTGAACTGCTTGATGCCGACCTCTGCAGCGCGCTCACGCAAGGATTCCACCAAGAGTTTTTTCTCAACGACGCGTGCGTCGGGCAGGTGGACATGATGCTCGCCAGTATCTCCCCACCAAGCGACGATCTCGGGCAGGGGAACGCAACCCCCAATTGACATGGAAGTCAGCATGTGTACCGCCGCCGGAGCTAATGATTCGTAACCGGCAGGAATGTCCGGCCGTCCGAGGACTGCCACCCGGAGGCCAAGCGTGTGGATTTGCAGCGCGGTTGCAGTTCCGGCAACGCCTGCTCCAGCAACAACGACGTCAAAATCACTCATTTCTGCTCGATGAATTGGTCGTCCTCCAGAACCAGGAAGCTCAATTCGGACCAACGCGTGCGCATTTGTTCGAATCGTGCAAGATTGGTTAGGTCATCTGGGTCCGGGGTATCCTGTTCTTTCGCAGCATCGAATGGCTCCACCCATCGGCGGTACGGCCCGGCTGAATCCGATCGGATATCATCAGGCCTCTGGGCTGTCCACCACATGTAGATCAACGGTTCAGCAGCATCGTCCGTAGTGTGATCTTCCTTGTGGCAATCGTAGAAGTCAGCTTGCCAGGGCAACGCCATCTGTTGAGAAAAGAACCCGGCCTGGTAACGAATCGGGCCAAGATCAATCGGCGGTACTTTCAACCGAAAAGCGCCGGCGTAAATTTCTGGCTGGCGGATGAGCCAACTAACCTCAATGCCCGGATAGAATGGCCCGCCCACACAGTTTTCAAGAGCTGCGCAATCGAGTCCGTGGGGCGTGATCGGGCCAGGAACGGGAATTGGAGCAAAGCGCACATCGCCAAATGTCCAGTCCTCTTTGAAACGACCCTCAGCCCAGGCCTTCAAGAGAGCATATTGCACTTTGGTGACGCTCAGAAATGCGCGTGGTGAAGGTGGAGTTGGATCGCCGTTTTCAAATGCGTCCAATGTCGTGTAATCATCACCTAAACCTCGGGGCATATTGAGCCTATCAAGCTCGTTCGAATTGGGATTCCGAATACGCTTGAAAACAGCTCTCCGCATCTGATCTTCACTCCGCTGGGAGAGACGAGTCCAATCAGGGAGAGTGGCGTGGTAATCAACGCGACCAACCGGAGGTTCATGAGCGTCGCGCGCTGCTAATGCTCGCGAGAGTACCGGGTAGATGTGATCGAAGAACGAAGGCTGGTAGTTCGGACCAAAATCATCGGTTGCATCCAGCCAGGATTGCTGTTGCGCCACCAAGTCTTGTAGGACAGGGTCACTTCCCGGTTGGCATGGGAGTTTGAGGCGGACGGCCAAGTCCCAGATGGTGTCATAAAGGGAAACCACATTGCGGATGCCGGGCGCGAACTTGGGCGGGCCGACGATGACCCAAGCCGGGGACGCCACTTCCTTGTGCCCGTCGGGGAAGGTGACTTCCGCTTGAACGACACCGTCGCACATATCGTCGAACCACCCATCGTTACTGGCGTACTCGTCGATCGGAGGTGTTTTGGCTCCAACAAATCCGGTGTTTCCGAATCCGCCGAGGAAAAGCAACTTCCCGTCACTCTGCATTTGGAGTTGTCCGAGTAACTTTATGGGAGCAGGTGTTACGGCGTCGACCAAGTCGACCGAGCCGGGAGCTGAAATGCTGATCTCACCAGGGTCGACCTCAAGGCTGCGACGATCGGTGATGCCGGCATTGCGCAAGTTCTTCCGTTCGGGCTGGCCACGACCGCGGTCTTGCTTCTCAATTGCATCTGGCGCACGCTTTGCGCGATCCACATAGGGAGGACTCGTCTCCGCTCCGCTTTGGCCATTGAACGTGAAAAAGGATGCTTTGCGATTGGCTACATGGACGCGCCACTCGATCCCTACACCGTCCCCAAACGTGATTTCTTTGATCGGATTTCCGGCGTCGTCAAACTGAAAAACTCGGAAGCGTGCGGCTTGCCGGAGAATCTTTCCTTGATCGTCTCGAAAGCGTCCGAACGCAGCCGCGGTGCTGTCCCAGTTACCGGGGATTCCCGGCGACTCAGGTCCAATGAAGAATTGCGGCGAGTTTCCGATGCGAGCGACCCCAATTGCAGGATGAATCTTCAGATTCGGCATACTATTTGTTTCCTCACTTAAGCTTTTTCAGAAAATCATCTAACGCCTGTATCTCAGAGTCGCTCAGAGGACGGTCCGGAGGCATTTTGAAACCAGGAGATTTTGCTTGCTGCTGGCTGGGTTTGATACGCTGACGCATAATCCCTGCGCGCTCAACGACAGCCTGGCGGTCAAAGATCGAAAAGCGAACCGAACCGTGACAACGGAAACAATATCGATTCAACAGGTTGAGCCCATCGGTTTCAGAGGCTTGCCAGGACTGCCCGGCCGAGCCGGAAAAACTGCGCGCTATGGGCGGGAAGTGTGCATCCGAGTCGGCGTGAAGTTTAAGCCAAGTAGCGGCAGCCTGGGTTTCGAAGGAATCTGGCTGTACAGATGCATTCTGCAGGAGAGCCTCTTCATTGAAGCGCCGGATCACATCAAAGGCTGGTGCAAACCCTGCTTGTGTTGTGTCGTTTGTGTGGGCATCGAATACCACGGGGGTCTTTAGAGTAGCGAAATCATTCTCGAGCCGATCAAACCAATGATCCGTGTCAAGGTAGTTCATCATGGGAGGACGCAAGTTGCCAGGACTACCGTGGCAGGCGTTACACCCATCCGGAACGAAGTAATCGCGCGTACCGCCACCTTGCAGATCTGCGGCGTCGAAGCTCGCGTTCAAGGCAAGACTCAACGTGCCCTTGGGATCGAAATCGAGCCAATAAAGCCGGCTGGTCAGTTTAGGAGCCAAGAGCATAACTTGCGTATTTATCGACGGCCCTTCGAACGGTGGCTGATCGACCGGAACAAAGAAGTTGAAGAGAATCACCGCCGATTCAATTCCGACGCGCGCCGCGCGAGATTCCGGGCGGACGCGCAGGCGAACTAGCTTGCGCCATCCCGGTATGGGATCCTTGGTGCTCACGTTCACGATCTTCGGCGCGAAGAAGCGAGCGGCCAAAATATCTTCCTCACGAAGCGTGGCGCCGTTCAAGCCCTTCTCGGGAATACCGAGTCCATCAGCCGAACTCGCTCGCGCCGGGTTCATGAGGACCTCTGGATCTAGTGTTTGCAACTTAAGTCCTGAGGTCGGATAACCCAGAAAATCGAGAAGATTGTCGAGCGTTGTTGCTCCAGGAGTGGCGTCAAATGAAAGTTGCCTCGAGATGACGTCCTTATAATAGACACGCGCTTGGGCTGCGGAACCTGGGGTGATCGCCGGCTCTGGTGGCGCAGTTGCTCCCGAAAGAAGAAGTGACAGTAGAAGAACGAGGATGCTCGCAACAAACCCGGCGGACTTGCTTGACGTAAGGTGCTGGCGTTTCATCGTTATTGATACCTTCTTCAGCGCTCGGCGCACTGTTGAGATCGTCTACACTGTGATTCTTGATTCCGAGTTAATTCATTTTCGGTGTCGTAAGTATTCGCTCAGGGAATCAACACCGCTCTCGAGCAGGAGAGTGTCTAAGCGAGTATCGCTTCTCCACCCTGCAGCGAAATCTTCGCCATACTCTTCACGTAGAGTTCCGACAAGCGTATCCCCGCGCTTACGACGGATAGTTCCATCTCCATCGCGGCAGCGGCTGTCCAAGCCTTCGTCGCAATTGGCCATGTCCACTCCTTTACTAGTGACCCTTCGTCGGCCGGAAGCCATCTACTGCTAGCGGCATTTTCGGCTGGTGATCATTTCCCTTTCAGCATTCCTGCGGTGCCTTTGTGCGGGAGCCACATCTCCAGATTTCTCCAAGTTGTCCACGAGGAAACACCGTACATCCAGTTTTTGGGCGGTCAGGCGCACCAAAAGAGCGCTGACCGATCCACTTAAATGAAATTGTATTTGCGGACTTTCTCCGGCTTATTGTCGTCAAGCAGTGATAGCTCCAGCGAGAACTGACCTGCGTCGTTTACATGAATAATGATCGTACCGTCGCACCGCGTCGTCAGCATTCGACGATCTTCCCCATCGACTTTGGTGCCCGACGCGTATGTCTCTTGCAGATAACGATCATCGATGTGCTCGTCGTTATGGTGAATGGAGACGATGTTGAGAATGGGCTTGGTACCCATCGCGTCGAAAAGATCCTGACAAAATCCAGACTCGTGGCCGTGATGCGACACGATGAAAAAATCGACGCCTTTTACGGCTTCTTTGAATCCCGGCTTCTTCAACAGCGCTTGCCATCCGGCGGTTTCCATATCGCCGCCGAACAGGAATTTTTCCTGGCACTTTGTTCCCTTTACTGTGAGAACTGTGACGATGCTGGAATTGTTGATGAATTTTCCCTCGTCAATGTCTTTCGCCTCCGCAACGGTCAGCCAAAAGTGTTGCACCTCGATGCCGTAGTTCGGATACTCTGTCGGAGTGCCGTTGTAATCGGCCTGCCAATCTGCATAGATATCCAGATTGTCGTAGGCGTCTTCGGCAGTCTTGACTTCTTCCCAGTCGTACTTCTGACGAAGTAATAACGCTGGCGGACAGTTTTCCTTGATGGCCTCGATCTCGGTGATGTGATCATCATGGGGATGAGTCACTATCATCTTGGTGAGTTTCCGACCGTTCCAACCGGTTGCGTTCGGGAGCTCGCTCTTCGCGATGTACAGACCAGGGGAGAACCCCTCTGTGCATCCGCAGTCGATCAAAATTGTGTGATTGGTGGGCGTCTTAATAAAGGCGCACGCACCGTGTTCAACATCGAAGACCATCACCTTCATTGACATAAATTTCCTCCGATCCTTTTCATTTGGCCGCTGCCGCTGTCTTTGTCTCAACTGACTGCGCAAGAAACGCATGAAACACAGGTGTCTCAGACAACTCGCGGAACCGTGCCATGCGTACCCAACACAAGCTGGCGATAAGAAACAGCAGTATCAGTCCTATCGCGAACGACGCCGCACGAATTTGCCAGTTGGCGTGTAAATCCTCTGTGATTCGTACGAGAGGAGCTATGCCAATGAAGCTCACGACGATTAGGCCTCGGGCAAAATCGGAGTTGGCTAGGAAGAGGTCTCGTTTAGAAAAACAGCTCTGAACTCTGGTGAGACAGTAGTCGAAAGCTACATCTACGTCGGCTACGGAATGACCCAGTTCCTTCGTAATGCGAGCATTGACGTGCTCTCCGGTTTTGGAGTCCCAAAATTTGTCACGACTCGCCTTGAAATAACGCTTGCCTTTGAACCGCTTGATGAGTACGTCGGCGAGTTCCTGAAGCACGTTGCCGATCGCGAACGCGATCAGCAAGAGTACAGCAAATGCACTAGCTCCCATGGCGAGGATGCCCTGGGCAGAGTGCGACCACCCTCGAAGCGCGATCCAAACGCCGCAGACAAGGAGCAATCCTGGAATAATGACTGCGAGAAAATCGTAGACCTCAACCTTTACTTTCGAAAGATCCATGTACGCCCTCGACTAAACCAGCGATGGGCTCCGTTTTATTCGGCTGGGTCGAGGAAAGAACGTTACCGCGTTCATTCAAATCTCCAGCTCACCAAGAGGAGCATCACGCGACCACAGCCGGTATGCCGTTGTGAACAAGTTGCCTAGCAACTAACCGACAGATTGCGCGGCAATCTCGCCTCGAGAGCAGGTACACACCGAGGCCGACACCGAGCAGCCCAAGTAGAATCGTCGTATTCCTATTCGTTCTCACTTAACAATCCTCCATCTGTAACTTGCTGATGAACCGACATTTAAGCTTGCAAAATCGCCTGTGAGTATCTATACTCACAAGTAATGCTCGCTAGGATACGCCTGCGTTCTGCTTTCGTCAAACTAAAAATCACGAGTGAAACAGGAGGTAGTCGATGACCCTTCTTCGACTTGGCGCACTGCTAAGGGAGCGAAGAGGTGGCCGTGGAATTAGGGTGGTTGCCGGGGAAATTGGAATAAGTCCAGCGACTCTGACGAGAGTGGAAGCGGGTAGGCTTCCAGATATTGAAACGTTCAAGAAGATTTGTCAGTGGTTGAAGGTCAATCCCGCCGATATTCTGGGAATCGATATCTCTGCTCAGGCAGGGACTTCGGATGAACCTGCTCTCCCGGCTGTCGCGTTTCATCCGAGAGCAGACAGAACCCTTCTCCCAGAGGCAGCGGCTGATCTTGCGCAGCTAATCGTAGCGGCACACCGCGAGGTGTCACGCAGAGCGCGGGAGCGTGGAACTGATGTTTCGTCGCGGCTTTAAGAGCTGGGCTGAACAAACTTCGGAACGAGTCCGGCTTAAGTCCAAACTGCCCTCTATAGCTCCGCTTGATCCGATGAAACTTGCCGATCAGCTCAGCGTAAGTGTGCTCAGCCCGGTAGAGCTGCCGACACTCGATCCAAACGTGATACGGCGGTTGCTCAACGATCATTCCGAGAGTTGGTCCGCCGTTACTGTCTCTCAGGGGCGAGCCCACTTGATTATCGTCAATTCGTCACATGCTCCAACTCGCCTCAATAGCAGCCTGGCGCACGAACTAGCCCATATCATCCTGGGCCATGAACCTGCAATGATGTTCATGACTCCGGCAAGCGGCGCATCTTTGCGGACCTATAACGAAGAACAGGAAGAGGAGGCAAATTGGTTAGCAGGCGCACTTCTGCTCCCTCGGGATGCACTGCTCTCCATTCGACGCCGTGGACTGAGTGACGAACAGGCAGGTGCGGAATACGGCGTGAGTCCCGCGATGCTTAGATATCGGTTTAACGTAACCGGCGTTGACGTGCAGCTTCGCAGGGGAAGGCGATTCCCTCGATAACAATCAGCCTAGTGTGATTTTCTCCAACCTGGGGGAATTGCACTTTGTCTCAGTTTTGCTATTGCCTCGCTTGGCCATTTCGGCACCAGAATTGAGTAATTGACACATCAAATGAACTCTCCTAAGCTCAGCCTTCCCCCGAATTGTCGGCTTGAATCATTCGCAGCGGGACATCTTTATAAGCGCCTACCCAGCCAGGAGTCCCCCCAGCGGCGTGGTTCATTTGCAAGACAACTTTTGCGGAGAGAGGCGAATGGCAGCAAATCCAAACGCCTTGCCGGTTCTTAGCAAGACCGGTGAGCGAGATTCCAAGTCGGTCATTCTTGGATCTGATTCTAACGAGCTGGTATTTGCGGTTGTGGGACATGCCGGTTCTGGCACGACTCTTGTCGCGCAAACCCTGAAGGCCGTGCTAAACGAGACAAGAATTAATGGCGATGCGGTCGATGTTCGAATCCTGAAGGCGCGGGATGTGATCAAGCAATGGGCCCTCGCCCACAACAAGACTGTGCCTATGGAGAACGCCGAAGGGCACCGTTTCATCAGCGACGTCAAGACCTACCAAGATCTAGGTGATGAAATGCGCGGACATGCGACAGCATCAGGTGCTCAGGATCACGCGGCTGTTGCAAAAGGACTCGTTCTCGGTATCCGTGCCACTAGAGCAGAGATTCTCAATTTGGCATCGACACCAGGAGAACCAGTTCCGCCGGACGGGAGACCGCGAGCCTACATTCTTGACTCGCTCAGACACCCCGCCGAGGTCAACCTTCTGCGTGCGATTTACGGAGACGCTTTCGTCCTCATTGGTGTTGTTTGCGAGGAGCGAAAGCGAATTTCTCGGATGAGCGAAAAATATCGTGACGCGGGACGAGACATTGTGCGGGAGTTCATGAAGCGGGATGAAGCTGCCTCCGAAAGCTATGGCCAACAGGTCGCAGATGCATTTCATCTCAGTGACTTCTTCGTCGATAACACGGTAGACAGAACAATGTCGGATGGTTTGAGTGGGAACAAACACTGGCTAGTAACAGAGCACCTATCGCGTTTGATAACAATTCTCACGCATGCGAAGCTGGTTCGCCCGGAAATTGGTGAAACTGCCATGCATCATGCGAATAGTGCGAAGATGCGCAGCGCATGTCTGTCCAGGCAAGTGGGGGCGTCTCTGGTGGACTCTGAGGGAAATATCGTCGCGACTGGTACGAATGAGGTGCCCAAAGGGGGCGGTGGAGTATATGGTGAGTCATTCGGGCCTGACCCGTCAGAAGCTCGTTGTGGCATGTATCCGCACGAATCCCAACGATTTTGTCGTAACACAAGAGAGCAGAATGAGATCATTGATGACTTGATTTCATCAGTGCTCGAGCTCAAGAACGTTGACACCGCTCGAAAGACACAGCTGCGAACGGAACTTCGCCGGACTCGTATCGGTCAACTAGTCGAGTTTAGCCGCGCAGTTCATGCTGAAATGGATGCGATTTTGTCCGCAGCACGGCAAGGCGGAAGCTTGGTCGGAACACGGCTATTTGTGACGACGTTCCCCTGTCATTATTGTGCACGACATATCGTGAGTGCAGGAGTTGACGAAGTGCAGTACATTGAACCCTACCCGAAGAGTCAAGCTCTCGAATTGCATCCCGATTCAATTCAAATTGAAGGGACGGGATGGATCCCGCCGAGCCTTGGAGGCAACACGGTTTTGTTTCGGCCGTTTTCAGGAGTCTCACCCCGTTTTTATAAGAAAGCTTTTCTTAAAGAGCGTGACCTCAAGGACAAAGCGACTGGAGAGATGAAAATTGGATTGCCAGAATGGGGCCAACCCTGGAGCCTTCGACGCAATAGCTACATCCAACTTGAAGCGGACCTCAGTCGACCAGGAGACGAAACATGGAAAAAACCACCCACGGCTTCAAAGTAATCTCGCAAACGCACAAATCCGAAGCGAGCGAACGGAACTCTCCAAACGAAGGAGTTCAGCAATCTCTTTTTCCATTGCGGAGCAGTCGATCGGCGATCTTCGTATCTCTGCCTGATGTCGATCACACGGAATTTGTTTCGGTTTTGAAAAACTCCGGACCTGCGATCATAGTGGAGCTGAGAAAAATACCAAGATTTGATTTCGGCCCGCTCAATCGGAATTCAATCTTCAATCTGTTCCATGAACAAGGGGACATTTACCTTGATCTTGGAAGCCAATCAGAAGAATCAGACCAGCACGCTGTGGCTTCTAGAATTGAGCAGAAATTGCAGGCTCATATGAAACAGGATCGTCCCCTAGTTTTTCTGACAAGTCCGGCTCAAAATCCTCCCTCCCTTGCACAGGCTCTTTTCGAATGGTTGCAAAAGTCGAGTGACGGTTGGGAGATTTATGAAGTACCCCATCACGGCAGTGCAATGAGGAGCATTGCTCGAGGTACCGGACTCCTTTCCTGATGAGACAAGCTGCTATCCGTACGGCCTTGCAACCGCTGGCTGACTGTCGGACCGGCGTTACCACCATATTTATGAGGAAAATCCGAAAGCTTGTATGCCAAATGTGGGTTACTTTTCGCGGGAAACAAGCATGAGCCGATAGTATCGGCGTAGTTGTTCGACGTCGTTCGTTTGGGCGAGCCGTTGGATCTTCGACCGCAGAGTCTCTGCGTTATCGTCGATGCCTTCGAAGTACAAGAGATCGCTCATGGACACATTCAAAGCTCTGGCCAGCCTCTTCATTCTTTCCCACGCCGGAGTCTTGATACGCCCAGTTTCTACATGTCCCACGTATTGGGGACCGGCGCCGATCATTTCCGATAGTTTCGCTTGAGTGAGTCCCTCAGCCTCTCGGAGGCTCGCGAGTCGCTTGCGAAACAGTGCACCTAAGTCCCGGCTCATTACACAGCCAAAGTACTAGCAGGGTGCTGAAAAACGAGCCGATTCAGGCATAACCTGTCTTCTCCGGTCTTCAAGGATTGCGTTTGTCGGCTGTTCGGGTTGGAAGTGGCGATTGGACGATAGCGAGCGCGTTCAAGCA